>Ga0209751_10006793_pt1 | contig 10567 bp, 7 predicted proteins | sample RifCSP13_1_FD_184019 | JGI IMG/M metagenome (GOLD analysis project Ga0209751, IMG submission 184019) | Soil microbial communities from Rifle, Colorado - Rifle CSP2_sed 13_1 (SPAdes) (version 2) | ecosystem: Environmental > Terrestrial > Deep subsurface > Rock core/Sediment | place: Rifle...
CCACAAGGGCCGCCCCTACATTGTTTAAAAAAGACATTTTCGGGGCAAAGCAGATATTTGAAGATATTAGTCACAGGAGGAACCGGTTTTATAGGGAGTCACCTAATAGAAAGACTCCACGGTGCAGGCCATATGGTTGTTGTCCCTGTTAGAAAGGGGAGCAACCTTAAGTTCCTTCACTGCAGCGCAGAAACAAGGCCTGCTGATATGGAGAAGGCAGGAGATGTTGAAAGTGTTATTGAGGGTATTGATGTCATATTCCACCTTGCCGGTGTAAGGGGCAGCGGCTGGCAGTTTACGGATGAGGAGGTCCGGAGGATAAATGTCGGCATAACTAAGAATCTCTTAAACGCATCCTACAAAAGGGTAAAACATTTTATATATTTAAGTTCAGTTAGTGTTTATGGCCGTTTTAAAGGCGGCCCGGCAGATGAAGATTATCCCTGCCAGCCCGAGACACGTTATGGCAGGTCAAAGAGTGAGGCTGAGAAGATTGTTGATGAGTTTCACAGGGGAAAGAGGCTCCCCACAACTATAATACGGCCTGTAATAACTTACGGCCCCGGGGATACATGGGGAATGGTTCCAAAGCTTATAAGGCTTATAAATTCAAGGAAATACCTTGCTGTTGGGGGAGGCAAAAACAGGGTCCACCTTATCTACATTGACGACCTCATAGATGGCCTTTTAATGGTAATGTTAAACCCGCAGGCTATAGGCAAGACATATGTTATCGCAGGAGAGGAACCTATTGCTATAAACAGGCTGGTGGAGATAATTTCAGGGCTTTTAAATAAAAAGGCGCCTCCTGTGCGTGTGCCTGTCTGGTTCGCCAATTTAACAGGGCTGTTCCTTGAAAAGCTCTATACCGCTATGTCAAAAAAGGCTGAACCATTTATCACCAGAGACAAGGTGGACATAATGACGAGGGATAGATTTTTCAGTAGCAATAGGATTAAAAATGAACTCGGTTACGCGTCGAGGGTAAACTATGAAGATGGGGTTAAAAGGACGATAGACTGGCTCAGGGCGCAAAGACTTTTATAACAATTATCAGTAGTTTCCGGTTAAATTAAAAGAGTTGAATCCCTTGAAACAACCTGATTCTACAATATCAAGTCGAATCCGTCATTCCCGCGAAAGCGGGAATCCAGGGGATTTCCGGTATTTTTTTAAGACACTGGATTCCCGATAAATGCCTCGGGAATGACGTTTATGACGATTTTTATGGCTTTTTCAGCGTGTTCAGGTTGCAAACTATGTTGTTTTAACCGGACGCTACAGAACAATTATAGTAAACGACAAAAATAGATTGACATACCCCTCACCCTGGCCCTCTCCCACAAGGGGAGAGGGCATTTCCCCTCCCTTGACGGGAGGGGATGAAGGGGAGGGTGACAGGAGCTGATTTTTTTATGGAATCCATGGTTATCATACCTACTTACAATGAAAAGGACAACATAAGGGATATTGTTTCAGCCATACTTAAATTGAATATGGGATTCGATATAGCCATTGTTGACGACAACTCACCTGACGGGACCGGCGAGATAGCGGATGAGCTTGCAGGGAAACACCCTGAAGTAAATGTAATCCATCGCAAGGAGAAATCAGGCATAGGCCGCGCCTACATCGAGGGGTTCAAATATGCGCTCAGAAACAGCGCGGAATATATATTCCAGATGGATGCTGATATGTCCCATGACCCGGCTGAACTTCCAAGATTCCGTGAGATGCTTGAAAATAATGATCTTGTCATAGGCAGCCGCTATAAGGGAGGTGTCAGGGTGCTCAACTGGGGCTTTAAGAGGCTGCTGCTCAGCAAATTTGCGACGAAATATGTAAATCTTGTAACAAGGCTGCCTGTTACAGACGCCACTGGCGGCTTTAAAGGGTTCAGGAGGAAGGTGCTTGAAAGTATTGACCTCGACAGGATAATGTCTGATGGATATTCCTTCCAGATAGAGACCACATACATTGCCTACAAGAAAGGTTTCAAGATAGGAGAGGTCCCAATAGTTTTTGTGGACCGCCATGTAGGGACCTCAAAGATGTCGAGGAGGATAATCTGGGAGGCTATATGGGTCGTGTGGAGGTTAGTATTTAGATGGAGGTTATAGCTAAGAGAAGAGATATCCTTAACCTTGGTATCCTGGTTGTCATCGCCTTTTTAATAAGGTTCTTCGTTCTTGAGAACGCCTCTCTCATCTGCGTAGACTGCACTCAGTATGTGACCATTGCCAAGAACCTTGCAAGTTCAGGGCAGTATGCAAGCGACGGAAGCCATTTCCCTGACATCATCCAGCCCCCTCTCTATCCAGGAATCCTGAGCATATTTATTCCTCTCTTTAATGAACCGGAATTTGCAGGCAGGGTGGTTTCTGCTGCTTTCGGGAGCCTTTTAATCATCCCCTTTTTCTTCCTGGGCATTAAGGTCTTTTGCAGGAAAGTAGCTTACATCGGGAGCGTCCTTATAGCTCTTTATCCTGCCCTAATAGAATCTTCGAGCACTCCTTTATCTGAATCACTTTACATTTTCTTTGTCTTTGCAGCCATTCTCTGCGGCTGGATAGCCATTGAGAGGTGGGAATGGAAGTATTCTGCCATTGCAGGGGGCCTTTTCGGACTTTCGTATCTTACGAGGGTTGAGGGCATTGCTTATCTTATATTCTTTTTTCTCATCTCCGTTCTGTTTTCCATGTTGAAAAGGAGGGGTTTAAGGGGGCTCCTTGTTGCAACATCAGCAGTTATAGGATTCCTGTTTTTTATCTCGCCATACCATGTCTATGTATGGAAGAAGATGGGAACCTTTTTTACAGTTCCTAAGATAAACTTAATACTTACCCATAGGGCCATAAGCCGTAATTTGAGAAGCGCTATGAGTTCAGAAGGCATGAATAGGGAACAGATGGCTGAAATGGTCTTTTTCGGATTGACTGATGATTCGTCTGAACTCCTCGCTAATAGCCTGTTTTTCAAAGGCAGCGTCTCTTTCAAAGATAGCTCAGATAAGACCGCTACGTTTCAGAGTAAACCCATGCCTCTTTCTATTTTCTTCAAAATCGTCTCAACCAACATCTGGCAGACATATAAGCGAGTTTACCAGCGTGGTATAATACTGCCCCCTGGACTTTTAATCTTTCTGATAATAGGCTTTTTTAATGATTTCTGGACCTATCCCAACTGGAAAAAGAACCTTTATCTCTTAATGATGTTCCTGTCAGGCCATATTTTTGTATTTTCCCATGTAAGTCCGAGATTCATACTTTCTTCGATTCCCATAATGGTCCTCTATCAGTCAATAGGCATTTTAAAGGCTGATGAGTGGCTGAAAAGGACATTAGAAAGTTACCGTTCAATAAGACTGAATTTTCCTTTCGGTGTGATAAGCAGGATATTTTTAGCCTCTTTCCTTGCCTTATCAATACTTCCCTTCACTTATAAGGTCTTCAAGCAGTCTTCCAGTATAGATGATTCCTTAAAAAGGGCTGGTCTTTGGATGAGGGAGAGTATAAGTCCAGATTCTAAGGTGATGGCTTCAAGACCTCAGGCAGCCTTTTACGGGAGGGTGAAATACCTCACTCTTCCCTATGCGGGATACAGCGAGATACTTAAATACGCAGAGGTTAACTGCGCCGGGTATCTCCTCTTGTATGATAGGAATGATAAGGCACTCAGGCCACTTCTGGAACCATTAATGAAGGATAGTTTTTTGGATGATAGGTTGAAGCTTCTAAAAAGAATAGAGGTTAGCGGCGGAAAAATCTATTTATATGAGTTTGCAGAAAAAAGGAGCTGCTCAAAAAATGTACAATGAACAGCCCATCTGTATTTAACATGAAAGGATAAACCTCAGCCCTCTCTCTGTCTCAACCTCTTTCTAAACACCGCCAGTCCTGCAAGGCCGCTTCCGAGAAGGAGTAGTGTTGCTGGCTCGGGGACTTCACGCACAGCCCATGTATAGTAGCTGCGGGTCTCATAGTCCGAATACTGGAAGCCCCAGTTTAATACGAACTCCCAAGCTCTGGTAGGGTCGCGGGGATCCTCAGTGCCTGTCCAGACGGGGTAGGTGAGGTATTTATTATTCATGGACCAGACAGGCTCCAGGTTGAAAATAAAGGGGCCGGTGTTGTTTAACCCCCAACCGGTTTGAGGGTAAATTCCAGAAGGGCTATAATATCCAATATTTCCAAGTTCTACATAGGACATATAGGCCAGCTCACTGTTTGGGCTGGTAATGTTGTAACCTATATCGGTAGAACCATTGGAACTAAAAGTATAGTTATAATTTATCCCATTAACGGGTAAAACCTGTGGCAGGCGCCAATCACCGTAGTTGGAATATCCAGGGATGTTATCGCCATTGAAGTCAGTAACATTAAGGTAATTTATCCAATTATTGGCTTCTACCCAGTTCATAAGACCATCTGAGTCATATCCCCATGTCTTGGAGAAATTAACATCCTTGAGCCACATGAGGGTGCTTCCGTCGTTCCTTGCCTGCATAACAGTACCATTGGAGTAGTCAATTAAGGTGGCATGAGAAGGCACATAAGACCATAAGACAAGCGCTATTGAAATAAGAAAATACAATATCCTTTTCATAATTTTATCTTCCAAATAATGCGTGAATCATTTGTTAATTATAGCGCCTGTCGGTCGACAGGCCAATATTGCCCATAAAGGGCAACACTGCTGCCTTTTTATAATTTAAGACTTCTGAAAAACTCTGGATAAACGGAAGGTATAAATCCTAAATGACTTTTTCAGGGGTCTTAGATTATCTCCTCTGCCGAGGAGAAGAAGCATTGAGGAAGGGTTCGGGAGAGGTAATTACCTGGATTCTTTGATTCTTTGCTTAGGGCTTAGGGACGGCAAAGGTTTTCGCCTTTGCCGTCCTATTCGCACCTAAGCTAATTTTACTCTGTTAACAGGGTAAAACTTTTCTTTGTCCTTACTCTTTCTCTGAAGTCTCTGACTCAGAGCTGTTTTCCTTCACTTCAGGGCTGATTTCGATCTCGATACATGGTGATTTTGCTGTACCGCAGCAGTTCTCAGCAACACTGGGATGAAGTGCTATTTCAATACACGGCGACTTCGCTGTTCCACAACACATTGGCATTCACCTCCTTTCATATACTACTTATTTTTTTATCAAGTCCAAAAGAAAAGGTTACCTTTTCCTTCTGAACCATAGTCCTATCCCGACCAACCCGCCTCCTAAAAGAAGGAGGGTGGAAGGTTCAGGGACTCTGCTGACTTCATCATTAAAGCTTGTAGCTCCTGCGCCTGCCTGAGTGATAGAAGCAACTGACGAAATAAAATACGCACCACTGACTCCCGTATTTATTGGCGCTATAGTTACACCCGAAAACGCGCCTGGACCATATGGCCCGAGTGAACCAGCAAGCCCTCCAGGATTGCTTTCCCAGTCTTCGGGTAGATAGTAGGTGTTAAAACTCACTGTGCCAGCGGTAACCCCTCCAACAGAGGTTTGAAGCGATGATGAACCGGTTGGCGACGGCCAAAAACCTCCCTGAAAAATTGCCACATCAAGAGTACCACCGGTAGCAGTGGCAACATTAACAGAGTTGAGGTCTAATTTCGGATAGCTCGATGTCCCAAGCGCTGGCAGACCTATCCCTGTTGTTACGTTAACGGTCCAAACTCCTATGCTACCTATGTATGTTACCGCTCCAGTAGTAGAGTTAACATCGCCAACACCATCATCCCAGACTGTAATAGTAGTGGTGCCATCATACAACTGAATACCCAAGGGTAAAGCATCAGCATTTTTAATGCCAAAGAAAGACAACATCACCGCTGTACACAATGCTACTTTTGTTAATAACCTTACAATATTCACAAACATCACCTCCGTTCTACTTGTTGTTATGTCTTCAAGGCATTAAATATTAAGTTTTTATTGTGCAAGACTACGTAAATCTGATAGCGATTGAGCCAGTATATTATGTTTACTTAAAGTATAGAAGCAATCTTTGTGCCAAAAAGAGAAGAAGTCCTCCTTTGATGTTTTAGCTTATTGATTTATAAGGTGTTTTTTATTACATAGAGATGTGGCGGTCTTGCCTAATTTTGAGAAAGTGTAAAAAAAGTTGACACTGATTCAGGAAAATTCCGTGAATTTCAGGAACAGATTGAGGTATCTATACAAAAAAAGCCTAATGTTTTCCAGATATTAACACGCAAAGGGGAGCAAAAAGCAAAGTGTCAAGATTGTGGACACCTTTTTGGTGTGTTTGTAAAGTCATTAATGTGCCTTTTAGAGATTAACGGACATTGACTTGTCGACGAGAAGGATTAGTTCGGGATAAGCTTTTCCAAAGTTTCCGATATCAGACCCCCTCCCTGTATTTGATGTTGTATTTATTAATCAGGTTATGGATTGTCGGCCTTGTGAGGCCGAGTTCCTCCGCCGCTTTGCTTATGTTGCCGTTGTTTCTTGAAATAGCCAGGTAGATGTATCGTCTGTCGAGCATTTCCCTTGCAGTTTTCAGATCGAGGGGCTTTGCGTCTGCTGCGCCTTCCGCGGCAAGCCCGATATCGCTTGGTGTGATCGTAGGGCCTTCTGCGAGCGTGATTGCCCTTCGCATCTTATTTTCGAGTTCCCGCACATTGCCCGGCCATTCATAGAGCGCAATGGCATCTATAGCCTCGGAACTCAATTTTTTCGGTTCCCTGCCATCGGCTGCAAATTTTTCAAGGAACATCTTGCGAGAATGAATATGTCTTCGCCCCTCTCCCTGAGGGGCGGCAGATCTATTGTAACCACCGCCAGCCGGTAGTAAAGGTCTTCTCTGAAAAGCCCATCAGAGATTAGCCTCTTAATATCCTTGTTGGTTGCTGCAACAATCCTCAGGTCTACCTCCATCATCTCCCTGCCTCCTACCCTCTCTATCTTGTGGTCCTGGAGGAACCTCAGTATCTTCACCTGAAGAGAAAGCGGGAGTTCGGCTATCTCGTCAAGGAAAAGCGTGCCGCCGTTGGCGAGTTCAATCCTGCCCTTTCTCTGAATGTGGGCGCCGGTGAAGGCGCCCTTTTCATGGCCGAAGAGTTCGCTTTCCATGAGGTTTCCCGGTATGGCGCCGCAGTTTATGGGTATGAAGGGGTTGTTCTTTCTTACGCTGTGGGAATGGATTGCCATGGCGATGAGCTCCTTTCCGGTGCCGCTTTCCCCGGCTATGAGAACAGAGACATCGGTTGTTGCCACCCTCCTTACAGTGGTAAAGATCCCCTGCATCTTTTCGCTCGAGCCTATTATCTTGCCTATGGCCTGCCTCTGGATCTGGTTCTGCAGGGCACGATATTCGGTCTCAAGTGTATGCACATAATGGCCCCTCTTGAGCATAGCCTTCAGCTCTTCTATGTTTATGGGCTTGGTGAAAAAGTCGTAGGCCCCGTTGGAGATGGCCTTTAAGGCAGCCTCCCTTTCATGGTGACCACTGACAACAATGACCTTGACCGAAGGATAGTCAAGCATTATCTGGCTCAGGAGCCTGAAGCCCTCGCTCGTGTCCTCCGGATTAGGGGGAAGGCCGAGGTCAAGGGTAACGAGGGAAGGATGGTCACTTTCCATGAGATTGAGGGCCTTTTTGCCATCCTTTGCGAGATACACATCATAGTCCTGTATCAGCGCCCATTTCATCTGCGTTCTGATGCCTTCGTCGTCATCTACAACTAATATCTTGGGCTTTTCAGTCATGGTGTTTTCTTGGTCTTAACCGTAAAAAATCAATATCTATTTTTGGGTCTTGACTTTACCACGCACCAGCAGAAAGCCACATCTGTAAAGACGGCGGTGAATGGCATAATAATGCCCTGCACCTTGTGCTTTAGGTGGTTTATATGTCAGCGGTCTTCCGATTGCCTCCTTCCATACTATCCTCGCAGCGCAGGGGCAGCTTTATCGTGAATGTCGTCCCCATTCCTTTCTTGCTTTCCACCTCAATCTTGCCACCGTGGGCATCCACTATGGTCTTACACTGGTACAAACCTATGCCGAATCCGCTTTTCTTAGTGGACCTGAAAGGTTTAAAGACGCAGTTTTCTATATATTCATCAGAGATACCCGCTCCGGTATCCGAGACCTTTATGTTTATATTCCCTTCGTTCATGGATGCGGTAACCCTTATTATCCCTTCCTTTTCTATGGCCTCGTATGCATTTGTTATAAGGTTTAAAAATACCATTTCCATTGCCTCATGGTCAATACAAATTGGTGGAATTGAATCGAGTTCCTCTGTAATCACAACGTTTTTTTCTCCGTCGGTATTGAGCCTTTTTAAAGCGCTATGAACGAGAATATTAAGGGAAACCTCTTGCCTTTTTACCTCGATCTTCTTTGGCACAGAGGAGAGTCTGCCTATGAGTCCTTTCATCCTTGGAACAGTGCTGTCAATGGTTAGAATGGCATCCTTCTGGAACTCAGGGTTGTCTATATTGTATTTAGCATTCTGGCTTATCAGGGAGAGAGAATTCGTCAGATTCTTCAGATCATGAAGTATGAAGGATGACATCTTGCTGAAGGCATCTATCTCTTTAGCTATTATAAGCTCCTGTGTAAGCCATATGTTCTTTATCTGGACCGCAGCCTGGGTGGTGATGGCCTTCAGAAACTCAAAGTCATCTTGTCTGTAGGACTCCCCGGATAAGTCCCTCCCCTGAAGAATAAAACCGACCACTTCGTTTCCTACCACGAGGGGGGCGCAAAGTACTGACCCGGTGGATGATGCAAGCCTCTCTATCTCCTTATTTTGTCCTTCCTTTTCCGGTTTGCACGGTTTGTCTATTATAAAGGGCCCATTTTCAGCCTCTATCCGTTTAAGGATTGGGTGGTCCTGCCTTAAGGTTTTACAATCCGTCGCCACGTCATCAACAGTAGTATAGCGCCAGTGATTCGTGTCGCAGAGCCAGAGGCGGACCCCCTTGGCCCCCATGGTTTCAGAGACCATCTCTTTGAGTGTCCTTATTATTTCCTCTACACTCCTTTTTGAGCTGATTCTGTCTATGGTCTCCATCCATTTATCCCTGAACTCGTATTTATGTTTATAGAAATGACGGTTGATGAATAGCTGAAGCTTTCTTCTTAGCGTGGCATTAAATAGAATAATGATGAGGGAAAAGATGGAGACAAAAATTAAAAGCCTGATGAAGAAATACGAAAATGGGATGTGGAGATATTTTACTCCGTAAGCAATTATCCCTACAGAAACCAGATAAATTCCTATTATAAGGATTGCCAATGAATTATAGACAACATATCTTGACACAAAGATATCCACATTCAGAAGTCTGTGTCTCACCATAAAAACAGCTATCATGGTTTCGGATATTATTAATATAGTTGAAGTAAGCGGTATGTACTGCGCTTTAATTGAGGAAAAGAGCAGTTTTTGACTGGATATATATATAAAAAAGGCAAGTATGGCGCCGATGCCAAATATCAAATGTTTTATTTGCCATCTCTTTGTGCCGGATGAGGAACGCAAGGTGCTTTCAAAGTTGACGATGCTAAGCACCATTACAAACAGAAGATATATGTAGAAGTATCTTCCAGTCCGGCCAATGAAAAAGAGCGGGGCATTGTTTTTTAGATTCTTTCCCCAGTCAATAGCCTCTGTTGCCGATGATGGTAGAAATATAAAATCAGGCGAATTAACAAGTGCAATAAAGATGATAGATATAATACTTGCGCCTATAATGAGTGGAAGCCAGCGCGATAATACCTCCCTGTAATTTGATCTTGCAAAGACGGTGGAGAAAAAGAGACATGCTGCGGAAAATACAGACTGTCCTATAAGGGAAACCTGCATACCAAGTAATGTAATGCCTCCATTTGATGAAAGGAGTATTATTATGCTCCCTGTCTCGTTAGCCGCAAGGCTTAACATGCCGAGTGCAAAACCTATAGTGACAGGGTGTTTTGGATTTTTAGAAAGGGTGAATATCCCGAGCCAGAGACTTAAAAGGGCGCTTAATATTGGCAGTATTACAATATAATTATTCAGATGGTTTTCCATATCTGGTTTTCTATATCAACAGATGAGATGTGCCCTATTATACTTAATTTAAACAGAAAATGCCATGATGTAATATTCCACGCTAATGTAAATCATCTGTTAATAAAACTATTCCTTCCTTCTATTTTATAATCTCCGCGGCTGCGAATCACAGGTTTATATCGCATAATTCAGGTTGCGTGACCATAGTCACATACTTGCCCTGTGTTTTCTATTATTATTAGCTTGTAAACAAGAAACTGTTTTGAATACTTCATAATATTATTCTTTGCTCAGAGCAAACCAGGGGAAACCCCGGGACGCAGAGCGACGGGACTACAAAAGCAGTGATAAGTATCAAGCAGTCAGTGTTAAGATAAAATCAATTTTACTATTTGCTTAACACTGGTCACTGTCTTTTATGTTCGCCGAGCCGCCAAAGAAATTTTCTTTGGCGGCTTTTTTATTTTAATGTGCAAAGGAGGTAACTATCGTGTTAGAGGCAGGACGGTATAAATTTATATGCGCTGCAATAATCTTTTTTATCA
>Ga0209751_10006797_pt1 | contig 10562 bp, 11 predicted proteins | sample RifCSP13_1_FD_184019 | JGI IMG/M metagenome (GOLD analysis project Ga0209751, IMG submission 184019) | Soil microbial communities from Rifle, Colorado - Rifle CSP2_sed 13_1 (SPAdes) (version 2) | ecosystem: Environmental > Terrestrial > Deep subsurface > Rock core/Sediment | place: Rifle...
CGCTCTGCCAACCCTCCAAGTCATCAATAGAATGTCCCCGAAGGGACGCCCCGAACCGCGGCCCCCTGACCTGCGCTAAGGATTCGGAGACCCACTAAAGGGTTCGGGGCCTAGTCCCTCCTCATGTCGACTCCTCCTCGTCGGGGAGAGATTGAGAAGAGTCAGCTTGTTTGCGGCCACGGGCTCGCGCCACTTTTCCTAGGGCGCTCCAGAGATCGGCAAAGTCGGTTTCGCTTAGTGCAGCGATGTCGGACTCCGTGATCCCAAAGAGGACGCCCGGCGTGGCGGACTGGGTTGATTGGGGAGCAACGGTCTGCTCGGTCGCCTTCGGCGGACCCGAAGGCTTTGGCTTTCGAGGCGTTGACCGTCGGTTGTTGCCCCGCTCTAGGCTTACTTGCTGGCGCTCGGCTGCGACGGGAAGTCCAGCGTAGCCCCAGAGTCCGAGCAGTAGCGAAGCCATGGCGGGTCGCTGTCCTTCCGGCTGAAACCCGCGGAAACCATCCTGGATACGTCCAGGCTCGTCGATGCTTGGATCGCAATATTGAAGAACGTCGGCGTACACGGCATGAAGCCAAGCCTCGAGAGCAACCCGGTATTCAGCGTCGCTCCGAACTGTCTTGAACCCCTTGAAGGTCTCTGTAGGTCGGCCGTCCCCATCAAGCAATTCCAGCTCAATCAAGCTGTTGAGCGTGCGCTTGGCGATGGATTCCGCCACCCCGGCTCGGACCAATACATCGGCTGTCACGGGCAATCCGATACCTTTGTCGCGGAAGGCATCGATGGCCGCAATGGCCGCCGCCGCCGAAGTGTATGGCGCTCGACCGTTCGGTTGTAGTGGCACTAGCTGCTCCCGTTCGTGTACGTAGGGCCAGTATCGCGCGAGCACGTAGGTTCTGTCAAGCACCTTCCCTTCCGTTTCAAAGAAAAGTTCGCTTTAGGCCTCTGACCGGCCATTATGTGCCCAGGAAATTGTTCAGAAACGGAGAGCAGCCATGCACATGCCCATTTGTGAGCCGGAGATTATGACCGTTCGAGCGGGGGTTCTTGCCCGAACCCCGAGCGACCACGCGTTTCGCATCGGCGTGATCGGAGGCGATGAAGAAGAGGCGCGCCGCCTTTTCAAGCAAGCCCTCGCTCAATGGGGCAAGATCGCCGACCTCATTGACCAGGATCGATTCATTGATACAGTTGATGAATGACGAAATCGGCTCAAAGGTCTGAGGAGTACGAGCGATTCGAAGCTCTCACCAAGAGGCTCGTCGCGGTCCCCAAGGCTGAGATCAACACGGCAGTGAAGGACAAGCAGAGGAAAGCTCGGGCTAAGAAAGCCCGCCCTGCAGCCGCTTCCCGGTAAGAACGTCGTAGGTCAAGCGTCGGCCCGCGACCTGGCTCAATACCAAACCGAAGCGGTCGAAATCACTGAGCTTGCGCTTGTTGTAGGCGAACACCCGTTCATCGAGATACCGGAAAAGGTGACCGGGAGCGACCTGGACGTAAGTTCCCTTGAGACCACGCTTCAGCAGGCTCCAGAAGTTCTCAATCCCGTTGACGTGGACTCGACCGTTGACGTAGAACTCGGCATGCTCGACGGTCTCATGGTCGAAGTCGCCTTCCAGGCCAACGTACGAACCGTGAGAATCGGTGTAGACCGCGGAACCAAGCTCGACCTCATCGCGAACGTGCTGCTGCATGACCAACCGGTCGCGCTTGCCGTCGATGATCTTGCCCCTCAGCTCGCCGCCCCGCTGCTTGAAGCCCATCACGATGGACTTGTTGAGGCCTCCGGTCCCGGTGATCTTCTTCCGCCGAACGTCCTTGTGCATGTTCTTCGCCAGGCCACCGATGAAGGTCTCGTCGATCTCGACCTCGCCCGAGAACTTCCCGAACCCGTACTGCATGGCGAGGCGGACCCGGTGAAGAACGAACCAGCTCGACTTCTGAGTAAGACCGATGCTCCGGCCTAGCTCATGGCTGGAGATGCCGTTCTTCGAGTTGGCGATCAGCCAGATCGCCGCCAGCCATTTGTCCAACGGGATTGGTGAGTCCTCGAAGATGGTTCCGACCTTGACCGAGAACTGGTGCTTGCAGGCCTTGCACTTCCAGATTCGGCGAGTCTTGAGGTAGGAATGCCCGGTGCCCTCACACGACGGACAGACGGGTCCGTCCGGCCAGCGGAGGCTTGCCACGAAGGCAACGCAAACGTCCTGGTCCGAGAAATACCGAATGGCCTCTATTAGTGTCTTGGGGGCTTGTTCACCGTTCATAAGGGTGAGTCTACTACTCAGAGCGTGGTGAGTCAAGTATATTGTTGCCCTCATTTGGAAGGCGTTCGGGCCTTCCTCGAGAAGCGGAAGGCCGACTTCCGGCTCGGGTAGGAGCTAGTGCTCTGTCTGGCAGAGCACTAGGCGGCTCGGGCCGACCACTTACCTCGGAGCCGACCCAACGCCCTCCACAAACGGTTGACGATGTAGAAGGCTGCCACCACCAGGATCACCACCACGACGATCGCCACGGCCGGGAACTGCAGCGCCAGCGCCACCAGACCGGCCGCCAAACCGTCCTCGAACAAGGACAGGGCGATGTTGGAGAACGGCTCTGGTGATGTGTTCACCGCCGCCCGCGTGGTCGCCTTGGCGGAATGGGCCGACAGTGCCAACGCCCCCATGACGGCCGCCGACACTCCTTGTCCGATGCTCGAGACATCTCCCGCCAGCACGTAGCCGAGGGCGGCAGCACCCACCGGCCGGATCAGGGTGTGCAGACCGTCCCACAGATTGTCGACGTAGGGGACTTTGTCCGCCACGAATTCGACGGCATAGAGCACCCCGGCGGTGATCATCACATCGGTCCGCTGCAGGGCCTCGGGAATGTCGGCCCAATCCAGCCGGCCGGCTATCCCCAACAAAAGGGTGACCAGATAAAGGTTGAGCCCGGCGGCGAAGCCGCTTCCGGCCAGGAGACCAGTTAGATCCACGTCAGTTCCTCACAACATAGATGGTGAGCGTCAGCCCTCCGCTCTGGCCCCCCCCCAGTCCGATCCCGACCGCGGTGTTGAGCCAATCCAGGGTCTCGTTGCCGGTCTCAAAAGTGAGCAGCTCCTGGGGCATCGCCTCCGTGGGTGACTTGACCAGGCTCACCCCGGCGCCGTGGTAGGCAACCGTCTCTCGTTTCTCTCCGATGGTTCCACGGATGTCGAGATCCATGTGTCCGTCGCCGCGCACGGTTACATAGTCCACACCTCGCACCGCTCGTTCCCCTTGCCAATGGCGGCTGGTGGCCGTTCCCTCGAACGGGAAGTCGATGCGCGTGCCACCGGGCATCTTCCCCAGCATGCGAGGTGACATGGTTGCGGTGATCATGCAGAACTCTTCCAGATGCGGCATGGCTCCATTGTGGTCTACATTGCGGCTTCCGTGGGCGACCGGACCTGGATTTGACAGCAATGAAGCTGGGGGTGCAACTGCCCGAGGTCGAGTATGTGGCCTCCTGGAAACAGTGTGCCGCCATCGCTCGGGTCGCCGAGGCGATCGGCCTCGATTCTTTGTGGGTCGGCGATCACCTCCTCTACCGAACTGCCGAGGGCGACAAGGGGCCGTGGGAGGCTTGGAGCCTGATGGCGGCGCTGGCCGCCTGTACCGAACGCATTCAGATCGGACCGCTCGTGGCCGCCACCAGTTTTCACAACCCGGCCATGATCGCCAAGAAGGCCGCCACGATCGAGGAGATATCGGGGGGTCGACTCATCCTCGGCCTGGGAGCCGGCTGGAACGAGGCGGAGTATGCCGCCTACGGGTTCCCCTTCGACCACCGGGTCGATCGATTCGAAGAGGCCTTCACGATCATCCGCACCCTGCTTACCGAGGGCAGCATCGACTTCGCCGGCCGTTATTACCAGGCGCGCCGCTGCGTGCTGGTGCCGCGCGGCCCCCGCCCGGGAGGGCCGCCGCTCATGGTGGGCTCCCAAGGTGAGCGCATGCTCCGCATCACGCTCCCTCACGTGTCTTCCTGGAACGCCTGGTTCACCTGGTTCGGGAACCGGCCAGAACGTCTGGTGCCGATCCTTGCCAAGGTCGACGGGCTGTGCGAGGAGGTGGGCCGTGATCCGGCCTCGCTCGAGAAGACCGTGGCCGTCTCCGTCCGAATCGGCCTCCCCAATCCATCCGAGCGCGGCTACAACGTGCCCGAAGACGTCGTACCCATCGCCGGCGACCCCGCCGAGATCGCCGCCGGACTGAAAGCGTTCTCCGATATAGGTGTGCAGCATCTCCAACTCGTGCTCGACCCCATTACCGCGGATGCGGTGGCGGCCCTGGCACCGGTCCTCGAAGCACTCAGAGCTTGACCGTGGTTCGTTCTTGTGACGGTTTGCCTACCGCCGGGGTGGTCAACCGTCACAAGAACGGGGTGAACGGCGGTGAGGTCAGGTCAGCGGAACGATGGCATGGCCCCGTCCAAGGCCGTCATAAAACGCCCGTTCTCCTCGGGCGTCCCCACCGTTATCCGCACCCACCCCCCCCCGAAGGACCGGATGATCACCCCTTCGTAAACCAAGGCATCGAAGACGGCGCTGCTGTCGGAACCAAGGCGGGCATAGACGAAGTTGGCCTGGCTGTCGACGCACTCGATCCCACGCCGCGTTAGTTCACTGGTCAGCCAACTGCGGCCGGTGGCGTTGGCGGCCGCCCTCTCGGCTACTTGGTGGGGATGGCGAAGGGCCTCGACGGCCGCCAGCTGAGCGAGGTTGGAGACGGTGAATGGAGCCTGAGCCTTGCGAAGCTCGACGACGTTGGTGGGTGCGGTGACGGCATAGCCGATGCGGAGCCCGGCCAACCCGTAGACCTTGGAGAAAGTCCGGGTGACAATGAGGTTGGGGCGCTCCACCGCCAGGGGCACCATCGACCGGTAGTCAGGGGCGGCGGCGTACTCGGCATAGGCCTCGTCTATCACCACCATCACATCATCGGGCATCTGGTCGATGAAGTCCGCCAACGCCGCCGAGCCGACATGGGTGCCGGTGGGGTTGTTGGGATTGCAGATGTAGACGACGGTGGTGTCGGGTCGGAGAGCCGCCCTCAAGGCGGCAAGATCGTGGCGGTGGGCAGAATCGAGCGGCACCTCGACCGGTTGGCTCAGGGCCAGCACCGAGGCCAGGCGGTAGATGACGAACGACGGCCAGGCATAGGCGACGGAGGTCCCCGGCCCTCCCAGCGCGAGGGCGATGATCCGCAACAGCTCGGACGATCCGCCTCCGAACCAGAGTTGGTCGGGGTCGACGCCGACGTGCTTAGCTACCGCCTCGCCGAGGTCATGCCAATTGTTGTCGGGATACCGGTGCAAGCCCTTCGCGCCAGCGGCGATGACCAGCTGCACCTCCTCGAAAGGGGGAAGCGGGTTCTCGTTGGAGGCCAGCTTGATTAGGTCGGTCACGCCGTAGGTACGGGCAATATCGTCGATCGGCCGCCCGGCCTCATACGCCGCCAGCCCGGAGACATCGGCCCGAAACCTCGGCATGGGAGCAAAGGTTACCCAGCCTCTAGTGCACCGCCGGTGTCGGGTCGTTTCCGAGCCAGCGCACTAGGGTGGCCGGCATGCGCTTCTCCCCTGAATCGATAGCTCGCGCCTGCGCCCGTCATCCGTGGAGGACCTTTTCGGTCTGGCTGCTCGTGCTGGCCTTTGCGGTTTTCTCGATCGCCATCGGGCTGTCCGACGCCCTCACCACCGAGTTCTCGTTCTCCGGCGATGTCGAGTCGATCACCGCCGGCGACCTCGTCGAGGACAGGCTCACCGGGCCCAGTCCCACTCAGGAGTTGGTCATCGTCCGCTCCGGCCAGTTCGACGTTGACGAACCTGAGTACGAAACCTTCGTGAGGAGGCTGCAAAGCGGCTTCACCGCCCTCGGTACTGACGTGGTCACGGCAGTTCCGGTCTACTACGACACCCAGGACCCCGGCTCGGTCTCCCAATCCCGTCGGGCGATGCTGGTACCGGTGATCCTCTCGGGAAGCCTCGATGACGCCGCTCCTCATATCGTCGGACTACGGGAGGTCTTGACGGACAACAACGATCCCAGTTTCGAAACCTTCCTGTTCGGACAAGGATCGAGCAGCCAGGACTTTCAGAACCTCGCAGAGGAAGACCTCCGCAAAGGCGAAGGGATCGGGTTGCTGATGGCGATGGCGGTGCTGGTGGTCGTGTTCGGAGCGGTGGTGGCGGCGGCGCTGCCCATCGGTCTCGGGATCGTCGCCATCATCGCCGCCCTCGGCGCCACCGCCTGGCTGGGGAAGGTGATGGAGGTCCAGTTCTTCGTACCCAACATAATCACGATGATGGGCCTAGCGGTCGGCATCGACTACTGCCTGTTCATCGTCTCCCGGTATCGCGAGGAACGGCGCAAGGGCCTCGAGAAGTTCGACGCCATCGGCGTGACCGCGGCCACCGCCAACCGGGCAATGTTCTTCAGCGGCGTGATGGTTGTGCTGGCCCTGGTGGGAATGCTGCTGCCACCCATCCCCATCTTCCGGGGCCTGGCGGCGGGGGCGATCCTGGTGGTGATCTCCGCCATCGCCTGCGCCCTCACCTTCCTGCCGGCGCTGCTGGGGCTCCTTGGCGACCGCATCAATAGGCTGCGCGTGACCCGGAAGGATCGGGACACCGGACGTCGAGGCGGCTTCTGGGATCGGATCACTGCGGCCGTGATGGCCCGCCCGCTGTTCTCACTCATAGCGGTCGCCGCTCTGCTAATGGCCGCCGCCTTCTCTTGGTTCGATATCCGTACCGGCTTCTCCGGGATCACCGATGCACCAGAGGATCTCCCGGCTCGAATCGCATTCGAGGCTCTGCTGGAAGAGTTCCCCGGCGGCACCACCAGCCCGGTGCTGATCGTGATAGACGGTGACGTGGCCAGTGCGTCAGTCGCTGGCGCGGTGGACCGCCTCACCGCCGCCCTCGAAGGCGACGCCGCCTTCGGAATTCCCCACTATCAGGCCAACGAGGCCGGCGACCTAGGTCTGGTGTCGGTGCCGCTGGAGGCGGCCGACTCCTTCGGTGGCGAAGCTCTCGATCAGGTTCGCCGGCTTCGGGCCGAGATGATCCCGGCGGCCTTTGCAGGTGTGGAGGCCCGGGTGCTGGTGGGGGGGGAGACCGCCTTCGGGGTCGATTTCTTTGGGGTGATCGACCGCTATACGCCCTGGGTGTACGCCTTCGTGCTGGGCCTTTCCTTCGTGCTGCTCACAGTCGTCTTCCGTTCCATCGTGGTGCCGATCGAGGCGATCATCTTGAACCTGCTCTCGGTAGGGGCGGCCACCGGACTTGTGGTGCTGGTCTTCCAAAAGGGATTCCTGGTCGATGCCTTGGGCTTCACCAGAACCGAGGCGATCGAAGCATGGCTGCCCCTCTTCCTCTTTTCGATCCTGTTCGGTCTGTCGATGGACTACCACGTCTTCCTGCTCACCCGCATCAGGGAGCGTTTCGACCAGACCGCCGACAACAGTGAGTCGGTGGCCCATGGGTTGCGGACCACCGGAGCGATCATCACCGGGGCCGCGGTGATCATGGTGGCCGTGTTCGCCGGTTTCGCGGCCGGTGACCTGGTTGCCCTTCAGCAGATGGGGTTCGGTCTGGCGGTGGCGGTTTTCCTGGACGCCACCCTGGTCAGGTCAGTGCTGGTCCCGGCCACCATGAAGCTGCTCGGCGATCGCAACTGGTACCTGCCCCGCTTCCTCCATTGGCTCCCCGACCTCAAGGCAGAAGGCCAACAACCCACCGAACTCGTCCACTCTCAGTGACCGACCCGCCACGGAAACCGCAACCGGCGGTCGTACGCGCCGAGGGGTGACGCGGATTGTCGGAAGTTCGAACATCGATCCGAGATCCGAGGGGGACCACACCCGAGGCGAGATTGTCCGACGCTGAGCGACCGTGACCCGGCCGGGCCGTGGCAGACTCGGGTCGTGCTACAGATCCTCGATCCCGACGGGCGGTTGGCAGGCGACGACTCCGGCATCGATCGCCGGTTGCTTCACGACATGTACCGGTCGATGGTGTTGGCCCGCGAGTTCGACCACCGCATGCTCGCCCTCCAGAGGCAGGGCCGCCTCGGCACCTACGCCATGCTCGAAGGCCAGGAGGCCGCCCAAATCGGTTCGGCCTATGCCCTCGCCCCCCATGACTTCGTCATGCCCTCCTACCGAGAGCACGGCGTCCAGCTCGCCCGCGGCATGCCGGCCGAGGTAGTCATGGCCTACTGGCGCGGACTACCCAACACCGATTGGGACGTCCACCGCTACCGAATGGGCATCAACACCGTCCCCATCGCCACCCAACTGCCCCATGCGGTCGGGTTGTCGTACATCGACAAGATCCGACAGACCGACACCGTCACGATCGTCTATTTCGGCGAAGGCGCCACCTCGGAGGGCGACTTCCACTCCGGAATGAACTTCGCCGGGGTCTGGCAGACCCCCACGGTGTTCTTCTGCTCCAACAACCTCTATGCCATATCGGTACCGGTTTCCAAGCAGACCGCCGCGCCGACCATCGCCGCGAAGGCGGCCGGCTACGGATTCGAAGGCGTGAGAGTGGACGGGATGGACGTCCTGGCGGTCTATCAAGCCACCCGCACCGCCGTCGAGAAGGCCCGCCGCGGCGAAGGGCCGACCCTCATCGAGGCGTTGACCTACCGCTATGGCCCCCACGCCACCGCCGACGATGCCCGCCTCTACCGGAGCGCCGCCGAGGAGGCGGAGTGGCGGAGCAAGGACCCGATCGACCGCTTGCGCAAACACCTACAGCTGATCGACGAATGGGACGAGGCCGTCGGCGAGAAGGTGGCCGCCGAGGTGGCGGATCTGGTGGAGGCGGCGATCACCGCCATCGAATCGCGGCCCAAGCCCCCCCGCGACGACGCAGTCCGCCACGCCTTCTCCCGAATCCCCCCCCTCGTCGTCGACCAGCTCCACGATATGCAAAGAGCCGCCGGAGAAGTCGAGACTCGCTTTCGCCCCGAGGAGATCTGGACCACCCGGCCCGACCAACTTCCCGCCGGCCCCCGCAGCAATCAGACCATGGCCGAGGCGATCAACGCCGCCCTCGATCAGGCCATGGACCGGGATCCCGACGTCATCGTGCTCGGCGAGGACGTGGCTACCGCCGGCGGAGTGTTTCGGATCACCGAAGGTCTCCTCGGGCGTTATGGGCCCGACCGGGTGATCGACACCCCCCTCGACGAGGGAGGCATAGTGGGAGTAGCCATCGGGATGGCGATGGCGGGCGCCCGACCGGTCGCCGAGATCCAGTTCGACGGCTTCGTCTATCCGGCCTTCGATCAGATCGTTTCCCATATGGGACGAGTTCGTTATCGCACCCGCGGCCACCTCAGACTTCCGATGGTGGTGCGGTTTCCCAGCGGCGCCGGGATCGGCGCCCACGAGCATCATTGCGATTCACCCGAGGCGTACTTCGCCCATGCCCCGGGTCTTGTGGTGGTGTGCCCCTCGACGCCTTCCGACGCCAAAGGTTTGCTGGCCGCCGCCATCGAAGGTGACGATCCCGTCATATTCCTCGAGCCGAAGGTGCTCTACCGGGCCGGTCGAGAGGAAGTACCAGCCGAGCACTACACCCTCCCCATCGGCCGGGCCCGGATCCGGAGAGCCGGCCAAGACGTGACCGTCGTGACCTACGGAGGCATGGTGCCGGTGTCCCTCCAGGCCGCCGAAGCTGTCGGTGCCGAAGGCATCGACGTCGAGGTGATCGACTTACGTACCCTCTTTCCGTGGGACCGCGAACAGGTACTCGAGTCAGTGGCCAAGACAGGGCGGCTGGTGGTAGTTCAGGAACCGCAGGGCACCTGCGGCATCGCCGCCGAGGTAGCGGCCACCGTCGCCGAAAAGGCCGCCTACTCCCTCACGAGTCCGGTGCTACGAGTCACCGGTTTCGACACTCCGTGGCCGCAGTTCAACATCGAGAAGCACGCCTTGGTCACCCCCGAGCGGGTGGCTCTGGCGCTTCGCCAGGCCACGACCGGTTGAGAACGGCCGATTGTGTATACTGTTGTGTATGCACACTGAACGACTCCAGATCCTGTTGAGCACAGAACTGCGCGCCCGCCTCGACCGGGAGGCGAGAGCACGCAATACCTCGGTCGCTGCCTTGGTTCGCCATGCCATCGAGGCAACGTACGGCAGTAACGACAAGGACGATCGGGCCGCCGCCGTCGACGCCATCCGCCGGCTCGCCGGACGTTTCCTACCGCCAGACGAACTGGATGAGGTGGCCGAAGACAGGTTCGGTTGACCCGTGCCGTTCTTCGTCGATGCCAACGTCATCGTCTACGCGGCCACCCCGTCACCGTATCGAGAATCCTGCCTGAGCATCGTGGAGGCCGTCGCGGCGAACCCCCAACTGGGAGTTACCTCGGTGGCGGTATTAGAGGAAGCTTGGCACATCGAGCTGAGCGGGAGGGCAGGCGACCTGTCCGGAATGACCCTCGCTGCCCGCACCGTTTTCGACCCGCCCCTTCCGATCACCAGCACGGTTTTCGATCGGGCCATGTCACTTGGATTGTT
>Ga0209751_10006799_pt1 | contig 10562 bp, 9 predicted proteins | sample RifCSP13_1_FD_184019 | JGI IMG/M metagenome (GOLD analysis project Ga0209751, IMG submission 184019) | Soil microbial communities from Rifle, Colorado - Rifle CSP2_sed 13_1 (SPAdes) (version 2) | ecosystem: Environmental > Terrestrial > Deep subsurface > Rock core/Sediment | place: Rifle...
GGAGTCCGCTGCGTTCGCCCAGCAGCATCGCGACGCGGCGAGCCTCCGCGCTTCGTTCGGTCTCGTCGCCTTCCTCGTCCAGTGGAAGCCCAACCACGAAGCCCTCCGCTTCGAGGGTTCGCGCCCGGTCGAGTATTTCGTTGATGGGCGGACGCTTCCCTGGTCGCCGCGTGATGTGGCCCGCCGGCGACGCAATCGTACCGGTCGGATCGCTCACGGCGAGGCCAATCCTTCGATCGCCCAGGTCAATGGCAAGCAAGCGCACAACAAAAGGATGGGAGACGTGAGATGGGAGACTTGAGAGTAACTGCCATCCGATCAGGTCGGGTTCGTGATTGGGGTCAAATAAGATGCCAAAGCAGTACCGCGAAAATCGTGTGTTGCAGTTTATCTCCCATCTCACATCTCACGTCTCACGTCTCATTGGGTCATGAGTTGGAAGAACTCCTTATTGGATTTCGTCTTCTTCATCTGCTTGATAAGGAACGTGATCGATTCTTCGGAAGGCATGTCGCCCAGGAACGTGCGGAGCAGGTAGACCCGATTCCGTTCTTCCTGGTCCAGCAGCAGTTCCTCCTTCCGTGTCCCGGATTTGTTGATGTCGATCGCCGGATAGATGCGCTGATTCGAGATCTCGCGACTCAGCACGAGCTCCATGTTCCCCGTCCCCTTGAACTCCTCGAAAATCACCTCGTCCATGCGGGATCCCGTCTCGACGAGCGCGGTGGCCACGATGGTCAGCGAGCCACCGCCTTCGATCTTTCGAGCCGATCCGAAGAACTTCTTGGGACGCTGCATGGCGCTGGCGTCGAGACCGCCCGACAGGATTCGCCCCGACTGCGGCAACACGGTGTTGTGCGCGCGGGCCAGTCGCGTGATGGAGTCGAGCAGGATCACGACGTCGCGGCCAGCTTCGACCAGCCGCTTGGCCTTCTCGATCACCATTTCCGCTACCTGCACATGCCGCTCCGGCGGCTCGTCGAACGTCGAGCTGATGACCTCGGCACGCGGGACGTTCTCGCGGAAGTCCGTCACTTCTTCCGGCCGCTCGTCGATGAGCAGGACGATGAGCGCGACTTCTTCATGATTCGCGGAAATCGCGTTGGCCATTTTCTGCAGGAGGATGGTCTTGCCGGCGCGCGGTGGCGCCGTGATGAGGCCACGCTGTCCTTTCCCGATCGGCGCGATGAGGTCGACGATGCGCATCGCCAGATCGCCATCCTCGAGGTGCAGTCTGGCGTCCGGGTACACCGGCCGCAGCGTGTCGAACGTGGGTCGGACGACATCGGGTTGCGGTTCACCGCCGTTGATGGCCCCCAGGCGCAATAGCGCGAGATATCGCTCCCAGGGTTTCGGCGGCCGCACCTCTCCACTGATGGTGTCGCCGGTGCGCAGACTGAAGCGCTTGATCTGCGAGGGAGAGACGTAGATGTCGTCGGGACCAGCCAGGTAATTCCAGTCCTGCGCCCTGAGGAACCCGTACCCCTCAGGCAGAATCTCGAGAACCCCTTCTGCCTGGAGCGTGGTCGACCCATCGAGCAACCGTTGCTCGATTCGAAGGATGAGGTCCTGTTTCCGAAGCCCTGACGTGTTGGGGACGTTCAGGCTGTCGGCGAGGGCCAGGAGTTCGGGGATCGACTTTCGTCGGAGTTCGGCGATGTCCACCGAGAGTGTTGCCGTGCGGGCGTCGGCTGGGAGGGTGTGTTGCCGGGCGCGGTGAATTCGGAGGCGCGTGGCTGGGGGGCAACCACGGCGTGGAGTACGGAGGGAGATCAAGGGCAGCCGGACAGATGTAACGCCCGGCGGTCTTCTTCAATGGGTATGCGCGAGGCGGGATTCGAACCCACGACCTTCGGCTCCGGAGGCCGACGCTCTATCCAGCTGAGCTACTCGCGCGCGGTTGGTCTTCTGTGGTGCATGCGCCGAGATCGACTCTGCGCACCGTTGGATGATCAGTCGGGGCGACTGGATTTGAACCAGCGACCTCCTGCTCCCGAAGCAGGCGCTCTACCGGGCTAAGCTACGCCCCGAATCCGTGTACTGATGCCTGATGTGTGTTGCCTGATGCCTGTTGTTGGAACGCGCCCTGAGAGACTCGAACTCCCAACCTTCTGATCCGTAGTCAGATGCTCTATCCAATTGAGCTAAGGGCGCCTGTGACGTGCGACGCGGACGGCGCGCCGTGACGGCCTATCCTATAGATGAAGAAACGGCCCGCTGCGGCGGGCCGCATTCTACCCGGGTCGGCCGAAACGGTCAAGCCATTCAGGATGGGAGAAGGCCCTCCCATCTCATTGCCGCGCAATCGCTTCGCAGTTTATCTCACGTCCCACATCTCCAAACTCACATCTCGGTCGTATGGGCGGTACAAGACTCGAACTTGTGACCTCCACGATGTCAACGTGGCGCTCTAACCAACTGAGCTAACCGCCCGGGGAGATGTGAGATCTGAGAGGTGAGAACTGAGATAGACTGCCTTCCGATCACGTCGGATTTGATCGGAATCTGCAGTTTATCTCACGTCTCCCATCTCACATCTCCCATCTCGGTTCACAGAGCGGGAAACGGGACTCGAACCCGCGACCCCAACCTTGGCAAGGTTGTGCTCTACCAACTGAGCTATTCCCGCGATTCCTGCAGCTCCTGACCTTTTCATCACGGCTACGGACCACTCGCCACGATGGAGTGAACGCCGCGACATGAATGGGGTGACTAACCGGAGCACGTACCCGATGGAGGCGAGGGGAATCGAACCCCTGACCTCTTGAATGCCATTCAAGCGCTCTCCCAACTGAGCTACGCCCCCGGGGCCCCGAAAAGGCCATCTTTCAGGAACCAAAAAGTGTACGCCGGGGTAGGTGCCAAGTCAAGCAAATCACTCTGGCGAAACACGTTGCGAACTGTATCTTCAACGCGCGCTGGCCCGGATTCGCGTGCCATCCGTCGGACCTCGTTTCCTTCGTTTTCGTACCACCAGACGGTTCTGAGCGCATTTCACCGTAACGATCGACTCCTCCGGAGTCTGAGGACATCACGACATGCCTGAGGTCAAGCGCCGGCGGCGCCGTGCAGCCCCGCCGGGCATCGCTCCAAGTGAACCTGAGCGAGACATTCTGGATCAGTACCTCTACGAGGTCAGCACCTACCCGCTGCTCAAGCCGCCGGAGGAGATCGCGCTCGCCCGGCGCATCCGCTCCGGCGATCAGGACGCCCTCCAGGAACTCGTCAAGCGCAACCTGCGCTTCGTCATTTCTGTCGCCAAGAAGTACCAGAACCGCGGCCTGCCTCTCATTGACCTGATCGGCGAGGGCAACGTCGGACTGCTCACCGCTGCGCGGAAGTTCGATCCTGACCAGGGCGTGAAGTTCATTTCGTACGCCGTCTGGTGGATTCGTCAGGCAATCCTGTCGTCGCTCGCACGCCAGGGCCGCACGGTTCGCGTGCCGCTGAACCGTACCGCCGACCTGTCGCGCATCATCAAGGCGTCGGAGATCCTGCGACAGAAACTGCGGCGTGAGCCCAGCCCTGAGGAATTGGCGCAGCTCACCGGCCTCTCCGTCGACGTAGTGCAGTCGCTGGCCGCGCTCAATACCGGCGACGTGCGCCTCGACGCGCCGATGGATCCCGAAGGCGACCGGTCGCTCATCGAGCGCTTCGTCGCTGACGAGATGCCCGACACCGAGGAAGAGGCGATGAACCGCTTCCTCACCGACGAAATCGAGCTCGCGCTGTCCACGCTGCCTCCGCGCGACGCAAAGGTGCTCCGGCTGTATTTCGGTCTCGAGGGCGGTCGTGAACATACGCTCGAGGAGATCGGTTCCATGCTCGGCGTGACGCGCGAGCGCGTGCGCCAGTTGCGCGATCGCGCGCTGAAACGCCTGCGCGAGGGTGACGTGGGCCGGGCATTGAGCAGCTTCGCGGCGTAAAGGGCAGCGGGTCGCGGGCAGAGGGCAGCGGGGCGCCGTGGTCTGGCGCTCCGTGTGCTTTTCGGCAATCGCCGTGAGCCCTTTCGGTGCGCTGATCGTGTGATCACATTCCTGCTGCGAGGAAGAATCCTCGCTGCCCGCTGCCCGCTGCCCGCTGCCCGTGATCTCCCTTCGCAACGTCCACAAAGCCTTCGGTGAGAAGAAGGTGCTGACTGGTTTCTCCCTCGAGGTGTCAGAGGGAGAGGCGATGGTCATCATCGGCTTTTCTGGCTCCGGAAAATCCGTCGCGATCAAGCACATCGTCGGCTTGCTGGAGCCCGATCAGGGTACCGTGTTCGTCGACGGGCTCGAGGTGCCGCGCCTTTCACGCCGCGAGCTCTACGAACTGCGCTCGCACATCGGGTACGTCTTCCAGTTTGCCGCGCTGTTCGACTCGATGAGCATCGGCGAAAACGTGGCGATGGGTCTCCGCAAGCAGGGCCTGCTCGACGCGGCCGGGATCCGCGCCCGCGTCGCCGAGGCGCTGGACCTGGTCGACCTGCCTAACGTCGCAGATCGGTTTCCGGCCGAGTTGTCCGGCGGGATGCGCAAGCGGGTGGGACTCGCCCGGGCCATCGCCCTGCGGCCCAAGTACCTGTTGTACGATGAACCCACCACCGGTCTCGACCCGGTCACGAGCGCGGTCATCGACGAGCTGATGATCCGGATGCGCGAGAAGCTCGGCGTTACCTCGATCGTGATTACGCACGACATGCGCAGCGCGTACCGCGTCGGGACGAGGATCGCCATGCTGTACGACGGCAAGGTACGGCAGTGCGGCACCGTCGATGAAATCCGCCTTTCGGACGACCCCGTCGTGCGGCAGTTCGTCGAGGGGCGGGCCGAGATCGATCTCAGCGTCGTCGCCTGACCATGGGTCGCCACAAGGCCCGGCTCGAGACCTCGGCTGGCGGCGTCGTCATGCATGCCGGCGACGACGAACCGCGGTATCTCCTGATTCGGGACAGCTACGGCAACTGGGGCTTTCCCAAGGGGCACCTCGAGACCGGCGAGCGTCCCGAGGACGCCGCGCTGCGCGAGGTGCGTGAGGAAACCGGACTCGATCACGTGCGCCTCCGCGCGCCAATCCACACCATCGACTGGTACTTCCGCTTCCGTGGCCGTCTGATTCACAAGGTCTGTCACTTCTTCCTCATGGAAGCGGAAGAGACGACCACCCGCCCGCAGGCTGACGAAGGCATCACGGCCTGCCGGTGGGAGCGTTACGACGACGCCGTCACCCTGGTGTCGTACGAGAACGCGCGCGATGTCCTGCGCCGGGCGCATGGCCAGGCGCCGCGGCGGTCCGCGACCGCCTGACGAGCGACACCGCCATGGTCGTCCCGCCGTCGTACGCGGCTCCCGTCACCATCGCCGTGTGCGCCACCCGCGACCGGGCGCGCGCCCTGGCCAGGGCCGCCTTCCCCCGGCGCCGCTGCCGGCTGGCCCTGGCCCGCACCGCGAGTGAGCTCGAGCGGACGTTTCGCGACACGCTCGTCGATGCCGCGGTTGTGGACGTGCACGTCCCGAGCGAAGACGCCTGGCACGCCGTCTCGCTCGCGACGGAATTCCCCAGCGCCCCGTTCTTTGCCCTCACGCCGCTGCGTCCCAGCGATGCCGCCATCGCGGCCCGCTGCGCCGCCGCCGACTTCGCCGACCTGGTGACCGAAGGCGTGGATGACGGCGTGCTTCGCGACCTGGTCCTCCCGCGCACGTTCACCGCGCGATTCACCGACGCCCTGCGCGACCCGCCACCGGCGTTAGGCCTGTCCGGTCAACTGCACATCGCCACGTGGCGCTTCCTCGTCGCGCACGGCGGCCGCTCGGTGAGGACGGATACCATCGCCGCGGCGCTCGGGGTGACGCGCGAGCATCTCAGTCGCGCCTTCAGCGCCGGCGGGTCGGCCAACCTGAAGCGGATCATCGACCTGGTTCGCCTCATGGCCGCGGCCGAGCTGGCGAAGAATCCCGGGTACGACGTGTCCGACGTGGCTCGCGTGCTCGATTATGCGTCGTCGTCACATTTGTCGACGACGTCGCAACGGATTGCGGGCACGAAACCGGCGTCGCTCGCGCGGCTCCGTGGGATCGACCTGATCGAACGCTTCGTGAAGGGACGCACCCGGAGCAGGGGCTGACATGGCCGCGCTGCGACCAGCTCCGTCGAGCATTTAGAGCCTCGAGAGAAGCCTTCACCACAGAGGCGCACGGGGGCGCACAGAGGCTGCAGTTCGTCAAGAGAATCACGTAGCGCGATCAAGCCAGACGAGATCCTTTGGTTCTTTCTTGCTTCTTGGCCCGTGCTTGAGGTCCTCCGTGCGCCCCTGTGCGCCTCTGTGGTTCATGCTTTTCTGGTGCTCCAAACAAGCACGAGGGCTTCAAATCGCGCTCCAGCCGGCAACTTGGCCTGTCCGCTTGACCCTTACCCCGAGCTTGTGATATTTTTCACAAGCTCCTCTCCCCACAGATACAACCGCGAATGGCCTCCGAGACACTCCTCCGCCCCGGCGAGATCAAGGACATCCTGCTCCGGGAAATCGAAGCCGCCGACCTGCATGATCTCGACGTCGAGGAAGTCGGCACGGTGCTCGAGGTCAAGGACGGAATCGCCCGCATCTATGGCCTCCTGAAGGCCATGGCCGGCGAGATGCTCGAGGTCACGTCGTCCGAAACCGGCAACACGATCACCGCTCTGGCGCTGAACCTCGAAGAGGACAACATCGGCGCCGTCATCCTGGGCGATTACCTGCAGCTCAAGGAAGGCGACGAAGTCCGCCGCACCTCCCGCGTTCTCGAGGTCCCGGTCGGCCCCGCGTCGTCGATGCGCTCGGCCGTCCAATCGACGGCCTGGGTGAGATCAACACAACCTCATCGCGTCGCGTGGAGTCGCAGGCGCCCGGCATCATCGTCAGGCAGCCGGTGAAGGAACCGCTCCAGACCGGTATCAAGGCCATCGACGCCATGATCCCGATCGGCCGTGGCCAGCGCGAGCTGATCATTGGTGATCGCGGCACTGGCAAGACGGCCATCGCGGTCGACACGATCATCAACCAGAAGGGTCAGGGCGTCATCTGCGTGTACGTCGCCATCGGCCAGAAGGCCTCGACGATCGCGTCGGTGGTCGAGAAGCTGAAGCAGGCCGGCGCGATGGAATACACGATCGTCGTCGCGGCGTCAGCGTCTGATCCGGCGCCTATGCTCTACATCGCGCCCTATTCGGGCTGCGCGATGGCCGAGTACTTCATGTATCACGAGGGAAGGCCGACGCTCTGCGTATACGATGATCTGTCCAAGCAGGCGGCCGCGTATCGCCAGCTCTCGCTGGTGCTTCGTCGCCCGCCGGGTCGCGAGGCGTTTCCCGGTGACGTGTTCTATCTCCACTCGCGCCTCCTCGAGCGCGCGGCCAAGCTGCGCGAGGACGCCGACGTCGTCGACGGAAAGATGATCTTCAAGCAAGGCGGGAGCCTGACCGCGCTTCCGATCATCGAGACGCAAGCGGGTGACGTGTCGGCGTACATCCCGACGAACGTCATTTCGATTACCGACGGGCAGATCTTCCTCGAGTCCGACCTGTTCTTCGCCGGCGTTCGGCCGGCCATCAACGTCGGCATCTCGGTGTCACGAGTCGGCGGATCGGCCCAGATCAAGGCGATGAAGCAGGTGGCCGGTCGCCTCCGTCTCGACCTGGCGCAGTATCGCGAGCTCGAGGCCTTTGCCGCCTTTGCGTCCGACCTCGATGCGGCGACGAAGAAGCAGCTCGATCGTGGCGCGCGGACGGTCGAAGTGCTGAAGCAGCCGCAGTATCAACCGGTGGCGGTCGAGCAGCAGGTGATGATCATCTTTGCCGTGACCAACGGGTTCCTCGACGACGTGGCGGTGAAGGATCTGAAGGGCTGGGAAAAGGGTTTCCACGACTTCATGGCGGCGAAGTTCCCGCAGGTCGGGAACGCGATTCGCACCGAGAAGGCGATTTCGAAGGACAGCGAGGCCGCCTTGCGCCGTGGAATCGACGAGTACAAGCAGTTCGCCCAGAAGTGAGGGGCCGTTCCATCTCCCATCTCCCATCTCCCATCTCACATCTCCGCTAGATGGCCAAGGGTCGCGAACTCAAGCGCCGCATCAAGACCGTCGAGAACACGCGCAAGATCACGCGCACGATGGAGCTCGTGGCGACGTCGCGGATGAAGCGCGCGCAGGACCGCGTGACGGCGGCGCGCCCGTATGCACGCGCGTTAGGTGACGTCATCGCCGGGCTGTATTCGCCGGACCTCGCCGAACGATTCCCGTTGCTGCGGCAGCCGGAGCGCTCGCGCCGGGCCGCGGTGATCCTGCTGACCTCGAACCGCGGCCTCTGCGGCGGGTTCAACGCGAACCTGATTCGCGAGGCGCGCGCTCTGCTGGCCAGGCTGCGCGGCCACGGAACCGAAGTCGAGATGCACGTGGTTGGCCGCAAGGGCATCGGCTATTTCAAGTACGTCGGCCAGGCCATGGCGGCGCAGCGCACCGACATCACGGACCGTCCGAAGGCCGAGGACGCGTCGTCGCTCGTGGACGGCCTGATGACGGATTTCATATCGGGCGCACTCGACGCGGTGTACGTCGTCTATGCGCAGTTCAGGTCGGCGATCTCCGCGCCTCCCGCGACCGAACGGCTCCTTCCGGTGGAACCGCCAAAGCGCAGCGGTCCGCTGCCCGACTACCTGTTGTTTCCGTCGGCCGAAGCGATCCTCACCGAGCTCCTGCCGTCGTATGTCCGGAACGCGGTCTACCGGGCGCTGGTCGAGACGGCCGCGGGTGAACAGGGCGCGCGACGCACGGCCATGAAGAACGCGACCGACAATGCCAGTGACATGATGAACACTCTGACGCGCACGTTCAACCGCGCACGCCAGGCAGGTATTACCCAGGAGATTGCGGAAATCGTGGGAGGGGCGGCGGCGCTTGAGTAGCGACCAGCGACCAGCGACCAGCGACCAGCGACCAGCATTCAGCATTCAGCATTCAGCATTCAGCATTCAGTCCATAGCACCCAGCACCAGCTCCAGTCCAAGCAAATAGCTCTGGCACCCAGCACTAACAACTCAGCTGGCTGCTAACTACCAACTCATCTGAGTCTTGAGTCTCATGACCGCAACAGCCACCGTCGGCAGAATCGTCCAGATCATCGGCCCCGTACTCGACGTCGAATTCGATGCCGGGCACCTCCCCGAGCTGTACAACGCGCTCTCGATCACCGGGACGTCGGACACGGGTGACCCGATCAGGGTCGTGGTCGAGGTGCAGCAGCACATCGGGCGCAACCAGGTGCGCGCGGTCGCCATGTCATCGACCGACGGCGTGGTGCGCGGCATGGAGGTCGTCGACACCGGGAGCGCCATCACGGTGCCGGTGGGTGAGGCCGCGTTAGGCCGCATCCTGAACGTGATCGGCGAGCCCGTGGACAACGGCGCCCCCATTCCGGCGAGCGTGGAGCGCTGGCCGATCCACCGCAAGCGGCCCGACTTCGTCAACCTCGAGCCCAAGACCGAAATTTTCGAAACCGGCATCAAGGTGGTCGACCTCATTGCTCCGTTCGTGAAGGGCGGAAAGATCGGACTGTTCGGTGGCGCCGGAGTCGGCAAGACGGTGGTCATCCAGGAGCTGATCAACAACGTCGCCAAGGGACACGGCGGCCGGTCGGTGTTCTGCGGCGTGGGCGAGCGCACGCGCGAGGGGAATGATCTCTACCTCGAGTTCAAGGAGGCGGGAATCCTCGGTCAGGTCGCCCTGATCTACGGGCAGATGAATGAACCCCCCGGCGCCCGGCTGCGCGTGGGTCTCTCAGGCCTCACGGTGGCGGAGTACTTCCGCGACCGCGAGAACGCCGACGTGCTGGTGTTCATTGACAACATCTTCCGATTCACGCAGGCGGGATCGGAAGTATCCGCCTTGTTAGGCAGAATGCCCAGCGCGGTGGGGTACCAGCCGACCCTGGCCACCGAGATGGGCGACCTGCAGGAGCGGATCACGTCGACCCGCAACGGATCCATCACGTCGGTGCAGGCGATCTACGTGCCGGCCGACGACATCACCGATCCAGCGCCGGCAACCGCCTTCGCGCACCTCGATGCCACGGTCGTGCTTTCACGGGCGATTACAGAACTCGGCATCTATCCCGCGGTCGATCCACTGGCGTCTTCGTCGCGAATCCTCGACGCGCAATACATCGGCGAGCGGCACTACCGCGTGGCCAGCGAGGTGCAGCGCATCCTCCAGCGGTACAAGGAACTCCAGGACATCATCGCCATCCTCGGCATGGACGAACTGTCTGAAGACGACAAGATCGTCGTGGCGCGGGCGCGCCGGATCCAGCGCTTCATGTCGCAGCCCTTTGCCGTGGCCTCGCAGTTCACCGGACGCGAGGGTCAGTACGTGAAGCTCGAGGACACGGTCGCGTCATTCGAGCGGCTCGTTGGCGGGGAGTTCGATCAGTATCCCGAACAGGCGTTCTTCATGTGCGGCGGCGCGGACGACATCGTCCGGAACGCCGAGGCACTCGCCAAGGCGTAACCATGCTCACCGTGTCGGTGATCTCGCCAGAACGGGTGCTCTTCGAGG
>Ga0209751_10006805_pt1 | contig 10559 bp, 9 predicted proteins | sample RifCSP13_1_FD_184019 | JGI IMG/M metagenome (GOLD analysis project Ga0209751, IMG submission 184019) | Soil microbial communities from Rifle, Colorado - Rifle CSP2_sed 13_1 (SPAdes) (version 2) | ecosystem: Environmental > Terrestrial > Deep subsurface > Rock core/Sediment | place: Rifle...
GGCGTGGACATCAAACTGGGCGGCGAGATCGCCGAAGAGGTGCTCTCTGCCGTTAGCCGTGTGCTGCGCAAAGCCGGCCACCTCGAACCATCGAACATGACGCTCGAGGAGCAGAAGGAAGCCATCCTCAAATTGAACCCCGATGATTACGGCATCTACAAAGCCGAGATCCAATATTTCCTGAAATCCGTGGACGAGATGGCCAAAGTGAAGGAACTAGGCGGGCTGCATGTCATCGGCTCCGAGCGCCACGAAGCGCGGCGCATCGACAACCAGCTGCGCGGCCGCTCCGCCCGCCAGGGCGACCCGGGCTCTTCGCGTTTCTATCTCTCGCTGCAAGACGATCTGATGCGCCTGTTCGGCGGCGCCCAGGTAGAGGCCGCCATGCAGCGCATGCGCATGGACGATTCGGTGCCGCTGGAATACGGCCTGGTCACGCGCATCATCGAGCAGTCACAGACCCGCGTCGAAGGCGCCAACTTCGACGCCCGCAAGCACCTGCTGGAATACGACGATGTGCTGAACACACAGCGCGCCACCATTTACGCGCAGCGCGATCGCATCATGACCAAAGAGGACCTCACTGAAGATGTGGTCGGAATGCTGGAAGAAGAAGTGCGTTTGCGCGTTCCCATCGCGCTCGAGGATGTCGTTGGTCCCTGGAAACTGCTGGCCTGGTTGGAGCAGATCCAACCGACGCTGATGGTTAACCGCGTGCTGGTGCCATCGTTCACGCTGCAAACACTCATCGATCATCTCAAAGAGCAAAGGATCAGCACGGTCGCGCAGGCGCACACCGCATTATTGGATGTAGCCAGCCAGGCGCTGCAAACAGAGGAAGGTCATCTGCTGCACAGTCTGCAAGATTTGATCGAGAGCAACGAAGAGCGCTTAGAACAGCAGATGGACAGCACGCTCGAAACGCTGGACACCTTCTTGCAAGGCTTGCGCCTTGAAGAAGAGGGACAGCAACGCTCTGCGAATGAACTGGTGAACGAGCTTGGCGGATTGCTGCATCTGCCGCTGAAACTTGGCAACGATGAGCAGAAGTTGTTACGCGCCGACCCCGCCAAAGCTGCCGATCTCATCCACGACCGCGTCGAGGAGACGTTGCGCGCCCAGGCTGTGCTGCGTTTGATCGGCGCGCTGGAGCGCAGGTTGGAGACCGAAGTCGGCCTGGAAGTGGATGAGCTCGCCAAAGAAGAATGGAAGCAGATCGGCGAGAAATTATTCCAGGTGGTGCGCGACGAATTCGCTCAACGGCGCGAGCGCCTCATCGGCACCAACAGCGACGGCCAGATCGCCAAAGAACTTGCCGAGACTCTTGGTAAAGTCGAAGGGCAATTGCATGACGGCCATCTGCTCAACGCGCTGCTCGCCATGCCCGAAACGCGCTCGACTGCCTTCGATAAGAAGACCCATCGCCAGATCGTACAACGCAAGAAGCGCTTGAGTTTCCCTTATTACGCTGCCTCATTCCTGGAAAAGCTGGACGCGGAAGAGATCACCGAAAAAGTGCTAGTCCACCTGAAGAACGCCCAGAAGGCGATGCAGGCCATCTGGGGTCAGGGCGCCTGGGACAGCATGGCATCCGGCACTCTCGAAAACGTGAACGAGGCGGGCCGGGCGCTGTTAAAAGAAGCGCTAGGCGCCGATGCCTTCGAAAGCCTCAACGGTGGCCCGCTTAGTTCGGTTGACGCTGACGCCAAAGCGAAAGCCATCCAGAGTCTCGGAAAGCGCGGCCTCACTGAAAGCTACCGCCAGCTCCTGCTGCGCGTGATCTCCGAACTGTGGATCGATTACCTGACAAAGATGGAGGCGCTGCGCATCTCCATCCGCTTGGAAGCCTATGCGCAGCGCGACCCGCTGGTGGAATACAAGTCCCAGGCTTACAAGATGTTCCAGGATTTGTTCGCAGACATGCGCAGCAGCCTGGTCAACCGCATGTTCGTGTTCCAACCCGGCCCCATCGGCCAGACCGCCCGCGCCGCCGCTCTGCCCGCGGCGACTCCCATTCCCGCAGCCGCCGCTGAAGGCGTACCTCCAGAAGTGGTCGAAGAGAAAGAGCCTGTCATGCCAGGAGGTGGGACGGCATCTGGCGGCAAACGCAGGCGCAGACGCAAAAAACGCGGGTAAGGTTTTTATCCGGCTAGGAGATTGCTTCGTCGGCTTTCGCCGCTGCAGCGGCTCAAAAACGCCTCCTCGCAATGACGATGAACGTTGAATGGCACATCATCCCCGCCGGCACCTCCTGGGCTGACCCCGGGGGTCCGTTCGGGTTAGTTCCCAAGGTCCTGTGGAGCCGCGTCCAGACGCCCAACGAAAACAACCTGCTACCCATGTGCATGAATTGCCTGCTGATATTCTCGGAGGGCAAGACTATCCTCGTGGATAACGGCTTGGGCGACAAACTGGACGACAAAGCCATCCGCCAATGGGGCTTGCAATATCCAGATGGCACCCTGCTCGAGAACTTAGCCAAACACGGCGTCAAACCCGAAGACGTGGACATCGTCATCGACACACACCTGCATTCCGATCACTGCAGTGGCAATACCACTTTCAAAGACGGGAAACTCGTGCCCGCTTTTCCCAACGCCGAATACTGGCTGCAACGCCTGGAATTTGCCGACGCCATGCATACGGACGACCGCACGCGGGCCACATACCTCCCCGAAAATTACGTGCCTATTTGGCAAGCGGGTAAATTCCGCCTGCTGCACGGCGACGCACGGGTCACCAAAGACGTGCGCTGCGCTGTCGCGCCTGGCCACACCCGCGGGCTGCAGGTCGTCGTCGTCGAAACCGGCGACCGTCCGCTGCTCTACGTCAACGATCTCGCCAGCTTCGCCGTGCATTTCGAGCGCCGCGCCTGGGTGACCGCTTACGACGTCGAGCCGCTGGAGAACATCCGCACCAAAGGCACCTGGCAGCAATGGGCGCTGGAAAACAAGGCGCTGCTCATCTTTGAACACGATACCACCATGCCGATCGGCGAGCTAATTGAGGACGACGAGGGGAAGTTAAAGGTCAAGGCCGTCTAAGGTGTGCGTGCTCCGAGCGAGCCGCTATACCCTGTCGGGGGAAAGCCGCGCAGAATGTAAGCGCCGGATCCATTCGATCTGACCACTGAAATTCCTGATTAATTACCCATTTATAATCAAGGAATCTTGTCCGATCAAGACGGTCGAGGCTCGGCCTGGAGGAAGACTTGTTTGACGCCGCAAAAGTCCTACGCGGGAAGCACGCCGGTGAAACAGCATGGATCGTCGGGTTGGGCGCAACCATTGAATACCTTACCGACAGGACCTTCGGCACCGGGCCGATCATTACAATGAATGGAGCGATCAGGGTCGTGCAGGAGTTGGGACTCTCTAACCCGATCTACTCGCTCCAGAAAGACGGCTGCGACGGGCGCGGCGTCCCTGGCCACCAATGCGAGGGGAAAATGTTTTACCCGCGCACCGATATCCCAGCGATATTGCCCCGACGCGGATACGCCGAATTCTGCTTGCCAGACCACCCCACTCGCCTGTGGCTCGACTATGTGTCATGCCTGGACCTGCGCCCAAGAGAGATGAGTATCCGCATTGCTGTAGGGCTGGCCTTGCGCATCATGGGCTGCGCCAGGATCGCTTTTGTCTGTTGCGACTCGCTGCTCGGCGATGAGCTCGAGAACATGCGGCGCTATTACCCCGAGACAGGGAAAATAGCCATACCGCCCACTTATGCCAACTATGTCAACGCGCGCCCGGTTGTGCTGGATGATGTGCGCGGTGTACCCCACGATTTCTTTACCCCGAAACAGCTATTGGGAGTGGAACCAATCCTGAAGTCCTTGCCCTGGATCAAAATCAAACCTTGACCCTGAACGTGGAAAGTGTCGATTGATGTGCGGGGGTAGGGACTCCTCGTTGGCTCGTGGTGACATGAAATGAATCCATGAATCAAGAGCAAGCCCACGCCTTCATCATCGACGAACTCGCCAAACACAGTCATCGGGATGACATCATCCTGGACCTTTGCCGCGCCATGAACATCGACTGGAAGCAGGCGGAAAGGATGGTCGAAGATGTTGAAAGCTATCATGGACGTACCATTGCGCGACGCCAGAGTCCGCTTCTGATGGTGCTTGGGCTTAGCGTCATCCTCGGTGGCCTGGCGCTGACTACCTATGGCGCCATGTATTTTTGGGACCTGACCCAGTTGCAACCCCTGGAGCAATTCCTGTACAGTCAGTACATCCAGATCCCGGCTGGCAGCATGATCACGGGCACCGCCATGATCGTCGGCGGCATCATCGGCTTCCGCAGGATCCTTGCGAGTATCTTGAACTGAACGAGGAGAATATGAATCAAGAGCAGGTCACCGCTTTCATCATCAATGAATTGACTCGGCACAGAGACCGCAATGACATCATCCTCGACCTCTGCCGGCAGCTCAACATCGAATGGAAAAAAGCGGAGCAGCTGGTCAAGGACGTCGAAGGCCGGCATGGCCGCACCGTCGCCAAGCGGCAGAGCCCGTTTATGATGTTGCTGGGCGCGGGGATCATCATCGTCGGCATCGTCTTGACCATCAACGGCGCTTTGTTTCTCAACGATTTCCTGCAAAGGGAAACCACGGATCAGATCTTGAGCGGCACCTCCGTTTACTACAGGGGCGCCAGCCTGCTCACCGGCATCGGCATGATCGTCGGCGGCATCATCGGATTCTGGAAAATATTCGCTTCATTTCTGAACTAGCAAATAATTACGGAGACAAGGAAATGCAGAGAAGAATAAATTAGACTCTGTGTTTCCGTGTCTCCGTGGTTTTGTTTGTGAATAGTGAGGCCCCATGAAAATCCAGACGCTTGCCGTGCACGCCGCCCACGAACCCGATCCCACCACCGGCGCGGTTGCCGCGCCCATCCACCTTTCCACCACCTACTTGCGGGCTGCCGATGGCAGCTACCCCGGCGGCTACGTCTATGGGCGCAGCGAGAACCCCAACCGCGTAGCGCTCGAAACCGCCCTCGCCATGCTGGAAGGCGGCGCAGCAGCCGTGGCCTTCGCCTCCGGTCTGGCTGCTATCCATGCCATCTTCCAGGCGCTGGAGCCCGGCGACCACGCCATCGTCTCGGAGGACATCTACCACGGCACGCGCGCCATGCTCGAAAAAGTCATGCTGCGCTGGGGCCTCGAGATCACCTTCATGCCCTTCGACGACCTGGACTCCGTGCGCGCTGCGCTGCACAACAACACGCGTCTCGTTTACCTGGAGACGCCCACCAATCCGATGATGAAGATCATCGACCTCGCCGAGGTCATCACACTGGCGCATGACGCCGGCGCTAAAGTCGTCGTCGATAACACCCTTGCCACCCCGGTCCTCCAGCGACCGCTGGATCCCTCCCATTCGCTTCGCTCAGGGCAGGCTCTGCCGCAAGACGGCTCGGTTGGGACAGGCCTGGGCGCGGATATCGTGGTGCATTCCAGCACCAAGTATTTCGGCGGCCACAGCGACGTCACCGGCGGCGCAGTGATCGTAAAACAAACAGACGACTTCTTCGCCCGCCTCCGCGAAGCCCAAACCCTGGCTGGCGCGGTGCCCTCGCCCTTCGACTGTTGGCTCATCCGCCGCGGCCTCGCCACGCTGCCGCTGCGTGTCACCGCCCAATCAGCCAACGCGCTGCAAATCGCCGAGTTCCTGAAAGCGCACCCGGGCGTCAGCCGTGTGAATTACCCCGGCCTGCCGGATCATCCCGGCCACACCGTCGCCCGCAAACAGATGTCGCACCTCTCGTCCTTGCGAGGGCGCGAAGCGCCCGAAGCAATCTCCAAGCCAGAACAACCCCTACCTCTTGGCGCCATGCTCTCATTTCAGGTGGCCGCCGGAGAAGTAGCCGCCCGCAAGCTAGCGTCCAGCACCAAGTTATTCACGCAAGCGACCAGTCTGGGAAGCGTCGAGAGTCTGATCGAACATCGCGCCTCGGTGGCTGGCGAATCTCCCTCTACGCCGCGGGATCTGCTGCGGCTATCGGTGGGCATCGAGGCAGCCGAGGATCTGATCGAGGATTTGGACTGGGCATTGAAAGCCAACTCTTAAGGGCAACGCATACGTTGCCTCAGGTCATAAGGGCGAGGAGACCTCGCCCCTACCGAAGAAGCTACTTGGGGAGACGTGTAAAGGGCCGCTACAGGGTTTGGCTGTGGTAGGTGTGTACATGTGGAGCTCCGGCGATTTGGCGGATGTGGTCACTATGGTCGGTGTGGTCAGTGCGGTAGGTGTGGTCAGTGTGGTAGGTGTGGTCAGTGTGGTAGCGTGTTAATCACGAACGTCCCTGTGTCGATTGAGCAAATGTCGTCGTTCACGTTGAAAATGTCGTTTGTGTCGATTGTGTAGGTTGTGTTGATGGTGTCGATTAAATCGAATACAAGGATGACCAGATCGCTGGAGATTGACTAGCATTGAGGTGACAAAAAAAGCACGAAGTCATTTGCAGGAGCATGACCACATTATTAAACGAAATCAGATTTTTGTGTGTGAATTGGCGGCTTTGTCAAGGTATTGGAAAAAAGGAGGCAAACTCGAGGTGAAGCATGAATGAAGAAGTTTCAAATTTATCCAGCAGCCCGCAGGACCTTGCAGCCATGATCGCCGTGCAACCCAAGGCCGTCGTCAGCCGCACGCTGATCAATAAGCCCGCGGGCACCGTAACCCTGTTCGCTTTCGACGCAAGTGAAGGCCTAAGCGAACACACCGCGCCCTATGACGCGCTGGTCCACGTGCTCGATGGCGAAGCCGGAGTGCGCATTGGCTCGCAAGAGCATACTGTCGGTGCTGGTCAGATCATCTTAATGCCTGGAAATGTACCCCATGCGCTCAAAGCAAATAAACCCTTCAAGATGCTGTTGATAATGGTGAAAGCGTAGCGGTTTCGATGTGGAGAACGAGGTTATATCCTTTGAAGGAAAACTAGCCTATCCTCGTTCTCCAAACGGTCGGCGGTAAATACCTTAGAAGATGCCGCCCTCAACCGCCGACCGTATGCTGCCAGCTAACCTACCGCATGCGCTGAAAGCGAAAACGGCGTTCAAGATGCTGCTGACAATGATTCGGGTTTGACCTGCAGCCTAACGAGTTTGCTGCATTACAATTGACACAACTTTCCATTTATTAAGCTCGCAAAAGATGAAACCCGACCCTGAAGTCAAGCTTTGGAATGATCTAACTCCCAATGAGATCTGGAAGATTATGCTCACTGAGGGGAGCGAGGGCTTTGCCAAGATTGCGCCGCGCTCGATGATCTTGGTCAAAACTATTGAAGAAGGCTTTTTTAGGATAATCCCCACCAATCCACGCTGTGTTTCCTGCTATGCGCCCTTTGCCGGCATTGGCGCGCCGCTGATGCGTATGATCGGCAGGCAGCGTTCCAGCTATAACCCCAGCGTGTGCGCAGATTGCGAAACCATGGCGATCAAATATCAAACCCAGGCGGAAGTGCCGCTGACCATGCTGTTCGCCGATATCCGCGGCTCCACCACTCTGGCGGAGAAAATGAGCCCATCGGATTTCAGCGCACTGATCAATCGCTTCTATCAAGTCTCCGGAGACATCCTGGTCAACCATAGGGCAATGGTGGACAAGATCATCGGCGACGAGGTGAGCGCGTTCTTCGTTCCCGGGCTGGCCGGCAAGCAGCATGCCCGCGTCGCCCTCAGGGCTGGCAAAGAGATCTTGAGGCAAACGGCAGCCTGGGTGCCGGTGGGCGTGGGCATCCGTTCTGGACCCGCCATCGTGGGCGCGCTGGGCAAGGAAGGCGGGCTGAACGACATCACCGTGCTGGGCGACACCGCCAACACCGCGGCTCGCCTGGCATCCGTCGCCAAAGCCGGCGAGATCATCGCCAGCGAGGAAACGGTGAGTCAGGCGGGGATCGATACCAAGGGGCTGGCAAAAGAGGAGCTGATGCTAAAGGGGAAAGATAAGCCGGTGGCGGTGTGGAGGATTTCGACAATTAACAATGACTTCTGATTCTGAAAAGCTCGAAAATCTGTTACTTTTTATTAGATCTGAAAACCGTATCTGCCCCATGCCCCGCGAATGGAATAAACTTTGGGAAATTCTGCCAAATAAAGAACGTGTTGGCGCTGGATGGAATCCGCCACTTCCATTAATACTAGCCGCTTGGCACAAAACGACGCACCTAGAAAAAATCGAAAGGCTTAGAACACATATCCAATACGCGGCCGACCATTCTGTGCTGGATGAAGTGGACACATTCCTCAGAAGCCTAAGCCCAAACCAGTGGCTTATCGGCAGATAATAGGAGGAACTGAAATAAAGGAGGGATAGGTCCGGTATGGACCCAATAATGATTTATATTATTGTTTGACGATGCCTAAACTTGGAAATGCTCAGTTGCGAGCCACTGTTGAAACTCGCCTCAATCCCTCAATTTCCAATTTGAGGAGTGCGGCATATTTAACAAAACTTTGCTATCCCCTTGAACGGGATTGGGTTTGGCCCGCAAACGAAGAAATATTGACCAGTCACGGGGCCTTCTCCACATCGGCGGTCATCTTGTGCGTATCCTCGCTGGAAGCTTACGCTATTGAAATCCATGATAACGCCCAAAGAAGGACCGAAATTCTTCTTGGATCTCTTTACCCTGCTGCAGAGAAAATAGATAGATTGTGGTAAACAGTGGAAAGAAGAACTTTACTAGATAAACTTAATTGGTTTCTAATTATTGGGGGATTGCAATCATATGAAAACGACAATAGCATATTTGCCGATCTACACTTGCTCGTGAAATTAAGAAATGCGATTATCCATTGGAAGGCAGAATGGTCAAGCGACCCAAAGGTAAGCCAGAAATACGAAGATTTAGTGGGCAGTAAATTTCCACACAACAAATTATCAGGGGGGGCCACTCAATTCTTCATCCCCTATAGGTGTTTTGGCTTTGGATCTGGGGCATGGGCAGTTACTACTGTCCTAAATTTTATGCTGGATTACGCAGGCAGATTAGCAATAGAACCTACTATCAAAAGATGGGAGGCGGAGATTCGCAGCTCGGTTTCCATGCCGTAGTTACTATTTTCCAAGCGACGAATCGCAGGGAGATATGCGCGTTTATCGCCTCCAAGATGTTTGAGGAGAGCAGATATGCAAAGCAAAGTTTTTGTTTATGGACTCCTATATGCAACACTAGTTGGACACTTTTTCACAAAACTTGTTGTCTCAAGCATGTGGGATTATTTGGCCAAAAAACATAAAGGTCTTGAGGAGGGAGAAGGCAGATATTCATCTCAACCGGCCATTCTTGGAATTGTGGAGAGAAGTTTATATTTCGTTAGTTTTGTTTTCAATTCGTCTGCTTTTATAGGCGTATGGCTTACGTTGAAAACCGTGGCAAAATCTCCAAGGTGGGCAAATGAGGGAAATGGCATTTTAAGAGAGGCGCTTTTTGTTGCCTCGGGTAAGCGCGCTCCCAGGCGCAATCACCTTCCTGGTCGAGCCCTCTTCCAACCGTTTTTGATTGGAAATGGCTTCTCAATCTTATTTGGCGGGGCTGGTTATCTAATTACGTTACTTCTAACAGAACTAGATCATCTGGAAAGGAGTTTTATCCACGCGACCATACTTGGCCCCATAGCATTATCACTTATTGCTTACGTTTTTCGCTGATTCCACTTATCAAAGAAAATAGCTTTACATGGCATGTATTCGTGAGACACATAAGCGGTCTTAAAGTAGAAAGAAAGGGGAAGAAGTTATTGATCAAGTTGTGAATGTCGTTTTGTAATTCTCTGGCATCTCGGGCAGAAATGCGTCCCTCGTTGCCCCAGCACGATGCGCTTGATCTTGGCACCGCAGCGCGGGCAGGGTTCGCCATCACGCTGGTAAACCTTGAAGTGATTCTGATACTCCCCGCCGCGGTACACCCAATCGATGCTGGCGCCATTGCGCCGGATCCCCGCCTTCAGCACCTTGCGGATGCCGCGCAGCAAGGCGCCCGCCTGTTGGTTGCTCACCTTGCTGGCAGCCGTTAGCGGGTGCAACCTGGCTTCCCACAAGGCCTCGTCCACATAAATATTGCCCAGCCCTGCGAGGAAAGTCTGGTCCAGCAGTAGGGGTTTAAGCTGCCGCTTCTTGGCCGCCAGCATCTGGTGGAAGCGTGCAGGCGTGAGAGCCGCATCCATCGGTTCCGGACCCAGCGCACCGAGCACGGATTCCGCATCCGCCACCAGCCAGACGCGCCCGAACTTGCGCGGGTCCTGGAAGCTGAGCTGCAACGGAGGAGGCGTTTCCCCGCGCAGCGACCTCCCTTCCCCCTTTTCAAGGGGGAGGGGCCGGGGGTAGGGGTTTGCATCCTCGAACCAGATCTGCAGCCGCGAATGCGTACCCAGCGGCTCATGCGAATAGCCTGTCAGCAGATCTCCGCTCATACGCAAATGAATCAGCAGCGTGTCCTTGTCAAAATCAATGCGCACGAATTTCCCTCGCCGCCCCACCGACGTCACCGTCTGGCCAACTATGCGCCTCTCGAACTCGGCCGCCGAGGGCTT
>Ga0209751_10006808_pt1 | contig 10555 bp, 8 predicted proteins | sample RifCSP13_1_FD_184019 | JGI IMG/M metagenome (GOLD analysis project Ga0209751, IMG submission 184019) | Soil microbial communities from Rifle, Colorado - Rifle CSP2_sed 13_1 (SPAdes) (version 2) | ecosystem: Environmental > Terrestrial > Deep subsurface > Rock core/Sediment | place: Rifle...
GAGCCGCATGGGAAGGCGCGCGGAGTCGCGCAGGGCCGTCGCTGGCAAGCTCGCGCAGGCGGGAGTGGCGACCGACGTCGCGCACGAGGTCCTGGACCAGACCGTCGAGGACGATGACGAGCGTGCCCAGCGCCTGGCGGCGACCAAGGCTCTGCGGATGGGGACCCTGGAGCCGCAGGTCGCCTTCCAACGCTTGTACGGCTTCCTGGCGCGGCGCGGGTACTCGTCCGACGTCGCGCGCCGGGCAGCCATGAGAGCCCTTGCGGTGGACGGCGAACCCGACTGAGCCTTGCCTCGCGACCGGGTCGGCCGTATGGTGTGGAAAACCCGAAACACACACCTACGAGAGGCACCACCAGACCTTGTCACCGAGCGAGCGACCTTCCATGACCGACCCATCCGACGTTGCGATCGAGCCGTCTAGGGGGCCCAGAACCTCCTAGGAGTGGCCGATCGTCGCTGCTCCGTGTCCAGACCTGCGTGGTCCTCTCCTTGACACCAACAGGGAGGCACCATGACCCCGGTCCCGGTGATCGTCGGCGTCGTCGCATTCGCGATGGGCGCCCTCGTCGGGTTCCTCGTCCGCGCCAACATGGCGAAGTCCTCCGCGAACACGCTCGAGTCGAAGGCTCGCGAGCGGCTGATGGAGGCAGACCAGAAACTCATCGAGGCCAATCAAGAGGCCGCGACGGTCCAGCGCAAGGCCAACGACGACGCCAAGGCCGACGCGAGCCAGATCCGGCGTGAGGCCGAGGAGGACGTCAAGTCGCGCCGTGAGGAGATCGCCCGACTCGAACGCCGGATCGCCGAGTCCGAGGACGAGCTCCGTCAACGCACGCGCAAGCTGGACGAGCGCACGCAGGAGCTGGATCAGCGCGACGAGATGCTGCACGAAGCCCGCCTCCGGTTGGAGAAGGCAGCGGATCAGCACCGGGTGCAGCTGGAACGCGTCGCTGGGATGACGTCGTCGGAGGCTCGCGAGGATCTGGTCGGCCAGGTGGTCGACGACGCGAAGCGGTCCGCCATGGCACAGGTTCGCGAGATCGAACAGCGTGCCCGTGAGGAAGGGGAGGAGCGCGCCCGCAAGATCCTCACGATCGCGATCCAGCGGGTCGCCTCGGAGCAGACGGCCGAGTCCACGGTCAGCGTCTTCACGCTGCCGAGCGAGGACATGAAGGGCCGGATCATCGGCCGGGAGGGCCGCAACATCCGCGCGTTCGAGGCCACCACCGGCGTCAACATCATCATCGACGACACGCCCGAGGCGGTGGTCCTGTCCAGCTTCGACCCGGTGCGTCGCGAGGCTGCGCGCTTGACCCTGGAGAAGCTGGTTCAGGACGGACGGATCCATCCCGCGCGCATCGAGGAGGTCCACGAGCGCTCGCTCACAGAGATCGACGAGCGGATCCGCCGCTCCGGCGAAGACGCGGTGGCCGAGGTCGGCATCACCGACATCCACCCGGAGATGATCAAGCTCCTGGGGCGCCTGCAGTACCGCACCAGCTACGGACAGAACGTGCTTCGCCACCTGGTGGAATCGGCGCACATCGCCTCTTCGCTCGCGGCGGAGCTCGGCGTCGAACCTTCCATCGCCAAGCGAGGAGCGTTCCTGCACGACATCGGCAAGGCCGTGACCCACGAGGTGGAGGGCTCGCACGCCATCATCGGGGCCGAGATCGCGCGACGGATGAAGGAGGACCCCGAGGTCGTGCACTGCATCGAGTCGCATCACGGCGAGGTCGAGCAGCACACGATCCACGCCGTGCTCGCCCAGATCGCCGACTCGATCAGCGGCGGCCGGCCCGGCGCACGACGTGAGTCGCTCGAGACCTACGTGAAGCGTCTGGAGCGCTTGGAGGAGATCTGCGTCGCCTTCGACGGCGTGGAGAAGGTCTATGCGATGCAGGCGGGCCGCGAGGTGCGCGTCCTGGTGCAGCCCGAAGCGATCGACGACGTCCAGGCCCAGGTCATCGCCCACGACATCGCCAAGCAGGTCGAAGAAGAGCTGCAGTACCCAGGGCAGATCCGGATCACCGTGGTGCGGGAGACCCGGGCGACTGAATACGCGAGGTAGGGCAACGATGACCCTTGCTGAGGCGAGCAGAGACCTCCTTCTGACCTCTAAGAGATACGGTTCACGGTCCGCGGTTACCCTGAGAAGGTCATGCAGCCCACATACCTGATCCGCACCTTCGGGTGCCAGATGAACGAGCACGACTCCGAGCGCATCGGGGGCGTCCTGATGGCCGACGGCATGACGCCGACCGAGGATCCGGGCGATGCACGCGTGATCGTGCTGAACACCTGCGCGATCCGAGAGAACGCCGACAACAAGCTCTACGGCAACCTCGGGCATCTCAAGCCCTTGAAGGACGCGAACCCGGATCTTCGGATCGTGGTGTCGGGCTGCCTCGCGCAGAAGGACCAGAGCCTGATCCAGCGACGGGCCCCGTGGGTGGACGTGGTTGTCGGCACGCATGCGCTCCCGCACCTGCTCGACCTGCTCGAGCGCTCGCGTACGGACGGACCCCAGATGGACGTGACCGAGTACACCGAGACCTTTCCGAGCGCCTTGCCGGCCGTGCGCGACGACGCGTTTCGGGCGTGGGTCTCGATCGCGCCGGGCTGCGACAACGCGTGCACGTTCTGCATCGTGCCGCTCGTCCGCGGTCCACAGCGCTCGCGGTCCATTGGGGACATCCTCGCGGAGGTCCAGGGGCTGGTCGCCGATGGCGTCGTGGAGGTGACGCTCCTCGGGCAGAACGTCAACACGTACGGGCGCGATGTCAGCGTCCCGGAGTCGGCGCGCAAGCCGTTGTTCGCGGAGCTGCTCCGAATGGTCAATCAGGTTGACGGTATCCGTCGGATCCGCTTCACGTCGCCGCACCCGCACGACTTCACGCCCGATGTGATCGAGGCGATGGCGACGTCCGAGCACGTGTGCGAACACATCCACTTCCCGTTGCAGTCGGGGTCGGATCGCGTCCTCAAGGGGATGCGGCGCTCCTACCGCAGCGCCCGGTACCTCGACTGGCTGGAGCGCATCCGCGAGGCGATCCCCGGCATCGCCGTGTCCACCGACATCATCGTGGGGTTCCCAGGCGAGACCGAGGAGGACTTCGTTGCGACCCTCGACGTGGTGGCGCGAGCCGGATTCGACAGTGCGTTCACCTTCCAGTACTCGCCGAGGCCGGGCACACGGGCCGCCACGTTGGACGACCAGGTCCCCAAGCAGGTCGTGCAGGAGCGGTTCGATCGGCTCGTCGCGCTGCAGACCGCGATCACGGCCGGCAGGAACCGGGACCAGGTCGGACGCACCGTCGAGGTGCTCGTCGAAGGCGGCGGGAAGAAGGCGGGCTCCACCCAGGCGCGCACGCGCACGAACCGGATCGTGCATCTGCAAGAACCGCTGCTGCCCGGAACCTTCGTCGATGCCCTGATCACCGAGGCCGGGGCGCATCACTTGCTCGGACGGGTCGTGACGCCGCAGCCCGCGGTGGTGTGATGCTGCGCGCCCTGGTCGGTCCGACCGCCAGCGGCAAGACCGAGGCGGGTGTCGCCCTCGCGCCGGCGCTGCGGGCCGAGGTGCTGTCGGTGGACTCCATGCTCGTGTACCGGGGGATGGACATCGGCACGGCGAAACCGGCGCCCGACGATCTGCAGGGCGTGCCGCACCACCTGATGAACCTCGCGGAGCCCTCCGAACGGTTCACCGTCGCGCGCTACCAAGCGGCGGCGCGCGACGTGCTCGCGACCTGTTCGACGCCGCTGCTGGTCGGGGGCTCGGGGCTGTACTTCCGGGCGATCGTGGACGACCTGCGCTTCCCTCCGGAAGATCCGGTGGTGCGAGCCGCGCTGCAGGCCGAGGCCGACGAGCTCGGCGCCGAGGAGCTCTACCGACGCTTGGCCGACACCGATCCGGTCGCCGCGGAGCGGATCGAACCCGGCAACGTGCGTCGCACGATCCGTGCCCTCGAGGTGACGGCGATCACGGGGGCGCCGTTCAGTGATTTCGCCGCCGCATGGGAGGTGTACGACCCGGGTCGGGTGCGCGTCGCCGGCGTCCGGCTCGAGCACGACGCGCTGGATGCCCGCGTGCGGGCGCGGGTCGCCGCCATGCTGGAGGCGGGATGGCTCGAGGAGGTGCGGGGACTGATCGATCGCGGGGTCGGGGACTGGCTGACCGCCTCCCAGGCCATCGGATACGCGGAGTTGGCGATGTACCTGGACGGTAGGCTTGACCTCGACGAGGCCATGGAGCGCACCGTGAAGCGAACGAAGGAACTTGCGCGGCGCCAGACGGCGTGGTTCCGGCGTGACCCGCGCATCCAGTGGTTCGATGCGGGGCGGGGCGGGGCGATCGAGGTCGTCGACGACGTGCGCGCGTACCTGGAGGCCGCGTGACGCGCCGCCTGACCCTGAGCAAGTACCAGGCCGGCGGCAACGACTTCCTGGTCGTCGACGAGCTCGACGGGGCCGTGGGCGAGCTGGATGTGCCCGGGTTGTGCGACCGGTGGTTCGGCGTCGGCGCCGACGGGTTGATCCGGGTCGGGCGGGGCGCGCAGGCGCCCTACGCGTTCGCGCTGACCAACGCCGACGGGTCCGCGGCCGGGATATCTGGCAACGGCATGCGCTGTCTCGGCGCGTGGCTCCGCGACGCCGAGCACGTGGCGCACGGCGCGTCGTTCGACGTCGAGACTCCGGCCGGGCTGCGGCACGTATGGCTCACGCTCGACGGGGCCACCGTGGCGATGGGACAGCCCAACTTCACGAAGGCGGCGATCCCGATGCGGGGGCCGGCCTGGGAGACGTTCCAGGAGCAGCCCTTCGATGCGGGCGACGGGCGCACGATGGTCGCGACGGCGCTCAGCATGGGCAACCCGCACCTGGTGCTGTTCACCGAGGAGGACCCGGAGCGCTACCACGTGGAGCACATGGGGCCGGGGCTGGAGCACCACGAGCTGTTCCCCGAGCGGACGAACGTCGAGTTCGCGCGGATCGCCGATGACGGCGCGATCGACGTGCGCGTGTGGGAGCGCGGCGTCGGCGAGACGCTCGCCTGCGGTACTGGCGCCTGCGCCGTGGCGGTTGCGGCGAACGAGGCCGGTCGTGCGGCGACCACCGTCACGGTGCGGTTCCGCGGCGGTCCCCTGCACGTGGAGCGTCGCAGCGACGGGGAGGTGCTGCTCGGCGGCCCCGTCGCGCACGTGTTCGACGCGATGGTCGATCTCGACGAGCTCGGCGGATGAGTGGAACGGCCGATCGGCTCGCGGCCGACACGCTCGCCCTGATCGACATCGCATCGGAGAGTCGAGACGAGTCGGCGATCGTGGAGGCGATCCGTCCCCGGGTGGCGGCCTCCCCGGGGCTGCGCGTGGTCGAGGACCACGACTCGGTGGTGGCGGCCCTGCCCGCGGTTCGTCGCGTCGACCTGCCCCTGGTGTTGCTCGCCGGTCACGTCGACACCGTGCCGCTGGCCGGCGCGCTTCGACCAGGCCGTCGCGACGGCGACGTCGTGGTCGGTCGCGGGGCGGCGGACATGAAAGGCGCGATCGCCGTGATGCTCGCCTTGGCGGAGGCGGGGGCGCGGGCAGACGACCTCGATCTCGGCTACCTGTTCTTCGGGCGCGAGGAGGTCCCGATCAACGAGTCTGCCTTGCTGCCCGCGTTCGAGCGCACGCCCGAGCTCGGCGAGGCGGCGCTCGCGATCGTGCTGGAGCCCACGGACAACCAGCTCGAGGTCGGCTGCAACGGCAACCTGAGCGCACGGGTGACCGTCCGGGGTCGCGCCGCGCACAGCGCACGGCCATGGCTCGGTGACAACGCGATCCACGCCGCGATCGAAGTGCTCGCGCCGCTGGCCGATCTGCCGATCCGCGACGTCGAGATCGACGGGCTGGTGTTCCGCGAGGTGGTGTCGGTCACGACGATCGAGGGGGGCGTCGCCGGCAACGTCGTGCCCGATCGCGTGGAGGCGCGGGTCAACTTCCGGTATGCGCCCACCCACACACCGGCGCAGGCGGAGGCCCGTTTGCGCGAGCTGCTGGGACACCCTCGCGTGGAACTGGAGGTCGTGGGCAACGGACCTCCGGGGCCCGTGTGCCTGGACAACCCGCTCGTCGCGCGGCTGCGCGGCGCCGGCGAGCTCGAGGTGCGGCCCAAGCAGGCGTGGACCCCGGTGGCGGAGTTCGCGATGGTCGGGGTCGATGCGGTGAACCTGGGGCCGGGGGACCCGCGGTACGCTCACAGCGACGACGAGCGGGTCAGCGGGGCCGCGCTCGAGCGCGCACACGCGATCGTGTCGGCGTTCCTTGCCGGCATGGAGGCCTAGATGGTGCATCTGTCACCGGCGATGCGAGCGGTCGAGCCCTATCCGTTCGAGGAGCTCGATCGTCGCAAGAAAGAGGCGATCGATGCCGGCCGTCGGATCGTCGATTTCGGTGTGGGCGATCCCCGGGAGGAAACGCCCCCGCTGGTGCGTGACGCTCTGCGCGACGCGGTCGGACCGATCTCCTCCTACCCGCGCGCCAAGGGGCTGCCTGCGTTGCGCCGGGCGATCGCTGCTTGGATCGAGCGGCGCTACGGCGCCGCCATCGACGTCGACACGCAGATCCTGCCGACCCTGGGCTCCAAAGAGATGGTGTTCTCGCTCGCCCAGGCGGTGCTGGATCCTGCGGCGGGCAAGGATCTCGTCGTCACGACCGCGCCCGGCTATCCGATCCCCGAACGGGGAGCGCGCTACGCCGGAGGCGATGTGGCGCGCCTGCGTTTGACCGAGGAGGGTTCGTTCCTGCCGGATCTCGACGCGCTCGCCGCCGAGCAATGGGACCGTGCGAGCGTGCTCTGGCTGAACTACCCGAACAACCCAACCGGTGCCGTGGCGCCGCTCTCCTTCCTCGCGGAAGCCGCCGAGCGGTGCCGGGCGCACGACGTCCTCCTTGCCTCCGACGAGGCATACAGCGAGCTGTGGTTCGGCGAGCGGCCGCCCGCCGGTGCCCTGCAGCTGGGCGATCTCACCAACGTGATCGTGTTGCACACGCTGAGCAAGCGGTCTTCGATGACGGGGTACCGCAGCGGGTTCGCCGCCGGGGATCCGACGCTGATCGGGGCGCTGCAGCGGCTCCGCCCGGCCGTCGGCGTCACCCCGCAGGAGTTCGTGCAACGAGCCAGCGTGGCGGCCTGGGGGGACGAACGACACGTCGAGGCCAACCGCGCGCGTTACGCGGCCAAGCGAGCCGTCTTCCTCGAGCTGTTCGCGCGCAGCGGGGTGCACGTCGCGGCCAGCGAGGCGACCTTCTACCTGTGGGTCGCCGTTCCCGGGGGGCGCCCGTCGCTCGCGTGGGCGCTGGAGCTGCTGGAGCGGGCCGGCGTCGTCGTGGCGCCGGGTTCGTTCTTCGGTCCGGAGGGGGAGGGGTACGTGCGCATGGCGATGGTGCCGACGCTGGAGGAGTGCAAGCGTGCCGCCGCAGCGCTCGACGCGGTCTTGACGGAGGTCCGCGCGTGAGCGGTCATGTGGATCTCGAGGTAAGGATCGACGCGACGTGGGCCGCCCTGGAGGCGGACCCGTCCGCGACGATCGATGCGAAGGCCGTCGAGGCCGCGATCGAGCTCCTCGACGAGGGTGCGCTGCGCATCGCCGAGCCGACCGAGCCGGGCGAGCCCTGGCGCGTCAACCTGTGGGCCAAGCAGGCGGTCTTGCTCTACTTCCGTATCCGAGGGCTCGAGACGACGGTGTCGGGCCCGTTCGAGTATCACGACAAGCTGCCGCTGAAGCACGGGTTCGCCGCCGACGGCGTGCGGGTCGTCCCGCCGGCCACGGTGCGCTACGGGGCGCACATCGAAGCGGGCGCCGTCTTGATGCCGAGCTACGTGAACATCGGTGCACACGTCGGCGCGCGCACGATGGTCGACACCTGGGCGACCGTCGGCTCGTGCGCGCAGATCGGCGCGGACGTGCACCTCGCCGGTGGCGTCGGCGTCGGCGGTGTGCTCGAGCCGATCCAGGCCGCACCCGTGGTGATCGAAGACGGGGCGTTCATCGGGTCGCGCTGCATCGTCGTGGAGGGGGTCCACGTGGGGGCCGGTGCGGTGCTGGGCGCGGGCGTGGTCCTCACGGGCAACACGCCGGTGATCGATCCCCGAGGGCAGGAGCCCGTGGAGTATCGCGGTCGCGTGCCCGCCGGCGCGATCGTGGTGCCGGGTTCTCGGCCGCGGGATTTCGCCGCCGGACACTACGGGATGCCGTGCGGCCTGATCATCGGCGAGCGGACCGGCGCCACCGACGACAAGGTGGGTCTGAACGAGCTCCTGCGGGACTTCGGATCCTCGATGGGTTGATCCGATGCCCGAGCGCCCCGTCGAACGTATCGTCGAATCCCCGATCGCCGCCACCTGGCGCTCGATCCAGCACGAGCGAGCGGTGCTGGTCGGCATCGGTCCGGGCATCGACGAGCACGATCTGGACGAGCTCGCGGCGCTGGCCGATTCCGCCGGCGCGGAACCGGTCGGCCGGATCGTGCAGAGCCGTAGCGAGCCCGATCCCCAGTTCTGGATCGGCAAGGGCAAGGTCGAGGAGCTCCACCAGTTGCTGCACGCGACCGGCGCGGAGCTGGTCGTGTTCGACGAGGAGCTGTCGCCGGGCCACCTGCGCTCGCTGGAGGCGCGCCTGGGCGTGAAGGTGGTGGATCGCACATCGCTGATCCTGGACATCTTCGCGCTGCACGCGAACACGCGGGAGGGCAAGGCGCAGGTGGAGCTCGCGCAGCTCAACTACCTGTTGCCGCGGCTGCGCGGCTGGGGCGAGGCGATGAGCCGCCTCGGCGGTGGCATCGGCACCCGGGGTCCCGGCGAGACGAAGCTGGAATCCGACCGGCAGCACATCCGCCGACGGATCAGCAAGCTTCGGCGCGACGTCAAGGCGATGCAGCAGTCGCGGGACACGCAGCGCGCCAGCCGTCAGCGCTCCAACGTCCCGCAGGTCGCGATCGCCGGATACACGAACGCCGGAAAATCCTCGCTGATGCGCCGACTGACCGGGGCCAACGTGATCGTCGCCAACCAGCTGTTCGCCACGCTGGACCCGACCACCCGTCGGCTCGTCCTGCCCGGCGGGCGCGCCGCGACCGTGTCCGACACCGTCGGGTTCGTGTCCAAACTCCCGCACGATCTGGTGGAGGCGTTCCGCTCGACGTTGGAGGAGGTGACGCTGTCGGACATGATCGTGCACATCGCCGACGCCTCGTCGCCGGCTCTTGACGAGCAGATCGAGGCGGTGCGCCGGGTGCTGGAGGAGATCGGCGCGGCCAACATGCCGGAGGTGCTCGCGCTGAACAAGGTCGACCTCGTGCCCGGGTCGCGCCGGGCGCGCCTGGCCACGAGATACCCGGGCTCGGTCGCCTTGTCGGCCGTGACGGGGGAGGGGATCCCGGGGCTGCTCGAGGCGATCGCCGCCACGGTGCCGACACCGCCGGTGGACGTGCACGCGCTGATCCCCTGGGACCGGGGTGACCTCGTGGCGATGCTCTACCGCGAGGCTGAGGTGCTCATCGCGGACGCCGAGCCGGAGGGCACACGGGTGCACGCGCGCGTGGGCCTACGGGAACTCGCGGCGATCCGCGCGTTCGCAACGGCCGTGCAGCGCACCGATACCGCGGTCGGCGCCTAACGTCCTGGAGCGCCGATCGACCACAACGAAGGATCGTCCCATGCTCCGACGATGACGGTGTCCGGGTTGTGGTTGCGGGCCTCCGCGAAGCGGGCGGCGAGGACCTGCAGGCGGATGGCAAGCGGGATCTGTGCGAGCGGAGAGGGCAACGGCGAGGGCTCATCCAGCCGGGTGACCCCGATGCCGCTGACCGTTGCGGCCGCGGCGACGGCCTGCACCAACCCATCGTCGTCGCCGTGGCCCAGGGCGACGAGATGGTCCTGGCTGCCCAGCGGCACGGCCGTGCCGTGCAGGAAGAACTCCACGTCGTAGCCCTCGGCGAGCAGGCGCGCGGCCTCGCGTACCTTCAAGGCGCCTTCGCGGGCGGTCACGGCCGCATGTCCCGCGCCGATCACCTGCAGCGACCGAGCGGGGATCGGGATCTGCTCGGTTCCCGAGGCCTCGATCGCGTTACGCGCGGCTCCGGGGACCAGTGCGATCTTGTCGGGCGTGATCGAGTCGGCCCCCATGGCCGAAGCGAGCATGGCAAGGACGAGCAGCGTGGCGGTGTAGCTGACCGTGTAGGTCTCGCTCGTCTCCTTCGGCACCGTTTCGATCACGTCGTTCACGCCCAGCCCTTCGCGGCAGATCGTCACGGTCTGCAGGCCGCCCATCACGGCCAGCGCGCGGGCGGACAGGGTGTAGGCGGTCTCGCCGGTGTGCGTGATCACGATGACACCGTCCTGCGGGCCAACGATCGGGGCGTTCTTGACGAACTGCATCGAGGACACCGCGTGGGCAGAGCGTCCGGCGTCTTGCAGCATCACCGCCCCCAGGAGTGCCGCGTGCTGACTCGTGCCGGTGCCGACGACCCAGATCCGCCGGACACGGTGTAGCGCCTCGGCGGCGGCG
>Ga0209751_10006812_pt1 | contig 10548 bp, 5 predicted proteins | sample RifCSP13_1_FD_184019 | JGI IMG/M metagenome (GOLD analysis project Ga0209751, IMG submission 184019) | Soil microbial communities from Rifle, Colorado - Rifle CSP2_sed 13_1 (SPAdes) (version 2) | ecosystem: Environmental > Terrestrial > Deep subsurface > Rock core/Sediment | place: Rifle...
CCGACGCGGTGCGCGGTCCTCGCCGCCGCGAACCCGAAGCTCGGGCGGTTCGTCGTCGGCAAGGCGATCTCGGAACAGATCAACCTCGCCCCGACGCTCCTCAGCCGCTTCGACGCCATCTTCACCCTCCACGACGAGCCCGATCCCCTCCAGGACAGCCAGCTCGCGGACCACATCCTCAAGGGCCACCTCCTCGGCGCGCAGCGCGCCCAGCACCTGGTGGACCCCAGCTACGAGCCGGACCGGAACCTGGAGGCCATCTACCGTCCCGAGTTCGACACGGAGTTCCTCCGGAAGTACGTGGCCTTCGCGCGGCGGACCTACCCCATCATGACCCCGGACGCCATGGACGTCATCAAGGGGAAGTACCTCGAGATCCGCAGGACCGGCGGAGGCTCCTCGGAGCCCGGGGGCAGCGTGCCGATCACGCCGCGGCAGCTCGAGGCGTTCGTGCGCCTCTCCGAGGCGAGCGCCCGCGCGCGGCTCTCCCCCCTCGTCATGGAGGAGGACGCGCGGCGCGCGGTGGACCTCGTGGAGTACTGGCTGCGGAAGGTCGCCGGCGGCGAGGGCGGCGGGATCGACATCGACAAGGTGGTCTCGGGGATCAGCTCGAGCCAGCGCGAGGAGATGATCGCCCTGCGGGACATCCTCGCCGAGTCCGAGCAGGAGCCCCAGGGCGCCGACGAGGAGGACGTGATCCGCCGCGCCGCCGAGCGCGGGATCCCGGAGCCGCGGGTGCGCGCCATCCTCTCGCGGTGGAGGCAGGAGGGGGAGGTCTACTCTCCCGTGCAGGGCAAGTACAAGCTGATCTCGCGCCTGTAGGAAGGGAAGGTCTAAGTCCCCGCGGCCGAATCGCTGCGCGTGCCCATCAAGATGCGCCTCTACGCGCGCGGGAACGAGCTCCTCGTCGCCGCGTGCGACGCCGAGCTCATCGGGCGCACGCTCCGGGAGGGGGACGTCCGCCTCCAGGTCGGCGAGTTCTACGACGGGGACGTGGTGAGCGCCGAGGACCTCGCGGACCAGGTGCGGAACAGCACCATGGGGAACTTCGTCGGCGAGGAGACGGTCGCGGCGTGCCTCCGCCACGGGCTCATCGGGGAGGAGGGCGTGGTCCGCATCGGCGGCGTCCCCCACGCCCAGCTCTACGTGCTCTGATCACCGCCGCGACACGATGCGGAGGATGTCCCCGCGGGTGAGGATGCCCACGATGCGGGCGCCCTCGAGGATGGGGATGCGGTTCACGTTCCCGCGGATCATCAGGGCCACGACCTTCTCGATCGGATCCTCCGGCACCGCGGTGAGGACCTTGACGGTCATCGCGTCGCTCACGCGGCTCGTCCGCAGGTGCTCCATGACGCGGCGCACGGCGGGGTGCCCGGACTCCGCGAGCATGGCGAGCAGGGTGAGGCTGTGCACCGGACTGGAGAGGTAGTGCCCCGCGAGGTCGGCGTCGGTCAGGCGCTTCAGGTAACGCAGGAAATCCGTCTCGCTGAGGATGCCGACGAGGCGCCCCTCCGCGTCGACCACGGGGGCGCCGGACACGCCGCGCACCTGGAGCCTCAGGGCGGCCTCGCGCAGGGTCTCCGAGGGCGAGAGGGTGAGGACCTCCCGCGTCATGACCTCGCGCGCGAGCACGCGGGGGGATGGCCTTGCCCTCTTAAGCCCCGCGGCGGAACCCTTTAGGGCGCGGCCCCCTAGCCCGGGGCGTGCCCGGGACGTTCTGCGTGGAGTGCGGCCGCGAGGGGGCGACCTACGGCGGGCTCTGCCGCACCTGCTACGCCGAGCGCCACCCCCTGATCACCCCGCCGGAGCGAATGGACCTCCTCCAGTGCGTGCACTGCGGGATGGTGAAGACGGCGCAAGGGTGGGAGTCCCTCCCCCTCGAGGAGGCCTTCGACGGCGCCGTGGCGGAGGCGTCGCGCCTCACGGAGGCGGTGTCCCGGGCCCGCTTCACCCACAAGACGCACCACGAGGACGAGCGCAACGTGCTCCTCCGCGTGCGCGCGACCCTCCGCGTGGAGGACTTCGACGTCGTGCGGGACTTCGAGACCCGCCTCCGCATCCAGGGGGCGACCTGCCCCACGTGCTCGCGCCAGCGCGGCTCCTACTTCGAGGCGATCCTCCAGCTGCGGTCCACGGTGGGCTCCGTCGGGGAGGAGCTGGCCGAGGCGATCTCGAGGACGGTGGAGGACGCGGTGAGCGGGGCGCCCGGGGCGTTCGTCACGAAGGTGGAGAAGGTCCGCGGCGGGTACGACTACTACCTCTCCAGCGGGGCGCTCGCCAAGGCGATCGCGAAGGCCCTCCGCGCCGAGTACGGGGCGGAGACGAAGGCGTCCCCCAAGGTGTACGGGCAGCGCGAGGGGAAGGAGCTGTACCGGGTGTCGTACCTCGTGCGCGTCCCTGAGAGGGGTCGGCGGGCCACGGGCGGCCGCGCGCACTCGCAGCGCACGCGGTGAGGGCTCAGTTCGGCGGCGGGAGCTCCTCGTCCTCGGGCGGAGGGGCCTCCTCGGGGGGCACGTCCATCGGGGCCTCCTCGGGCGGTGGCAGCTCCTCGGCGGGGGGCTCCTCAAGAGGGGCTTCGGGGCCGGCCATGGGCGGGCCCTCGGGCTTCGCCTTCTCGAGCTTCGGGCGCGTCGGCATCACGAAGAACGTGATGTGGCCGAAGACGCCGACGAGGAGGATGAGGAGGTTCACGGCGAGGCCGAGGCCGAACGGCGGCACGGAGAGCGGGCCTGGGTGGGTCATCGCGGATACCCCTCCGAGGAGGAGTTCGACGACGAAGAAGGGCAGGCCGTAGACGAGGAAGTTCGTCGTCTTCAAACGGGAGATTGCCTGCTTCGCCTCCTGGCCGGTGTGGAGCGTAACCTTCCCGCCGGAGCGCCAGAGGCCCTCGAGCATGACGCCGTCCATGGTCTCCAGGGGCTTGCCCTCGATCGTGTAGACCTGGGCCGCCTGGCCGGGCTCGGCCGCCCGCAGCTGCTTCGCCGCGTCCTTCAGGGGCACGACCCGCGGGTCGAACCAGGCGAACGTGCCGTCGGGGTTCTTCACGATGCGGGACACGGAGACCTCGCGCGTCTGGAAGAGCTCCACGTCCTCCTCGCTCCGCACGATCTCCCCGATGGGCTGGCTCCCCGTGGCCGAGGCGTAGGCGCAGTGGTACTTGTAGAGGACCTTCTGCTCGCCCTTCACCGTCTCCGTGACCTTCGACTTCCCCGTGAACTCCACGGCGACCTTCTGCCGCGGCAGGAGGACGAGGAAGAGGAGCGCGGTGAGGAACAGGACCGCGGCGAAGACGAGGGCGAGGATGGGCTTCAGGTTTCCTTCGAGTTGCGGCGCGGAGGGGGCTCTGTCGGGCGCCCAGAGGTTCTTGTTCACCGCACCGAACGTCGAGGTCGGGAACGTGTAGAGGCGCGGCTCCGCCAGACCAACGTTGTCGAAGGCCTTGTAGTAGACACGGCCGGGGGCCGCGTCGTTCCAGAGGACGGCGTCCACCCAGACCTCGTAGGCGTCCCCGGGAGACCATCCATCCGACCCAATCGTGATCGAGTAGTACGAGCCGTCGAGGATGCTCGTGTTGAACTCCTTCACCTCTCCGGCATGGAACACCTTCACGGTGACCGTCGTGTGGCAGTCAACGGTCTGGCAGGCCGAGGCGTTGAGCACAAGGGTCCCGCTGGACGTGTGGACCTGGCCCCAAAGGGTCATCTCCCCTTCCGCTCGGGCGGACGGCAGCGCCGCGAGGGTTGCGGTCAGGACAATCAGGGCAATCGCGAGCTTCTTGGACATCATCTCCTCACCTTCCGACTAGGGTCACGGTTCCGGGGGTCTGCACGTAGATCGTGTAGCCGAACGCGGGGTTCACCGCGAAGTTGTCGAGCGAGAGCGGCATCAGTTTCGCGTGGCCCACCCAGTCCTCGCTGCGCATCGCGAAGGCCACGGAGTCCGCCGCGAGGTTCGCGAGGAGGTCCGCGGCGTTCCAAGCCACCTCGGGGCGTAGGGGCAGCCCGACGTGGTTGTAGCCCGCGGAGAGCCCGAAGGTGATCACCGCCACCGCGAAGGTCGTGCTTCCGCCGCGGCCCGCGGTGTTCACCGCCTGGACGAGGTAGTAGGATTCGCAGAGGGCCGCAGCGCATGTCCCGCGGGCCTCGCTCCAGTTCAGGCCCGTGGTCGTGGCGGCGGGCGTGGAGAAGTCGAAGGAGCTGCGGACGGAGGACTTGAACACGCGGTACTCCGCGATTTGCTCGTCCGCCGAGGCGTCGGCCGCGGAGACCCAGGAGAGCTGGACTTCCGAGGTAGTGACGGTCGCATCGAGGCCATCGCGGAACGCCGGCGCGGTCCCCACCCGCGGGTCGTTGTTGTCGCCGCTGAGATAGGCGATCGTCGTCGAGGGATAGCCGACGAAGCGGTAGACCAGGGACGTGGTGCGGTAGATCTCGTAGCCGGCCCCGAACCTCACCGCGAAGTTCTCCACGTTCGGTGCGAGGTCGTTTAGCCCCTTGGGGTGCCCGACGTAGCTCCCGCGCGTCGTGTTCCACTCGTAGATCGTGTCGTGCACGTCCGCGAGGAGCTCGCCGGTCCAATAGGAGACCGCATTCGAGGTCCCCGGGAAGGGCAGGAGGGGGAGGGAGAAGGTGCTGTAGCCCTCGGGGAAGGCGTGCGTGAAGACGCCGACGACGGCGCTCGACGGCCCGCGCCACCCATGGCTGTCCGCGGTCCGCACGACGTAGTACATCTCGTCCGCGGTGAGGGCGTTCGCGTCCGTGAAGGTCGTCGTGGTGGTGTTGCCGCGCGCCGCGGCGAAGTCGATCCCCTCGGGGCTCGTGCCGCCATACACGAAGTAGGCCGATGCGCCTGCGACGGCACCCCAGGTGAGGACGACGGTCGTCCCCGAGGTCGCCACGCGGACATCCGGCGCCGGGAGGAGGTCGAACACGTTCACGGTCACGCGGAACACGTTGTTGTTCACCGCCTGGCCGTCGTCCGTCTCCCGGATCTCGCCCGACGGCTGGTTGCAGTCGTCCCCGGTGAGGTTGAGGTCGGCGACGATGCGGACCTCGTAGGTGCCCGGGGCGTTGAACCGGTAGGCGAGGGAGAACGGCCCCGCGGTGTCCCCCGGCTGCCCCTGGGGCGACAGGCTCCCCGTCACGTTCCGCTGGAGGTCCTGGAGCGTCGGGCTGAACTCGCAGAAGACCACGTCGAAGTCCGACGCGTAGACGAAGGTGTTCACGGGCCCGAGGTTCTGGATGCGCGTTGTGAGGCGCACCACCTGTCCGGTGATCACGTCGACCGCGGCCGGCGAGGTGGCCGCGGCGCCCTGCACGGTGAGGTCGAGGACGGCGACATCGGGGAAGCCGCCGACCTGGATGCAGAAGAGCACGGAGTTCGCCTCGCTCACCTCGAGGACGACGTCGTCGCTGTCCACCGTGATGAGGATGTAATACGTCCCCGGGCTCAGCGGCGTGCTGTCCCACACGGCCTGGGCCTGCTGCGGCGAGGTGGTGCCGGGAGCCAGGGCCAGGAACGGGTACGTGAGGAACGGCGGCGGGATGGCCACGCCGGCCGAGGTCGCGTTCGAGAACGTCATGTTGAACGTGCTCCCCGTGCCGTTCGCGCCCTCGTTCCTCGCCCGCGCGCTGATTGTGACGGACATGAGCGGCGTGAGGGGGACGCAGTTCGGGTTCACCGGCGGCGGGATGGTGAGGAGGGGGGGCGGGACAGGGCCGCCGCCCGAGTCCACGGTGAGTCCGGTGACGATGAGGTCCGGACCCTGGACCACGAAGGGGATCGTGTAGCAGTTGTTCAGGTAGGTGACCTCCACGGCCGGGCCGAGGCCAGCGAGGGTGTCCGCGTAGCTGCCGCCCCAGTTCGTGCACACCGTGACGTAGTAGTTCCCGGGGTTCGCCCAGCTGATGGGATAGAGCAGGGGCGCGTTCGGCCGGATCTGGCCGTTCGGGACGCCGTTGACGGTCGTCACCACGTTCGTCCCGATCATGTTACCGGAGGCGTCGCTCTCGTAGATGATGAGCGGGAAGTTCGTCAGGGTGTCGCTGCCCTGGTTCGTCGTCTGCGCGCAGATCGTGACCGACTGGTTGATCACAATGGGACCTGGGTTCGGCGGCACGTTGACGACGCAACCGGCCCCGAGATCCAGGCGGAGGTTGGCGAGGATGAGGTCAGGCCCGCCGATGACGAACTGGATGTAGAACGTGTTGTTCGTCTCCTCGGCCTCGATCACGTTGCCGCCACCTGGCGGGTTCGCATCCACCTCGATGCCCACCCATCGGATGTCGGGGACGCCGGGGTTCACCCAAGGCGAACCCTGGACTGCCGAGGGGGCGCCTCCGGCGAGCGGGGCGAGGGGGCCGCTGTTGAAGAACACCGAGGTGCGCGTCGGATCGCCGCACGCGGTGGTGTTGTACATGATGAGCTCATGGGTGACGCCCGGCGGGGAGTCGAAAGGGGCTACGTTCTCCACCGTGGCCTCGATGTCAACCGTGTCCGTGATGTCAAGGACCACGGTGACGCAGGGGGGAGCCGGGGGGAACCAGGACCATGGAGAGCCCGGCGCGTCGACCCCGTTCACGAGGACGGAGACGGGTTGCGGGACGAGGTCGGGGAGCGCGACGGGGATATACGCGCAGGCGATGTTGTTGGTCTCGTTGTACTCGGCAATCACGTCGTCGCGGTCCACCTCGGCACAAAGGGTCACAGGCGTCGGCGTGGAGGGGGACGTCCAGAAGTACTGGTAGGGTCCCAAGGTCTGCCCGGCGAGCACGGGAGCGACGCCCCATGCTTGCAGGTCGGTGAGGGGCGCGGCGTCGTCGTAGACCCTCGCGGTGGACGTGAGGTTGATCATCGTGGAACCCCGGTTCGTGATGAAGAACTCGAACGTGTAGGGCTGCGCCATGGCCACCGTCGGCGCGGTCCCGAGGGGGCCGGGGATGAACGTGCCGTCGAAGATGACCCCGAAGGCGGCCGGCGGGGAGGCATTCGTGGGAAGGAGGTCCACGTTGGGTTCGATGATGTCCCACTGCTGCCAGTTGTCGTTGGACCACCACCCGATGGTGTTGAACACCTCCCCGTAGGGGGTGTACTCGTTGGGCTCGCCAGGACCCTGGAAGCCGTTCCCGTCCGCGTCGTGGTAGGACCCGGTCCCGTAGGAGGTGTAGTTCTGGTTCAGGCGGCCTATTGCCCGCAAGTCGACCTGGACCCAATACTTGTCGCCGACCTCCCACTTCCCCGGTACCGGTATTCCCTTGTCGGCCGAGGAGATGTGGATGGAGTACCAGCCGCCGCATGTGCCGAAGGTGACCACAGCGCTGAGAGTGTCGCAGGTGACCGTCGGGCTGGGGTAGGAGTAGTTGACGAACGTCGCCCCGTTCCAGTGCTGAATCCAGACGGTGAAGGGCGTGTTGTTGCCGGCGTTACCCCACAGGAGGGTGTCGCCGAGGAAAGACCCGTCGGACATGTAGATCTTCCCCGACAGCTCGAGGTCGTTCACCGCCGACCGCGTCGGCGGGGGCAGAATCGACAGGGCTGCGAGAACCAGGCTGACCGCGACGAGTCCTCCGGCGGTGCTTTTCGTTCCTCTCACCCCCTTAAAGGAAGCCTTGGGGAGGCGCGTGTAGGCGGCCGAATGAGGCGTCTCGTTAAAAAGGCTTCTCTTCCGTTCATCGATATCACCACCCTACGAAGACGTAAGTGGTCGGGAGGCGCGTGGAGACCTGATAGGCCCGGGCCTGGACGACGGGGGCATCGTAGACCCCCGGCGGCATGTCCCGGAAGTGCGGGACCCAGACCCCCGCGGCGGCGTCGAACCAGAGGAGGCCCAGGGCCGCGAGGATTCGAGCCGTGTACCAACTCACGGGGCCGTTGCTCAGGGGGAGGAGGGGGAGGCCAATGGCGGCCTGCCCGGGGAGGGCGAGGCGGACGATGCCGATCGAGTAGGTGCTGCCGCCCATCTGGTTCGTCATCGGGTTCACGGGCACGACCATGTAGTACGCCGCGTCGGCGAGGGCGAGGCCCCCGCTGTCGACGTAGCTCGTCGCGGTGACGCGCGCGAGCTCCACCGCGGTCCCGTCGAAGAAGCCCGTCCGGGTGAGGGAGCGGTACACCGCGAACTGGACGAAGGGGATGCCGGGGTTGAGCCAAGTGAGGGACACGGCGTTCCCGGTCACGGACGCCTGCAGGGAGACCGCCGCGCTCCCGTACCCGAAGCCGAAGTTCTCGCGGTAGAGGATGTGCGCCGCGGGCCGGCCCACGTACGTGAAGAGGCCGGACGCGGTGCGGTCCACGAGGTACCCCTCGCCGACCGCGACCGAACCCGCCGCGGGGACCCAGGCCCCCCCGGAGAGCTCGAGCACCGCCGACGCCGCGATCTGCGCCTGGAAGGAGGGCACGGGGAGCGTCACGAAGGGTTCGAGGGGGTAGGAGACCGCCTGCGTCCCCGCCCCTAGGGAGACTGTGGACTTCCCCGCGGTGTTGGAGGTCTCGCTGACCTCGCCATAGGTCGTGTTGAACGCGCGCAGGACGTAGTAGCGTTCCCCGGTGGCGTTCGCGGCGCCGACGTCGAGCCAGGGCAGGAGGGAGAGGGCGACCGTGGCGGTGGGGTTCTGGAGGTCGAAACCCGTTGGCGTGGCGCTCGCGTAGAGGTAGTACCCGTTCACGGGCGTGGGGTCCAGCGGGGGCAGCCAGGTGACGGCGATGTCGTCCCCGGAGACGGCCGTCCTCGCGTCGCGCGGGGGGCCCAGGGGCACCACGGGCCAGCACGCGATGAGCAGGCTCGGGATCTCCCCGCGGATCGACGCGCCGTCCCAGGCCTCGTAGTTCACCACGGCGTCGGGCCAGTGCGTGGCGTTCCACATCCCCATCTCATTGCACTTCACGCGGTAGCCCGCGGACCAGGACTGGCCGACGCGGATCAGGGTGGAGACCTGCCACTCGAGGACCTCGTCCCCGTTCGCGTCCGTGTACTGCGCCGTCGGCGGCGGGGAGACCGTGCCCGGGACGACGTCGAAGGGGTCGGGGACGCGGTCCTGCACCATGGGGATGAGGCCGCCGGGCGGCGGCTTCGCGGCGATGTCCTGGACGATCGTGCCGATCGTCTCGTAGATTGTGCAGAGGTCGTCGGGGGAGTCCGCGAAGTAGTACCTCCCGCCCGTGGTGTCCGCGATGTTCCGCAGGAAGAACTCGTCGACATAGGGGCCGAGGCCGATGGTGAAGATCCGGATGTCGTACTGGATTGCGAGGGCGAGCTCCGCGGCGACGTCCGCGTTGTTCGGGATGCCGTCCGTGATCAGGACCTCGACCCAGGTGCTGTTCGCGCTCCCGTTGAAGAACAGCTCGGCGTTCCCGAGCTGGAGGGCCTCCTTGATCGGCGTGCCCCCGGACCCGAAGCGGTTGGCGGGGTTCTGCGTGTCCGCGTAGAGCTGCGCGTAGTTCGAGGTGAGGGGGTGGTCCACGTACCAGGCGACGCTCTGCGTGCCGCCCTGCGACGGGTCGCCGAAGGCGACGATGGCGCCGCGGTCGGGGAGGGCCATCTGCTGGATGTAGCAGGCGAGGGCGTCCCAGCGGAGGTTCCCGGGGTCGCTGAAGTAGGGCCACTGCGTCATCGACCCGGAGTTGTCCACCTCGAAGACGACGTCCTGGGGGCGCTGGTCCACCTGCGGCACGCCCTCCCCGGTCAGCGTGAGGGTGACGGGGGCGTAGTCGGGGCTCATCGGGGTGCCGTTCACGTAGATGTTCGTCCACGCCGCCGTCTTCGTGATCTCAAGGTGGGGATACACCTGGGCGTGGAGGACGACGCGGGCCGACACCTCCGCATCCGTGAAGGACTGCGCCGTCACCGCCACGAGCTCCTCGCGGCCCACGGGCGGCTGCGGCGGGATCGTGACGCGGACGACGAACGTGGCGGTCTGCATGGGACCGAGAAGCCCCGTGTCCGGCGGCAGGCCGGCCCCCGTGTTCGGCAGCGGCGTGCGGGCCACGGTGAGGAGTTCCACGCCCCACCCGTTCGGCCCCGAGGCCACGGTGATGTCCAGGGTGTCCACATCCGGCTTGTAGTTCGTCGCGTTGAGGAAGAACTCCACCTGGGTGCCGATGTTCCCGCTGCGCGCCTGGGCCTCGCGGAGCCCCACGAGGTTCATCGTGGGGACGGAGTCGAGGCGCCAGCCCGCGGCGGCGGACGTCGCGTCGTCATACCCGTCGAACGTCCCGTTGCCGTCCGGCTCGCGGAGCGCGCTCCGGTCCGCGGTGTGCGCGGTCGACCAGCCGACCATGTCGAGGAACACGCCACCCGGGCTGTAGAGGTAGACGTTGTCCGCGAGCGCGGTGAGCCCGAGGCCCGGCGGGAAGGCGGGAGCGCGGAGGACGAACCACCGCCGCGTGGTGTCGAGGATCGTGCCCCCGGGGATCGAGTAGGCCTGGTCCACGACGAGGCGGTATCCGGAAAGATCCACGGACGTCACGCCGCGGTAGTAGACCTCGAGGAAGGCGTCGCGCGTCGCCGCGTTGAAGAGGACCTCGTTGAGGACGACGGTCGGCGCGGGG
>Ga0209751_10006813_pt1 | contig 10547 bp, 12 predicted proteins | sample RifCSP13_1_FD_184019 | JGI IMG/M metagenome (GOLD analysis project Ga0209751, IMG submission 184019) | Soil microbial communities from Rifle, Colorado - Rifle CSP2_sed 13_1 (SPAdes) (version 2) | ecosystem: Environmental > Terrestrial > Deep subsurface > Rock core/Sediment | place: Rifle...
GGAATTGGAACGGCCGGGCCCACATCTTGGTCGGCGTCGCCGGGGCCAACACGGCGGCGATCTGCTCATCCTCAGGAACGGTGTTGGCAGGATCGAGCGTCTCGGTCGGGACCGTCAGCAGTTCCCGGCCGTAATCCTCCTCGCGAATCCGAATGGGTTGCACGAAGGTGAAAGCCGCGCTTCCGCCCGGCGCAGTATAGCTCAGGGACAGATCCACCAGCCCCGGCTCGGCCATCGCGTGGATCCCCTGCAGCGCTACACGGACGAGGCCGTCGCTGGCCTCGGGCTCGAAGTTGAGGCGTCGGTCACCGAGGTTTCCGCTGAGGGTTCCGTTTTCGATGAGGTCCGCCCGGATGACAGCCGTGTGCCCTTGCCCCGGTTGCTCCGGATCGACGGATATCGAGGCAATGCCCTCAGGCAGCGCGTTGGGAGATCCGGCTCCGCCCGGCAGGTAAATCGGATCGTCAGGATTCAACCAGAGCCGGGAACTTCCGCCGTTCAGGGCGTCAACGAGCCACGGGTTTGCCCCGGACTGGACGGCGAGCTCCAAGGCGGACGTTTGTTCTGCAGGCTGGACCAAGACGACGCCCAACGGCTCGTCTTCTTCCTGCTCGACCGGGACGATGAAAAGCTGGCCGACGTACAGGCGGGCCGGGTTGGCGATGCGATTCAACTGCGCCAAGCGGCCGGCGGGGGCGTTGTGTTTCAGCGCTAGGCTGTCAAGAGTTTCCCCGAGCGCGATGGGCCGCGTTTCGAGGACACCGCTGATCCCCTCAAATCCGGGGACCAGCAACCGCATGCCTGGGAAGATCGCTGCCACGTCGGTGACGCCGTTCGTCGCCGCCAGGGCGTCGACCGTCGTGCCAAACCGGAGGGCGATCCCGATGAGCGTATCGCCTTCCTCGACGACGTAGATCGGGCCGTCTTGCTGGGCGGCTGCCGGGGAGGGCGCCAACAACCAGCCGACTAGGGCGAAGGTGAGCAGCAGCCAGCTAAGGGTCGACATCTTCGGCGAACTCCAGGACGTCGCCCACGCTTGCTCGATCGAGGATTTCCGGCGAGCCTTCGAGGGTAAAGCGGGCGGGCGCCGCCGGAAGGTACGCGCGCCACGGCAAGGCGTGGCGAGCGTCGACCACGATCCCCCGTCCATCGATCCACACCACTCCGATGGCGAACAGCATCCCGAACATGTGGATCGAAGTCGTCCATCGTCCATCGCGCGATTCGACGAGCAACAAACCGGTCTCGGCCGGGAGGGATCGGCGAAAGGTGAGGCCTCGCAGCTTGCACAGGAAACCCGAACACCAGCGCGCCCGGGTGACCGGCATCCCGCCGCGGCTGCGATTGCGGACGACGACCCAGCGCCGCATTCCGACGGCTCACACGAAAACGGGGCGACTTTCGCCGCCCCGCAGATCCGGCACCATCATTGGTCGACTCACTCGTGCTCGCCGAGGATCTTGGCGACGCTTTCCAGGAGCTCCTGGGGGCCGAAGGGCTTGGTGATGTAGTCGTCGACCTTGGCGATGTGCAACCCGAGTACCTTGTCGATCGATTGCGCCTTGGCGGTGACGACGACCACGGGGATTTCTCGCAGCATCGGGTCGGCCTTGATCTGCTGGTAGACCTCCCACCCGTCCATGTCCGGCATCATCAGATCGAGCAGCACCAGGTCGGGCTTTTCTCGGCGGACCGCGTCCAGGCCTTCGACGCCGCCGTTGGCGCCAATGACCTCGAACCCCTTGCGGCCGAGGATGAGCCGCACCAGGTCGATCATTTCGGGCTCGTCTTCGATGCAGACGACGCGCTTCGCCTGCGGCTCCATCACGCCTCCAAGATGTAGGCCAATTCGGGCAGTTTACCATACGCGGCGGAGGGCGCAACGAGAAGGAACCGTCTCCGGGGCGCCTGAATCGCCCTCCGGCGCCGATTCCCGCCTTTCGATCGGCTTGCGGCGCTCACTACCAGCCTTCTCGAGCCGTCTGGCAGCCCTACGGCAGGGCGGTGTAGGCACCCTGTAAGATGCCCAGTCCCCGGTTCTGTGCTACGGTTTCAGCAGGAAGTAGAGGACGGCCGGAGGCGAGAGCGATGGGATCCATGACGGGAAACAAGGTCGAACGAGCAATGGAAGAGACCGCCCGGCGGTTGCGGGCAGACGAACGCATGAAGGGGCGAGCCGCGCTGGCTTGGATTGTCAAGGAACACCCGGACAATCTGGTTGCCTGGCTCTGGCTGGCCCGCTGTATGACCGGTTCTGAGGAGAAGGCGCGGCCTGCTTCCCAGGCCTCCTCGGCGCCACGCTCGCGCTGAAACTTCGTCGAACGGAAAACGGCGGCCGCCCTCGTGGCGGCCGCCTTTCGTTTCCGAGCATCCTCCCCGCACCCGCAACCGGCGTCGTCCGCCCGACAGCTTCCTGCCTCACCAGCAAAGAAGATGTCGTCGTCACTCCGTTCGGCTCTACCGCCTAATCTCCTTCCGGAAGCTCGTCCGGCCAAGTCCTCGGAGTCACGATCTCAAGGAGCGGAGGGTTTCCGACGCGCGGGCATGCTTCCACATCTCCAATGTCAATCGGCCTGAGGTTCGACAGTCTGGGCCGCCGGTCCTCTACGACTGTGGAGGCGCCGCGCAGCGCGCGACCAGGGCCGCGGCCAGAAACCCTGCCTGGAATATGACCGTTCGGGGGAGAAATCCACACCTCATCGTTTGACCCTCCGCGCAGGTCATTTGAGCGGGATGCTCGGAAGACTCGCTGGAGGTTCTCGCAGGCGGGGCGGGCGCCGCGATAGGACGTCGAGATTGCCTCTTGAAGTCCAAATCCCGTGTTCATAAGATAGTGTGGGGCCCGTCCGAATCCGAGGCCTAGGTGTACAGCGTCGACCGCGATCTGGCGAACAAGACCGATGTGGTCGTCGAGTATTACGAAAGGAGTGGACGGGCGAGCGTTCGATTCTGGTACGAGCGACTGGCGACCGCCACGCCGACGGTCTCCCCCACGCCCACCCAAACGCCGACGCCCTCGCCGACCTCAACCTCGACGCCGACCGTGACGCCGTCCCCGACGGCGACCCAAACCCCCACTCCTACCCCAACCGAGCCTGGCGCTCCAAGCGACACGCCTTCCCCCACCCCGACCGCCAGCAAGACGCCGACCGTTACCCCGACACCGACTACGACTTGTGTGCCGATCGAATGCGGACCGATCATTCCCGTCGGTTGATTCCTCGCCTCCTTCGCGCCGGATGAACGAGAAACCGGGTTTCCTTGGGAAACCCGGTTCGGCTTCTGCTGGTGCCCCCGGAAGGACTCGAACCTTCAACCTCCCGATTAAGAGTCGGCTGCTCTGCCAGTTGAGCTACGAGGGCTTGGGGTCCAATGTGCCGTCGGCTAGGGGTCCACTGCTCTGCCAACTGAGCTGGTGGGCCGCATAGAGGCATTATACCAATGGCGACGGCCGGAACCTCCGCCGAGCCCCGCCGCCCGCCCCTGCGTCATTGCCCGAACATTTCCAGCAGGACGGGGTTGATGCGCGACCAATCGGGGGCCAGCACCTGCCCTCCGGCCTCCGTCGTAAAGCCGTTGACCATGTCGCGCCCGATCACGCGTCCGTCGATCCCGGCCGGTCCGGCGCGCAGCAGGGCCCAGGCGAGCCGCGGCCACTCCCAGATCGGCAGGTCGGTCCTGACGGCGGAAGTGAGGGCCACCAGGGCCAGCGGCCAGCGCGGCCAGGCTGCCGGTCTCAAGGACTTTCGGATCAGCGAGCGCAAGAGAATCTGTCCCCGTTCCATGCGGAAGAAGTCGTCGCTGCCCTTCCGGTCGCGGGCGAAGGCCAAGGCCTGCGTCCCATCGAGGTGATGCCTGCCGGCGGGGTATCCGCCGGTTGGCGAGGCGAGTTCGATGTCCACACCCCCCAGGGCATCGACGAATCGGACCAGGGCGGTGAATTCGATCGACAGATAGGCGTCGACATCGACGCCGAAGTTGCTGCGCACCGTCTCGACGGCCGCCTGTGGGCCCCGGCCAGGGTGGGCAGCCTCCGCCAGGAACGCGGCAGCGTTGATGCGATTGGCTCCAAAGCCTGGAATCTCGACCCATAAGTCGCGCGGGATCGAGAGCATCCCGATGTAAGGCTGCAACGGAATATAGGTAAGCAAGATCAAGGTGTCGCTGCGCGAGGCCGTCGAACTCTCCGCCGGCCGACGGTCGGCGCCCAGGACCAGGACGTTGGTACGGAAGGGGGCCAGCAGGTAGACTGCGCAGCTCAGGCCAAGGGCCAGGCCCAGGGGAAAGGCCGAAGCCGGTAGGCGTTTCTTGCGTGGCTGGGCAGGCGAGTGCGGCTGTGTGTCGGCGAGACCGGCGGCTGTCCTCGGCCGGACATCACCCGGGGCGGGTTCGAACATGCCCGCGCATTCTACCACCGGCCCCAGCGCTCCCTCCGGATCAGCGAATCCTGCTAGAATCTCAACGATGGCGCTCGACCGGCAGATCGTGCGGGCTCCGGACTTCCCTCCTGTCGACTGGCTGAACGCACTCGAACCGCCTACTCTGGCTGGCTTGCGCGGGCGATCCATATTCGTCGAGTTCTGGGACTTCACCTGCATCAACTGCTTGCGCACACTCCCGGCGGTGCGCGGCTGGCACGAGCGCTATCGCGAGGCGGGTCTGGCCGTGCTCGGTGTGCATACTCCGGAGTTCCCCTTCGCGCGTGACCCTCTTTACGTCCAAGCGGCCGTCGGCCGGCTCGGCATCCGCTGGCCCGTGGCGCTGGACAACGACCAGGCGATCTGGACAGCCTTCGCCAACCATGCCTGGCCGACGATCTACCTGATCGACGCTGACGGTTACATTCGCCTGCGCCACGTGGGCGAGGGCGGCTACACCCCTATCGAAGAGGCGGTGCGCGCGCTCCTCGCCGAAGCCGGCTTGGAGCCGTCGGCGCTTCCCCCGATCGGCGCCGCCGGTAAACAGGAAGAAGACGAAGGAGCCGTGTGTCTTCCGGCAACCCCGGAGCTCCAAACGGAGTCGCTCGGGAACGGTCCGATCGAGCGTGACAAATCGCGAAATCTCACTCTCCCTCACGACCGAGTCGAGGGCTCGTTCTACCTCGACGGCGAGTGGCGCGAACTCGATCAAGGGCTGAGCCTCGTCTCCGAGGCAGGCGAGGCCGTCCTTCCCTTCCAGGCCTCGGCCGTCCACGCCGTCCTGAGCCCGTTCCCCGGCGCGGAGGCCGCCGCCCAACCTGAGCCGGTTTTCGTCGAAGCCCTCCTCGATGGCGGTCCGGTGGCCGCCGGGCACTACGGCCGCGACCTGTTCCATCGGCAAGGATCGACATGGGTGCGGGTCGACGACCCGCGCCTCTACGATATCGCCGTCGGCCTGGAGCCCGGGCCACACGAGCTGCGGCTGCGCTGCGCCTCGCCCGGCTGGAGCCTGTACGCCTTCACATTCCAGGGCTGCCTCCTTCCCCCATCGACCTCCAGGAGTGCCGCGTGCTGAGAGCCTTCCTCCTCTATCTCTCGAACGCCCGCTGGGCGCGCAGCGCCGTTACTCGTTGGGGCTTTGCCCGCCGCGCTGCGTCCCGCTTTGTCGCCGGCGAAACGCTCGACGACGCCATCCGCGCCGTCCGTGCGCTCGAGGGGCGGGGCCGGATGGCGACCCTCGACCACCTGGGAGAACACGTGTCGAGCGAGGCGGCAGCGCGCGGCGCCGCCGGGGACTACGCCGACATCCTGGATCGCATCTGCGCCGCCGGCATCCGCTCCAACGCCTCCCTCAAGTTGACCCAGCTCGGCCTCGGGGTCGATACGGATCTTTGTGTGGAGAACCTGCGCCGGGTCGTCGCCAAGGGAGCGGAGTGTGGGATCTTCATCCGAATCGACATGGAGGATTCGCCAACGGTCGATCGTACCCTGGACGTCTATCGAGCGCTGAGAGCCCAGGGCCTGACCAACCTTGGACTGGTGACCCAGGCCTACCTGTATCGCAGCCAGGAGGACGTGCGCGCCTTGCTGGCCGATGGCGCTCACTTGCGCCTGTGCAAAGGGGCTTACAAAGAGTCCCGCGACGTCGCGTTCCCCAAGAAGGCCGATGTGGACAGCAACTACGACCGGCTGGCGGAAATGATGATCGAAGCCGCCGTCCGCCAAGGCGGCCGAACGCCTTCCGACGACGGCCGCATCCCGCCGCCGGCGGCCTTCGCCACTCACGACCCGCGCCGGATCGCCTTCGCCCGCAGCTTCGCCGAAAAGGCCGGCCTGCCGAAACGCGGCATCGAATTCCAGATGCTCTACGGGATACGGAGCGACTTGCAGGAGTTGTTGGTCAACGAAGGCTACCCGGTGCGGGTCTATGTCCCCTACGGAACCGAGTGGTACCCCTACACCGTGCGCCGGCTGGCGGAGCGGCCGGCGAATCTCTGGTTCTTCTTGTCGAACCTCCTACGAGGCTGAGCGCCTCCGTTCGGCACGGGGAGCTGCGGAGGACGATTGCGGTGAAGTTGGCGGGGAAAGTCGCTTTGGTGACTGGCGGGGCGCACCGCGTGGGCCGCAGCATCGTGCTGGCTCTGGCCGACGAGGGCTGCGACGTGATGGTACACTTCCATCAGGCACGGACGGAAGCCGAGCAGACAGTGCGCCAAGCGGCCCAGCGCGGGGTCCAGGCGCACGCCATCCACGCCGACCTGCGGGCCCCCGCCGGGATCGAGGCCCTCTTTCGCGAGGCGGACCGACTCGCCGGCGGGCTCGACATCCTGGTCAACTCCGCCGCGATCCTCGACCCGGTCGATCTGTTGGCGGCGACCGACGCCGATTGGTCCTCAACGATCGACCTCAACCTGAAGGCCGCCTTCTTCTGCCTTCAAGCCGCCGCTCGGCGCATGCAGGCGCGCGGCGGGGGGGCCATCGTCAACATCTCGGACGTCGCCGGGCAGCGCGCCTGGGCTCGTTACCCGATGCACTCGATCAGCAAAGCCGGCCTCGACATGCTGACCCGGTCGGCGGCCCTGATCCTCGCCCCGACGATCCGGGTCAACGGCGTAGCGCCGGGTCCGGTCGAAAAGCCGGCCAGGCTGTCGGCCGAACGCTGGCGGAAGCTCGGAGAGGCCTTACCGTTACGCCGGCCGGGGACGGCGGCCGACGTGGCGGCGGCGGTCGTCTTCTGCCTCGAGAACGATTACCTCGTCGGCGAGACGATCCCCGTTGACGGCGGCGATCTGATCCGTTGAAGGAGCGGCGGTGACCGGAGAGATCGAACACCTGCAGCAGCGCCTGGCGGCCGAGGGGGAGAAAGTGGCGGGATTCTTTGAGGCGCTCTCCCCTGGCGATTGGGATCGCCGAGTCTACACGACCGGATCGCAATGGGCCGTGCGGCATGTCCTGGCCCACTTCGTCTCGGCGGAGCGCGCCTATCTGTACTTCATGCGGGACGTGGTCGGCGGCGGAAGCGGGGTGCCGCCCGATTTCGACATCGACGCCTTCAACGAGTCGGAGGTGCCCAGCCTCGGGCTCAGGCCCCCGGCGGAGCTGTTGCGCGCCTTGCGGCAGGCACGGGCGGAGACCGTGGCGTTCGTCGGCGGACTGGCACTCCCGGATCTCGACCAGCGTGGCGTCCACCCCTGGTTCGGCGATGCCGACCTGCGCTTCATGCTTAAGCTGACCTACCGCCACCCAATGCTCCACTTGCGCGATGTCCGTCAGGCCCTCGAGACCGGCGCCCCGATTCCTCACGGGGAGGGTTATTCCAGCTTCGCCCGCGACTCCACACAGCGAGGAGGTTCCTGACCGTGTCGGAGAGGAAGCAGGCGATCGAGGCTTACGTGCGCCTGGCCCATGAAGAGACCTGGCCCGTCTTGGCCGTGATTCCCGAGGCTGCCCGCGCCACGCCCGTCTATGGAGAAGGCGGACCTTGGACCGTGCGAGACGTTGTGGCCCACCTCGCCGACGCCGAGAGTGGGCTTCTCGGTCAGGTCCAACGCCTGCTGGCAGGCGAAGTGACCGTGCCACCGGATTTCGATCTGAATCGATGGAATCGGTCGGCCGTTCGCCGCAGCCAGGGTCGCCTCTTCGAGGACTTGATCGAGGAGATCCGCAGGTCGCACCTCGAGGCGGTCAGCACCCTTCAGTCCTGCTCCGAGGACGGCCTCGATCTGCAGGGGAGGCACTCCAGCGGCGAGATTCTCTCGGCCGAAGGCTTCTTCCGCAGGATGGCCGATCACCGACGCGAGCACACCCACGATATCCGGCAAGCCCTCGCCGGTGCGCCGGCGGCCGGCGCGGTGGGGTCGGGGTGATGGCCAGGGCCCGCAAGGGACCGACTTCGCCTTCCACCGGCGACGCCATCCACGACGGCCTGATTACCCCTCTGGCCCCCTCCTCCCGGTCCTGGGGCGAGGCCATGCCGATCCTAGCCTTCCAGGACCATCTGCTGCGCCGCTTCGGCCGAATCGAGCTCATTCGGCTCCGCGACGAAGGTGAATTCGAAGGGCGACGAACGGTGGCAGATGAGGTGTGGGCGCTGGTGGAAGGGGCCGCCGATGTCCTGCTTGCGGATGAACGCCAGGATTCGCCGACGCGCGGAGCCCGTCAGTCTCACCGGCTCGAAGCACCGACGAGGCTGCTTCTGCCGTTCGGCGTCCACCTGCGGATCGTCGCCCGCTCGGGCGCTGCGCTCTTGCTTCGCATCATGACCCATAGCGAAGCGGAGGATCCGCCAGTGTCGGGGAGCTGATGCCAAGCTGGCGCCAACTCCGGCTATTCCTTCGCCTCTCGCGTCCGTGGTTCCTGCTCGGCGCGATCGTGGTCTACGGGCTCGGCCTAGCGTTGGCCCACTACCTGGGCGAGCGCATTCGGGTTACGCTGGCAGTCGAAGGGCTGGCGCTGGTCCTGGCGCTGCAATTAGTCGTCCACTACTTGAACGAGTACTACGACGCCGAGGCCGACGCCGCCAATCCCAACCGAACGCCCTTCAATGGGGGCAGCGGAGTGATCGGCAAGGACGGTCTGGCCCGGGCCACGGCCCTGCAGGCCGCCTTCGTATGCCTGGCCTTTGTTGCTCTCTTTTCGACGACCATGCTGATCCGTAGTGAGACCCCGACCCTGGCGTGGGCGGTCTTCGCCCTGATGCTGCTGGCCTCCTTCTTCTATAGCGCCCCACCCCTGCGTCTTGTTTCGTCCGGTTATGGCGAGTTCGTCGCGGCTCTCGTCGTATCGGCGCTCGTCCCCACCCTGGCCTACACGCTGCAGACCGGTGCCATGCATCGTCTGCTGTTCCTGGCGACGGCGCCATTGGTGCTATTCAACTTCGCCATGATCATGGCTTTCGAGGTGCCCGACTACGGCACCGACCTGAAGTACGGCAAGCGGACGTTGATGGTGCGCCTCGGTTGGGAGGCAGGGATGCGATTGCACGACGCGGCCATCGTCGCCGCCGTGGTGGCCCTGCTGGCCGGCGCGTTGTCCGGCCTGCCCCCGCGGGTGACCGTCGGGCTGCTCATCGTTCTGCCGCTGGCGGCGGCGCAGGCTTGGCAGATGGGGCGGCTCCGGCGGGGTGCGAAGCCGAACTGGACGATGCTGACGGCGGGGGCGGTGGCACTGTACGTCCTTGGAGCCTATTTGACATTCGCCGGTTTCGCCACGAGCTAGCGTCCCGTTCCGGAAGTCCGGAGTAGGAATGCGACGGTTCTTCGACAGGGTGGCCAGAGTTGAGGTGTCGTCTCAAGGGATCGGAAAGGCGCGGGTCCGACGTGTGATTGGTCGCGAGGACCGGGAGTGCAGCATGCCAGACGCAGTGAGCCGGCGTATCTCTGGAACGGGAAACTAGCATGCCCGAGTTCCTGCGCCTGGTATCGCCGGCCGAAGCCCTGGCCAAGTGGATGAAGGAAATCCGTCTGCCGCCCCACTTGCGAGTCGAAGAGATCGCTACGGCCGACGCCCTCGATCGCGTCCTGGCCGAGGACCTGGCCGCCCCTCACCCGCTCCCGGCCTTTGCCCGCTCGACCGTCGACGGCTACGCCGTGCGCGCCGAAGATACGTTCGGCGCCTCGCCCAGCGCTCCCTCCTATTTGCGGCTGGCCGGCGAAGTGCCTATGGGATCGCCTCCGACGATCCAAGTGAGAGTCGGCGAAGCGGCGGTGGTTCACACCGGCGGGGCGATCCCGGATGGCGCCAATGCCGTCGTCATGTTGGAAGACACGCAGGGCGTCCCGGGCAAAGAGATTGAAGTCCATCGAGCCCTCGGCATCGGCAAGAACATCATCGGGCTTGGAGAGGATGTGCAGCAGGGAGAAGTGGTGCTGGAAGCCGGACGTCGCCTGCGGCCCCAGGAGATCGGTGGGTTGATGGCGCTGGGGAAGGTTCAGGTTTCCGTCTTTGCCCGCCCGCGTGTCGCCATCCTTTCGACCGGCGACGAAGTCGTGCCGGCCGAGGCCGAGCCGGGCCCCGGGCAAGTGCGCGATGTCAACAGCCACACCCTGGCAGCCCTCGTGCGCAGGTGTGGGGGCGAACCAATCGCCTTCGGGATCATCCCGGACGACCCGGACGCGCTGTACGCCGAAG
>Ga0209751_10006814_pt1 | contig 10546 bp, 7 predicted proteins | sample RifCSP13_1_FD_184019 | JGI IMG/M metagenome (GOLD analysis project Ga0209751, IMG submission 184019) | Soil microbial communities from Rifle, Colorado - Rifle CSP2_sed 13_1 (SPAdes) (version 2) | ecosystem: Environmental > Terrestrial > Deep subsurface > Rock core/Sediment | place: Rifle...
AAACGTTTACCTGGGGCTCCCGCACCTACGTGATGGGCATCCTCAACATCACCCCGGATTCCTTCTCAGGGGATGGCTTGGCAACTGGGATCGGCGATGTAGTCGCCGCTGCACTAGCCCAGGCGCGCCGCTTCGCCGCCGCCGGCGCCGATATCCTCGACGTGGGGGGCGAGAGCACCCGCCCCGGCGCCGAAGCAGTTAATGCGGCCGACGAGAAAGCTCGCGTGCTGCCCGTCATTCAAGCCCTGGCCGCCGAACTGGATATTCCCATCTCCATTGACACCCACAAGGCCGAAGTGGCCGCCGCCGCCTTGGACGCCGGCGCTCAACTGGTGAACGACGTATGGGGCTTGCACGCTGACCCGCAGCTCGCCTCCCTGGTGGCCGAGCGCCGCCTGCCGATCGTTCTGATGCACAATCGCAGCAACCCGGCCAACGCCGACCTGCGCGCACGGCTGGGCGGCCGCTATGTGGGCGTGGAGTACAAGGATCTGATCGAAGACATTAAACGCGAACTATTGGAAAGCGTGGCGCTGGCGCGCGCAGCCGGTGTTCGCGATGAAAACATCATCCTCGACCCCGGCATTGGCTTCGGTAAGACTGTGGAGCAGAATTTGGAATTGCTCAATCGCTGCGGGGAGATGCGCGAACTGGGTTACCCGCTGCTGGTGGGCCCTTCGCGCAAGTCCTTCATCGGCTATACGCTGGACCTGCCTCCCGAGCAGCGTGTGGAAGGAACCGCCGCCGCGGTAGCCGTGGCTATCACCCGCGGTGCGGATATCGTGCGCGTCCACGATGTGGAACAACTGGTTCGCGTAGTGAAAATGACGGATGCGATTGTCAGGAAGAACCAACCAGGATAAGAGAGAATTCTCATCTCCCCTCATCCTTTAACCTTTATCCTTCATCCTTCTTTCAAGATCTTCTCCATCACGATGGCGTCTTCACCGCCGGCGTAATACTTCGGCCACACATCCATTTGCGCGTACCCGCGGCGCTGGTACAAACGCTGGGCGGCCTGGTTGCTAATCCGCACACTGAGCCGCATGCGTGCCATGCCGCAGCGCTGCTCGGCCAGCTCCAGCAGCTGGCCGCCGATGCCGCGGCCGCGGTAATCTGGGTGCACGGCGATCGTGGCTATCCAGGCCAGGTCCTGTCGGCGGCGCACATCGGCTGCCACAAAACCCACCACTTTGTCGCCATCCATCGCCTTCCAGCGCTCGATGCTGGGCAGGCTAAGCACTCCGATCATTTCGATCAGGGGCCAGGCATCCAGTTCGAAACTAAGCCGTTCCAGGACCCGGATCGAGTTCAAATCCCAAAGGCTGGCGCCGACGAATTCGATCGAGGCAGCGTCTTGCGGCGTTTGCGTGGGCATGCGGCCGCAGGATTATATACCCCGCATGGTAAACTTTCGAAGAACTGCATGCAAGGCAGGCAATGAGGCTCAAATTGGCGCTCGCACAAATTAATACCCGCCTGGGTGTGGTGAGCGCCAACCTGGAAACGCACCTTGACTATATAAACCAGGCCAGGGGAGCCGACCTGGTTGTTTTCCCCGAACTATCCCTCACCGGCTATGTGCTCCAGGATCTGGTGCCCACGGTGGTAGCCCGGCCCTCTGCGGATGACCCCACTTTCAAACCTCTGCTCGAGGCCAGTAAGAAGGTCGATCTAATCGTCGGCTTCACAGAAGTGGATCCACGCCACCGCTTTTTCAACTCAGCGGCTTATTTATCCAAGGGCGACGTAGTCCACGTGCACCGTAAAGTCTATCTGCCCACCTACGGAATGTTCGACGAAGGCCGCTATTGGGCCTGGGGCGACGCCATCCGCGCCTTCGATACCCGCTTTGGCCGCATGGGCATCCTGATCTGCGAAGATTTCTGGCACGCCTCCCCTCCCTACCTGCTCTGGTTGGACGGAGCCGACCTGCTCATCTTTATTTCCGCCTCCCCCGGCCGCGGCATCAGCAGCGACGAGGCCCTGGGTTCTGCCCGCTGGGTGGAGCATGTGTGCCAGGCTTACGCCAGCCTGTTCACTGATTTTGTTGCCTACGCCGGTCGCACCGGCTTTGAGGATGGGTTGACTTTTTGGGGTGGGGCCGCGGTCTATGACCCCAATGGCGAGCTGATCGCCAAGGGGCCGTATTTTGATGAAGCCCTCACCGTTGTGGACGTGGACCTTGACGAACTGCACCGCGCCCGGGCGCGCCTGCCTCTGCTGCGCGACGAACGCACCGCCATGGTTCAGCGCGAACTTAACCGCATCCTGCAGGCCAACCAACGGGGCGTCAATGGCCGAGATTAACCTCAACATCAACGCCACGGTCGCCCGGCGTATCCTCACAGGCTTCATCCGCAGCGAGGTCACCCGCGTTGGTTTGCAGCGCGCTGTGCTGGGCGTCTCGGGCGGCGTGGATTCGGCGCTGTGTTGTTTCCTGGCCGCCGAAGCCCTGGGGCCGGAGAACGTCCTGGCCCTGCGTCTCCCCTACAAGAATTCCTCCCCGGATTCCCTCACTCACGCTCAACTGGTGATCGATGCCACCGGTGTGCAGACCAAGACCATAGATATCACGCCCATGGTAGATCCCTTCTTTGAGGCCATTCCGGATATGGATCGCATTCGCCAGGGTAACGTAATGGCCCGCGCCCGCATGATCACCTGGTACGACCAGTCTGCCGCCTTCAAGGGCCTGGTGCTGGGTACCAGCAACAAGTCTGAGATCCTGCTGGGTTACACGACCCTTTATGGGGATTCTGCCTCAGCGCTCAATCCAAACGGAGATCTATACAAGACCCAGCTGCGCCAGTTGGCCAGAGCCGTGGGAGTCCCCTCAGTCATCGTGGATAAGGTGCCCTCGGCGGACTTATGGGTAGGACAGACGTCCGAAGGCGAGCTGGGGTTCACCTATGAAGAGGTAGATAAGTTGCTTTACCTGCTGGTTGATCGCCGCTACACCGCCGAAGAATGTATCGGGGCCGGATTCAAGCGAGACTTCGTCGCAGGGGTGATCGAGCGTGTGCGCCGCTACCACTTCAAGCGTACGTTGCCCCTGGTCGCCAAGCTCAGCAATCGCACCGTCGGCTACGACTTTTTATACCTAAGAGATTGGGGTACCTAGGTATTTTCCTACTTGTCATTCGAGCGGAATATTGAAACCGCTTCCCGTTGAAGATTCAACAAACCGAGAAATCCCTCAGATCACTTATTCCAAAAATCGATAATTCCGCCAACCTCATCCTCTGTACGGGCGCAACATGCTGCGCTGGAACTAAAGCGTAATTATCTGGGGGGATAATCCCCTCGACAACGGCTTTGGTTGGGAACAACTTCACGCGGTTGATAAGCAAATTAGCGATAGTCTGCTTTGTTGACGCATCCGCTTTGCTCGTTTTTTACGACTGTTTTAGCAAACCAGTAGTTAATTGGTTCAGAAATACATTGACCACCCGAGGGTCAAAGTGAACACCAGCTTGATTACGAATATGGATCAACGCTTTATCGCGGGACCAGCTATTCCTATAAGGACGCTTGGATCGCAGGGCATCCCAAACGTCGATTACCGCAAATACGCGGGCTGACAAGGGGATTTGTTCTCCCCTCAGACCGTGTGGGTAGCCACTTCCATCCCATTTTTCGTGATGGTATTTTGGGATGTCCATCGCGGGTTGAAGGTAGGAAATTGACTTTAGCATTTCGACTGCGTATTCGGGGTGACGACGCATTTCCACCCAATCCTCCTCGGATAGTCTGCCGGGTTTTTGTAATATCTTATCTGGAATGGCCATTTTACCTATGTCGTGCAGGAGTGCCCCCCGATGGATGTGCACAATTTCCCTTTCGTCGATACTCATTGCACGCGCTAATTGGGTCGTGAGTCTTGCAACTCGTTGAGTGTGCCCCTCAGTTTCTGGGTCACGAAGCTCAAGAGCGCGCGCCCATCCGTCAACTGTAGCCTCATAAGCTTGAGCAAGTTCAATGTGTGCTTTCTCCTTTTCCGTAATATCCAAACAGGATAGCAACAAGTGCGTCCGGCCGTCCTTTATAAAGATGTTGAAAGTGCCCTGCAGGTAAATTTCCCTGCCAAAGGTCGTCATAACATTTGTGCCAAAATTTTGTTCTTTCCCGGTTTCAATTGCTGAGTGAGCCGCTTCCAATAATCCTGAGGCCTCCCAGGAAGCGATGGTACGGAAATTTTGGGCAAGTAAATCTTCTCGTCTTGCGCCAACCATTTTGGCTGCAGCCTCGTTGGCTATTACGCACTGGCCGGTTTCAACCTCATAACCAAGAAAGCCGATTGAAGACGACGCCAAAATCAGCCTGTTGAATTGATCCATATCGCTAAAGGCTTGCTTGCGCTCTGAAATATCGCGAAGAAAAACAAAAAAGCGCCCCCCGTCCTTATCGGACAAATAGTTGACGCTAACTTCAATATCTATGACAGTGCCATTTTTGCGAAGATGTTGAGTCTCAAAGCGATCTGAACCTTGTTTCGATATTTGTTGTATACGCCAGGCAGTTTGAGATGGGGTTTCTCGTGCTTCGACGTCGGAAATGCTCATTCCGAGGAGTTGCTCCCGACTATAGCCAATCATATTGCAGTAAGCGTCATTAACCCGAATAAAGTGGCCTAGCTTGTCGACCAGCCAAAAGCCATCAAGGGATGTATTGATGATTGTGTTAATTTCCTCAAGCTTCTGAAGGCGTTCACTCACATCACGGACAACGCCAAGCACATATTGTTCCCCTTCAATCTCTAGAGGCTTTAACATGATATCAAGTGGAATGATAGATCCGCTTGAGTGCAGACCAAAGAACTCGAGGTTCGAGTGCATTGGGCGGGGTTTTGGATCTACTAAATAATGAGAAACTAGCTGTTCGTGCTTATGGCGTAATAATTGTGGGACAAGAATATTTACTGACATGCCAGCTAAGTCACCATGTGAATAACCAAACAGTCCTTCAGCTTGTATGTTAGCAAGATTGATCTCGCCATCAGTATCTACGAGTATTGCCGCATCTGGAATCGTCTCAAGAAAGAGACCATAACTTTTTTTATTTACCTTCAAGGAGCACCCCCTCTAAGGCGACACTGCAAGAGGAAAGATGAAAATCATTATATTAGCAACTTGAATTACCTGCACCATGTAGAAATAGGGGAACGTAAGTCTTTCTGAAAAACGGATGTTCTAGTTTGGTGATATTTTAGGGTAATTGAACCCCTTGCTAATCTATGGGAATAAGTAGCACTAAAGGCAATCTGACGTTTTGATTCCATCGCAGCATGCTGCGCCCTCCTCTCAAAAGTGTCCTTCCACCCAAAGACTGTCGTGCTGAGCAGCGAAGCCTCCATCCATAACTCCGTTCCACCGTTGAATTCACCATGCCGCGCTTTGTTAGTCCAACAGCTTGACAAACCCATCTATTCTTCCAATTCCAGCTAACCTTATGCAATAATCTGGGAGGCAAAATCCTGTCATCCCGAGGAGGCGTTAATCGTTGTTGCGGGCGTGTAGGGGTGGGATTGAAACCCGCCCCCTTAACCGTCGACTGCTCCCGTGTCGGAGGGAAACAAATCTTTTGACCATTCAAAACCTTGTCAAGCACCTTAACAATGCTACCGGCTATACAGCCTCCCAGTAACATTGTCCTGGTTAGACGGCCTTGTTGGCACCCTTATTGCATGCTCAAAAAGACCTAATTGGCATTTAATCCCAATCACGGGTGCAATTGCTATAATTTCGGCTGTTATGCTAACCACTACCGCACAAAGAGAACCGCTGCTGCGCAGATTGGCCACCGGCTTTAAGCGCCTGGATCACCTCACCCAGCTCCTCTTGGTCGCCTTCCTTGTCGCCGGTCTGGCCACCGCCGTAGTGAGCTTCCTCTATCTGCAGCGTTTCGTTGAATGCAGCCCTTCCAACGTCTTTCCGGGTCTGCGCCTGCCATTTTGTGGTGGCGGTAATTCATCCGCAGGGTCTGATCCTGAGAATGGCCAGGGAGGCGGAAGAGGGAATAATTCCGGATCCTCGGAAGAAGTTTACTCGTACACGTCCCCCGATCCCTGGGACGGCTCCAGCCGCATCAATGTCCTCGTGATGGGCCTGGACGCGCGCGATTGGGAGGCCGGGGCCGGCGCCCCCCGCAGTGATACGATGATGGTGCTTACCTTCGACCCGGTGACCCAGACAGCCGGTATGCTCTCGATCCCGCGCGATCTGTGGGTGGAAATTCCCGGCTTTGCGCATGAGAAAATAAACAACGCCTACTCATTGGGCGAAAGCAACCGCCTGCCAGGCGGCGGCCCCGGCTTGGCGGTCAAGACCGTGGAACAACTCCTCGGCATCACAATTAATTACTACGCCCAGATCGATTTCTCCGCCTTTGAGCAATTCATTGACATTATTGGGGGCGTCAAGATCGACGTGCCCACGGATACCAGGGTCCAGTTGATCGGCGAGGAGCAGACGCGGCTCATCGATAGTGGAAGACAGACCCTCAACGGAGCTTATGCGCTGGCTTACGCACGCTACAGGCATTGCCCACAAACCAAGCCCGGGGGCAGCGAGCGCTGTGCAAATGACGAGGGCGACTTTGACCGCTCCCGCCGGCAGCAACAAGTGATCCTGGCCATCCGCGCCCAACTAGCGCGCGACGACGTCCGCGCCGTCGTGCTCAATAACACCTTGCAGATCTACGAGACTCTGTCGAGCGGCATCAACACCAATATGGGGCTGGGCGAAGCGCTCAGCCTGGGATGGGCGGTGAAGGATATCGGGCTGGATGAGATCAAGCGGGCCGTCCTCGCACCGAATGCCTGCGTGTCGCCTAGCTGTATAGGTCCCGATTATGTGATCCCCCAAAAATCGCCGGATGGCCTGGACATCTTAAAGCCTGTTTCCGAAAATATTCGCGTCCTGCGCGACGAAGTCTTTTCTTCAGAAGGCGTGCGCAGCACCCTGGCCAGCACCAGCCAATCGGTAGACCTGATGAAGATGGAAGCGGCACAGGTGGCCATTTACAACGGGTCCGGGGCCGGCGGGCTGGCCGAAGCTACCCAGGCCTACCTGGTGGCTCAAGGCATGATCGTGGTTTCCACAGGAACGTCCGACCTGGTTGGGGCTACGATTGTCTACGACTACACCGGCAACCCCTACACCGTTGAATACCTCATGGGATTGATGGGCATCCAACCTGGGCTTATCTTCAGCCGATATGACCCCAGCAGCACCATCGACGTGGAGGTCATCATGGGTCCCGAATGGGCGGTGCCCACCTCGTAGGCAAGCTGCGACAAAGGCCCAGGGCGTGCTGCTTTGCAGCACGCCCTGGGCCTTTTTTGATTCTAGCTCTTTCCGCATCTCCATGGAAAAGGGGCCTTGCGTTAGAATGCAATAGCCTCGGGACTTAATGTATGCCGGCCAAATCGTCTGCCTCCCCCCGCTGGACCGCCACGACGAAGCTGATCGCGGGCTTCACCGTGGTGGCTATCATTGCCGCCCTCATTGTGCGCTTCAGCGGTTTCCTTGCGCCTTTGCTCCTGGCTTTCATCCTCACTTATCTTCTGCACCCGCTGGCCAGGCGGTTGAGCGAACGCACCGCGCTCTCGTGGAGAGCCTCCGTAAGCGTCGTGTTCCTCATCTTCATATTTATCGTGATCCTGCTGCTCACCCTGGCTGGCTATGCCATCGTAGACCAGCTGGTCAATTTGGTGCGTATCGTCCAGGACTACTTGGCCGGCCTTCCGGAATTCCTGCGCGGCCTATCTGAGCACGCTCTCCAGCTGGGGCCATTCCGCATAGATTTCGCCGCATTGGAACGGTTGATGGTGGAAGAATTGGACATGGATTTCGCCAGTCTGGGCCAGCAGCTGCTTTCTGCAATCCAGCCGGTGTTAGGCGGCGCCGGCTCCTTTCTGGGCGCCCTAGCCACTTCGACCCTCGCAACCATCGGCTGGGTTCTGTTCATTTTCATCATCACCTACCTCTTGCTTTCCGATGCGGGCCAACAACTGGATTTCTTTGAAGGCGCAAACCTGCCCGGGCACGACGCGGATCTCCGCCGCCTGGGCCGCGAGCTGGGCCGCATCTGGAACGCTTTCCTGCGCGGCCAGTTGCTCTTGGTGAGCATCATTATGTTGACTTCATTCACTCTGATGAGCCTGCTGGGTGTTCGCTATGCGCTGGCCTTAGCGCTGATCACCGGCCTCGCCAAGTTTGTCCCCTATATCGGTTCCTTCGCCATGTACGTCACCACCGCCTTGGTGACCTTCTTCCAACCCGGCAACTATTTGGGTATCGAGCCGGGAAGCACCTACATGCTGTTTGCCACCATCCCCGCTATCCTGACCGACCTGTCCTTTGACAACCTGATCACGCCTCGCTTTTATGGCCGCGCCCTGGGCGTGCACCCCGCAGCCGTGCTGGTGACAGCGTTGGTGGCCGCCAATTTACTGGGCTTCGTTGGCCTGCTGTTGGCAGCCCCGGTCTTGGCGAGCTTGCAGCTCTTCGCCACCTACGTCTTCCGCAAGATGGTGGATTTGAATCCCTGGCCTCAGGTGGAAAAGATGAAGGCGGAAAAACCCCGGCCCCTGATGCGCCGCTTGCAGCTTCGTATCGAGAAGGCGCGAAGCTTCCTGAGGCGGGGAACTAAGCCTACATAACCCGCCTAGACCTGGCTGCCATACCCGGCTGATCCAAAAAACCACAATGACATTCACTCATCTTGCCGCGCATAGGCCGTTTCTTGTATACTGAAAGTCCCCTATAGGGTTTGCACGCAAATGGTACGAAAACGTGTTTTCATTCTGACGCCCAGTTCAGGCTTTGGATCTTTGATCCGTGAGGTATTGGAGGACACTGGCGCCTACCAGCCTTTCCTGTTTCCCAGACCCAAGGATGCCCTTGAACTAGCCCGCAAAGACGCCGTGGCGCTCATCGTCCTGGACGCCGAGCTGGGCGCGCAGGCGTCCCCGCAGCTGCTCGCTGAATTACGCGAGCAGGCACCCCATGCCCGCCTGGTGATCATCCCCGCAGAGGGAAATCCGTACGATCCACAGATAAGGCTGCTTAGGGCCGATGCCATCCTGCCCAGCCCTTTTTATCTTCCAGATCTGATTGCGGCCATCGAACAGTTCTTTGGCCCCATAGTCCCCAGGGACTCTCCTAGGCGCAGCACCTACGGTGAGAAAGCCGCCTTTGTGCCCGCTCCCATCCGCGAAAAAGCCAGGGCACCCGATTGGCTGGAGGATGTCTCCGAAGCCGCTGGTTACTTGACCCGGCTCTCCTTGGAATCGGCTTCTCGGGCAGCCTTGATCACGAAAGGGGACAAGGCATGGGCCTATGCAGGCGAGTTGCCCACCCAGGCGGCCGATGAGTTGGCCGCCGCCGTGGCTGAACATACTGCCAACGGCAACGAGGATGACCTGGCTCGTTTCATTCACCTGAACGCCACGGGGATCGATTACATGCTGTACGCCACTGGCTTGGGCGGTGATTTCACGTTGGCTCTGGTCTTTGATGCCCAGATGCCCTTCAGCCAGATGCGCGCTCGGGTAAACGACCTGGCCAAAGCCCTGGTCACTGCGCCATTGGAAATGCGGAACGAGAGCAATACGGCAGTACAATCGGTTGGGCGAGAAGCTGGGCTTCGTTTGCCGGTTGAAAAGGGCGCACCTCCCGCCTCCCCGTCCCGAGCCAATGCACAACCTGAGAGACCAGAGCCCACGGTTACGCCGAGCCTGCCTCAACCTTCGGATGTGCCGCAGGGTCCTTCGCCAGGAGGCGAGGACCTGCATTATTCTTTCGTAATAATCCCCCGCCTGCCCAAACATCGTCTGGAAGGCGACTTGGCGGACATGCTGGCTGAACGGCTGCCGGAACTTTGCCTGGCCTTCGCCTGGCGCTTGGAGCGCATTTCTGTCCAGGCCGATTTCCTACAGTGGACCATAAGCATGCCTCCGGGCGGGTCACCTGAATCTGTGGTGCAGGAGCTCGACAAGCATCTCTCAGGACGGATCTTTGATGATTTTCCGCGCCTGGCACGCGACAATCCTTCAGGGCGCTTTTGGGCGCCTGGTTATCTGGTGGTCGGCGGCCGGCCGCCAAGCCCTGGCCAGATCTCCGAATTTATCCAGAGCACGCGCGCTCGCCAGGGCGTGCCGCGCTAGAGTCCCCTGTCCCTCTCATTTACACTCCGTCTCCAGGTCGCCACCCCAAACATCAGCAAGGTGAGCGCGCCGATCACCAGGATCACAAACACACGCTGCAAAATAAGAAAGGAGCCGATGGAGATTTCTGCAACTCCGCCAAGACTCAAAACGCCGAACCAGGCGGCATCGAACACACCCAGGCCATCCGGTGTCACCGAGACCACGTAGCTCATCTGCGTGATCGAAGATCCAAAGAGGAAGGCCAGAGGTGACAAGGAGATCCCCACGGCTTGACCCAGGAACAAAGCTCGCAACCCGATACATATCTGCTTTGCCACGCTGGCCAGGTAACCTAGCGCATACGTGGAGGGAGGCAGGCTGGCAGGCTGAACA
>Ga0209751_10006817_pt1 | contig 10545 bp, 10 predicted proteins | sample RifCSP13_1_FD_184019 | JGI IMG/M metagenome (GOLD analysis project Ga0209751, IMG submission 184019) | Soil microbial communities from Rifle, Colorado - Rifle CSP2_sed 13_1 (SPAdes) (version 2) | ecosystem: Environmental > Terrestrial > Deep subsurface > Rock core/Sediment | place: Rifle...
TTCCGGGGGAAGGCCGTCGTCCTGAACTTCTGGGCGTCCTGGTGCACCCCGTGCCGGGAGGAAATGCCGATCCTCGAACGCCTCTGGCAGGAGTTCCGCGATCAAGGACTGGTCGTGCTGGGGATCGCCGTGCTGGACGACGAAAAGGACGCAGCGGCATTCGTCAAAGCGCTGGCCATCACGTATCCAAACGTGTTCGATCCCGACCAGACGCGGATGCGTCTCTACCGCGTCGCAGCGCTGCCCACGACCGTCTTCATCGATCGCCGGCAGCGCCAGCGCGGCCGGTTCGTCGGTGGCTATGTGGGCGAGGCCGGCTACAACGCCCTCCGCGACGAGGTCCGGGGCCTGCTCAACGCGGCGCCGTGAGCTGGATCGTCGTGATGCAGGTGGCCGATTTCGGATACGACACGAAGCTCCCCGTGCCGCGCTTCCCCTCGTACTGGAACGTCACGACGTACTCCTTATTGTGGGGGAGCCACCACTCCACGAAGCCGTCGCCGCCCGCCCGCACGGTCCCCGCCCGGTTGACCGTCCCGTCCGTGCTCCGCAGCCAGAAGCGGAGCGCCGCGCTCTTCAGCTCCGCCTGACACGAGCCCTTAGCGTGGTAGGTGCACGGATGCGTGGTCGTGACGTACGGAGCGACGGCGACGTAGAAGCCCTGCTGCGCGGCGGCCGGAGACACGACGGCGCCGCTGAACACGGCGGGCAGGACCAGGGTCAGGATGAACAGCGGCACGATGAATCGTCGCGACATCGGAACACTCTCCCCTCATGGTGGTGTTGCGCTCTCCACTCTAGGCGAGGCGGGACGGGTCGAACCATCGGGCGCCCCATGCATTTCCGTCCCGGCCGCGGCATCAAGTGACCGCCTGATGCGGGTCGGGAGGGCGCCGGATGGCACGCCCTACCCGGAGGGCCTAGACTGGCAGAAAGAGTCGCAGCCCTGCACCGCGAAGATCAGACCCAGAGTCAACCGAGTCGGGAGGGATGCGTGGTGAACGATTCCCGCAGGTTACTCCGTCATGTTCTCGGCGGGGCGCTGGTCCTAGCGCTCCTGCTCCCACAGGCCGGTCTCGCCCAGCAGTCGCGGGCCGGCTGGCCACGATCGGTGACGATCGGGTCGGCCAGCATCGGCGGCGTCTACTTCGTCGTGGCCGGCGGCTACGCGCGCGTCATCGGCGAAAAGATGGGCCTGGCCGCCACCAACCGGGTCACCGGCGGCCCGGTACAGAACGTCCAGCTCGTCGGCGCCAAGGAGATCGAGCTGGGCATGACCACGACCGGCCCGGCCTTCGAAGCCTACAACGGCGTCGGCGAGTTCAAGGGCAAGAAGATCGACACGTTCCGCGTGGCCTTCCCGATGTACACCTCCTACGCGCACTGGATGGTGGAGGCCGACGCGCCGATCCGCTCCGTGACCGACCTCAGCGGGAAGGTCGTCAGCCTGGGTCCGCGCGGCGGATCCGCGGAGTTCGTGGGCGACCGGGTCCTGCAGCACTTCAACATCAAGCCCCGGCGCGTCGTCTACCTCGGGTTCGCCGACGGCGCCTCGGCCATGCGGGACGGGCAGGTGGACGCGAACTTCGGCGTGATCGGCGTGCCGGTGCCGGCCTGGGTGGAGACATCCGTGACGCGGCGGGTCCGGTTCTTCGGCTTCAACGCCGCGCAGATGGAGACGCTGACCTCACAGTACCCCTACCTGGCTCGGGCGGCCATCCGCGCAGACGTCTACCGGGGGCAGACCGAACCGATCCTCACCGTGCAGATGTTCAACATGGCCATCGTGCAGAAGGACGCGCCCGCGGACTTCGTGTATGAACTGGTGAAGACAATCTTCGCCAACGTCGAGTTCCTGATGACGGTGCACCCGACGTCGGGCGAGACAATCCCGGTGAACATCGACTACGTGCGATTGCCGCTGCATCCCGGCGCGCTGCGCTACTTCCAGGAGCGGGGCGTCAAGCTGCGACCGGAGCACTTCCCGCCGGAGATGAAGCGCTAAATCGGTGAGTACCGAGCAGCCCGCCGGCCTGCCCGTCGATACTTCACAGCTCGGGGATGCCTCCGAGCTCACGGTGCGCTCGCTCCACGGCCCGCTCCGCTCCCTGGTGCGGGCCGTGGGCGCGGGGATGGCCATCTATCACATCCTCGTCCTGGGCCGCTTCTTCGGCATTGTCACCGATCCGCAGAAAGTGTACGCGATGCACCTCACCTTCGTGGCGGTGCTGGCCTTCCTGTTCATCCCCGGGCGACGCGGCCAGGATCGCGTCACCTGGATGGACTGGGTGCTCGTCGCGGCGACGCTCATTCCGGTCACGTACAACTTCTTGTTCTTCGAGGACCTGACCGGCCGCGCCGGGGTCTTCCCCACCCGCGCGGACGTGGTCGTCGGGCTCGTCCTCGTCATCATCACGCTCGAGGCCTCGCGCCGGGCGACCGGATGGTCGCTGCCGATCCTGGGCCTGACCCTCGCCGTCTATCCGTTCATCGGGCCCTACCTCCCGGGGCTGCTGGGACACCGCGGATTCTCCTTCAGTACCGTCATCTCGTTCCTCTTCAGCGACAACGGCATCTACGGCATCCCCATTCAGGTCTCGGCGCGCGACGTGTACCTGTTCATCCTCTTCGGCGCCTTCATCGAGGCCAGCAACATCGGCAAGTTCATCGTCGACCTGGGGCTGAGCGTGGCCGGCGGCCGCCGCGGCGGACCGGCGAAGGTGTCGATCGTGACGAGCGCGCTGTTCGGCACGGTCAGCGGCTCGTCGGCGGCGAACGTCATGGTGGACGGCGTGATCAACATCCCCTTGATGAAGGCCACGGGGTTCAAGGGCAGCGTGGCCGGCGGGATCGAGGCGATGAACAGCACCGGCGGGCAGATCGTCCCGCCCGTGATGGGCGCCGCTGCCTTCCTGATGGCGGACATCCTCGGCCTGCCCTACGCGAAGATCGCCGTGGCGGCGATCGGCCCCGCGCTCCTCTACTACGTGGCCGGCTACTGGATGATCGACCTATATGCCGCTTCCCAGGGGCTGCGCGGTCTGCCCCGCCGGGAGCTGCCGCGGTTCGGGCGGATCATGGTCGAGCACGGCTACCTGCTCGCCCCGCTGGTCGTGCTGCTCTACCTGATCATGGTAACGGGCCTCTCCCCCTTCCGCGCCGCGCTGTACGCGCTGGCCGCCACGGTCCTCGTCTCCCTCCTCCGGCCGGACACCCGGCTGACGCTCGTCCGCATCGTCAACGCGATGGAGGAGGGGGCCAAGCGCACGATCGAGATCGGCGTCTCCTGCGCCGCGGCGGGAATCATCGTCGGCGTCCTGGCCCTTACGGGACTGGGGGGCAAGTTCTCGGAGGTTTTGGTCAATTTGACAGGGGGCAACCTACTGCTGGCGCTGCTCGGCACGATGGTCGCCGCGATCATCCTCGGCACCGGGCTGCCGACGACCGCGGCGTACGCGATCGGGGCGAGCGTCCTGGCTCCGGCCCTGGTCCGGCTGGGAGCGCCGCCGTTGGCGGCGCACATGTTTCTCTTTTACTTCTCCGTGATCTCGGCCGTGACGCCGCCGGTGGCCTTCGCGTCCTTCGCCGCGGCGAGCATCGCGAAAGCCCCGATGTGGGATACGTCAATCGAGTCGATGCGCTTCGGCATCGCCGGCTACATCGTGCCGTTCATGTTTGTCTACGGCTCGGCGCTGCTGGTGGGCACGACACCGTGGCCGGAGACCGTGCTGGCGCTGGCCACGGGCACCCTCGGTACCCTTGCCCTGGCCGCCTCGGTGATCGGGTACCTGACGCGCCGGGCGACGCTGGTCGAGCGCCTGGCGCTGCTCCTCTCGGCACTCCTCCTCATCAAACCGGGGCTCGGCACGGACCTGATCGGGCTGGGTCTCCTGGCAGGCATCGCCGTCCTGCAGCGTGTGCTGCGGGCGCCGCTCCCCACGCCCGCTCAGCCGTAGGGGCTCAGCAGATCCGGGGCAGCTGCTCCCCGCTGGGCAGGTCGACAGCGCGCGCGGTGCCGAGCGGTCCGATCATGACGACGTCGCCGCCCTCGCCGCCGACCTCCCCGATGCGCGCGGCCCCGACCCCCCGTGGATGGCCCCGCAGGAGGGAGAGCGCCCGCTCCGCGTCACCAGGAGCGACGAACGCCACGAAGCGTCCTTCGTTGGCGACGTAGAGCGGGTCCAACCCCAACAACTCGCAGGCGGCGTGGACGTCCGGGCGCACCGGGATCGCGGACTCCTCGACGGCGATCCGCCGCCCGGCCGTCCGGGCGATCTCCACCAGCGCCGCACCAAGCCCGCCCCGCGTGAGGTCGCGCAGGCAGTGCACCTCCACTCCGGCCGCCAGCAGTTCGAGCACGGGAGCGGCCAGCGGTGCGCAGTCACTCTCGATCGTGGTCTCGAACGCCAGCCCCTCGCGGCTGGCCATGATCGCGATGCCGTGCCGCCCGATGTCACCGCTGAGGAGGACGGCATCCCCCCGGCGTACGGCGCGGGGCTCCACGGGATGCGGGGCCACCACCACGCCGACGCCCGCCGTGTTGATGAAGAGCCCGTCCCCCTTCCCCCGGTCCACCACCTTCGTGTCGCCTGTCACGATGCGGACGCCGGCGGCGGAGGCAGCCCGACCCAGGGACTCCATGAGTTGACGCAGGAGGTCGAGCGGCAGCCCTTCTTCCACGATCAAGCCGGCGCTCAGGGCGAGCGGGCGGGCGCCGCACATCGCCAGGTCGTTCACCGTGCCGTTCACGGCCAGCTGCGCGATGTCTCCTCCCGGAAAGATCAACGGGCGCACAACGTAGGAGTCGGTCGTGAAGGCGAGGCGTGCGCCCTCCACGGTGACCACGGCCCCGTCGTGAAGTGACCGGCGGTGCGGGTCATCTCCGAGGGCGGGGACGATGAGCTCCTCAATCAGCCGCCACATGAGACGACCCCCGCCGCCGTGCGCCAGCAAGACCTGCGCCGGCCCCGCCGGCACCGGGCAGACGATCTCGTCGATCCTCGCCGTCATGCGCGTCCCTCCTCGAGGTGCGGACCACGGAAGCGGTAGTAGGCGGCGCAGGCTCCCTCCGAGGAGACCATCGGCGCGCCCAGGGGATGGTCCGGAGTGCAGCGTGTCCCGAACACGCCGCATTCGGGCGGCGCGTGCACGCCCTGGAGGATGAGCCCGCTGATGCACTCCGCGGGTTCGGGCGCACCCGGCACGGTAAGCCCAAAGCGCTGCTCCGCATCGAAGTGCGCGTACGGCGGGCGGAGCGCCAGACCGCTCTTCGGGATCTCACCGATCCCCCGCCAGGCCCGTGGGATGACCTCGAACACCTCTGTCATCAGCCGCTGCGCGCTCAGGTTTCCCTCGCGCCGGACGGATCGGGCGTACTGGTTCTCGACCTCCGCGCGGCCGCCCTCGAGCTGGCGGATGCACATCAGGATACCTTGCAGCAGGTCGAGCGGCTCGAACCCGGTGACGACAATCGGCACGCGGTAGGCGCGCGCGATCGGTTCATAGGCCGCATAGCCCATCACTGTGCAGACGTGGCCCGCGGCCAGGAACCCCTGCACGCGGCTGCGGGGCGAGGAGAGGATCGCCTCCATCGCCGGCGGCACGAGGACGTGGGCGACCAGCAGCGAGAAGTTGCGCAGGCCCCCGGCGGCCGCCTGCATCACCGCGGCGGCCACGGCCGGAGCCGTCGTCTCGAATCCCACGGCGAAGAAGACCACCTCGCGGTCTGGATGTTCCCCGGCGATGCGCACCGCGTCCAGCGGGGAGTAAACGATGCGGACGTCGCCACCCGCGGCCTTGACGGCCTGCAGATCGCCGGCACTCCCGGGAACGCGGAGCATGTCACCGAAGGAGCAAAACGCGACGCCCGGCCGGGCGGCGAGCACCAGGGCCTTGTCGATGAGTTCCAGGGGGGTCACGCACACCGGGCAGCCGGGCCCATGGATGAGGGTGACGCCACGCGGGAGGAACGCGTCGAGCCCGAACCGCAGGATGGCGTGCGTCTGGCCGCCGCAGACCTCCATCATCGTCCAGGGGCGAGTCGTGACGGCGGCGATGGCACGCGCGTAGCGGCGGGCCGCGGCCCCGTCCCGGAACTCGTCCACGAATTTCACGCGCCCGCCTCCAGCTCACCTGTCTCGTCGATCTCCTGAAGGTAGGCGAAGACACGCTGCGCCTCGTCCTCATCGACGACCGAGAGGGCCACCCCCACGTGGACGATGACGTACGCTCCCACCGCGGCCTCCGGGACGAACGCCAGGTTGACCTCACGGATGATGCCGGCGAAGTCCACCCGGCCGCGGCGCGTCAGCGGTCCGTCGTCGATGATCGTGAGGATGCGGCCCGGGATCGCCAGGCACATCACCGCCACCTCCCTTGGGCCGCGGCCACCGCCTGGCCGACGGCGAGCCCGCCGTCGTTGGGGGGAACGCGGCGGTGCCGGATGACCTGGAATCCCTCCGCGGTGAGACGGGCGGAGGTGCGCGTGGTCAGGACGGCATTCTGGAAGCACCCGCCCGTGAGGATCACGCGCGGCTCTCCCGCCGCACGCGCGGCGGCCACGACCATCTCCGCCAGGGTGCTGTGGAACCGGTCGGCGATGACCGCCGGCACTGTCCCGCGCGCCAGGTCGTCGAGCACTGCATCGAGCAGCGGCCCCCAGTCGAGGATCAGACCGTCCGTGTCGGCCCGGAGGTCGAAGGGGTATGGCAAGCCGCCGCCCTCGCCCACGGCTTCCTCCAGCGCGGCCGCAGCCTGTCCTTCGTACGAGGCCCGCTGCGCGAGGTCGAGCAGCGACGCCACGGCGTCGAACAACCGCCCCGCGCTCGAGGTCCGCGGGGTGTTGGTGCCACCGCGCAGCATCGCCGCGAAGACACGGCGCTCGAGAGGGGTGCACGCCCGCACGGGCGCCAGGGCGTCCCAGGCCAGGGCGGCCTCGCCGAGGTGTTCGAACAGGACACCGAGCGCCGCGCGCCGGGGTTCGCGCACCGCGGCCTCTCCCCCCGGGAGGCCGAAGGTGCGCAGGTGCGCGGTGCGGACGAATCCGTCGTCCGAGACGCGGAGAAACTCCCCACCCCACACAGTCCCGTCCACCCCGTAGCCCGTGCCGTCCCACGCCACTCCCAACACTGGGGGCCGGAGCTGCGATTCGGCCATTGCCGCCAGCACGTGCGCGTAGTGATGCTGCACCCGGATCACGGGTGTGGCACTCTCTCCGGCCGCAAGGGTCGAGGCGTAGTCGGGGTGGAGATCGCAGACCGTCAGCGCCGGGGTGAGGGCGTAGAGCTGCGTGAGGGCGGCCTGTGACCGGCGGAATACCTGCCGCGAGAGATCGGTATCGAGATCGCCGACGTGCTGGCTGAGGATGATCTGATCGTCCCGGGCGACCGCCACGGCGTTCTTCAAGTGGCCGCCGAAAGCGACCAGGGAGGGCAGCGGCGCGTTCACGCGCACGGCGAGCGGTGCGTAGCCCCGCGCCGCCCGCAAGACAACCGGCTGGCCGGCGATCACGCGGACCACTGAGTCGTCCACGGGCCGGGCGATCGGCCGGTCATGCACCAGGAAGAGATCGGCCACGTCCCCCAGCCGAACGAGCGCCTCCCGCCCCTCGGTACAGATCGGCTCGTCCGAGAGATTGCCGCTGGTCGCGACCACCGGCATGCGCAGCTCCTCCATGAGGAGGGCGTGCAGGGCGGTATAAGGGAGCATCACGCCGAGCGTGGTCCGGCCCGGGGCCACGCCGTCCACCACGACGAGGCTGTCGCGGCCATGGCGGACGGTGTCGACTCGGTCCGGACCGAGTTGCGATGACCCACGCCGGTCCCTCCGGCGGCCGAGCAGGACGATCGGGGCGGCGGGCGAGCGCAGCAGCGTTTCCTCCTCCGCGGAGACGCGGCAGTGACGCCGCACGAGGTCCAGCGTTGGGTACATCAGCGCGAACGGCTTGTCGGGCCGGCCCTTCCGCGCGCGCAGCCGTTCCACCGCCCGGGCATTCGACGCATCGACGAGGAGCTGGAATCCTCCGAGCCCCTTCAGCGCCACGATCTCGCCCCGCCGCACGGCGGCGGCCGCCTGTGCCAGCGCCTCGTCTCCCGAGGCGGCCACGGCCCCGCTACGGTCCCACACCTCGAGGTGGGGTCCGCAGACCGGACAGGCCGTCGGCTCGGCATGAAACCGCCGGTCGGCGGGATCCTCGTACTCGGCCCGGCAGCGGGGACACAGGGCGAACCCCGCCATCGTCGTGCGGGACCGGTCATACGGCAGCGCCTCGATGATCGAGTAGCGGGGTCCGCAGTTCGTGCAGTTGATGAAAGGATAGCGATAGCGGCGGTCCGTCGGATCGTGCAGCTCGCGCAGGCACTCCGGACAGATCGCGAGATCCGGCAGCACGACCACCCGCGGATCTCCGCTCGTCTCGCTCGCCGCGATGACGAAGGCCCGGTCCCCCGCCGGGGCGAGGCTCGTGCGGATGATCCCCTGGATTTCGGAGAGGGGAGGCGCCTCCCCGGCCAGCCGCCGCACGAAGGTCTCGACAGATGCGCCGGGTCCTTCGACCTCGATCCGCACCCCGTCGCTGGAGTTCCGCACCCACCCGGTCAGACACAACCCCGTGGCCAGCCGGTAGATGAAGGGGCGGAAGCCGACCCCTTGCACCGCGCCCCGGACATCGAGGGCGACGCGGGTCACGCCTCCACCTCGACCTCGACGCTGTCGAGCACGACCTCGTGGGCGCGCGGGTCCGCCGGATCTACTCCGACCTCGATGATCACCTCCGCGCCCTCGGCCGCGGTGCCGCGGGCGGCCTCAGCGAGGTGGGCGCCCCGACTTCGTCCCAGCGGGGATGGTCGTAGCTGCGGTAGAGCAGATCCCGGAGATCCGTCAGATCGACGCTCCGGCCCATGAGCCCGGCGGCACGGGCGACCAACTCATCCGCCCCGGCGCGCTCTTCAGGCGTGGCATCCCGGTGCGGCACTTCGGCCAGGATCCCCTCGCCCCGCGGGGAGCCGGCTTCGACGAGGAAGTAGTGCCGGCCGTCCGCGCAGATCTCCGTCAACGCGAGGTCGAACCCCCCGGTGGCGCGCGGGCCCGTACCCGTCGACGCGCAGAAGCAGCTCCGGCCCGGCCTTGTGCAGTGCACCGCCACGATGAAGGCGTTTCTCCGGCGGTCTTCGTACGAGCGGTCAACGGAGGCCTGCCTAAGGAAGACGGCATCCTGGACGGCGATCGCCGCCAGGTCGCAGGCGCGGACACCGACGAGGGCATAGCGCGGAGGCGCCTCGGCCTCCGGCGTCATGCGCGGCGTCCCGTCGCCGTTGGGCGTGATCCGGAGCAGGCGCGCCCCGGGCGGAAAGAGGAACGGTTTCCAGGCCACCGGGCCCACCGTATGGGCGAAGAGCGCGGGGTCGGCGGTCCTGCGGAGGCGGTAGCGACCCGCCTCCTGGTCGTCCACCCAGCCGGAGGGGAGATCCTCCGCGGACTCGATCTCGGCGCAGACGATGGCCCCGTCGCGGACGGTCGGCCCGATCACGGCGTAGCCGTGGCGGCAGAGCGCGCCGAGCAGGGCATCGAAGTTTGCCCGATGGAGGAGTGCGGTCATCTCCGTCCTCAGAGTACTCCTCGCCCGGATTGTGCTTCATCGGGCCGCCGCCCGATTCAGCCTTCTGCTTGTGGATGGGGCCTGTGAGTGAAGCGTATGAGGCTCAGGACGGTCGGGAAGGCTTTGCTGGTTCGCTCTGAGAGCAGTAGCCCTCTATGCGAGGGCGAGAGGTCAAGACCCGCGTCCGCCGGGCAAGACGCGCATCGGGGGGCCCGGTGGCGCGAGGAGTTCCCGGTCTGCCAGGGCGACCTCCCTGATCCAGGGCTGTAGGACGATAGCGGAAACCTCCGGACCCGAGAAATCTGCATGCGCGTAGTCCCGAGCCCCAAAGAGCACGAGTGTGCGCACGTCTGCGGCGCCGAGGCGCCGCAGGGCTCGTTCGGCCCAGCGTATGGCCGCCCCGGAGTGGGCCACCTCGTCAACCACAAGTACGTGACGTTCCACGACGCTCTCTCGAGCCGGCAGAGACGGGCGCACCTCCACTGCGCCACCACCTGACGGCATGCGCAGCGACTGAAACTCCGCGCGTAGGATCAGGCCGAATCGACCATCAGGAAGCCTCCCGAGAACAGTCCGGGACGCGCCTGGGAGAGAGTCAGCGTGCGCAGGACTTCGGGGAGAGAATCCGCACGGAATCCAGCCGGAACGTGGAGCCGACCGCTTTCAGTCGCCGCAGCGACGCCTCGAGGCGCTCATCGAGGTTCGTTGCGGACACCTTGCGCCATGAACCGGCGTTCCTCGAGGACCCGGTTTGTGCTCTGGGCGATCACCTCGAGGCCGATGGCAGAGACGATGATCACAGTCAAGCCCAGACCGGCGGTCACCAGAACCATGATCCGCCGCTGCAATGGCAGCCGGGTGAGGAGTTCCAGGGCGAGCTCTGTGTCCCGCTATCTATGGATCGCTTCCTCCCCATGCGCCACGCCACCGGCGGCACCGCCACGCGCGCA
>Ga0209751_10006818_pt1 | contig 10545 bp, 10 predicted proteins | sample RifCSP13_1_FD_184019 | JGI IMG/M metagenome (GOLD analysis project Ga0209751, IMG submission 184019) | Soil microbial communities from Rifle, Colorado - Rifle CSP2_sed 13_1 (SPAdes) (version 2) | ecosystem: Environmental > Terrestrial > Deep subsurface > Rock core/Sediment | place: Rifle...
CCACGGCGGCGCTCGACGACATGGAGTTCGTCGCGCGCAGCTACGCCGAAAACCTGCAGGGCCTGAAGCAGCTCGAGGCGGGCGCGCGCCAGCTCGGCCTGGAATTCATTCCGTCATTCGGCAATTTCCTCACCCTGCGCGTCGGAAAAGCCCAGGACGTCTTCAAGCGGCTGCTGCGCCGCTCTGTCATCGTGCGCCCGGTCGGCGGCGCCTACGGCCTGCCGGAGCACCTGCGGGTCACGGTCGGCACCGCGCAGGAGAACGAGAAGTTCCTCGCCGCCCTGGCGGCGAGCCTGAAGGACTAGATGCTGTTCGATCGCGTTGCCGTGATCGGTGTCGGCCTGATCGGCGGCTCCTTTGCGCTGGCGTTGAAGCAGGCCCGCGCCTGCGCGCACGTGGTCGGCGCCGGCCGCAATCCCGCCAACCTCGGGCTCGCGCTCGAGCGCGGCGCGATCGACTCGATCGCTCCTGACGCCGCCGCTGCCGCGCGGGACGCCGATCTGGTCCTGGTCGCGGCGCCGGTGGCGCAATTCGCGGCGATTTTTTCCCAACTGGAAAAGAATCTGAAGAAAGAAGCGGTGGTTACCGACGCCGGGAGCACCAAGCGCGACGTGATCGCCGCGGCGAGAAAAAACCTCGCGGAGAAAATCGCGCAGTTCGTTCCCGCGCATCCCATCGCCGGCGCAGAGAAAAGCGGCGTTGCAGCGGCAAGTGCAGAGCTGTTTCGCAACAAGCGCGTGGTCATGACTCCTCTTCAGGAGAATTCAAGGTCATCCATCGATTTGGTCCAACAGGCCTGGTCGGCGTGTGGCGCGCGTACCAGCACCATGGATGCCGACGAACATGACGCCGTCCTGGCGGCGGTGAGCCACCTGCCGCACCTGCTGGCATTTGCGCTGGTGCATGAGGTTGCCGGCCGCAAGAACTCCGAGCAGCTGTTTTCGTTCGCCGCCGGCGGGTTCCGCGACTTCACCCGCATCGCCTCCAGCCACCCCGAGATGTGGCGCGACATTTGTATTGCCAATCGCGATCGTTTGCTTGCAGAGGTAACGGTTTTTTCCAGGAAATTAGAAGAAATAAAAGAATTACTTGAAAAAAGCGATGCTGCAGCGCTCGAAAAGCTGTTCGCCGAGGCGCGCGAGGCGCGCGACCGATGGATACGCTCGAGCTGAAACCCGCCCGCCGTGCGAAGGGCACGGTGCGGCTGCCGGGCTCGAAGAGCATCTCCAACCGCGTGCTGCTGCTCGCCGCGCTGGCGCAGGGCGAGACCGAGCTGCAGGGGCTGCTGGATGCCGACGACACGGAGGTCATGCGGGAATCCTTGAAAAAATTGGGAATTGAATTTCAAGGGTCGACCATAAAGGGCGCCGGAGGCGTGTTTCCGGTCAAGAGCGCGGACCTGTTCCTCGGCAACGCCGGCACCGCATTGCGCCCTTTGACCGCCGCGCTCGCGCTCTCGGGCGGCGAATACCGCATCTCGGGCTCACCGCGCATGCACCAGCGGCCGATCGGCGACCTGGTGGATGCCTTGCGCGGTATCGGCGCGCGGGTGGACTACGCCGGCAAGGAAGGCTTCCCGCCGCTCGCGATCCACCCGGGAAACATCGCCCTCCACGCCGTGAAGGTGAAGGGCGACGTTTCGTCCCAGTTCCTCACCGCGCTGCTGATGGCGCTGCCGCTGTCGCGGAAGAAAGCCACCATCGAGGTGCAGGGCGAGCTGATCTCGAAGCCGTATGTCGAGATCACGCTGAATGTCATGCGCCGCTTCGGCGTGGCCGTGTCGCGCAACGGCTGGCGTTCGTTCGAGATTCCCGGCAAGTCCTACGTCAGCCCGGGAAAGGTGCTGGTCGAAGGCGACGCTTCTTCCGCTTCCTACTTCCTCGCGGCCGGCGCCATCGGCGGCGGGCCGGTGCGCGTCGAGGGCGTCGGGCGCGACAGCGTCCAGGGCGACGTGCGTTTTGTCGAGGTGCTGCAGCGCATGGGGGCGCAGGTCGCCATGGGGGAGGACTGGATCGAGGTTTCGTCAAAAAGAAAAATTCTTCCGATCGACATGGATTTCAATCACATTCCCGACGCCGCGATGACCGCGGCGGTGCTGGCGTTGTTTGCCGACGGCCCGAGTACGCTGCGCAACGTCGCGAGCTGGCGCGTCAAGGAGACCGACCGTCTCGCGGCCATGGCGAAGGAGCTGCGCAAGTTCGGCGCGCAGGTGGACGAGCGCTCCGACTCGCTGCACATTTCGCCTGCCTCGAGCCTGAAGAAGAACGTCGTCGTGGATACCTACGACGACCACCGTATGGCCATGAGCTTCTCGCTGGTCGCGCTGGGCGGCGTGCCGGTGCGCATCAACGACCCGCAGTGCGTGGCCAAGACCTTCCCCGGATATTTTGAAGCCTTCCGGTCCATCGTTTCATGAGCGTGCCGGTCATCGCCATCGACGGTCCTTCCGCATCGGGGAAGGGCAGCGTCGCGCAACGGGTGGCGAAAAAGCTGGGATTCCACTATTTGGAGAGCGGTGCCCTCTACCGGGTTCTGGGGCTGATCTCGATACGCGAGGACAGCCTGGAAGAGGAGGTCATCGCCAGCGCGGCAAAGAAAATGCAGCTGAAATTCCGTAGAGGTAAAATATTATTGTCGAATCAAGATGTTACCGAGGACGTGCGCGGCGAAGGTTGCGGCAATCGCGCTTCCGAAGTAGCCAGGATTCCGAAAGTCCGGGCAGCGTTGATTGGATACCAGAGGTCATTCAGGAAGCGCCCTGGCCTGGTCGCGGACGGCCGCGACATGGGGACGGTCGTGTTCCCCGATGCGAGCCTGAAAGTGTTCTTGACAGCCAGCCCGCAAGTAAGGGCCGAACGCAGGTATAACCAGTTGAAAGACAAAGGAATCAATGCTAATCTGCGCGCCCTTTCCCGTGATCTCCAGGAGCGGGACGAGCGCGATGCAAAGCGCGCCGTTGCGCCCCTGGTTCCGGCGCTCGATGCGCAAGTGCTCGATTCGTCGGCACTTTCGATCGAGGAAGTCGTGGACCGGATCGTCGGCTGGTACCGGGAAGGGAAATTCGGTGGGCGAGGCTGAGGCCGCGCCCGGTTTTCAACTTAGCCCGTAAGCGCAAGCTTCCGGTTTGAAAGGTTTTTTTCCTACATGGCCAGCATTTCCCCCGCTCCGTCCTCACCGGCATCGTCCAGCGCCGGCGAATCTTTTGCCGCACTTTTTGAAGAGAGCCTTACCCGCAAGGAAATGCGCATCGGCGAAGTCATCACCGCCGAAGTGGTCAGCGTCGACGCCAACTTCGTGGTGGTGAACGCGGGGCTGAAGTCCGAAAGCATCATTGCCATAGAGGAATTCCGCGACGACGCCGGCCAGGTGGACGTCAAGACCGGCGATTTCGTCAGCGTCTCGATCGAAGCGCTCGAGGACGGCTACGGCACGACGCGCCTGTCGCGCGACAAGGCGAAGCGCATGGCCGCGTGGCTCGAGCTCGAAAAGGCGCTCGAGACCGGCGAGAAGGTGAAAGGCATGATCACCGGCAAGGTGAAGGGCGGCCTCACCGTGATGGCGAAGGGCATTCGCGCCTTCCTTCCCGGGTCGCTGGTGGACCTGCGGCCGGTGAAGGACACCACGCCGTTCGAAGGCAAGGAAATGGAGTTCAAGGTCATCAAGCTCGACCGCAAGCGCAACAACGTGGTCGTGTCGCGCCGCGCCGTGCTGGAGGAGACCGCGGGCACCGAGCGCCAGAATCTGCTCTCTTCGCTGCAGGAGGGCGCCACGGTCAAGGGCATCGTCAAGAACATCACCGACTACGGCGCGTTCGTCGACCTGGGCGGCATCGACGGGCTGCTGCACATCACCGATCTCGCCTGGCGGCGCGTGAAGCATCCTTCCGAGGTGCTCAACGTCGGCGACGAGGTCACCGCCAAGGTCCTCAAGTTCGACGTCGAGAAGAACCGCGTGTCGCTGGGACTGAAGCAGCTCGGCGAGGATCCCTGGGTCGGCATCGGCCGGCGTTACCCGCAGGGCACGCGCCTCTTCGGCAAGGTGACTAATCTCACCGACTACGGCGCCTTCGTCGAAGTCGAGTCGGGCATCGAGGGGCTGGTGCACGTCTCCGAGATGGACTGGACCAACAAGAACGTCCACCCCTCCAAGGTGGTGCAGGTCGGCGACGAGGTGGAGGTGATGATCCTCGAGATCGACGAGGAGCGCCGCCGCATCTCGCTCGGCATGAAGCAGTGCAAGCCGAACCCCTGGGAAGATTTCGCCCGCGAGTACAAGAAGGGCGACAAGGTCAAGGGCCAGATCAAGTCGATCACCGACTTCGGCGTGTTCGTCGGCCTGCCCGGCGGCATCGACGGCCTGGTGCACCTGTCGGACCTGTCGTGGTCGGCCGCCGGCGAGGAAGCGGTCAAGAACTTCAAGAAGAGCGAGGAAGTCGCGGCGGTGGTGCTGTCCATCGATGTCGAGCGCGAACGCATCTCGCTCGGCATCAAGCAGCTCGAGGGCGACCCGTTCACCAACTTCATCGCCGGCCACGAGAAGAACAGCGTGGTCACCGGGACGGTCAAGTCGGTCGATGCCAAGGGCGCGGTGGTGGCGATCGGCGGCGACGCCGAGGGCTACCTGCGCGCCTCCGAGTTCTCGCGCGACCGCGTCGAGGACCTGCGCACGATGCTGAAGGAAGGCGACACGGTGCAGGCCATGATCATCAACGTGGACCGCAAGAACCGCTCGATCAACCTGTCGGTCAAGGCGAAGGACGCCTCCGAGGAGACCAGCGCCATGAAGCAGCTGCGCACCGAGAACGCGGCGGCCAGCGCCGGCGCGACCAACCTGGGTGCGCTGCTGCGCGCCAAGCTCGACAAGGGTAATACCCCGCCGCAATGACCAAATCGGAGCTGATCGCGCGCCTGGCCCAGCGCTATCCGCAGCTGGTGGCGAAGGACGCCGAATTCGCGGTCAAGATGATCCTCGACGCGATGACCCAGGCGCTGCTGGCGGGCAACCGCATCGAGATCCGCGGCTTCGGCAGCTTCGGGCTGAACTACCGGCCGCCGCGCACCGGGCGCAACCCGAAATCCGGGGAAAAGGTGCAGGTGCCCGAGAAGTACGTGCCGCACTTCAAGGCGGGCAAGGAACTGCGCGAGCGGGTCGATTCGGCTCTCGAGGCCGCGGCCGCGCCACAGGAGCGCGCTTCGCAGCCGGCCCGCTGAGGGCCGCCGCTAGGCCGGCGGCGCGATGCGCTTGATCACCTGGGCGATCCGCCTCGCGGTGTTTATCCTGCTGGTGGCGTTCGCCGCCAAGAACGTGGAGCCGGTGACGCTGCGCTTCTACTTCGACCTCGCCCTGCAAACGCCGCTGGTGCTCGCGCTATTCGGCTTCTTCGCCGCCGGGGCGCTGTTCGGCATCCTCGCGCTGCTCGGCCCGGTCCTGCGCCAGCGCCGGGAGATCTCCGTGCTGAAAAAGCGGGCCGCCGGGGCGCAGCATGCGCCGCCGCCGCTCTGAGCCATGGAATTCGATTACTGGTGGCTGATCGGCTTTCCGCTGTTCTTCGGCCTGGGCTGGGTCGCGGCGCGCATCGACATCCGGCAGATCGTGTCGGAATCGCGGGCGCTGCCGCGTTCCTACTTCAAGGGCCTCAACTTCCTGCTCAACGAGCAGCCCGACAAGGCGATCGAGGCCTTCATCGAGGTGGTCAAGGTCGATCCCGAGACCATCGAATTGCATTTCGCGCTGGGGAGCCTGTTCCGCCGGCGCGGCGAGTTCGACCGCGCGATCCGCATGCACCAGAACCTGCTCGAGCGCGCCGACCTTGCCGCGGAGCAGAAGCTCGCCGCGCTCGCGGAGCTCGGCGAGGACTACCTCAAGGCCGGAATACTCGACCGGGCCGAGGAAGTTTTCACGAAACTGCAGGAATCCAGCCTCGCTTTGGCGGCGAGGCGCCACCTGCTGGAGATCTACGAGCAGGAGAAAGACTGGCCGCGCGCCATCGAGATGACGAAGAAGGTCCAGGCCGACGCGCGCGTGCTGGCCCAGTACCTGTGCGAGCTGGCCGCTTCCGAGGCGGCGCAGTCGCGGCCGGAGGTCGCGCGCCGCCACCTGGAAGCGGCGCTGGACGAAAACCGCAAGTGCGTGCGCGCCAGCCTGCAGTTGGGCGATCTTTACAAGAACAGCAATGATTTCGAAAAATCGATCGAACACTGGAAGCGCATCGAGTCGCAGAACCCGGCGTACCTGGCGCTCGCCGCGCAGCGCCTGCTCGAGGCGCACCGCGAGGCGGGCCGCGCCGAGGAAGGCCTGCGCCTGCTCGCGGGCTACCTCGAGCGCTACCCGTCGCTCGATCTCCTCGACACCGTGTTCCAGCAGACGCTCGAGGCCAAGGGGCCGGAGGACGCCTACAAGCTGGTGCGCGACGAGCTGCGGCGCAATCCGACGCTGCTCGGGCTGGACCGCCTGCTGGAAGCGCAGATCATCGGCGCGGCGACTCCCGAGCGCCGGGGCGATCTGGAGCTGGTGCGCAACCTGGTGCACGGCCACACCCGGCGCCTCGCGCGCTACCGCTGCGAGAGCTGCGGCTTCAAGGCGCGCCAGTTCCACTGGCGCTGCCCGGCCTGCGGCGGCTGGGAGACCTATCCGCCGCGGCGCACCGAGGAATTCGACCTGACACCGTGAAACCCGCATGAACGTCACTGTCATCGGAACAGGCTATGTCGGACTGGTCAGCGGGGCGTGCCTGGCGGACGCGGGCAACGCAGTTTTTTGTTTGGATTTGGATGAACAAAAAATTTCCCTGCTGAATGCCGGAAAGATCCCCATCTTCGAACCGGGACTCGAGCCTATCGTCAGGCGCAACCGCGAGGCCGGCCGGCTGCGCTTTTCCACCGACGTCGAGGCGAGCGTGGCGCACGGCGAGCTGCAGATCATCGCGGTCGGCACGCCGCCCGGCGAGGACGGCTCCGCCGACCTGAGGCAGGTGCTCGCCGCCGCCGCCGCCATCGGCCGCCACATGCGCAAGTGGAAGGTCATCGTCACCAAGTCCACGGTTCCGGTGGGCACGGCGGACCGGGTGAAGGGCGCGATCATCGAGGAGATGAAAAAGCGCGGCGACGGCGTGGATTTCGCGGTGGTCTCCAATCCGGAGTTCCTCAAGGAAGGCGCGGCGGTCGAGGACTTCATGCGGCCCGACCGCATCGTCATCGGCAGCGAGGATGCGCGCGCCATCGCACTGCTGCGGCAGCTCTTCGCGCCGTTCCAGCGCAACCGCGAGCGCATCATGGTGATGGGCGTGCGCTCCGCCGAGCTGACCAAGTACGCCGCCAACGCGATGCTCGCGACGCGCATCTCGTTCATGAACGAAGTCGCCAACCTCGCCGAGGCGCTGGGCGCCGACATCGAGGAAGTGCGCCGCGGCATCGGCTCGGACCCGCGCATCGGCTACCATTTCCTGTACGCCGGCGTGGGCTACGGCGGCTCCTGCTTTCCCAAGGACGTGAAGGCGCTGCAGCGCACCGGGGCCGAAGCCGGCCGCGAGCTGCGCGTGCTCGCCGCGGTGGACGCGGTCAATGAAGTCCAGAAGCATGTCCTCGCGGAAAAGATTCAAAAGAAATTCGGTTCTCTGAAAGACAAATGCATTGCCGTGTGGGGCCTCGCGTTCAAGGCCAATACCGACGACATGCGCGAGGCGCCGAGCCGCGTGCTGATCGATGATCTTCTGGCCGGGGGCGCTACGGTGCGTGCGTATGACCCTGCCGCGTCCCATGAAGCAAGGAAGATCTATGCGAAAAATCAGGGCGTGCAGATCGTCGGATCGCCCCTCGACGCCCTGGAAGGGGCGGATGCGCTGGCCATCGTCACCGAATGGCAGGAGTTCCGCAGCCCGGACTTCGCCGCGCTCAAGGCGCGCCTGAAGACGCCGGCGATCTTCGACGGGCGTAATCTGTACGACCCCGCGGTGCTCAAGTCGCTGGGCTTCGAGTATTTCCCGATCGGGAGAAAAACATAGAACCATCCAAGGCACGCGTGCTGGTCGTCGGCGACGTGATGCTGGACCGCTACTGGTTCGGCGAGGTCACCCGCATCTCGCCCGAGGCCCCGGTGCCGGTGTTCCTGTGGCAGAAGGAGACGGAGTCGCCGGGGGGCGCCGCGAACGTGGCGCGCAACTGCGTCGCGCTCGGCGCGCGCACCTGCCTGCTCTCGGTGGTGGGACGCGATGCGGCCGGGCGCAGGTTGGCCGCTCTGCTGCGCAGGGAGGGCGTCGACGCGAGGCTGCATCGCGACCCGTCGATCCGTACCATCCAGAAGCTGCGCGTGATCGGCCAGCGGCGCCACCAGCTGCTGCGCATCGACTTCGAGACGCCGCCCTCGGCGGAGGTGCTGGGCTCCAAGCTCGCCGACTACCGCAAGGCGCTCGCGGAATGCGACGTGGTGCTGCTCTCCGACTACGGCAAGGGCGGCCTGGCGCACATCGCCACCATGATCCGGGAGGGCCGCAAGGCCGGCAAACGCGTGCTGGTGGACCCCAAGGGCGACGACTATTCGCGCTACAAGGGCGCGACCATGGTCACGCCGAATCTCGCGGAGCTGCGCGAAGTGGTGGGCCGCTGGAAGAACGAAAACGATCTGACCCAGCGGGCACAGGCGTTGCGCAAGAGGCTCAAGCTCGAAGCCTTGCTGCTCACCCGCGGCGAGGATGGAATGACTCTCTATAAAAATAATAAACAACTCCATGTCAAGGCGGAGAAGCGCGAGGTTTCCGATGTCACCGGCGCGGGCGACACGGTGATCGCCGCGCTCGCGGTGATGCTCGGCGCTGGCGCGAGCCTGGAATCCGCGGTGCGCGCCGCCAACCGCGCCGGCGGCATCAAGGTCACCCGCTTCGGCACCGCCGTGGTCACGGCCGCGGAGCTGTTCGGCGGTAAATGAGCGGCAGGCAATGAAGCCCTACGTCGTCACCGGGGCTGCGGGCTTCATCGGCTCCAGGATCGTCGCGGCGCTCAATCAGCGGGGGATCTCCGAGATCATCGCGGTGGACAACCTCGAGAAGTCCGCGCCGCTGAGGTACCTCGCCGGCAGCAGGGTCCGGGACTATCTGCACCACCGCGAATTCCTCGAGCGCTTCGACGGCCCCTACGAAGTCGTGTTCCACCAGGGCGCCTGCACCAACACCCTTGTCGACGACTGGGCGCTCATGAAGAAAAGCAATTTCGAGTTTTCAAAAGAACTGTTTTCCAAATGCGAGGCGACCGGGACCCCGTTGATCTATGCCTCCTCGGCGGCGGTCTACGGCGCCGGGCCCGATTTCCGCGAAGAGCCGGCCTGCGAGCATCCGCTCAACGTCTACGGCAAATCGAAGCTGTTGTTCGACCAGCTGGTGCGCGGCCTGTTGAAAACAGCGGCGCAGGGAGCCGCGCAGGTTGCCGGACTGCGCTACTTCAACGTCTACGGGCCGAACGAGGCGCATAAGGACGTCATGGCTTCGATGGCCTTCCATGGTTTTCATCAACTCCGGAAAACCGGGAAAATCCGTCTGTTTACCGGCTCGGGCGGCTACGCGCCGGGCGAGCAGCGGCGCGATTTCGTCTATGTCGACGACGTCGTGGCGGTAAACCTCTGGCTGGCGGAGAATCGGGGCGTCTCGGGCGTGTTCAACTGCGGCACTGGCCGCGCCCAGACGTTCAACCAGCTCGCCGCGGCGGTGATCAATGCGGCGCGCGGCACTCAGTTGCCGCTCGAGCGGCTGGTCGCGGAAGGCCTGATTGAATACATCCCTTTTCCCGAGGGCTTGATGGAGAAATACCAGAGCTACACGCAGGCCGACCTGACCCGGTTGCGCGCCGCCGGCTACCGCGGCGAATTCAGGAGCGTGGAGCAGGGCGTGGCGGCGTACGTCGCGGAGCTGAAGCGCACATGAACAGGACCATCGAAGACTTCATCGGCAACACCCCCCTGGTGCGGCTGCAGCGCCTGCCCGGAAACAGCGACAACATCCTTCTGGCCAAGCTCGAGGGGAACAACCCGGCGGGGTCCGTCAAGGACCGTCCCGCGATCTCCATGATCCGCCACGCCGAGGCGCGCAAGACGATCAAGCCCGGCGATACCCTGATCGAGCCGACCTCGGGCAACACCGGCATCGCGCTCGCCATGGCGGCGGCGATCCGCGGATACCGCATGGTGCTGATCATGCCCGAGCACCTGTCGATGGAGCGGCGCCAGACGATGCGCGCCTTCGGCGCCGAGATCATCCTCACGCCGCAGAAGGGCGGCATGGAGGCGGCGCGCGATCTCGCCGAGAAAATGGTGCGCGAGGGCCGGGGCACGATGCTCGACCAGTTCGCCAACCCGGACAACCCGCTGGTGCACTACGAGACCACCGGCCCCGAAATCTGGCGCGACACCGGCGGCAAGCTCACGCACTTCGTCTCCAGCATGGGCACCACCGGGACCATCATGGGCTGCTCGCGCTACTTCAAGGAGAAGAACCCGAAAGTGCAGATCATCGGCTGCGAGCCGCAGGAAGGCTCGCAGATCCCGGGCATCCGCAAGTGGCCC
>Ga0209751_10006821_pt1 | contig 10542 bp, 9 predicted proteins | sample RifCSP13_1_FD_184019 | JGI IMG/M metagenome (GOLD analysis project Ga0209751, IMG submission 184019) | Soil microbial communities from Rifle, Colorado - Rifle CSP2_sed 13_1 (SPAdes) (version 2) | ecosystem: Environmental > Terrestrial > Deep subsurface > Rock core/Sediment | place: Rifle...
AAAAAATAAAAAGACTCCAAAATTATTAGAATGGCAGATACTGTATAGAAAAATCGTTTCCATCCTATGATCCTGCCCCTGTAAATGAACAGGATGACTGCTGTATAAAACAGGGACATCTCAAAAATGTTTGGGGTAACAACCCTTAAGGATGCCATGGGAATGGCGGCTATCCTGGATGTGAGCCATATTATCAGAGACAGGAATTGGGAATCTATCTTTATAAGCAGGTCTGAAACTGTCTGCGAGATAGGAATAAATATCGATGATATGAGGCCCAAGGGGACCACTATAAGTCCTACGAGAGGGACTGTAATAAGATTCGACAGAGGCGATACTATGGAAAACCGGTTGAAGTAATAGGCCACAAGAGGGGCAGTTCCGATGGTGGCGGCAAGACTCACAGCGGCAGGGATGGCTAGCCACGAGATTATCCGGCGTTTGACGCTGCTTGTTCCAGTTTCAAGATTATTCTCGGCATTTCTGGAATAAACCATTTTCAGATACGGAGCAGCCATTGCCAATGATATGACTGAGGCAAATGACAGCTGAAACGATATGTCAAACAAAGCCTGGGGCTCAAATACCAGGATGAGGAAGGCTGCGGAGGCGATTAGGCTTGGGATGTCCCTCCTCCTGTTCACCAGTACAGCAACAAGAAGAGTCCCGCCCATTATGCCGGCCCTGACTATGGAGAAGCCGCTCCCGGCTATAAGGGTGTAAAGAATTACAGCGGGGATTGTCAGAACGGCTGCGGCCTTGTATATGTTGGCATGCAGCATAATCAGTTCGGAACGCTTTAAGAGCCATAGGAAGAGGGCAAAAGAGGCCAGGGCTATAATCCCGATATGTTCACCTGATATGGCAAGTATATGGGCTGTTCCTGCCCTGGAGAAGTCCTCCCTGATCCCTCTGGGTATCTCTCCCTGCTCCCCAGTGATAAGGGCCAGGAGAACAGGGGCGTTGGCTCCGGCGCTTTTAAATACATTCTCCCTTATGGAGTCTCTTATCCCCTCTATCCAGCGCTTCACTGACGGGATACCTTCCGCCGTTTTTATGATCCCGTCTCCGTCTTTCAGATACGCAGTAGCGAATATCCCCTTTAGAGCCAGGGATCTTTCGTAGTCAAACCCGCCCGGATTATGGAAATTTCGAGGTTTCCTGGGCTTTGCGAGAAACCTTATCCTGTCGCCATATCTTAATCTGGTTGGGTGGGCTTCGCCCATCGATTTGCTGCCGATGGTAAGAAGGAGCTCCCCTGCCATAGGGTGAGGCTCAGCGCCAACGTAAAGAGCCGAGAGTTCTATATATAGCCTGGTCTTATCCAATAACCTCTCTGGAGGTTCGCAAATCCGTCCTTCAAGGCTTACAGGCTCATCGGATATTTGATTTGCAATGTGTGTCTCAGGTAAAAATGGATTCAAGAGACTGTTCATCCTTGCCACGCCGAGGACGGAGAGGGTCAGCATGGAAAAGGTAAAAAACAGGGCAGGCACCTTTTTAACCAGTATTGATGAGGCTGTAAGGGATAATGATATAAAAGATAGTGCAATAAGAATATGGAACGGGATGCTGAAATAGTACCCTGCGACCAGGCCGATAAGGTAGGATGAAAGTATCGGAAGGATCGGGCGGGACATAACAGTCCTCATATCCTGAATATCAGTTTAAGGAGTATCTGCAAAATGATAGCTGCGACATCCTCTTTCAGGCCCTCTTCGTCCATCAGGCCGTGCTTCGGTGGCTCTTCGGACGCAGTTTTCAGGTTTATGGCGCTTCCAAGCCTCTTTGCCGCCTCTATCCTCTCTTCGCCTTCCGCCACAGGGAGATAGGTCGGCGCAGCTCTCTTTTGGGTGGATAGAATCGCCTCTTTATGATTTCCATATCTTGATAGTTCCCCGCGGTTCAGCCATAAACCATTGCAGCAGTTGCATCGCATGATCTGGGAGTCATTCGGGAATGATGGGTCTTTGAAAGGTTCTAAATTTAACTTGCACCTGGGACAAAGCCCCTCCCCTTTGAGATGGGGATTTGATGACAGGAGGCTGTTCTCATTAATCGTATCGAGGCGCCTTGCCTCGGCCTCTCTCAGCAAGTAAAGCTCCCACTGGTCAAACCAAATCCCGCCGCAGGTTTCACACTGGTCAAGGAGTAAGACCCTCCCGTAGTTGGCCTCTGCATAACTTTCTTTAAGAGTGCCCTTACAGTTCGGGCAGATGCGTCCTGTCTCTAGCATGCTGTAGTCATACCTTTTTTTGGAAAAGGGGAGTTAGAGGAGATTTTCAAAGGTCATCATTTGACTGCACCTCGGTATTAAGAAGTGATCCCAGGATTTCCTCTGATATCTCAGAAAGGGGTTTTTGAGAATTTGAAAGAACCTTATTAACAAGTGCTGGAGTGATGATTTCCAGGAAGGCCTTTCCTATAGCGTAATGATATTGATGCCCCAGGTTATTCCTGATCTCCCTGACTGCATCATCATAGTCCATCGCAGTCCTGTACGGTCTCGAAGAGGTCATGGCGTCAAAACTGTCTGCTACCGATATGATATATGCTCCCAGCGGAGTTTTTTCTTCCGTTAGCCCATCCGGATACCCCTTGCCGTCCGGCCTTTCGTGATGAGCGCGAACAAGTTCGCCGGCCCCTTTCAAAAAAATATAATTCTGGAGTAAGTCGTACCCCTTTACGGGATGGGTGGCCAGATAATCAAATTCAACCTGCTCAAGCTTTCCAGGCTTCAACAAAACACTATCACGCACCCCTATCTTTCCAATATCATGCAATATAGAGGCAAGGTACAGATCACGGAAAAAATTTCTTTTCTCTGAAGGTTTCATGTATTCCGCAATATAGGAGCAATAATAAAATACCCTGGCTGAGTGGGATGCTGTATAGTTATCACGGTGAGAAAGAAGGGTGACGGAGTTTATCAGGATATTCATTGTATTGGAGTACATTGCCTTTGTAATATCGGTTTTGACAACCGTAGCCACCAGCCCTATTGTTGGAACATTATGTATCTTCGTTCTTATTTGGGCAACCGCCTCTCCTTCTTCAATAGTATTGCTGAATTCTTTATTAACATTATTCTCACATATCAATGGCTGAATAACCTTCTCAAAACATCTTAGCGTCTCGAGTTCGGAGGCACTAATCCCGTTGTTTACGATCTCCTTCGGGGAATAGGACGACCCATTGGCCGCTCCTTCATTGAGGTCGTATACCTTTCCTTTTCCGTCAACAGTATAAAACTTGTCAGGATTGTCATCGAACTGTAAGGAAAATTTGTTTCTTCTACGTCTGTTGAGAATGGCCCATTGGATAGTGTCATGAATCTGCGACTTGTCGTTCCCGAAAACCAGATAATTGTCGAAACCTTTGCTTGTGATGAGCGGCGAGTCCCCAATGTCTGACCGTTTATTTGCTACAAAGATGATAATTCGTTCATCTCCTTTGGAACGCAACATTTGACAAAGTGAAAATTGTTTGTCCCGCGATCTGCCTGCCTCAGAAAAAATAAAAATTACATCAGGCGCTATGCTGTTCGAGAGAGCTTCTGCCTCCTTATGGGTAAACCGAAAAAACGTGCACTCGGGGTTAAGGGCGTCAGCAATGAATTTCTCACGCGCTGCGTCCGTACCTCCAGAATAAACCAGAGCTGCGGTTTTGATATCGTTGACAGTTTCAATCTTTTTGAATAGGAACATTAAATTAGTCCTTAATTACGGATATATTCTAAGTCATTCCTTTTCCATTAATAAAATATCTTAGCAAAGTATACCAGTCCGTTGAGAGGGCGTCAATGTTTGGACAAAAAACGGAAGAACCTTAAATATAATAGTGATGGGCGCTGGATTATGATACGATGCCCAGTTATGAGCGACTACCTGGTACGCATAATCACAAAATCCGGGAACTTTCGGGCACTCGCCTGTGTGACAACTGACCTGGTCAAAGAGGCCTGCCGCCGTCATAACACCTTTCCAACCGCCTCGGCAGCGCTGGGACGGGCATTGACCGGATGTGAGCTTATGGGGGCCTTGCTTAAGACCGGCCAGAGAGTTGCCATGAAGTTCGAGGGAAACGGTCCGCTCAAGAAGATTGTCGTTGAAGCTGACAGCAATGGCACTGTACATGGTTACGTTGGAGTTCCAGATGTATATTTGGTCAAGGGAGATGGTAAGCTCGATGTGGCGGGCGCCCTTGGGAAGGCCGGATTCCTCACTGTGACTAAGGACCTTGGGCTGAAGGAGCCCTACAAGGGGATGGTCCAGCTTTATACAAGCGAGATTGCAGAGGACCTTGCGTACTATTTTACCGAGTCGGAGCAGACACCTTCCGCCGTTGCCCTCGGAGTTTATGTGGAGCCCGATACAACCGCCTCAGCTGCCGGCGGTTTTCTGATCCAGTCGATGCCGCCGCATGATGAGGAGATGACAGACAGGGTGATGGAGAGGATCAGCAAGATTCCATCTGTCACTCAACTTATTCGTGAGGGGAAGACGCCTGAAGACATGCTTGATATGCTGTTTGAGGGGATTCCGTACGACATCCTTGAAAGGCGTGCGCTGGCTTTCCAATGTTCCTGCAATAGGGAAAAGATTGAACGGGTACTCATCTCTCTCGGTCGTGAAGAGCTTGCAAATATGATTGAGAAACAGGGAGACACCGAGGTTAGGTGCGAATTCTGCACAGAGCTCTATCCCTTCAGCAGGGAGGATATAAAACGTCTGTTAGAGCATATCTGATCAACAGAGGTTATGATTAAAGGTAAGCAGTAGAGTCAGGCCACAGTCATCCTTTTCCGTTCCATTGTCTTTACATACCCGTCAATAATCTTTTTTCCCTCCCAGTTAATAGTTAGGAACCTCATGCCGATTCCAGGGACAATTCTTGTTGATGGACTATCGGAGTCTTTAGTAATGACCCTTACAACCTCTGCAGCGGCTTCAACACGATTTGCACTATTCGGAATTGTAAAAGTCAGGTTGATTATAGAGCCGGTCGGCAGCGGTTCAGCCGTCTCGATGAACCCTCCGGTGCTGCTTATGTTTTGCATGAGGCCGGAATATTCCTTGCCGTTATGGAAGTAGCCGACCTCCGTATCGATTGAGACCCTTATATGATTTCTGACCGGGATATCTATGAACTTTTTGACCATCTTCAATAAAATGTCTTCGCCAACAAAAGGTCTTATTAAATAATCGTCACAACCGGCTTGTAAGCACCTCTTCCGATCCTCTTCCCCTTTTGATGCAGTGTGCAGGATGATAGGGATATCCTTAAAAGGAGGGTATGCTTTTATGATACGACAGCATTCATCGCCGTTCATTTCAGGCATATAAAGATCCATGAGTACAATGTCCGGATGTTCATCGCTCACCTTTTTCAGGGCGTCCTTCCCGTCTATGGCAGTAATGACGGCGCATCTTGTCCTGCTGAATATAGATTTAAACTGGGCCAGGCCGGTTGCCGAATCGTCAACAATAAGTATCTTTTTAAATGACATTGCCCACCCTTTTGTATGTTTATGAATTACCTAAATACCGCAATCAACCACGGGGAACACGGGGAAAACCTTTAGATAAAAGCCTTTTATAAAAAACGGCGCACTAATTAAGTGAGAACATATTATTCTGAAAATATTGGGTTTTTGCAGTCCAGTTGCAGTCCCCGTGCCCCCCGTGGTTAACAGGATTGCAGTTTTTAGGAATTATTATTAAGTAACTCCCAGAGGAGAAACAATAGCATATTGCGCCAAAATGTCCAACTGGATTTCCTTATCCTTACTTGACACTGACTGAAAACCTGATAAAGTCGAGAAAACTATATAATCACTGGTTGGGCATCAAGAAACAATAGACAAAACAATGCAAATTACTCCTGCAAACGCTTCAGACATCCCAGCACTTTGTGAATTGCTGAATCTCTTGTTTTCTCAAGAAGAAGACTTCAAGCCCGATCACGAAGCACAAAGTCGTGGCTTGGCTCGCATCATTGGCAGCCCAGAAGTTGGGCTTATCGTCGTCGCTCGTCAAGACGGCCAAGTTGTGGGTATGGTTAATCTTCTCTATACAGTATCTACTGCGCTCGGCGACCGCGTTGCGCTACTGGAAGATATGGTGGTTTCCCCCAACGCTCGCGGCTCTGGCGTGGGCTCCCGGCTCATGGAGCAAGCCATTCAATTCGCGCGTTTGAATGGGTGCAAACGCATTACCTTGCTCACAGATCGCGCTAATGAGTCAGCGCAACGTTTTTATCAAAGGCACGGCTTCGATTTTTCGGCCATGATTCCTCTCCGTCTTTCACTGACTGAATAGGTCGCTATGCCTAACATTGCGTTTTAGAGGGACGCAACATAAAGCGGAGCTCCCACGGTCGCTACGCGCCGGGAGAACACGGCGCTCAAGACCAGCCCCGTCGGGGGCGGCTTAGCTCCGCAGTAGGGCTCACCACCTGAAACTGGATGCTATGCAATCAATCGTCTTTGACGTTTAGAGCCGTGCTACTTGTTACCATCGTCGCTCTTTTGTCAATGGTGCTTTAGAGTTGTGTCAATCCCCTTTTAGAGCCCGTATCGCGCTGTCCATCTCTGCATGGCTTCCGATTATGGCCAGGATGTCACCCTCTTCTATGGCTAAGTTGGTAGGTCGGGTAGAGCGGAGCGAAACCCGACATTCTCCGCCCAGCATCGTTGCTGAACACAAAAACCTGCATCGTGGATTCGACCTCAAGCAACAGGCCACAATCGCAACCGGACAGATATCGTCGTGCCTGTTCCTTTTACAATGTACCTTTTACAAAAACGTCGGGTTTCGCGACTTCGCTCTACCCGACCTACCCGGCTTTACAATCGAAATAAATCTTGAATAAATCCTTATCGCATTATAAGATTAGATAAAAGTAAAATGGAGGTGTTGAATATGCCATCGAAAATTCAAGAAATCGAAAATGAAGTCCTTTCGCTTCCTCCGCAAGAACGAGCCATTATTGCAGAACACATCATTCGGAGTCTGGACGATGAAGAAGACCCTGAAGTAGAAAGATTGTGGATTGCAGAGGCAGAACGCCGCTATAAGGAATACAAAGAAGGCAAGGTAAAGGCAAGGCCAGCCTCGCTCGTTTTTAAAGAAGCTCGTTCCAAATTAGAAAATTAGAATGAAGCCCATCATACTCCTCCCCGAAGCTGAACAAGAAATGCTGGAAGCGGCATTTTATTATCAATCCAAGGCATCAGGCTTGGGAATTGCCTATCTCTCAGAAATTGAGCGAGCTGTGGAAGCCATTGCAGAATCTCCATATACATGGCCGATTCTTGAAGGCGAATTGAGAAGACGGCTTGTCCGTCGGTTTCCATTTGGCGTTTTTTATAGAATCGATCCTGATGAAATTGTAATTATAGCTGTTGCCCACCTAAGCAAAAAACCAGGCTACTGGAAGAAAAGAATTATAAATAAGTAGGGCTCACCATCTGAAACTAATTCTATGCAGTCAATGGTTTTAACGTACAGGGCCGCGCTACTTGTTCCCATAATCATTCTTTTGTCAATGGTGCTTTAGGGTTGTGTCAATCCCCTTTTAGAGCCCGTATCGCGCTGTCCATCTCTGCATGGCTTCCGATTATGGCCAGGATGTCACCCTCTTCTATGGCTAAGTCGGCTGGAGGGTTTGCCCTGGTTGTTCCTTTCCTTACTATCGCAAGTACCATTACCCCGCTCTTCTTTCTCAGGTCTATTTCAGCAAGGGTCTTCCCGATAAGGTGAGACCCTGTGTTGACAAAGAAGGTCTCTATGACGCTTTCGGAAAGGATTGAGGTTATCTCCATCAACTTTTCCCTGGACAGGGAAGGGGTCCTAAACATTGCGTAACCTTCATTGCGGATGATGTCTATCTGGTTCTGGATGATGTTCCCGGGGATGTGATACTCCTTCAATACCCTGGAGAATATCTCTACAGATGTCTCAAACTCCTCAGGTATCACCTGGTTTGCCCCCAGTTTGTAGAGTTCCTCCACCTCGGTGGTATAATGAGTCCTCACAAGGATGTATAGCCTGTCGTTGGCCTCTCTTGCTATCTTGACCATCCTCCTTGTGATGGTAGGGTCGGAGATGGCGATAACCATCATGCGGGCATTTTCTATGTAAAGATTTTTGAGTATCTCTATATGGCTGGCGTCACCGAAGATCGCCTTGTGACCGTCCTTCCTAGCCAGTTTTATCCTAGCCCAGTTCATGTCAAGGATGATGTATTTTATACCTATCTCTTTTAAGACCTTCGCCAGGTTCCTGCCGTTCAGGCCATAACCCACTATGATTACATGGTCGGATGTGGAGGCAATCTTTCCTTCAGCTGATGGAACAGCCCTTACTCCCAGGAGGTGAGCTGCCTTGTAAGCAGCAGCATGTGATATCTGTATAAGAAAAGGGGTTGCAGACATTGTAAGTATAGATGCGGCCAAAAGGGTTTGATACAGGTCATGGGCCAGGAGTCCTGAGTCCTCTCCCAACTTCATAAGTACGAATGAGAACTCCCCGATCTGGGCAATGCTCATACCTACAATTATAGAGAGGCGTATGGGGGTTTTTAGCATCTGTCCGATCCCGACCACTACCATTACCTTCAAAATGATGACGCCGCTTGCCAGTAAAAAGAGGTGAGGAATGTTTTTTGTAAAATATCCGAGATCAAGGAGCATACCTATGGATACAAAGAAGAGACTCATGAACGTGTCTCTGAAGGACAAGACCTCTGCCACAATCTGGTGGCTGTATTCAGATTCGGATATGACGAGCCCTGCGATAAATGCGCCCAGGGCAAGGGAGAGGCCGGCCTGAGATGTAAGCCACGCAGTGCCGAAGCAGAGGAGAAGGACTGTGAGGGTGAAGACCTCCCTGTTTCTGAGCTTTACCACCTGATAAAGGATTCGGGGGACCAGGGTGTAGGATGCTGCAAGGATGACGCCCACGGCTGCTGCCGCGAACAGAAGAGGGTTTAGAACAGACAGAAAAGATACCTCTTTTGCTCCGCCTATCGTCTGCAAGGTGATTATCATCGGTACCACACAGATGTCCTGGAAGAGGAGGAGGCTTATGGACAGGCTGCCCTGTGGAGTATCCAACTCTCCTCTGTCTGCAAGCAGTTTAAGGACGATGGCTGTGGAGCTGAGAGCCGTAACAAAACCTATGAGCAGGGACTGAGTCACCGTATAGCCGAAGAAGAATGGACCGGCAAATGCCACGGCAGAGGTTATGGCTACCTGAAGCCCTCCGCCCAGAAGCGCTTCCTTCCTGAGCCGGAACATCTTTGTCATGGAGAATTCAAGGCCTACAACAAAGAGAAGCAGTATCACCCCGATCTGGGCCAGCGTATCTACCGCACTCAGGTTCGTTACGAGTCCTGTGCCGTAAGGGCCTATGATTACCCCTGTAATCAGGAACCCGATGATAGCTGGCAGACCGAGCCTGTGAAAGATTATGGTTACAGGCACGGATACAGCCATCAGGATTACAAGGTCTTTTAATAAGGGGATATTTTCCATATTAAGTTCCGGTGGGTATCCTTTCAGGTTGATTAATTTCTTTAACTATATCAAGCAGTATAAGGAAGAGGGCAAATACAAAGGGGCCAATGAAAAGACCGATGGGGCCAAAAACAATAATCCCGCCCAGGAAGCTGAAAAAGGTTGCGAGAGGGTGGAGCATGGCCCTTCCGCTCACCAGCAAGGGCCATATAAGATTGTCTATCAGGCTGATAATAAAGACCCCCCAGAGCAACAGGGTAATGGCGCTTATATAATTCCCCTGAATCAGGAGTATAACCGATGCCGGGAGCCAGATAAAAAAGGCCCCGAATACTGGAAAGACAGCCAGTAGACCCATTATTACTCCCCATAAAACAGGAGAGGTCAACCCAAGGGCCCAGAATGCGAGACCTCCAAGAAACCCCTGGATTGCTCCACAGATAAGGGTCCCATATATGGTGGCATAGATGATATCCTTTAGTCTTGAAAATATCCTTTCCTTCTGATGTTCTGGAAGCGGTATCAGCCCTTTTACCTCTGCGGCGATCATATTGCTGTCTTTGAGCAGGTAATACATGGTAAAGAGCATGAGAAAGAGATTTACAATGAAAATGGAGAGATTTTTAATGCTGCCTGTCAGCATACTGATGCCAAAGTAACTGCTCTCCTTTAGAGTATTTAGAAAAATATTTTTTGTATCCATCTGTAATGCCATTAAGTAACGGTTAACTTTTTCATAGAGATTTTGTAGTGTCTTGTCGTCAAGGAAGGGTAAAAGGTCTTTATAACTGCCTGCCTGAACAGCTGCGTCTATCCGCTCGTAAAGAGAAATTATCTCACTTACAATTGATCCTGTCAGAAATATGAGAGGGATGATGATTATTATTGTGACCAGTAGGCAGACTACTAAAGACGCTATGCCCTTTTTCCCTTTTGTGAATTTCAGTAGTTTAATATAAACGGGATAGAATACTATAGAAAAGATTACCCCTAAGAGGACAGGGCTCAGGAACGGTTTTAAT
>Ga0209751_10006822_pt1 | contig 10542 bp, 8 predicted proteins | sample RifCSP13_1_FD_184019 | JGI IMG/M metagenome (GOLD analysis project Ga0209751, IMG submission 184019) | Soil microbial communities from Rifle, Colorado - Rifle CSP2_sed 13_1 (SPAdes) (version 2) | ecosystem: Environmental > Terrestrial > Deep subsurface > Rock core/Sediment | place: Rifle...
GCATAACCGGCTCGCATCCCGGCCAGTCCTGCCCATTTACTAAACGTGCGCAGGACGATGAGGTTATCGTGGCGCTCCACCAGGTCTACGAAGCTCTCGCCGGCGAACTCCGCATACGCCTCGTCAACTGCGATCACAGCGCCGGGCGCCAGGAGCCGCTCCAGTTCGTCACGCGACAGCGAATTGCCGGTCGGGTTGTTCGGCGAGGCGATAAAGGCGAGCTTCGCGCGCGCCAACTCACGTTCCGCGCGCCCGATATCGAGCGAGAAGTCCTCGCCGCGTTCGACGTGCGCGATGTTGGCGTCGTAGATGTGGCCGAGGAAGCTGTATACGCCGAACGACGGCGGGAAGTTGACAAGCGTGTCGCCGGGAGAGAGAAAGAGGCGAGCGCAGAGATCCAGCATCTCGTCCGACCCGTTGCCGAGCACGACCTGCTCCGGCTCGACGCCGGCGTAGAGCGCGACGGCGCGGCGCACCTCTCGCTGTTCTGGGTCGGGGTAGTAGTGGTAGCCGTCGAACGAGGCGAGGGCGGCCTTGACCCTGGGCGAGGGCCCGTATGGGTTCTCGTTGGCATCCAGCTTGATAATCTGGTCTGCCGGGATGCCCAACTCCCTCGCCACGACTTCGGGCGGCTCGATCGGCGCGTATCCTTCGATGGCCGTGAGGTGGTCGCGGACCAGGCGGGTGATCTTCGGTTCGGGTCTGCTCTTGTCGTCTGTCACGGTTGTTCCTTCAGCCTTGCTTCGATGGATTCTGCGTGGCCGGTGAGCCCCTCCGCGCGCGCTATGTCGGCGGCGGCGGGCCCGATATGGTCTACGAGTTCCTGACTAAGGCTGATAACGCTCGTTACCTTGAGGAAGTCGTGCACGCCGATGGGGGAGGCGTAGAGGGCGTTGCCCCCGGTGGGCATGACGTGGCTGGGGCCCGCGGTGTAGTCGCCGATCGACTCGACGGACGATTCGCCGACGAACACAGCGCCAGCGTTCCGCACCAGGGCGAGTGCTTGGGAAGGCTGACCGGTGTGCAGGCACATGTGCTCGGGCGCGAACTCGTTGGCCAGGGCCATGCATTCCTCCAGCGTTTCGACAATGACGACGCCGCCGCGCACGCCGGTACTGGCACGGGCCACGTCTGCCCGAGCGAGCGAGCCGAGGCGCGCCTCGGCCCGGTCGTTCGCAGCTTCGGCCAGCGATGCGGAGGTCGTGATGAGCACGGAAGTCGCCAGTTCGTCGTGTTCCGCAGCGGCGAGGAGGTCGGCGGCGACGAGGTCCGGATCGGCGGAATCGTCGGCCACGATCAGCGTTTCGGACGGGCCGAAGATGCCGTCGATGCCGACCTCGCCAAACAGCTGCTTCTTGGCGATCGTGACGAAGATGTTGCCGGGACCGCAGATCTTGTGCACGGCCGGCACGGTCTCGGTTCCGTAGGCCAGAGCCCCGATGCCCTGGACACCGCCGGCGCGGAAGATGCGGTCGACTCCGGCAATATCGGCGGCGACCAGTTTCAGCGCTGATACGACACCGTCTGGTGCGGCAGGGGTGACCATGATGAGCTCCGACACGCCAGCCACCCGCGCCGGGACGGCGAGCATGAGCACGGTCGACGGATAGACGACCTTCGTGCCGGGCACGTAGAGACCGACGCGCTCGATGGGGCGAACGAATTGGCCTATTCCCTCGTGTTCGAAGCTGCGGGCGGAGTGCTCGAGCTGGCGCCTGTGGAAGTCGCGGATGCGGTCCGCGGCATGTTTGAGAGCGCTTAGTGTACCGGGCTCAACGACCGAGTATGCCTGCTCCACCTCTGCCCTCGAGACCTCCAGAGGAATACCATCGCGCTGGCGGTCGATCTCGCGGTTGTAGCGGCGGACGGCTGCGTCGCCCTCCCTGCGGACATCGCGGAGGATGCGTTCCACCACGCCGGCGGCATCGAGCTCGGCGCCGAAAACGCGCCGGATGTCGTCGCGGACAGCCGAAGGCAGGTCCGGCGTCTCGAGAGAGAGACGCCGGAGGAGCAGGTCGCGCCCTTGTGCGATGCCCCGCACTATGCGCACTGGAGGTACTCCTTCACCGTGGCCAGGCTCCGGCCCTCAGCATCGTGGAGGAACTCATCGACACGTTCGACCGTGAGATACTTGAGCGTCTCGTCCACGAGGTCCGGAATAGAACGCACCATCTCCTCGAACTCCTCGCCGGCGCCCTCAGCGTAGCCGAGGTGGCGGCGGGCGCCGCGGCGGAAACGGTCCCAGTCCGGCGTGCGGTTCATCATGTCGGTCACGATACGCTGCCATTGTCGCAGAGAGTCCGCATCGATAAACCCGACATCAAAGGCTAGGTCACACCGGGCGACGGCACCGACGACATGGGACATGAACTCTGCATCCTTGCGCCGGTCGCAGTCCATCGAGAATTGGAGCGCGCGGTCCATGATGTTAGCGCGCAGGTCGCCGCCGAGAGGGGAGCGCTCTCCGAAGAAAGGGCGGTAGACGCTGCTGATCCAGCGCTCGTCCATCACGAGGTGCGTCAGGTAGCCGGCGACGAAAGCGCGCGTTGGCGGCTCGAGAGTGCCGCCGACGAGCGAGGGGTATGCCTCGAAGAACGCGGCGACGCCGTCCTGTTCGCTGAAGTTATTGAGGTCGAAGAAGTGGGTGCGCTCGCGCTCCCAACGGGTGACGACGCGGATGTCGGGCGCGGTGGCGCCCATGTAGAGGCTGCCGCGCTCGTCATCGAGCAGGCTGAGATTCAGGCCGTCCGCCACGTTCTTGGCGATGGCGGTATGCAACACGAGAGGGGGCATGATCAGAGAACCTCGGGGCCAATTGTATCAAACGGACCCGGCGGCTTCGCCGGCACGGCGGAGGGCGCCTAGGACGTGGTCGAACACGGTCTTGCTTTGCCCGTCCAGCGTCGCGCCCTTGCGCCCGATGACGCAGGTGGTCGAGCGATAGAGGAGGTCGATGGGCTTGAGACGGTTCTCTCGCAGCGTCTTGCCGGTCTCGGTACCCTCGATGAGGAGCTCCGCATCTTCGGGCACGAAACCCTCTGATGCGCCGGCGATGGGCATTACCTGGTAGCGCCAGAGATGGCGGCTGCGGGCGTAGTAGTCGGCCGTCCCCATGAACTCTGAGGCCACGCGAATGCTGGCCTTGCCCTCGCGGCGCCAGTGGGCGAGCGCGTCCTCAATAGTATCGGCGGGGAGGTCTTCGGTCACAACGGCGGAGAGGTTGTACTGGCCGCGCTGGAGATCGACGAGCTCCTGAACAGGGCTCGACGGGAAGCGGTGCAGGTGCTCCAGCAGGCAGTCCCGCCCGGTGATAGCGATATCGAATTGGCCCAGGGCGACGAGCTGCGGCATGTCGTGCGGGCGGACGACCTTCACCTCGAGGCCATCGATACCGCTGGCCGGGCGACGCACGCAGGCCGTTTCGTCGTAGCCTGCGAAGGTGAGGCCGGCGTCCACGAGGGCGTCGACTACGTGGCGCTGCTGGTGGCCGTCCGGGATAGCCATGCGCACGGCTGTGCGCTCTTCCGCGGCGTCGCGGCGCACGCCGTTGGACGGCACCGGTGCCGGCAGCGAGACGTCCGGTGTCCCACCGGGTTGAGCGGCGGACATGAGCGGCCCGATCACCGATGCCAGCTCCTTGCGGCGCAGGCTGGCGGCATTGGCGATGAGCCAGGCGGAGCTCTGGAGCAGGCAATGGAGGGGCAAGAGCCCATGCGCGCGGACAGCGGCCTCGTTGGCGCCGGCAATGACGACGGCATCGGCGTCTTCGGGGGGGTAGGCCTCGGCGGCGCCCCAGACGGACTGGACGCGGTAGCGCGGCAGGCGGGCGGCCATGGCGAACGCCTCGGCCAGGTTGGGGTAGTCGCTGGCTATGCGCACGGAGGGTAGGGCGGCGATCTCCCGCAGGCGCCCGCCGACGATGATTGAGGAGGCGGCGTAGACACCAAAGGCGCCGGCGCCCAGGTCACATACCGGAACGATGGGCTGGGCCGGGAAGAATGCCTGCATCTCCTTGACCCAGGAGAGGCTGCAGACGCCGAGATCGTAGTTGCCGAGGGCGATCTGGATGGGAATGTCGCGCTCGCGGAAGACGCGGACGCCCAGATCGTCGCGGCCGCGGACGCTGAGCCGGTATGCGCGTGAGCCCTCACCGTAGCCTTCCACGTGCAGGCCGCTGGAGATGAGGACGTCTGCGACCGGCGGCCGGAGATCACCGGCCGGGAGGGCGATCTTGATCACAGCCCAGCTTCCGAGAGGGCGGAAACCACGTCCGCAGCCCGGGCGATTTGCCTGGGCGCGCTGCCGTTGAGGCGCAGGGTGAAACCCTCGCCTGAGGCGACGATTTCGCAGCCGCCTGCGGGTTCGCCGGCGCCGGCAATGCGGAAAGCCCGTCCCGCCGAGCGGAGCTCGCCCGCCAGCGAGAAAGCGGCAGCCATGGCAGCACGCTCCGCGGCCTCGGGCCTGATGACGACCGCCGCGCCCTGCCGGGCGCCGTCCCCGATTACTGAGGCGAGAACATCCATTTCGAGCGCCAGCCCGGACGCAGGTACGTCTCCCCGGCCCACGAGGCCAATCAATGAATCGTAGCGGCCGCCGCTACCGACCCTTACGCCGTCCACGTAGAATTCGAACACAGGGCCTGTGTAGTACTCAAAGTTGCGGACAAGAAGCGGCGCGATGGCGTGTTCCCGGCCCACCTCAGAGAGGATTCCAGATACGACGCGCAGGTCCGCAACGGACCGCTCTATCTCGGGGACAGCTGCGCGGAGGGCGCTGAGGAGGTTGTCCAGGTAGGCGACGCCATCACCCTCCATCGACAACAGCGAGCGCACAGGCGCGCCGGTGCCGGATATGCGGCCCGCTACCTCGTCGAGGACAGACAGCTCGCCGTCGAGGACGCGGTCGTACAGGGCAAGTTGCTCGGGAAGAGAGTAGCCTGCGCGCGACAGGACGGCGCGCAGGATGCCGGGGTCGGACAGCTTGATGCGGGCATCCAGGCCCAACCGCTGCAGCACCTCGGCGGCGATGAGCACCAGTTCGATATCGCCGACGGGCTGCATATCGCCGATCAGCTCCACGCCGCACTGCCAGTCTTCGCGGGACTCGTCACCCTGGGCGAAGCGGAGGACGTTTTGCACGTAGAAGAGCTTCTTGACAGCGCCGGGGTCCTCGTTCTCGGCATACAGGCGCGCGACGGGGATCGTGGAATCGGGGCGGAGGACGACACGCTCGCCGGTCCAGCCGTCCCAGTCCAGGAAGGAATAGACGCGGCCCAGCATCTGAGGTGAGAGGGTGCCGGCGGACGTGAAGAGGTGGAGGTGCTCGATGGTCGGTGTGCGCACCTCTTCGTAGCCCCAGCCGAGACAAACGTCCCGGAAGGCCTGTTCTATTCTGCGAAAACGCGCCATGTCGTCCGGCAGCCAGTCGCGCATGCCGGGAGGGCGCATCGAATCTGACATGAAGTCACACTCCCGCGGGGATGTGGCCATTCTAGCATTCGCTCATCACGGGGTTCAAACGGGGCCTCCCGGCGGCTAGCGGCGGGACGCGATATAATCTGCGGTGCGACAGGTTGTAAATGTATGTGAGATGCGGACCCTACTGAGCGGCCGCCGAATCCGGGCGCTACGCCTGGGTCTTTCCTTATTCGCTCTCCTCGCCGGCGGCGCAATCTTCGCCTGCGCGGGCGCCGCTGACGGGCCGCCCGGTTCCGTGCACGTCCTCACCGCCGACGGCACGGTGAACCCTGTCATGGAGCGCTACATCAACCGCGGGATTAACGCTGCGGAGGACGACGAAGCGGCGGCCGTGGTCATCCGCCTGGATACGCCGGGCGGGCTCTCCAGCTCGATGGACGACATCGACCAGCACATCTTGAACTCCCAAGTACCGGTGATCGTATATGTATGGCCGTCGGGAGGGCAGGCAGCGTCTGCGGGAACGTTTATCGCTTACGCTGCGCACGTTTCGGCGATGGCGCCGGGCACCGTCATCGGCTCGGCGACGCCGATTGACGCCAGTGGCGGTGACATCGAAGGCGACCTGGGGAACAAGGTTAAGGGGAATGCCGTCGCCAAGATCCGAGGGTACGCGGCGCTGCGGGGGCGAAATGTGGAGTGGGCGGAACAGGCGGTACTGGAGGGCATTTCGGCCTCGGCGGGGGAGGCGGTGGACCTGGACGTGGTGGATCTCCAGGCATCTGACCTGGAGGAGTTGCTAGACGAGGTCGATGGCCGCGGGGTGACACTGGGGGACAGCCGGCGGGTCGAGCTGAAGACCGCGGAAGCGGCAGTCGTCTACAACGACACGAACTTCATCGAGGAGTTCCTGGCGATCATCGCGGACCCTAACATTGCGTTTCTGTTGCTTTCGTTTGGTTCGCTAGGGATATTCGTTGAGTTCCTGCACCCGGGGGCGATTTTCCCGGGAGTGTTCGGCGTGATCTTCCTGCTGTTCGGATTCTTCGCGCTGAGCGTCCTGCCATTCAACTGGGCTGGCGTTGCCCTGATCCTATTCGCCTTCCTCCTATTCGCGTTAGAGATGTTCATCACCAGCCACGGGATATTAGGCATCGGCGGCATAATTGCCCTTGTGCTGGGCGGGTTGTTACTGACCTCGGACAACCCGCCGGGGTTCAAGGTGTCGCCGGTGCTGGTGATCGGACTGGCGGCGGCGCTGGCCGCGTTCGTGATATTCGTCTTCGCGAACATCCTGCGCATCCGGCACCTGCCGGCACAGATAGGCGTGGAGACGCTGGTCGGCAAGCCGGCCGTGGCGCGGTCCCCGCTAAACCCCAGGGGGTTCGTGTTTGTCGACGGAGAGTACTGGTCTGCCGAGTCCGAAGCTGGCGAGATCACAGAGGGTGAACGAGTTGTCATCACGGGCATGGACGGGTTGAAGCTAAAGGTCAGAAAGCAAGAATCAGAAGGAGCGCAGGCATGAGCGAAGAACCAAAGCGCACGGCACCGGAGACGAACTTTCTGGCAAAGGTGCTCACATTTTTCGGCTACATCATGGCCGTACCGCTGTTCCCGTTTGCGGTGCGGATCGTGCAGGAATACGAGCGAGGCGTGATCTTCCGGCTTGGACGCCTGGTCGGCGCCCGCGGGCCGGGCCTGTTCTTCATCCTCCCGTTCGTCGAACGGATGGTGAAGGTGGACCTGCGTATCGTTACGATGGACGTGCCCCGGCAGGACGTCATCACCAAGGACAACGTCACTGTGAAAGTTGACGCGGTTGTCTACTTCCGGGTGGTGAACCCAGAGGATGCCGTAACTAAGATCCTGGATTACTTCCGTGCCACGTCGCTGGTGGCACAAACGACGCTTCGGAGCGTCCTAGGCCAGTCTGAAATGGACGAATTGCTGAGCAAGCGAGACGAATTGAATCAACGTCTACAGCTGATCATCGACGAGGCGACCGAGCCATGGGGGATCAAGGTTACGATCGTCGAGGTACGGGACGTCAGCCTACCCGCGGACATGATCAACGCGATGAGCCGCCAGGCGCAGGCCGAGCGCGAGCGGCGCGCAAAGGTCATCCACGCCGAGGGTGAGTTCGAGGCCTCGAAGCGCCTCGCCGAAGCCGGGAAGGTGATGGCTGACCAGCCGGTCACCCTGCAGCTTCGTTACCTGCAAACGCTCACCGAGATCGCCTCCGAGCGGAACAGCACCGTGGTGTTCCCGATCCCCATTGACCTCATAAATATGTTCCTGAACGGAAGGGGCGGCGCCGCGAACGCGAGCGCCCGGCGTGAAATCCCGCCTCAGGCGGGGTAGCCCTATGGCGCGCGGAGCGTGACCTCGCCGGCCTCAACCACGAGTTGAGAGCCGTCGGCACGACGGAGCAGCAGGCTGCCATCTGCCCCGATATCCTCGGCCACGCCTTCGTGGACGATGCCGCGGAACGTGACCGTGACCTCCCGGCCCAGCGTCTCCAGCCGTTGGCGCCATGCGTCCCGAATGCCCTCCGGGGGCGCATGGAGATAAAGCTGTTCGAACTCGTTGATCAGCGCGGCGAAAACGTCTTCGCGCGAGACCTCGCTACCAATCTCGCGCTTGAGGCTGGTAGCGATGGGCGCGATCTCGGAGCCTTCCGGGATGTCGAAGTTCACGTTGACGCCGATACCGAGCAGGGCGTACTTGACCGCGCTTCCGGAGAGCTCGCTGTCGATGAGGACGCCGGCGAGCTTCCGCCCGGACAGCAGCACATCGTTGGGCCATTTCAGGGTGGGTGCAAGACCGGTGACAGACTCGACGGCCCGGACGACCGCGAGCGGCGCTGCCATGCCCAGGACGCGGAGCCGCGCCAGTTCCGGCCGGAGCAGGAGAGTCACGTAGATATTCTTGCCGGCGGGCGAGACCCAGGAGCGGCCCAGGCGGCCCCGGCCGGCGGTCTGCTCTTCGGCGATGACCGCAGTGCCATGGGCTGCGCCGGCCTCGGCCTCGCGGCGGGCGATGTCCTGCGTCGACGTTGTAGACGTGAGGTAGATGAGCCGACGCGCAATGGCCTGGGTAGAAAGGCGCTCTTCGACCCGTTCGAGGTTGAGTGACATCAGGGGTTCAGGATAGCGGCGGGATAAAGCAAGAGGCCAGCCCGAAGGCTGGCCTCTTGTGCACGGCACGTAGGCCTGCTACGTACCATTAGCTCTTACACCAGCACCTCGTTGAGGTGAAGGTGTGAACGGACAGGCCTACGGCCATCGCTAGATTGGTCCATTCACATCACCTCCTTTCCTGCGAAGCATCGTATCAGATGCGAGACAAGCCTTACAAGACCCAAGTGTTACGATTTCCGAACTCTGAAAAGGTGCAGAAGTACTAGGCGCGGAGTATCTCTCGCAGGCACCGCCTGGCGACCTCCCGGTCGTCGCACTCGTAGGCCGAGTCCGCGAGATGAACCTCTCGCTCATGTCCCTTGCCGGCGAGCAGGACGACGTCTTCATCCACTGCCATGCCCATGGCATATGCGATCGCCTCCCGCCGGTCCGGGATCACCACGTAGTCGTGGCCCTCCCGCTTCCCAGCATCGGACAGGCCGGCGGCTATCTCGCTAAGGATGGTCTGGCGGTCCTCGGTGTAGGGGTTGTCGTCGGTGACGATGGTGAAGTCTGCGGCCTCCGCGGCGACGCGTCCCATGGCGGCGCGCCGGTCTCGCTCCCGCTCGCCGATGGAGCCGAAGACAGCGATGATGCGTCCGTGTGAGCGGGAGCGGAGGAGTTCCAGAACGCGCCGCAGGGCGTCCGGCGCATGTGCGAAGTCGACGACCACGGTGAACGGCTGTCCTTCGTCAATGAACTCCATGCGGCCCGGCGCTCCCCCCCATGACGCGATGCCGGCGGCGATACGCTCCAGTTCGAGGCCCGCGGCCAGGCAGACACCGGTTGCGGCGAGCGCGTTGTAGACGTTGAAGAGACCGGGCTTCGGTACGGTGATCTCGCCGCGGCCCGCTGGAGTATCGATGATGAACCGCGACGTCCAATCTTCCTCTCGTATGTCCGATGCGGTTACGTCGGCTTTGGAGTGTCCGTAGGCGACGGTGTTCACCTTTGAAACGGCCTTGAAGTAGGCGTACGAAGGGTCGTCGGCGTTGAGGACAGCGGTCTTTTCGACCCCTTTCTGGACTGATTCGCCGAGCATTTCGAAGAGGCGGCCTTTCGCTGCTACGTAAGCTTCCGGCGTTCCATGGAAGTCGAGGTGGTCGGCGCCGACGCACGTCACAGCGCCGATGTCGAAGTCGCAGCTATCGAGGCGGTGCAGTGACAGGCCGTGGGATGTGGCCTCGACGACGGCCCAGCGGCATCCGGCGTCCGCGATGTCTCTGAGCATCTCCTGCAGCTCGGGCGCTTCAGGCGTCGTGAAGCGGCCGGTCTCTGCCAGCGGCCGGTCGCCGATGCGGCACTCCGCTGTACTGATGAGGCCGGCATGATGACCGGCAGAGCGGAGGATGTGATCGATGAGGTGAGCGAGGCTTGTCTTGCCGTCGGTGCCTGTGACCCCGATGACGCCGAGCCGGCGGGCCGGGTGGCCGCAGACGGCAGCCGCGATCTGCGCGAGGGCCCTGCGCGCATCTGGCGCCACAAGGTACGGGACACCGGTCTGCGCCACAACGTCGCGCCACTTCGCCTCGCGGTCAGCCTCGACGGCGACGGCGGCGGCGCCCTGTGAAATCGCCTGCGCCAGGTAGTCGTGGCCATCCGTCTTGAGACCCGGGACGGCGACGAACATAGCGCCGGGACCGGCGGCCCGCGAGTCGTAAACGGTGGAGGTCACTTCAGCGTCAAGACGTCCCTCGATGGTGGAGCCGGGGACTTCGGAGAGCAGGTCGGCCAGTCGCATGTCAACGGTAGAACGCGCGGGGACGGGCGGCGGTTTCGGAGGAAAAGACCCAGTAGGCCTGTAGGCCGAGTTCTGTATCCCGCCGAAGGCGGGACGGTGACCATCAATCTGGGACCCCGATTACTCGAGGCCTCTAGCGGCCAACCCGGGAGTTTGGGCCGGGCGCCCTTAGCACTCCCCTATTTGGCCTTGCTCCGCGCGGGGT
>Ga0209751_10006826_pt1 | contig 10537 bp, 10 predicted proteins | sample RifCSP13_1_FD_184019 | JGI IMG/M metagenome (GOLD analysis project Ga0209751, IMG submission 184019) | Soil microbial communities from Rifle, Colorado - Rifle CSP2_sed 13_1 (SPAdes) (version 2) | ecosystem: Environmental > Terrestrial > Deep subsurface > Rock core/Sediment | place: Rifle...
GTCCCCGAACGCGACAGCCGCCGAGGCACCGACGGATATCGCCAGCGACGGGACGTTCGAGCTGGCGATCTCGGCCTCCCGTGCGCGCTACTCTGCGCTCGAGCCGATCGACATCAGGGCCTCGCTGACCTACCGCGGTCCCCTCTCAGCGATCGAGATCTTCCATGCCCAGGGTGCCGATGGGGGCCCGATGGGCTTCGGCATCGATGAGCCCGTCATCGGCGATCTTCTCCTCGGCCCCGGCTGGCGTGCGAGCTGCGAGCGGTCGATGCTCGATGCGGGCGCCCCGCTTGTCGCGGCCTTCCAGAAGTCGGGCGGCTGGTCGAGCGATCACCCTCGGGCCGACGAGTACCGGGAGTTCATGTCGGACTCGGAGCTCCGGCTCCCGGCCGGGACCTGGCACGTCTATGCGGTCGCCGACCTCTACCTCGGGGCCTGCGGCGGCGAGCATCACGAGCTCCGGGCCGGGATCACGATCGTTGTCGGCGACGAGACGGCCCTCCCGTCCGAGGCCCCGCCTCCCACGCGGCCACTGGCCGACGTGGCCTTGCCGTATCCCGACGGCTGCCCGGCGTACAACCTCTCCGAGCGACGCTGCGCCTTCATCGTCGAGCGGGCGATGGTCCAGGCGGGCCTCACGGACGACGAGATCGACCGCATCGAGCTGCTCGGCGATCCCGACTGCGTCGATCCTGGAAGCGGGCTGTGCAACACCAGTGCAGGGTCCACGTTCCTGGTTCGGATCCGGCTGATCACCGACGCAGGGGCCCCGATCGAGCAGACGCTCCGGTGCATGCTCGGGTCGGGCTTCCCGTGCACCGAGGACCAGGGGCTCGTGGTGTCGAGCGTCACCGGTCCCAACGGGGGCTACTGGGACACGCCGTGCAACCCCGGCCCGGCGCCGCTCGGCTGCGCCACGCCGATGCCGTCGATCGACTCGGCGGCGGCCGCGGGAGCCATGCCGCTGCAGATCGAAGGTCTCGACATCCCGATCGACCGCCTGGGCGAGTACCGGATCGAGCTCGGGACGGCCAAGCTCCCAAACGGCCAGCTGTCGGAGGCCTCCGTCCAATCAGTCAGCGCGGAGGGCTGGGTCGTCGTCGACCGGTTCCTGCAGCTCACCGTCACGTCGGAGGATCCGTCCCGTCCGCCGTTCGAGAACACGCATCAGCACGGCTGGTATCCGGGTGTCGAGGATGTCTCGGTCGCGCTCGAGTTCACGATTCTGCAGTTCGACCCGGGCGCGGTCATCTCGATCGCGGACGTTCTCGTCCGCTGAGCCCGGCGGGCCCGAGCGGGGAACGTTGATCTCGGTGGGCGACCCCGTGGGCCGCGCATCAGCCCACCAGCATCCGCCGGCGGTGGCCCTGCGGCCTGAGCGCCGCGACGGCGACGACGCGGTCGGATCACCCTCGCGCCGCGAGGCGCTAGCATCGAGGCGTGACTGGCCGCGTCGTCTCAGTGAACGTCTCGCCAGGCGGGGTCCCGAAGCTACCCGTGACCGCTGCGTGGGTCGGGCGGCTCGGGCTGGACGCCGACGCCCACAACGAGCCCGAGCCGGTCCATGGCGGGCCGGACCAGGCGGTCAGCCTCTACTCGGTCGAGGCCATCGAGCGTGTCGCCGCCGATGGCCACCAGGCGTTCCCCGGGGCGTACGGCGAGAACTTGACCATCGCTGGCATCGACTGGGGCGCGCTCCGCGCAGGTGACCGCCTCGAGATCGGTGACGACGGGCTCTCGATCGAGCTGACGGACATGGCCGGGCCGTGCCAGACGATCGCCCACTGGTTCGTCGACCGCCGGATCGCCCGGATCTCGCCGAATCTCCACCCCGAGGACGCCCGCTGGTACGCACGGGTCCTCGCCGAGGGTCGAGTGGCGCCGGGTGACCGCGTGGCCATCGAGCGTGCCGACCGGGTCGAGGTGGCAGCGCGCGAGTTCTGAGCGCCCCTAGCCGGACGGCAGATCCGACCAGGGATCGACGACCGGTTGCGGCCCGTCGCCGGAGACCGGTTCGTCGCCCGAGACGGGTCCGTCGCCCGAGACGCGTCCGTCGCCGGAGGGCGACTTCGCTGCGTCACGCTCGCCCTCGAGCCTGGCGAGGGCCTGGAGCGCGGCCTCGCTCGGCTTCCCGACCGTCTCGAGGTCGGCGTCGTGGCCGCCGAGCATGCCCTTGATCGTGTCCTGGCCGAGGTACGCCGCGGCGGCCGCGAGTCCGAGCGTCGCGTTGACCTGGCTGACCGCGTTGAGGGCGCCGAGCGTGCCCTGGCCCCGGAGCATCGGCGAGGCGAGCGAGCTCGGCGTCCCGAGGAGGTTGGGGTCCACGCCGGTCACCCCGGGGACCACGACGCCGCCGAGGTCGTCGCGCTGGGCGATCGCGGCGCCGCAGCTGGCGCACTGCCGCGCCTCGGGCGGGTTCGTTGCCGAGCACCACGGGCAGGCGCCCGGGGCGGGCGGGGCATCCCAATGGTCGGTCATCGGTCCCTCCGGTCCATGGACCACCACAGGGTAGGCCCGCCGCGCAAGCGGGCGGCGCCCGTCAGCCGCCCTCGCGCATCCCCCACGGCGAGCCGTACTCGACCAGGAGGTCGAGGAACGGAACCGCGTCGAAGGCCTCCGGGCCGAGGACGCCGGCGCCCGACCAGGTCCCACGGGCGAGGAGCTCCAACGCGACGACGGGGTTGACCGCGGTCTGCCAGACGACGGCCTGGGAGCCATACTCGCGCATCGACCAGTCGTTGTCGACGACGTGGTAGAGGTAGACCTCGCGCGGGTTGCCATCCTTGCCCGTCCCCTTCACCCAGGTGCCGGCGCAGGTCTTGCCGTGCATCCGGTCGCCGAGCTGGGCCGGGTCCGGCAGGCAGGCTGCGACGACGTCGCGCGGCGAGACCTCGACCCCACCAACGCGGACCTTCGCGGTCCGGTCGAGGCCGAGCATATGGAGCGTCTTGAGGACCCCGATGAACTCGTCGCCGAGGCCGTACTTGAAGGTCACCCGCCTGGCCTTGACCCAGCGCGGAACGAGAAGGACCTCCTCGTGCTCGACATTGACGCACTCGACCGGACCGATGCCCTCGGGGAACTCGAACGTCTCCGGCTCGCTGAAGGGCGGCGTCGTATGCCAGCCGCCGTCCTCCCAGATGACCGGCGGATTGAGGCACTCCTCGATCGTCGTCCAGATCGAGAAGGACGGCGCGAAGTCGTAGCCGTCGACAACGAGGTTCGCGCCGTCGCGGATGCCGACCTCGTCGATCTCGCTGAAGAGCTGGTCGGCGGCGTAGCGGGCGAAGACGTCGGACAGCCCGGGCTCCACGCCGATGCCGACGAGGGCCAGCCGGCCGGCGGCCTCCCACGCCCCGGCCTGGGCGAACTGCTCGTCGCCGAGCTTCACGCCGGACAGCTCGTGCGGCCGCTCCGGGTGGGGCGTCGAGAGCGACATCGCCATGTCGAGGTAGTGAGCGTTCGCCGCGCCACAGCCGTTGAAGATCGGCAAGACGAAGCGCGGGTCGACTGCGTTGAGGACGTGGGTCGCGCCCGATTCGCGGATGAGCGCCGCGACGGCCTGGGCGCTCGAGGCGTCGACGCGGGCCGCCGAGACCCGAGGGTCGGCGGCGCGCGCCACCGCGGCCTCGGCGCGCCCGACGTCGTAGTCGGCCACGACGATGTGCTCGAAGAACGAGCGTCGCAGGGCCGTTGGGACGAACGCGCTCCCGACGCCCCCGGCGCCGATGACGAGGATCCGCATCGAATTCAGGCTCCTGCTCTGCCGTGGCCGTGACGCGCTCGTGCGCCAGTCTGCTCCGGATCGGCGGATTCGACTGCCCGGTTTCGGCCGGCGGTCCGTCCCGTACGATGGGCGTGATGGCGACGGCGGTCCGTCTCTCGCGCTCGGGACCTGGCGAGGTGATCGCCCGGGTGACCCTCGACCGGCCCGACGTCCACAACGCCTTCGACGCCTCCGTCATCGCCGAGCTCGCCGCGAACTTCGCGGCCCTGGCCCGCGAGGCACCGACCGCCCTCCGTGCCGTCGTCCTGGCCGGCGAGGGGGCGTCGTTCTGCGCCGGCGCCGACATCGACTGGATGCGCGCCGCGATGCAGCTCGACGTCGAGGGCAACGAGCAGGACGCCATGGCGATGGCCGAGATGTTCGAGACCATCGACACCTGCCCCGTGCCGGTCATTGCCCGGGTCCAGGGCGCCGCACTCGGCGGGGGCATGGGCCTGTGTGCCGTCGCAGATCTCGTCATCGCCGAATCCGGGGCCCGGTTCGGGTTCACGGAGACGCGCCTCGGAATCCTGCCCGCCGTCATCGCCCCGTTCGTCATCGCCAAGATCGGCGAATCGAATGCCCGGGCGCTCTTCCCGGGCGGGCGCCGCTTCGACGCCACGCGGGCCCAGCGGATCGGCCTGGTCCACGAGGTCGTCGAGGGCGAGGCGGCGCTCGACGCGGCGGTGGACTCGGCAGTGGCCGACATCCTGGCCGCTGGTCCGACCGCGGCCCGGGCGGCGAAGTCGATCGTCCGCGAGGTCCGAGGCCTCGGCCACGGCTCGTCGAAGTGGCACACCGCCCGGGTCATCGCCCGCCAGCGCACGAGCGCCGAGGCGCAAGAAGGATTCCGAGCCTTCCAGGAGAAGCGTCGGCCGGGATGGGCGCCCGAGCCTGACGCCTGACCCTCACCACAACGGGCGCCAGTCGCCGCGGGCTGCGTGAGCCGTCTATGCGACAATCGCGACAGACATGCCCGACGAGCTGAGCCCGAGCCAGGCCGCGATGCGGATCGGCGCGACGACCCGATCCGTCCAGCGTTGGATCGCGCTCGGCCGACTCCCGGCTCGGCGCGTCGGCGGCCGATGGCGTGTCGTTTCTGACGCGTTAGACGCGTTCGTTGGCGCTGCAGCCGGGCCCGCAGCGGGCGCGTCGTTGATGCGGGCACGCGCATCAGGATCGGAACCGACCCGCGACGCCGGAATCGGTCATCTCTTCATCGCCAACCGAGGAGAGATCGCGCGACGGATCCGACGGACGTGCGACCGCCTCGGGATCCGCGTCACGCTGCCGGCCACGATCGGCCGGGACGCCCTCGACCTCCTCGACATCGAGGCCGTCGTCGAGGCTGCGCGCGCGGCCGGCGCCGACGCGCTCCACCCCGGTTTCGGCTTCCTCGCCGAGAACGCCAGCTTCGCCGAGGCGGTCGAGGCCGCGGGGATCCGCTGGGCCGGGCCACCGCCGGCGGCGATCCGGGCGATGGGCGACAAGGCAGCCGCGCGGCGGATCGCGACGAAGCTCGGCATCCCGGTGATCCCCGGCTATGACGGCGCCGCCCAGTCGGATTCGAAGCTCGGGCACGCCGCCGCCGAGATCGGCTACCCGGTCCTCGTGAAGCCGGCGGCAGGCGGTGGCGGCAAGGGGATGCGCGTCGTCCGGGACCCAAGGGCTCTCGGCGATGCCCTCGCCTCGGCGCGCCGCGAGGCGACCGCCGCGTTCGGTGAGCCACGGCTCATCCTCGAACGATTCGTCGAGGGCGCGCGCCACGTCGAGGTCCAGGTCCTCTTCGATGGCCTCGGCAACGGCGTCCACCTCGGTGAGCGCGACTGCTCCATCCAGCGCCGCCACCAGAAGATCCTCGAGGAGACGCCGTCGCCGGCGGTCGCCCGGGAGCTCCGCGACCGACTCGGCAAGGCTGCCCTCCGGCTGGCGAGCGCCGTCGGCTACGCGAGCGCCGGGACGTGCGAGTTCCTTCTGACCGACCGCGGCGAGGTCCTCTTCCTCGAGATGAACACCCGCCTCCAGGTGGAGCACCCCGTCACCGAGCTCGTGACCGGGCGCGACCTCGTCGCCGATCAGCTCCGGATCGCGGCAGGGGAACCCCTGGGGATCGGCCAGGCGGAGATCGACGCGGCCGTCGCGGCCGGCGGCCACGCCATCGAGGCTCGCGTCTACGCGGAGGATGCCGAGGACGGGTTCCTGCCCTCGACCGGGCGGGTCGAGCGGCTCCGATGGCCGGCCGGGGAGGGCATCCGCGTCGACGCCGGCATCGACGAGGGCGACGAGATCGGCGGCCAGTTCGACCCTATGCTGGCCAAGGTCATCGCCCACGGCACCGACCGGGGCGAGGCGCTCGATCGACTCACGGCCGCCCTCGACGAGACGGTCCTCCTCGGGGTCACGACCAACCTCCGCTTCCTGCGCTGGCTCATCCGCGAGCCGGCCGTCCGCGACGGCCAGGCGAGGATCGACACCCTCGAGCGAATCTGGCCACCCGACGACTGGCAGGCGCGAACCTCGATCCCGGCCAGCGCCTGGACGGCAGCGGCGAGCGCCCTCGACGCCGGTGGCTGGCGGCTCAACGGCCCAGCCCGCGCCCGCCTCCTCGCGGACGACGGCACCGAGCGGGTGGTCGAGCTCGGCGCTCGGGGCGAAGCCGACGATACGATCGAGGTCGCCGTCGCGGGCCACGCGGCCCACGTCGACAACGGTGGCCGGAGCGTGGCGTTCCGGGTGGCGCCACCACCCGACGTCGACCGGGCGGCCCGGGCGGCCGTCTCGCACCATGCCGGCGGCCCGGCCGAGGTCGATGCCCCGATGCCCGGCAGCGTGCTGGCGGTCCATGTCGCCGCCGGCGCGGCCGTCGAGGCCGGCGATCCCATCGTCACCCTCGAGGCCATGAAGATGGAGCACGTCGTCGTCGCCCCGATCGCGGGAACCGTTGCCGAGCTCCGTGTCCGCCGCGCCGACCAGGTCGCCCGGGGCGAGATCCTCGCGATCCTGGAGCCGTAGCGCTACCCTCTCCGCGATGGCCACGACCAAGACCCACCATCCCGCCACGCTCCCGGACAGCCGGGACGCCCTCCTCGTTCTCCATCGCGATGCGCGCCAGCGCCGCGACGCCGCGCCCCTGCTCAGCGAGGAGCGCGCTGCCGCCTGCGAGGAGATCGCCCGGATCGAGGTCCACATCGCCCGGATCGAGCGGGCGATGGACCCGCCGCTCGGCTGACGAGCGGCCCGACCTCGACCGCGCCGCCGTGGAACCTGCCTCACCACCCCCGCCCGACACCGTCCGGATCTACGAGGTCGGGCCGCGCGACGGGCTCCAGAACGAGGCGGTCGCCGTCGCGACGGACGCGAAGGTCCGCTACATCGAGCTCCTCGTCGCCGCCGGGCTCCGCGAGATCGAAGCCACGAGCTTCGTCTCGCCGCGGGCGATCCCCCAGCTCGCCGACGCCGACGAGCTCATGCCACGCCTCCCGGCTGCGGCCGGCGTCCGCTACCCCGTCCTCGTCCCGAACGAGCGCGGGATGGCCCGGGCCGAGGCCGCCGGCGCGCGGGCGCTCGCCGTCTTCACGGCCGCGACCGACGCCTTCACGGAGCGGAACATCGGGATGACCGTGGCCGCGTCCCTCGACGCGGCGGCACCGGTCCTGCGGCGGGCCGCCGCCCTCGGCTGGTGGCGGCGCGGCTACGTGTCCACCGCGTTCGGCTGCCCGTACGCCGGCGCCGTGGAGCCGGCCCGGGCCGTGGACGTGGCGATCCGCCTGCTCGGCCTCGGCGTCGACGAGGTCTGCTTCGGCGACACGATCGGGGTCGGGGTACCGGGCCAGGTCGCGGCGCTCACGGGCGCGGCGACGGCGGCCGGGATCCCGCTCGATCGAATCGCGTTCCACTTCCACGACACTCGAGGCACGGCGCTCGCCAACGTCGCAGCCGGCCTCGACGCGGGGGTCCGCTGCTTCGATGCCTCGGCCGGCGGGACGGGCGGCTGTCCGTACGCCCCGGGGGCGGCCGGCAATCTCGCGACCGAGGACCTCGTCTACTTCCTCGACGCCTCTGGCTGGTCGCACGGCGTCGATCTCGAGGGCGTCCTGGCGGCCGCGCGATTCGCCGCGCAGACCCTCGGGAAGCCCCTCTCCACCAAGGTCGGCCAGGCTGGCGGCTGGGACCCGGCGACCGGGCTACCGACCGGCCGGACCGCCGCGCCGTCCCCCGGTCGACCGCTCGGCCGAGCGTGAGCGCCGGACCGTTGCTAGCATCCCGCGCATGAACGGCATCGTCCTCGTCCTGAACCAGGACTACGAGCCGCTGAACGTGACCAACCTTCCACGGGCGTTTCGGCTCGTCTTCGGCGAGAAGGCCGAGGTGCTCGAGTACAACCACCAGATGATCCGGACCCCCCGGACCGAGTTCCGCGCGCCGTCCGTGATCCGCCTCCAGCACCGCATCCGCCGGCCGCGCCCGCGGGTCAAGCTGTCGCGCCGGGAGGTCTTCGTCCGCGACCGCCACACCTGCCAGTACTGCGGCCGGATCGCCCATGACCTGACCCTCGATCACATCGTCCCTCGCCACCGCGGCGGGACGCACACCTGGGACAACCTCGTGGCCGCCTGCAAGGGCTGCAACCACCGCAAGGGCAGCAAGACCCTGGACGAGGCGCGGATGCGACTCGTCCGCGCCCCGTTCGAGCCGCGCAGCGACCTCTACTCGCTGTTCACCCCGTACCTCGCGGACGAGCGGAACGAGGCCTGGCGCTCGTACCTCTTCCTCGGGCGGAACTGACCGCGGCCGGAGCCGGCCCGTGGAGATCCGCCCGCCCGACCCGGTCCTGGCGATTCTCCGTCGCCTCTGGGCATCCGGACACGCGGGCTACGTCGTGGGAGGCTCGATCCGCGACGTCCTGATGGGTCGCGTGCCGCACGACTGGGACATGGCGACCGACGCGCGGCCGGAGCGGCTCCTGGAGCTCTTCCCCGACGCCGCCTACGAGAACCGCTTCGGGACGGTCGCGGTCCGCGAAGCCGGCGACGTCCGCGAGATCACGACCTTCCGGACCGACCACGAGTACGCCGACTTCCGGCGACCCCACCGCATCGAGTTCGGCGATCGCATCGAGCTCGACCTCGCCCGCCGTGACTTCACGGTGAACGCGATGGCCTGGGGCGCCGATGCGCCTCAGGTCGGCGGGCCCGCAAACCCCGCCCTCGTCGACCCCCACGGCGGACGCGCCGACCTCGATGCCCGGATCCTCCGGGCGGTCGGCGACCCGGAAGCCCGATTCGAGGAGGACGCCCTGCGGATGGTCCGGGCCGTCCGCTTCGCCGCGACCCTCGACGTCGAAATCGAGGCGGCCACGCTCGCGGCGATCGAGGCCCGCTCCGAGCTCGTCGCCCACCTCTCGGGCGAGCGCCTCGCGGCCGAGCTCGACAGGCTCCTCGGCGCCGAACGGCCATCGGTCGGCCTCCGGCTCATGGCCCTCACCGGCATCCTGCGGGTCCTGTCCTTCGACCTCGACGCCCAGCGCGGGCTGCCCCAGAACAAGATCCCCGGCGACGACCTCTGGGATCACACTGTCCGGACGGTCGATGCCGTGCCGGTCGACCGGCCGGTCGTTCGCCTGGCGGCGCTCCTCCACGACATCGGCAAGCCGTCGACGATGGCCGAGGGCCACTTCCTCCAGCACGATGCCGTCGGCGCGGAGATCGCCGCGAAGCTCCTCGACCGCCTCCGGTCACCACGCCCGGTCGCCGAGCGCGTCGTCCACCTTGTCCGCCACCACATGTTCACCTACGACCCATCCTGGGGCGACGCCGGCGTCCGGCGCTTCATCAGGCGGATCGGGCGCGACGCGCTGGAATCGCTGTTCGCGCTGCGTGAGGCGGACAACCTCGGCAGCGGCCAGCCGCCCGGCAGCCACGAGCTGGACGAGCTCCGGCGGCGCGTCCGCGAGCAACTCGCGGGCGACGTGGTCCTCGATCGTGGCGACCTTGCGATCGATGGCGACGACCTCATCGCGGAGCTCGGGCTGAGCCAGGGACCGACGCTCGGGCGGATCCTCGACGAGCTCCTGGAGCGGGCGATCGCCGACCCCACGATCAACGACCGGCCGACGCTCCTCGTCCTGGCCCAGGCGATGCTCACGGAGGATCGATGATCGAGCTCCTGCTGGCCGGCGAGCGGATGCTGGCCGACGGCGACCTCGATCATGCCGAGCGGCTCTTCGCCCAGGTCGCCGAGGCCGACCCGCGGAACGCCATCGCTGTGGTGGGCCTGGCGGAGGTCGCGGTGGCCCGCGGCGACGACGCCGGGGCGGTCGAGGCAGCGCGGCGGGCCCTCGAGATCGACCCGGAGAACGCAGCCGCCCGACGGATGCTCGACCGCCTCGAGGCAGCAGCCCTCGAACCCGAGGCGGCGTCGGCGCCCGAGCCCGCGGCGGCAGCCCTCGAACCCGAGGCGGCGTCGGCGCCCGAGCCCGTGGCGGCAGCAGGCCCTCCCGCCCCCGCCCGCCGATCGTGGCTCGAGCGGCTTCTGCGCCTGATCCGGCGCCGCTGACGCCGTCGCCGGCGCGACCCCTATCCTTCCGGCATGCGCATCCTCGTGACCGGCGGCGCCGGGTATGTCGGCTCGGTCTCGGTCGAGCGCCTGCTGGAGGCCGGGCACACGGTCACCGTCCTTGATGACCTCTCGACCGGCCACGCGACGTCGGTCGTCGACGGGGCCGAGCTCGTGGACGGATCGTTCGGGGATCGCGACGCCGTCGCGGGCCTG
>Ga0209751_10006827_pt1 | contig 10536 bp, 7 predicted proteins | sample RifCSP13_1_FD_184019 | JGI IMG/M metagenome (GOLD analysis project Ga0209751, IMG submission 184019) | Soil microbial communities from Rifle, Colorado - Rifle CSP2_sed 13_1 (SPAdes) (version 2) | ecosystem: Environmental > Terrestrial > Deep subsurface > Rock core/Sediment | place: Rifle...
GGTTCGACTGGAGCGTCACAACCTCAGTCTCTCCGGCCTGGGCCGAATGGACAACCTCCTGAAAGCTCACATCTGGGACAGAACCCGGCGGGCAAACGAGCACTCTCGAGACCCCATGCAGCGCTCAACCACCAATCCCGATCTCGACGCCATCGAGTGGGCGGTGAGCTCGGAGCCCGTCGGCTACGAGATCGCGCTCAGCAGGATGGAGGAGCGCGTCGCCGCGATCGCCGCCGGCGACGCGCGCGAGATCGTCTGGCTGCTCGAGCATCCCTCTCTCTACACCGCCGGGACCAGCGCCAAGGCGGGCGATCTCCTCCTGCCTCACCGCCTCCCTGTGCATTGGGCCGGACGGGGCGGGGAGTTCACCTATCACGGCCCCGGCCAGCGGGTCGCCTACGTCCTGCTCGACCTGCGGCGCCGGTTTGCCGGCGACGTGCGGGCCTTCGTCGCCGCGCTCGAGGCCTGGATCATCGCGACCCTCAAGAGCCATGGCGTCACCGGCGAGACGAGACCCGGCCGGATCGGCGTGTGGGTGCGCGGCTCGCAGACAAACCCAAACCGGGAGGCGAAGATCGCCGCCATCGGCGTGCGTGTGCGGCGTGGGGTCAGCTTCCATGGTCTCAGCCTCAACGTCGCGCCCGACCTCGCGCATTACGCGGGGATCGTCCCGTGCGGATTGCGCGGGTACGCCATCACGAGCCTTGCCGAGCTCGGTCACCCGGTGGCCATGAAAGATGTGGATATCTCACTCAAAAGCGCATTCGAGCGCCGCTTCGGGCCCATCGCTCCCGTTCGAGACCCCTTGTCGCTGATCGGACAAAGGACACGAGCGAGCGCTTCCTGAGCGCCCACGCTTCTCGCCGGCTGCCTCAGAACGAGAAACGCCCGGTCCCGCGGGTCGCGGGGCCGGGCGCCGAAATCACTACCTCGAGACTCTTCTACGGTTGTAAGCCGGGCCGAGAAGGCCGGCCCGCGTCACCGGCATTGGGTTCGGCGGGCACTTCCAGCTCATCGTCGTAGAGCTCACCTGCCTCGATCGACGTGACCTCTGAGCCTTCGAGCCCGTAGGGGTCCTCGTTGCTGTCGTCGAGGCGTATCAAGCACCCCTTCTGGCAAACACCCTCAAGAACCGCGTCAGGCTTGACAATGTGGTCCTCCTGGGCATCGCCCTCGATGACGGTGACCTTGTGGTCCCTGTCATCACGGTTCGCGACCGTGACCGCGCTCGCGGCCGAGGCGAAGAGAAGAGATGCGACCGTTGACGCCGAGATAACCCGAAAGGAGATCACGGCTGGCTCCGGGACTCGAGGCAGAAACTCGTTACTTCCTCTTCTTCGCCGTCTTCTTCGCGGCCTTCTTCGCAGGCTTCTTTGCTGACTTAGCCTTCATTGTGTTCGTCCTTTCGTTGCGGACCGGAACAACGTCGGTCCTAAGCTGACCCGACTCACGTCGGGACATTGCAATGTGGTCAGATTCAAGCCCCTCTTCAAACGGAATTTTCCGGTGACCACCATCGAAGATTCCGATAGATAGGGATCGAGCTGTCTTGCGTCACGTTAGAGCCGATGGACATCAATCTCGCCCGCACCTTTCTCATGGTCGCAGAGACCGGCAGCTTCGTCGACGCCGCGCGCAAGATGAACATCACCCAATCGACGGTGTCGGCGCGCATCAAGGGCCTCGAGGACATGCTCGGACGGCCGCTGTTCGAGCGCTCGAAGTCGGGGGCCGAGTTGACGGCTGCCGGCGAGCAGTTCCAGAAGCATGCGCTGGCTCTGGTGCGCGTCTGGCAACACGCACAGCTCGAGGTCGGCCTCTCGGATCAGCACCGTGATCACTTGGCCGTCGGCGCGCCGCGGAGCTTGTGGGACGGCTTTCTCTTGAAATGGGTGTCGTGGCTGCGCACCAACATCCCGGACATCGCCGTGTCGGCGAGCGAAGGGCTCGCGGCGGTGCTCACCCAGCGCTTGATCGAGGGCACGCTCGATCTGGCCGTCATGTACCGGCCCTCGCAGCCGCCTGGGCACGTGATCGAGCATTTGTTCGACGAGGAGTTCGTCCTGGTGACGAGCGCCAAGTCGCAAAGCCGGCGCGGGGCCAATGACTACGTGTTCGTCGATTGGGGACCCGACTTCCAGCAAGACCACGCGGCCGCCTTTCCCGAGTTCACCAACCCCGGCCTCAACCTCGATCTCGGCTCGATCAGCATCGACTACCTTCTCGCCAACGAGGCCTCGGCCTATTTCCCGACCCGGATCGTCAGGCACCACCTCGCGCGCCGGCGCCTGCGCCGGCCGAGACGGGCGCGCCGCTTCGTCTACCCCGTCTATATGGTCTACCCCGAGGCACGCAACGAGGAGGCTTACGAGCCGATCATCGAGGGCCTGCGCCGCCAGGCGGCGAAATTCTCATGACACCCCAACGGGCCGGGCACGGGCGTCCGGGGCGGCTCACGCGGTTGCGCGCACCACGAAGCCCTGGAACGCGCCCGCGCCCTCATCGGTGACCACGACCCTGGTCACCCCGGCGGCGGCGGGACCGCGCTCGCAGCGAGCGAGCATATCCCCAACTTTCTCGGTCGGACCCTGGAAAACCGCCTCCACCGAGCCGTCGAACCTGTTGCGCACCCAGCCGTCGAGACCGAGCCCGGTGGCCACGCCATGCGTCCAGGCGCGGTAGCCCACGCCGTGGACGTCCCCTTCGATGCGAACGTGGACGGTTCTCCGGTCGCCAGTCATCGGCGCACTCTCGAGCATAGGCCGCGGCCGCAATTGCGGATTCGGACCGGGCACGGTCTCAAACCATTCTTAGCAAGCGACGCCAGAATTCAGTGAACGGGCCGAGCGACATCGACGGCTCACGCGAACTCGAGGATGACGGCATCCACGGCCAGACTGTCGCCGGCCTTTGCAGTCACCGTTTTCACGGTGCCGTCGCGCTCGGCGCGCAGGATGTTCTCCATCTTCATGGCCTCGACGACCGCGAGCGCATCCCCAGCCTTCACCGCCTGCCCTTTCCCGACGTGGATGGCCTTGACCAGGCCTGGCATCGGGCAGAGCAGAAACTTCGACATGTCCGCTCCGGCCTTCTCGGGCATCAGGGCCACGAGCTCGGCCTCGCGCTCCGTATACACGTGGGCTCTGGCCTCGATGCCGCGATAGGCCAGGATCATGCCATTCAAGATCGGCCGCACCTGAACCGCCGCGCCCCGCCCCCCGACCCTGCCCTGCCACACCGGCTCGCCCGGCCACCATGAGGAGGCCAACTCGAGTGGCTCCCCGAGCGTGCCGTCGCCGCCGAGGAACGCGACGTAATAGGGGTTCCCATCGCCGCCCGAGACCTCGACATGCTGCTCCAGGCCCGCTGTCGTCACGACCCGGCGCTTGGCGAAGCGCACTCGCGTGCCCGACATCTGCTGCGTGATCGCGCGGCGGCGCTGGTTGTTCATGTAATCGACCACAGCAGCAACAGCCACGAGCACCTTGAGGTCGTCGCCCTCGGGCACGCGCGGCTTGAAGCCCTCGGGGTACTCCTCGTTGATGAAGCCCGTCGACAGCGCCCCCGACCGCCAGCGCGGGTGCTGCATGAGCGCGGACAGGAACGGAATGTTGTGCTGGATGCCGTCGATATAGAACGCGTCGAGCGCCTCGGCCTGGGCCTCGATGGCGGCGATGCGCGTCGGCCCGTGGGTTACGAGCTTGGCGATCATCGGGTCGTAGAACATGGAAATCTCGCCGCCCTCGAACACCCCCGTATCGTTGCGCACGGTGATGCCGTTGGCGCAGCCCTCGGCAGCAGGCCGGTACTTCACGAGACGCCCGATCGACGGCAGGAAGTTGCGGGACGGGTCCTCGGCATAGATGCGGCTCTCGACCGCCCAGCCGTTGAGCGTCACATCGGCCTGCCTGATCGCCAGTTTTTCTCCGGCCGCAACCCGGATCATCTGCTCCACGAGGTCGATGCCCGTCACCAGCTCGGTAACGGGGTGCTCGACCTGAAGCCGCGTATTCATCTCGAGGAAAAAGAAGCTCTTGTCCTGGCCGGCGACGAACTCGACCGTGCCGGCCGAATCGTAGCCGACAGCCCTGGCGAGGGCGACCGCCTGCTCTCCCATGGCGCTGCGCGTCCTCTCGTCGAGGAGCGGGGAGGGCGCCTCCTCGATCACCTTCTGATTGCGGCGCTGGATCGAGCACTCGCGCTCGCCGAGGTGGATGATCTGCCCATGCTTGTCGCCGAGCACCTGGATCTCCACGTGGCGCGGATTCTCGATGAACTTCTCGATGAATACGCGGTCGTCGCCGAAGCTCGACTTGGCCTCCGAGCGCGCCGAGCCGTACCCCTCCTCGCACTCGCGGCGGCTATGGGCGATGCGCATGCCCTTGCCGCCGCCGCCGGCCGAGGCCTTGATCATGACGGGATAGCCGATCTCCTCGGCGATCTTTACCGCCTGGCGGGCATCCGCGATCTCGCCCAGATGGCCCGGAACGGTCGAGACCTTGGCCTTGGCCGCCGCCTTCTTACTCTCGATCTTGTCGCCCATGGCGGCGATCGCCTTGGGGTTGGGGCCGATGAAAACGATGCCCGCCCTTGCAAGCGCGACCGGGAACGCCTCGCGTTCGGAAAGGAAGCCGTAGCCCGGGTGAACCGCCTCGGCGCCGGACTTCCTGGCGGCCTCCACGATCTTCTCGATGACGAGGTAGGACTGGGCCGCGGGCGCGGGTCCGATGGGCACCGCCTCGTCCGCCATATCGACGTGGAGGCCGTCGCGGTCGGCATCGGAATAGACGGCAACCGTCGCTATTCCCATCTTGCGCGCGGTCTTCATCACCCGGCACGCGATCTCGCCGCGGTTGGCGATCAGGATCTTCTTGAACATCGCCCGTGGAAGCCCCGTCGTTTCATGGCGTTGCCAAAAGAGGGTCAGCCGCGACTTCTAGACTTACACGAGGACGGCGTAAACTGCGACAAGGAGGGATCGGGGCGCCGCTGCGGCGACGTTCTAGGATGGGAACGCTGGCCCGGGGCAAAGGCCGGGCCAGGCAAATTCGGCGTCGACATCCGAGCCGGCAGGGCCGTCACACGCCTTGGCCTGTGCCGGCGGGAGGATCGCCCTGGACGGATTGACGTTGAGGCCTTCGCTCTTGAAGCACTGAATGAGCGCCGCGACGGCCGGGGAAAGGGGGCCGTCGCCCCCCAAGCGCCTGGCGAACCACTCGGCCTCGTCCTTCGCGGCCACTTCGTTGGTGATGATCTCGACGCGCTGGCGCTCGAGGCGAGCCAGTGCTCGCTCCTCAGGAGATTGCTCCTGGTAGGCATCCCTTACCGAGCCGAAGCTCGACGCCACCGTCGCGGCCAGGAATGGGGTCGGTCGATCATCGCCGCCACTCTCGGGCCGAGCGTCCACGCGCAGCGCCTCCTCCCGCGCGGGCGCGCTGTAACCCGACCCGGCCATCACCGCGTTGGTCATGGCTTTGACGAAGAGGTCGATCCACGCCGCGTTGAGCGGAGCTTCCGCCGTGGCGCCGTCGATATCGAGCAGGATCTCTGCCTCGGCGCGGCTGACCGGCAAGGTGCCGGCACCGCCCCCCGCATTCAAAATGCGCCGCAGGAGCGCGACCTCGCCGTCGCCGATCGTGCCCCGCGCGAGAGACCGGCCCGCCCGTAGGGGCCCGTCGCCTTCTATGACGGCCCACTTGACCTGCGCGAGGGCGAAGCCCGCAAGACTTGCCGGCGACCAGCGAGCGCGCTCGAGCACGCTTATGAGGAGATCGAGCTCGGTCTTGCGTTGAATCCTTCCGTCCTTCGCGATCCGGGACATCAGCCAATTGGCGTTCTCGGCCGTCACATACCCTTCAGGCGCGCTTTGATTGACGATGAAGTCGGTGATCGCCTCGATGTAGAATCCGTCCCATGTCGCTTCGTGCGCGGGACCGGCGTTGTTGACGGCTATCAGCCTTTCGGCCTCCTCGACGCCGATTGTTGCGTCCTCGTTATAGGCTTGGCGCAGGTCGACGACGTCCGAGTCCCTGATGCTGCCGCGCCTGATGATGTCCGCGACCGCCGCCGATCTCACTACGCCCATGGCACTTCCCCGCAACTGCACGAAGGCAAACACGCGGAGGTTAGGTCAGTTGTCTTACCAATCGGCTAACGGCTGGGTCATAGCGGACCACCCCCGCCGGCCGCCAAGACGTGAGCCGCCAGCGCCCGGCAGCCTAAGACACGGCCGCGGAGTGCCAGAACCAGGTGAGTGCGAAACCCGCAAGCCCCGCCGCAAGCGCCACAACGGCCCCCAGGAAAAGGCGCATCCCGGGGCCTCGCCCGCCCGCGAACCAGCCGAGTGCAGCCTTGGCAACGGTATTAACGGCGGCAGCGAGGAGGATTGCGCCCGCCGCGCCCTCCGCGCTCAAGGCTTGGCCCCCGAGCCGGGAAAAGGAGAGGGTCACGGCGTCGACGTCGGCAATGCCGGAAACGGCCGCGAGCGCAAAGGCGCCGCGGTCGCCGGCCCACGCCGTCAACCCCTTGGCGGCAACCATGATCACGGCAAGAAACGCGCCGAATCCGAGCACCGCCGTGAGCTCGAACGGGCTCCTGAGCCTGAGCGGCGCCTCGAGACCGGCGCGGCTCGCGGCCCTGAGATTGACAGCGGCAAGCCCTCCCAGCCCCGCCGCGGCGAACCCGAGCGGCGGCACCAGCCATCCGAGAAGCGCCGGATTGACGGAGCCCGAGACCAAGAGGATGCGCAACATCATGGTCGCGCTCGCAATGAGCGCGCCGGCGACCAGCGGCCCTTCGCGCTCTTTGTGCTCGCGCGCGAGGCGGGAAAAGGACAGCGTCGCGGCCGTCGACGACACGACGCCCCCTGCCGCCCCCGACAGCGCAATGCCGCGCGTCGCGCCCCCCCATTTGAGCGCGACGTAGCCCGCCGAGGACACGGCGGCGATCAGAACCGTCATCAGCCAAAGCTCGTAAGGGTTGAGCGCTTGGAAAGGTCCGAAGCCCTCATTCGGCAGCATCGGCAGCAGGATGAGGCTCATCGCCAAGAGCACGATGCCGGCCCGGAGCTCCTCCCACGTCAGCCGTCGCAACCAGGCATGCAGGACCGCCTTGAGCGCCAGGAGCGCGGTTGCCGCGACGCTTGCCGCCGCCGCCACGCCCATCTCGCCGACGCCCGCGAGCGCGCCGAGCGCAAACGCCACGTACGCGGCAACCACGGTCGTCGCCCCGAATGTCTTCTCGTGCTCCATCTCGCGGTAGCGCAGGAAGCCGATCATGACGCCGTAGGTCAGAAATGCGGCGGCGAGAATGACCGCTCCTTGAGGCACGCGGACCGCCAGCGCCCCGGCCACGCCGCCGAGCAGACCCGACAGCGCGAGAGTGCGCAGGCCTGCGGTGCGCTCGCCCTCCGCCTCGTCACGCGCCGTCCAGCCGCGCTCGATGCCGATGATGAGGCCGATGGCGAGCGCAATGGCAAGGCGCTGGAGCAGATCGAAGTGGTCCATGATCGGGGAGCCTTGGAGAATGGAGCGCCCTCCTGTACGAGGATGCCTAACCCCGTCGAACACGTATCCACTATGACAGAGAAACGGTAAACGTGGCGCCGACAGCAAGCCACATCGCATCCCAGCCAGCGGCCCTCCGCACGTCTTGACCCTTACTGTGGCACAACGCGGGATCGACTGGTGAATTCCAGGGTGGCCGGCTCACTAGCCCGACCTTCTCATGGAGGTGAGATCATCGGGCTGGGCTTTGAGGTGGTCAAGCTTCTGAGAGACGGGGCCATGCGTGGTCTCTGCCGCACCTTGGGTGCGGCTTGGTAGGCTCGACGCTGTTCCTCTTCAGTTGCGGCTCGGACGGACGGGGCGCCTCAGCGCGTGGCTTGGCGTAATCGCTCGTGGGCGATGGCGAAGGCCGTCTGATACGGACATGATGAAGCAAAGGCGATCTTCACGCGGCGAACGCTCGTTGTGATCAGCGCGCCGATCTTCAACAGCTTGAGCCGGATCGTGCCGCAGGTGGCGCGGGCGAGCTCGGTGCCCATGAGGCCGATGCGGCGCAGGCTCGCGACGAGCACGTAGGCAAAGGCCGCGAACCACAGTCTGAGCTGATTGGCGCGCATCGTCGCCGCGCTGGTGCGGCCGGCGAACATATCGGTCTGGCATTCCTTGATGCGGTTCTCCATCTCGCCGCGCTGGCAGTAGATGTCCTCGTAGAGCGTGCATGCGTCGCCGTCCGTCCCATGCAGCGAGGTGACGAGGAAGCGCGGGTTGGCTTCGCCCCGTGTCGAAGACACGCCGCCGGCATGATGCGTCCACTCCGCCTTGGCGATGATGCGCCGCGGCTTTGCCCAGCCCTCGCGCGTATCCCAATCTTCCAGCACGGCAAAGCGACGTTCCGCTCGACCGGAGCGGCGGCTGGCGCGTCGTGCCAGGACCAGCTCCCGCTTGATCGCCTTGACGAGCCGCACATTGCGGGCCAGCCCGAAGATGTAATCGACGCCGTTCTCCTCGCACCAGGCCATCAGCTCGTCGCGGGCGAACCCGCTGTCGGCGCGCAGGATGATGCGCACGTTGGGCCAGCCCGCACGGATCTGAGCGACAATGCGCGTGATCTCCTCCTTCGCGCCGTCGGCCGCGTCCTTGTCGGCGCCTCTCAGCTTCGCGGCAAGCAGATGCCGGCCAGCGAAGATGTACAAGGGCAGATAGCAGTAGCAGTCGTAGAAGCCGCTGAAGTGGCGGCCTTCCTGCTCGCCGTGCACCGGATCGTGCGTCGCGTCGAGATCGATGATGATGCGGGCGGGCGGCTCGGGGTGTGCCTCCTGGTAGAGCGTCACGAGCAGCCGCTCGATCGCCGCCGGATCGTGGCTGATCTTGTGATAGGGATCGGCGCCGACCTTGGCGGCATGCTCCAGCCGGTTGACCGTCGACTTGCCAGCGAGGGCCGCGCACCGGACCCGCTTCGATGTGAGCCGCTCCGCAAGCACGCCCAGCACCGGATCATGGCGCAGCTGGTCGTGGTCGTTGATATCCTCGTAGCCGAGCGCGATGGCGAAGACGCGCTGCGTCAGCAACGAACGAACCGTGTGGATCGTGGCATCGGGATCGCGGCCATCCTGAAAGCAGGCCGCCAAACGCGACACCAGTCGGATCGCCCTGTCGGTCGCCCCGAGCAGAAGGCCGCCCGCATCCGAGCTGATCCGACCGCCATCGAATGCGCCCACAACCGAGCGCCCTTCGACGGTTCCGAAAACGAACGAATCCTGCCTACACTCTGTCGGCATCGGGGATATCCCTCCTCTCGCGTGAAGTCGTTGCGGCACAACAACTTTCGCTGAGTCGGAGCCCCGATGCGACTACCCCCTTTGAGAAGGTCGGGTTAGCAGTACTCACTCCTGCTTGGTTTTCGATGGCTTCCAATATGTTCAATATGCGTAACTAAATTCGTTATGTTTAATATGCTTAACAGGCTTGTCGCTTCGGTTCGAGGAAGCGAGCGCCGGTGATCGTGTTATTGGCACTTAGTCTGCGAAGTCGGAGTGAACCATGGCCGATTTTTTCGGAACCGATGCCGACGAGACTATCAGAGGGACGAGTGCCGACGATCGGCTTTTCGGCCGTGGCGGAAATGACACGCTGCGCGGCAGGACTGGCAATGACCAGCTGTATGGCGAGGCGGGCGACGATTCGCTCAACGGTGAGGCCGGCGCAGATATCATGTTTGGCGGGGCCGGCAACGATACTTATTATGTCGATGACCCCGGGGACGTGATCAGCGAGGAGACCGTGCCCGGCGTGGACGACGGCGGGAACGACCGCGTCTACAGCTCGATCACGTTTACCCTCGGCCGCTTTCTCGAGAAGCTGACGCTCAGCGGTTTGACTGCAATCGACGCCACGGGCAACGATCTGGCAAATACGCTCATTGGCAACTCCGCCGCCAACATCCTGACGGGGGGAGGTGGCAAGGATACGCTCACCGGTGGCGCCGGCGCTGACACGTTCATGTTCGGTCCAGCCGATGCGACCAGCACCGACAAGGTGACTGACTTCACGGACGAGGATTGGGTTGGGATCAAAGCGAGCGACTTTGGGCTCAGTCTGGGCAGTGGTCTCGTGCTCGACGGGTCCGGCACACTTGTCCTCGACCCGGACTACTTTGCCACGGTATCCGGCTCGAGCGTCCAGGGCACGGCGTCCGGTCACGGTCAGTTCGTGTACAACACCACGACTCTCACTCTGATGTGGGACGCCGATGGTGCGGGCGGTTCACCCGGCATCGCGCTCGCCACCTTCAATGCGGGCACGGCCTTGAGTGCCGCAGACTTCGCCATCGCGGCGCCGCCGGGTGTCGGTGAAATTTCGATCGACGACGTCACCATCACGGAAGACAACAACGGCACCAAGACGGCGATCTTCACGGTGAGCCGCACGGGCACGGCAGCCTTCAACGTCGACTTCGCCACCGCCGATGGCACAACGCTCGCCGGCAACGACTTCGTGGCAAATGCTGGCACCTTGACCTTCGCTCAGGGCC
>Ga0209751_10006829_pt1 | contig 10534 bp, 7 predicted proteins | sample RifCSP13_1_FD_184019 | JGI IMG/M metagenome (GOLD analysis project Ga0209751, IMG submission 184019) | Soil microbial communities from Rifle, Colorado - Rifle CSP2_sed 13_1 (SPAdes) (version 2) | ecosystem: Environmental > Terrestrial > Deep subsurface > Rock core/Sediment | place: Rifle...
CGTCACTACGGCGATGAGTGGGACGGCGTCGCCCAGTACTTTCTTGACAAGGGGTATGCCTGGCTGGCCATCAACTACCGGGGCAGCACCGGCTACGGGCGGGAGTTCGAGCGCGCCGATCACGGAGTGTGGGGCGTCGCCGACACCGACGACTGCCTGGCCGCCGCCGACTACCTGGCCGGGCTGGATTGGGTCGACCCGCGGCGGATAGCCATCTTCGGGGCCAGCTACGGCTCCTACCTGGCGTTGGCCTCACTCGTCCGGGACGAGGAGGACCGCTACGCCTGCGGTGTCGCCAAGTACGGCGACTGCGACATCCTCACCTCCTGGGCCCAGGGTGATCGGGTCGGACGTGAGGACCTGGAACGCATGATGGGTCACCCTTCGAACAACCCTGACGGCTACCGGGCCGGATCACCCATCCACCGGGTATCCGCCGTCACGAGGCCCATGCTCATCGCCCACGGCGAGCTGGACGAACGGGTCAGCCCTGCCCAATCTGAGCAGCTGGTTGAGGAGCTTCGCCGGCTGGGCAAGACCTTTGAATACGTCACGTATCCCACCGAGGGGCACGGGCTGTTGAGGACCGACCCGATGCTGCATTTCTACCGGCGTCTGGAACGGTTCCTCGACTGGTACCTCATGTAGAAAACCACCGGCCGGTTCGCCGGCCCCGGAGCATCGCCGAGAGGCGACGGAGTAGGAGGCAAACAATGCGGACGAGGACCAAGCTGGTGCTCATCTCGCTTCTGGCGGTGCTGGCGCTGGTGGCGGCTGCCTGCGGCGGGGACGAGACCACCGACACGAGCGGCGCTGGAACGACGGCAACTACCCAACCGGGAGGGGCGGCCACCGGCGGAACGGTGCGGATCGGATGGGGCGGAGCGCCGGCCGATCTCAATCCGGGTAATGGAGTCCTCGCCGAGGACTACGTCCTCTACGAGCTGATCTACGACACCCCGATCTCGATCGATCTCGACGGGAATTTCATCCCCGAGCTGGCCACCGACTGGACCGTTTCGGACGACGGGCTCACCTGGACGTTGACCCTCCGGGACGACGCGGTGTTCCACGACGGGACCCCGGTCACCTCCGAAGACGTCAAGTATTCGATCGAGATCTTCCGCGACTACGAGGACTGGGGCGGTTTCCTGGGAGCATATGCCTACTACTTCACGGCGGTGGAGGCGCCGGACCCGACCACAGTGGTAATGACAACCGACGAGCCGCTCGGCGCCTTCGAAGCCCAGATGGTCTTCATGTACATCGTTCCCAAACACATCTGGGATCCGGCAGGCGATCCGGTTGCCTTCACCAACGACGAGATGATCGGGTCGGGCTCGTTCAAGTTGGCCGAGCTGCGACAGGGTGAGTTCGTCCGGTTGGAGAAGAACGCCGACTACTGGGGCGGAGCCCCCCTCATCGACGAGGCGGTTTTCCAGACGTACGAGAACGCCGACGCCCGGGTGCAGGCACTGATCAACGGCGACGCCGACATGATCACCGAGTTCCCCAATACGGCCATCGCCACGCTGAACACCGCCGCCGACGTCAAAGTGGTCCAGGGTGCCCCGCTCGCACCGGAGCTGCGGGACATCTTCTTCAACGTGGTCGAACCGGACAACTGCCCGACGGACGACGGCGTCTGCTCGGGCCATCCTGCGCTGCGCGACGTACAGGTCCGCCGGGCCCTTGCGCATGGGGTTGACAAGCCGCAGCTGATCGACGTTGGGTTGCTCGGTCTCGGCGATCCGGGACTCGGTCTGGTGCCGACCGGTCTCCCCCAATTCTTCGCTGAGGGTCTGGTCGCCCAGGACTACGCCTTCGACCTGGCGGAAGGGAACGCACTACTCGACGCGGCCGGATATGTCGACACCGACGGCGACGGAATTCGCGAGTGCCCGGACGGCGTTGAGTGCGGACCGACCGGCGATCTGACGCTCAGGCTCAACTATCCGACCGACATCGATGAGGCGCCCCGCCTCGCCGAGCTGCTCAAGGGCTGGTGGGGTGACCTGGGGGTAGCCGTTGAGATCACCGGACTCGATCCGGACACGCTCACTTCGGTGTGCTGTCCCACCTTCGATTACGACGTGATCATCTGGGGTTGGGGATCGGACCCCGATCCCGGCTTCCTGCTCAGCGTGCTCACCTGCGACGAGGTGCCAACCGGAACTTCGGAGACGGGTTACTGCAATGCCGAATACGACGAACTGTTCGCTGAACAGGCGGTGGCCACCGACCCGGCGGCCAGACGCGACATCATCATCGAGATGCAGCGGATCGCTCTCGAGGATGTCCCGTACATCATCCCCTACTACCAGCAGGCCACCCAGGCCTACCGGACCGATCGTTTCACCGGTTGGCAGGACTCGGCCTCCAAGGTGGCATTGGAGGACCCGACCTCGCTGAACGTGATCAGGCCGGTCGGATGAGCAGATTGACAAGGGGGGAGGGCGGCCCGGCCGCCCTCCCCCGGATTCGACCATGAGCCGCGGCAAGCTTCTGCTCCGCAAGTTCGCCTGGGCGTTGGTCACCGTGATGGTGGTGGTCACGTTCAACTTTTTCCTGTTCCGGGTGCTGCCGGGCGACCCGGCCAAAGCAGGCGTCAAGGACCCGCGCATCACTCCCCAGCAGGTGGCGGCGCTGCAGGAGCGATTCGGTCTCGACAAGCCCGTGTTCCTCAACCTCGAAGAAGGCCCGTGGTACGACAGCCAGTACTTCCGGTATTTCGGGGCTCTGGCGCAGGGAGACCTGGGCACCTCCTACTCTTTCAAGAACCGCACCGTCGCCGAGTTGCTGAGTCGGTCGATCGTGAACACGGTATGGCTGGTCCTCCCGGCCCAGCTCCTCGCCATCATGGCCGGTGTTGCTCTAGGTCTCCTGGCGGCCTGGAAACGCGGGACCAAGATCGACGTATCCGCCCTCACTTTCGGGCTCTTCACCTGGTCGCTCCCCACTTTCTTCCTCGGGATCATCCTCCTGTTCGTCGGTAGCCGTTACCTGGGGTTCCCCATCGGCGGGCGGGTCACCGTGGGGGGAGCGCCGCTCTCGGCCTGGAGCCAGGCGGGGGACGTGCTCGGCCACCTGTTCCTCCCTACCCTCACCTTCACCCTCGTGCTGCTCGGTGAGTACCTGCTGATCATGCGCAGCTCGGTCGTCGAGGTGTTCAGCGAGGACTACATCCTCACCGCCAAAGCCAAAGGGCTCTCCACTATCGAGATCATCCGCCGTCACGGGCTCCGCAACGCCATGCTGCCGATCGTCACCCTGATTGCCCTCAATTTGGGGTTCACGGTGTCCGGTGCCATCCAGGTAGAGACGGTGTTCTCCTGGCCCGGACTTGGCAAACTCACCGTCGACGCCGTCTCCCAGCGTGACTATCCGCTGTTGCAGGGCGCCTTCCTGCTGCTGGCCGTATCGGTGATCGCCGCCAACTTGATCGCCGAACTCATCTACCTGCGGCTCGACCCGAGGGTGACCGAAGTATGAGCGCCTGGGCGAGACTCCGTCGCAACCGGCTCTTCTGGATCGGAGCGGGGATGCTGGGCAGCGCCATCCTGGTGGCCACCCTCGCCTCCGTGATCGCCCCGTACGATCCCTACGCCCAGGTGCGGGTGACCGTCTCGGATATCTACGTAGGACCGTCCGGCACCCATTTGCTCGGAACCGACGATGCCGGCAAGGACGTGCTGTCGGGGCTGATCTATGGTGCCCGGGTGTCGCTTCTGGTCGGGTTCACGGCGGCGCTCATCTCGCTCTTCATCGGCGGGGTGATCGGCATCATCGCCGGGTATCGGGGCGGCCGGACCGGCAATCTCCTCATGCGCTTCACCGACTTCTTCCTGGTGATCCCCGACCTGGCGCTGCAGATCGTGATCGTGGCCATCGTCGGCCAGAGCTTGCGCAACATCATTCTGGTCATCGGCGCGTTGGGGTGGACCACAACCGCCCGGCTGGTCCGCGCCCAGACCCTCACAGTCCGGGAGCGCAAGTTCGTGCAGCGGGCCAAAGCGATCGGGGCCGGTGACCTGCATGTGCTGATCCATCATGTGTTTCCCCAGGTCGTGCCGTTGATGCTGGCCAACACCGTGCTGGTCATCTCGCTGGCCATCCTGTCCGAGTCGACTTTGGCGTTCATCGGGCTCGGCGATCCGACGGTGATTTCGTGGGGTCAGATGCTCAACTTCGCTTTCACCCGCGGGGCGGTCTCGGCAGGTGCCTGGTGGGCGCTCATGCCGCCCGGTCTGGCCATCGTCTGGGTGGTGCTTGGTACCACCCTGCTCGGCAACGCGGCCGAGGAGGTGCTCAACCCGCGCATGACCCGCCACCACCTGGAACCCGAGGCCCCACTGCCCCCACCGGATGCCTCAACGGCTGCCGGGCCGGTACCCGACACGGTCCTCGCCATCCGCGATCTTCGGGTGGGTTTCGAAGCCGATGGAGGAGAGCTGATGGCGATCGATCGCGTCTCCTTCGATGTCCGGCCCGGCGAGTCACTCGGGTTGGTCGGCGAGTCGGGCTGCGGGAAGACCACCGCCATGTTGGGATCCTTGCGATTGCTGCCCCCCGGGGGCCACATCGTGAGCGGCGCGGTATGGCACGACGGGCGTGACCTGGCCCGTCTCGATTCCGGCGAGCTGCGAGATCTTCGCTGGGATAGCCTCTCGGTCGTGTTCCAGGGGGCGATGAATGCTCTCAACCCGGTCCAGCGGGTCGGTGCCCAGATCACCGAAGCCATCCAGCTCCACAAGCCGGAGACGGACGACGCCGCGGCCCGGGGACAGGCACGCCGGCTTCTCGAGTTGGTAGGGATGTCGCCGGATTGGGCCGACCAGTATCCCCACCAGTTCTCGGGCGGCATGCGTCAGCGGGCGATGATCGCGCTGGCGCTGGCCTGCAACCCCTCCGTTGTCGTGGCGGATGAACCGACCACCGCCCTCGATGTCATGATCCAGGCGCAGGTAATGGACCTGCTCGTGCGCTTGCGGGAGGAGTTCGGGATGGCCCTGGTCCTGATAACCCACGACCTGGGAGTGGTGGCCGAAACGTGCGATCGGGTGGTGGTCATGTACGGAGGTGTGGTGGCCGAACAGGGGACGGTCGCCGAGGTCTTCTCCGATCCCCTTCACCCCTACACACGGTTGTTGCTGCAGGCTTTTCCCGACATCGACGACCCGGACCGGGCGCTGGTATCGATCCCGGGGGCCCCGCCCCGGTTGGATGATCTTCCGACCGGCTGCCGTTTCGCGCCCCGGTGTCCACAGGCGTTTGAACGCTGCGGACAGGAACGGCCGGCCGACTATCAGGTCGGTGATGGGCGACGGGTGTCCTGCTTTCTGGTCGAGGAGATGAGCCGTGTCTGACCCAATTCTGAGCGTGGAAGGGGTATTCAAGAACTTCCCGCGCCACCGTTCGCTGGGTGATACGCTCGCCCGCCGGCCGGAAGTCGTGGTGAGAGCGGTGGACGGGATCAACCTGGAGGTTCGGGCCGGGGAGGTGGTCGCCATCGTCGGTGAGTCGGGATGCGGTAAGACCACAGCCGCCAACCTGATGATGGGGATCCTGCCGCCCACCAAAGGGCGGGTTGTGGTGGCCGGGAACGACCTGTCGACCCTCGACGCCCGGTCCCTGCGCCGGGCCCGGCGGCACCTACAGATGGTCTTTCAGGATCCCTACGAGTCGCTCAACCCCCGTATGACGGTCGGCACCATCGTGGCCGAGCCCCTGCGGGTGCACCGGGCCGCGGCCGGCCCCGAGGATGAGGCGGCTCGGGTCACCCGGGCGCTGGAACAAGCAGGATTGCGGCCCCCGGACCTGTTCGCCACCCGGCATCCCCACGAGCTATCGGGCGGTCAGCGCCAGCGGGTGGTGATCGCCGCCGCCCTCGCCCTCGAACCGGAGGTGTTGATCGCCGACGAGCCGGTATCGATGCTCGACGTTTCGATCCGGGCCGACATCCTCAACCTGCTCGCTTCGCTGGCCCGGGATCAGGGCATCGCCCTGGTGATGATCACCCACGACATGTCGACCGTGGCCGCCTACGCGGACCGGATCGCAGTCATGTACCTGGGCCGGATCGTCGAGATCGGACCGACCCGCCAGGTGCTCACCGAACCTCGCCATCCCTACACCGAAGCGCTCGTCTCGGTGGTGCCGGTCCCCCACCCCGACCGGGCCCGCCGGCGGATCATTCTGAGCGGAGAGACTCCCGACCCGACCCGTATTCCCTCCGGATGCCGGTTCTCTCCCCGCTGCCCGCAAGCGTTCGATGCCTGCCGGGAGGTGGATCCGCCGTTCTTTGTCGTCGGCGACCGGCACCAGGCCGCTTGCCTGCTGGCGGACCCCGACCGGGCATGAAGGGAGCGGGCGTGGACCACAAGAAAGCGGCGGCGGAGCGGTTCTCGCTGGTTGCGGAGGAACTGGAAGAGATCAGCCATTGGATGTACGAGCACCCCGAGTTGTCGATGGAGGAGTTCGCCTCGTCGGCCAGGCTGGCCGGGTTCCTGGAGCGACATGGGTTCGCGGTCGAGTATCCCGCCTACGGGATGGAGACCGCCTTCGCGGCCCGGGTGGGGTCGCGTGGGCCCGAAGTGGTCATCTGCGCCGAATACGACGCCCTCCCGGCGGTTGGCCATGCCTGTGGCCACAATCTCATCGCCACGGCCGCCCTGGGAGCAGGTGTAGCTCTCCGGGGGCTTGCCGAGGAGCTGGGCTTGCGCGTTACGATCCTCGGCACCCCCGCCGAAGAAACGCGCGGAGGCAAGATCGATCTCATCCGGGCAGGCGCCTTCGAAGGTGTTACCGCCTCGCTGATGGTCCACCCGACTCCAACCGATCTCGCCGATCCCGCCGAGCTGGCCATCCGCCACATCGACGTGACCTTCCACGGCAAGGAGTCACATGCCGCGATGGCCCCCCAGCTCGGGATCAACGCCCTCGACGCTTTCGTGCAGGCCTATGTGAACATTTCTACGCTGCGCCAGGCTCTCCGGCCCACCGACCAGGTTCACGGGATCATCACCCACGGCGGCGAGGCGCCCAACATCATTCCCGCCCTGACCCGTTCGTCGTGGTACGTGCGGGCGGCGACGGCAGAACACCTGGCCGGGCTGTGCGAGAGAGTGGTCGCCTGTTTCGAGGCGGCGGCCGTCGCCACCGGTTGCACGCTCGAGATCGACGAGCCCGGGAATGCGTTCGACGATCTGGTGAGCAATCCCCTCCTGGTCGACCTCTTCGTCGCCAACTGCACGGCCCTGGGAAGGACGATGCCGCGCCGGGCCGAGTTGCCCTCCACCGCCTATGGGTCAACCGATATGGGCAACGTGTCCCACATGGTGCCGGCCATCCAGCCGCACATGGGCATCAATTCGGGGATAGCCGTGAACCACCAACCGGAATTCGCCGCCCACACGCTCACTGCCGACGGCATCGGGATGCTGCGCGACGGGGCTCTGGCGATGGCCTGGACGGTCATCGACCTGGCGGCCGGCAACCGTTGGGATGAGCTTCGTCTCGAACCCGAATAGATGACCTGCCCGCCACTGAGGGCCTGAGGAGGTGGCAGTCGGGATGCTTCTCCACGGCTCTACCAATGCCGGCCCACTGAACGATGTCTCCCGGATCGGCCCCGGGACGATCCTGGCACGATGCTGCGTGCTATCGCATCGCTCAGGCCCATCCGGTGCGCGCTCGTCCGTAGCGTCACACCTCGACGGGTCGGGGCCGTGGAGGCGCCGGCTCACGAACCCGTCAACTGTGTCGCCGTCCGTTCGACGGCCAGGGCGGTCCGTTCGGCCACCAGGCGGACCTCCTCGTCGGAGATGATCAGTGGCGGGCCGAGCAGCACCGCGTCGCCCCGGATGCCGTCGGCGCATCCCGTGGAGGGGTAGAGCAGCAGTCCGATCTCCCGGGCGGTGCTCATCACCCGTTCCGTCACCCGGGCCGATCGCTCGAACGGCTCACCCGTCTCGCGGTCGCGCACCAGCTCGATCCCGATCAGCAGCCCGAGACCGCGGATGTCACCGACGGTCGGCACGTCCGCCAGGTGGTTTGCCAACTCTTCGTGCAGCTGCCTTCCCCGTTCTGCCGAGGCGTCGATCAGATGCTCGCCAATCAACAGCGAGAGCACCGCCCGGCCGGCGGCCGCTCCGACGGGGTGATGCGAGTAGGTGAACCCGTGCACGAACCCGGTTTCCCGGACCGTGTCGAACACCGCCCCCGACGCTACGCACAGTCCGAGCGGCCAGTAACCGCCGGCCGTGCCCTTCCCCGCCACCAGGAGATCGGGCGCCACTCCCCAGTGGTCGAGGCCGAACCAGCGGCCGGTGCGGCCGAACCCGGTCATGATCTCGTCGGCTATCAGCAGCACTCCGTACCGCCGGCACACATCGGCCACCGCCGGCCAGTAGTCGTCGGGGGGAACCGAGCCGGCCAGGGTGGCGCCCCCGATCGGTTCGGCGATGAAGGCGGCGATGGTGGCAGGATCCTCGTGTTCGAACAACTCCTCGAGGGCGGTGGCGTGGATCCGACCGCAGGCAACGGGATGTTCCGGCAGCGGGCAACGGTACTCATAGACCGCCGGCACGTGCAGGCTCCGGCCCAGCCAGGGCTCGTAGGGAGCCCGCCCAGACGCTCTTCCCGAGGCGTCCAGGGCCCCCCGGGTGTTGCCGTGGTAGGACGCCCGGCGCGCGACGATCTTGTGCCGGTCCGGCTCACCACGGGCGAGGTGGTAGGCGCGGGCCAGCTTGAAGGCCGTCTCGACGGCTTCTGCACCCCCGGATACCGGATAGATCCTGGGGTTTCTCACCGGCAGGAGCGGCGCCAGCTCGTCGGCATATGCCTCGAGGGCGTCGGTGGTGAAGGCCGTCCCGTGCACGTAGGCGACCCGGCCGGCCTGCTCGGCCATCGCCGCCACCACTTCTCCTCTCCCGTGGCCGACGTTCACGACGATGGCGCCGCCGGCTGCGTCGAGGTACCGGCGGCCTGCGTCGTCCTCGACCCAAACTCCCCCGGCGCGCGCGGCCCGGGGAAGCCCGGCGGTGAGTACCCGGTGGAACACATGGCTCATCGCGAGTAGATCCCTTCGGGGTCCAGTTCCTCCCGCAGCAACCGCAGCTCACCGGCGGTCGGTGCCGGTGACTCGGTCAGGTTGGGTGAAGTCCGCATCTCCCAACCGGTCTGCTCGGTAACCGCGCCGTAGTCGACGCCCGGATGAAGGGCGGTCAGCGTCATCTCGCCGGTGTCGTCGAACTGGTAGACGCCCAGCTGGGTGACCACAACCGCCGGACCTCCCCCACGTCGACCGGCTCCGTCGTGATGGCCGGGGCTGGTCACGAAGTCGACCCGCTCGACAAAGGACCGCTTCGACTGCTGCATGATCACGAACACCTTGCCGGCATTGAGGGCGATCTCGCAGGCGCCGCCGGATCCAGGCAACCGCACGGCCGGCTGCTGGTAATCGCCGATCACCGTTGTGTTGATGTTGCCCCGGCGGTCGATCTGGGAGGCGCCCAGGAAGGCGACGTCGACCAGGCCTCGCTGCAGGTATAAGGCGAACAGGTCGAACATCGGTGTCACGCTCAAAGCGCCGGTGACCAGGGTCGGATCGCCGATCGAGAGCGGTTGGCGGGCCGGACGGGCCCCCACCACCCCCGCTTCGTAGATGAGGACCAGCTCGGGGGCGACTGTCCGCTTGGCGAGACCGCAGGCCAGATTGGGTGGCCCGATCCCCACGAAACACACCCGTTCTCCGGCCAGTTGGCGGGAGCTGGCCACGATCATCGTTTCCCAGGGGGTAGCTGAAGCGCTCATTCGTACCGCCCGTAGTCGACCGGCGGGGACAGGGCCTGGCCGGCCGGGGCGAGGGCTCGCCACCGTTGCTCGCCGAGCTTGGCCAGATAGCTTGCCTGGTCCTCGGTCCCGTAAACCCACTCGTCCAGCCAGGCGGCGAGAGCGTCGGGGTCCCGGCTGATGGCATCCCACTCCACGTAGAAGCGGTTGTCCCGGTCGTAGTAACCCTGCACGTAGGACGGATGACAAGCTCCCGGCTCGACCACCACCGCGTCCACGATCAACCCGGGGATGACCGTCCGGTTCGGATCGGCCCGGATCACCTCCTCGTCGACCAGTTCCTCGCACACCACAATCACCCGCCGGGCGGCGAAGGCGGCGTCCCGCTGACAGCCGAGCAGACCCCACATCTGAGTGTTGCCTTCGGCGTCGGCCCGCTGGGCGTGGACGATGGTCACGTCCGGACGGAGGGGGGGCACGACGTGAACGGGTTCTCCGTCGTAGGGACCGACCACCTGTTCGATGCGCGGGTTGACAGTCGGCAAGTCGCTGCCGGTGTAGCTGTGCAACGGGAAGAACGGCAGGTCGGCCGCTCCCGCCAGGTAGCGGCACACCATCCCGAAGTGGGAGTACTCCTCGATCTCGAGGGGCATGGGCTCGGCTCGCTCGAGGCGGCGGCGGATGGCGTGCAGCGAGCCCACCCCGGGGTTCCCCAGCCACGAGAACACCAGCTTCGAGGCGA
>Ga0209751_10006831_pt1 | contig 10534 bp, 8 predicted proteins | sample RifCSP13_1_FD_184019 | JGI IMG/M metagenome (GOLD analysis project Ga0209751, IMG submission 184019) | Soil microbial communities from Rifle, Colorado - Rifle CSP2_sed 13_1 (SPAdes) (version 2) | ecosystem: Environmental > Terrestrial > Deep subsurface > Rock core/Sediment | place: Rifle...
CACAAATCCCCGACATCGAAGGTCGTATCTATCCTGCCCAGCTGGCCGGTTTACAGTACCCCGCCGGCATTCCAATCTACGCTGAAAGCGATCTGGTGAAACTGATTAAAGATTTACAAGTCGACCAGGTCGTTTTTGCTTATAGCGATGTACCGCATGTGTACGTCATGCACAAGGCTTCGCAAGTATTGGCCGCCGGTGCAGATTTTAAGATCATGGGCGTCAATGCGACCCAAATCAAGTCGAAAAAGCCGGTCGTGTCAGTCTGCGCGGTGCGCACTGGCTCGGGTAAGAGCCAGACCACACGGCGAGTATCTAAGGTCTTGCGAAATATGGGCTTTAAGGTCGCTGCTATCCGCCATCCAATGCCGTATGGCGATCTGGTGAAACAAGCCGTACAACGCTACGCCGATTACAGCGATCTGGACAGGCATGAGTGCACCATCGAGGAACGGGAGGAATACGAGCCTCATCTGGATAACGGCGTGATCGTCTATGCTGGCGTGGATTATGGGAAAATCTTGCGCCAGGCTGAGGAAGAGGTGGATATCATCCTGTGGGATGGCGGAAACAACGACTTCCCCTTCTACGCCTCTGATTTGCAGATCGTGGTCGCAGACCCGCATCGGCCGGGCCATGAAATTATGTACCACCCCGGGGAGACGAATGTTCGGGCAGCGGATGTGTTCGTGATCAACAAGGTGGATACTGCTAACCCAGAAAGCGTGATTCAGGTTCGCCAGAACTTGAGGGCTGCTAACCCCAAGGCGACGATCATCGAGGCGGCCTCACCGTTGTTCATCGACAACCCGGCTGAAGTGCAGGGCAAGCGCGTTTTGGTCATCGAGGACGGCCCGACCCTGACCCATGGCGAGATGGCCTATGGTGCGGCATGGGTGGCTGCACAGCGCTTTGGCGCGGCTGAAATCATCGACCCGCGACCCTACGCGGTAGGCACGATCAAGGCCACCTACGAGAAATATCCCACCACAGGTAATGTACTCCCAGCGATGGGCTACGGGGACAAGCAGATCCGCGAGCTGGAGAAGACGATTAACGCGGTAGATTGTGACCTGGTGCTGGTGGGCACACCGATCGACCTGACCAGGGTGCTGAAGATCAAGAAACCCTCGCAGCGGGTGCGCTACGAGCTGCAAGAGATCGGTCAGCCGACGCTGGAAGATTTGCTTAAGGCAAAGTTTGAGAAATAATTCCGGATTTCGTGCAGTTATTTTCCGTAGGGCGATTGTGAGACTCGCTGGCGAGCTCAAAATCGCCCTATGCTGTTTCTACCCCTACCCACTCGATGCCGGACTGACCCGCGAAGCGTTGCCTCATCACCTGCATTGCCTGGCGATTGTTGTCGATCAAGATGAAACGACGGTCCAGCTCCAGGCAAGCGACGCCAGTAGTGCCGCTCCCGGCGAAGAAATCCAGAACCAGATCCCCAGGATTGGATGAAGCACGCAAGATGCGTCGCAGCACTCCCAACGGCTTTTGCGTGGGGTATCCGGTTTTTTCTTTACTGTTCGTGCCAACGATGGTGTGCCACCAGGTATCGGTGGGTAGCTTGCCGCGCGCCGTCTTCTCCGGGCCAACCAGGCCGGGAGCCATATAGGGGATGCGGTCGATCTGGTCGAGGTTGAAAGAATAGTGGTCGGAGTCCCTGGCATACCACAGGATGTTATCATGCTTGGGAGGCCATTTCTTTTTTGTTCGCCCACCATAATCGTAAGCCCAGATAATTTCATTAAGAAAACATTCACGGCCAAATATCTGATCCAGCAATACCTTACAATAATGCACTTCACGGTAATCGATGTGAAAATAAAGCGATCCATATGGGGCAAGCAAGCGCCTGGCTTCCTCCAGGCGCGGAGCGAGGAACTGGAGATAATCATCAAAAATATCGGTATAGGCCTGCGTGCCCAGCTTTACCGTCTGGTAGCGGCGACCACTGAATCCCGTGCGATCGCCATCCAGCGACTGGCGAGTCTCGATGCGTGTGCGGGCCTGGGTTCGCCCGGTGTTAAAGGGTGGGTCAATGTAGATCAGATCGATGCTGCCGGTGGGGAGCGTCTGTAAAATCGGTAGATTATCCCCAAAATAGATTGTGTTTTCCATCCCGAGTATTCCTTATTTCCGGTTTTTTCCAGCGGATTAATCCGCTGTTATCACCTAAACCCAATCAGCAAACGTATTCCGCCCAGGAATCCGGTCGGACACCTCGGATATCCTTGACTTTGCACGTTTGTTGGCAGTATTCTACAACAAATATTCGCTCGGAATTGTATTTTTTACCTTCCTGGGGTATATTGTGGTAAAGGCAAAACCGCATCCCGAGAAATAAGATTTAGGGTGGAGAAACACACACTACAGGAGCCTGACATCATGAAACTCTTCGTACCCGGTCGTATCTGTCTGTTTGGCGAGCACTCGGATTGGGCCGGGGGTTACCGGCGGATGAACGCGGAAATCGAAAAGGGCTATACCTTGATTTGCGGCACCGACCAGGGGATACACGCCGAGGTCGAACCGCACCCCACCTCACTGTTGTTAACCTCCACCAAAACGGACGGCACCTTGATCGGGCCGTATGAAATCCCTATGGAGCCCAGAGCTTTGTTCGAAGAAGCCCAGCGGGGTGGCTTTTGGAGTTATATTGCCGGCGTTGCTTATCAAGCGCTGACCAATTATCATGTCCGGGGCCTGGTAATCCGCAACGACTACACCGATCTGCCGATTAAGAAGGGGCTTTCCTCCAGTGCAGCCATCTGTGTTCTGGCCGCCCGCGCCTTCAACCGCGTGTACGATCTAAAATTGACCGTACGCGGCGAAATGGAGCTGGCGTACCAGGGAGAAATCACCACCCCATCGCGCTGCGGCCGAATGGATCAGGGATGCGCCTTTGGCAATCGTCCGGTGTTGATGGTATTCGATGGCGACCGGCTGGATACGCAGGAATTTCAGGTGCGTGATGTGCTTTACTTTGTTCTTGTGGATTTACAGAGTCATAAGGACACCCTGGAAATCCTTAATCGACTCAATCGCTGTTACCCTGTAGCTGAGAATGAAATCGAGCGTGGGGTGCAAGAATTACTTGGCCCGATTAACAAGCGGCTGGTCAGCCAGGCGATCGATACTTTGAAGTTTACAGATGCGCCACGCTTAGGTGAGCTGATGACTGAGGCACAGGCTTTCTTCGATCGCTATGCGACACCCGCCTGCCCGGAAGAGCTGACTGCCCCCGTGTTGCATCGCGTCTTAACATATGAGCCTCTGCGTGTTCATATCTGGGGCAGCAAAGGGGTTGGATCGCAAGGCGACGGAACAGCCCAATTTCTCGCCCGCAGCGAGTCGGATCAGCAAGCTGTGATCGATATCCTGGCTCGCGATTTGAGCTTGCCGGCGTATAAGCTCACCCTACGCCCCAGCCTGAAGGTCCGCAAGGCGGTGATCCCGGCAGCAGGCTACGGAACGCGGATGTTCCCGGCGACCAAAGCAACGAAAAAGGAGCTGTTCCCAATCATCGACCGAGATGGCATTGCCAAGCCGGCCATTCTCTTGATCGTGGAGGAAGCCTTGGAAGCCGGGATCGAGGAGGTGGTGATCATCGTCCAGGAAGATGATCTGGAAGATTTCCGCATTTTCTTCAAAGACCAAATCTCGATTGAAAACTATAACAAGCTGCCGCGTCACTTCCAGGATTACGCCAGGCGCATCCTGGAAATCGGCCGCCGGGTCACGTTCGTTACCCAAACGACGCAAGAAGGCTTCGGGCATGCGGTATTTTGCGCCCACCAGGCAGTCGGCAACCGGCCGGAGTCCTGCGCGCAGCAGCTCTTGGATGCCTACCAGCTGCACGGCACAAGCATTGTTGGGTTGCGCCGCACACCCGAAGACCAGATCGCTAACTTCGGCACCGTGGCAGGCGTCTGGATCGAAGAGAACCTGCTATTAAACATAACCGAGTTCGCTGAAAAACCGACCATCGATTATGCCCACCTGAACCTACGCGTGCCGGGTTTGCCCGATGACGAGTATTTCACGATCTTCGGGCAATACATCATCAAGCCCCAGCTTTTCGATTACCTGGAAGAGAATATTAAGAACAATGTGCGCGAGCGCGGTGAATTCCAGCTAACCTCGGCGTTAGACCGAATGAGACAAGAAGACGGCTTTCAAGGTTTGCTGATGGACGGAAAGCGTTATGATATTGGATTGCCAGAATATTATCTGGAGACTTTACAAACTTTTCGTGAGCCGTGAGGCTCACACGTCGAGCCGGTAGCCAACGCCGCGGATCGTCTTGATAAACTGTGGCTTGCGCGGGTCAGCTTCGATCGCCTGGCGTAGCCAGCTAATATGAACATCCAATGTCCGGGTATCGCCGGTATATTCAGTGTTCCAAACGTGTCGGAATAATTGCTCACGCTCCAACGCCTCACCTGGGTGTTCCATAAATATTTTTAACAATTGGATCAATCGGGGCGTGAGGCTGGCTTCACGACCCTGACAGCGCACCCGCTTCCGTTCTAAGTCTAGGCGAATCGGACCGGTATGAAAGAGAAGCTGACCTTCTCCAGGGAGGATGGGCTTGATTCGATTGAGAAGCTTACGGAGCGTAAACGGCATGGCTATGTTGACATCCACCGGGACGTCTTCCGGAGCAGACTGACCCAGGGCCGAGATCAATAAAATCGGGACACCATTCGCTCGACCCCGCACAGACCGACAGATGCGCTTGCCAGAAGTACGCATCGAGGCGGCATTAATCACCACCAGATCGGGATCGAAGCCTGGCAGCATTGCCAATGCTTCATCGCCTGAGGTGGCAATTTCAACTGAATAACCTTTTTTACGCAGCCCGGGGACAAAAGGCGGGCTATCAGCCCGCTTCCCCTCGATCCATAAAATTCTGGCTTTCATTTCTGGCTACCTTCCAAAGACATATTAACACCCCAAGACCCCCCTAAGCTCCTGGCAAGGTCGTCAACCGGATTATAACCAAAATCTTAAAAATTAGCAAATAAATCTGGTGTAAAATTTTTAACATTTCTCGCATTAATTTTCCCGGTATATTTACATCAAAGTCTTGATGACATTTACGAAGGAGGCTGCCTGCCGAATTCAGCAAATCGGTGTTTACATCTCAGCCAGCCCCATGATAGAATACCAGTAACAAAGCGGCGTTCACGCCGCTTATGGAGGCTTTAATGTCTGATATGGTAGAAGTCGTCATCGACAGCATCCGCGTCAGTCTGATGTCCCAACAGCGCATCGTGATCCTTCGGGAGCAGAATGCAGAGCGCTACCTTCCAATCTGGATTGGCGTCTACGAGGCTGAGTCGATCACCATCGCATTGCAAGAAGTGGAAGTGGCGCGGCCGCTGACACACGATTTATTGACCAGCATATTCCGGCAGCTTGACGCGCATATCTTACGAGTGGAAGTGGTAGCGCTGCGCGATGACACCTACTTTGGAAATATCGTGGTTGAGAGGAATGGGCAAATGATGAATATCGATTCACGCCCATCGGATGCGCTGGCTGTGGCTGTGCGAGCCCACGTGCCCATCCTGGTGGCTCGCCCAGTGATGGACTCGGCGGGCATCATCCCTGAAGAGGACCTGCAGGAAGAGCCGCCAACCGGAGAGCCGTCGGCACCACAAGCAGGACCCTCAGAAGAAGGCGAAGATCGATTGTCGGTCTTCCAGGACTTTTTGGAAAAGCTGGATTTAGATAACGAAGATGAAGGGGACGAAGGAAAAGACAAGTAGCCTGGTTCTTATCTTGGGCCATCCGGGGAGCGCCAGCCTGTTTGCCGGCGGCCCCGGTTTTTCATCTGGCGGTAAAGTACCCTATGGACATCTATACCTCCGAATCAGAAACTAACCCTCCGGTGCAAGCGACTGCAACCGCACAAGTCGTCCCACACAGCCGGGAAGCCGAAGATGCCGTGCTCGGCGCCGTGCTGATCAATCCCGAAGCATATTACGACGTGGCAAGCTTCCTGCGAGCGGATGATTTTTACATCCATCGGCACCGTTGGATCTGGGAGACCTTCACACGCTTGCACGAACGGCGCATACCCATCGACCTGTTAACGGTAACCGATGAACTGGATCAACAAGGACAGTTAGAGGAAACAGGTGGACCGGCCTACCTGACTGCGTTAATTAATAATGTGCCTACTTCTTTGCATGCACAAGCCTATGGCCGCATTGTCGAGGCAAACGCAATTCGTCGCCGCATGTTATCCGCGGCGAATGAGATTGCCAAGCTGGCTTACCAGCAAGATTCGACCGTGGACACGGTGATGGATGAGGCGGAGAGAGCCGTGTTTGGTGTGAGCGAGCGCCGTACGACGCGCGATCTGCGCTCGATCCAGGAGGTGCTCAGCGAGTATTACGACCGTATCGACCAGCTATCCAGCCGCAGCGATGAAACCTATGGCGTGCCAACGGGCTTTACGGACCTCGACCGGCTTCTGGGTGGCTTGCAGCCGTCCGATCTGCTGATCGTCGCCGGTCGCCCGGGCACCGGCAAAACAGCTTTCATGCTTTCAGCGGCCAAGAACGCAGCGCAGAAAAACAAGAAGCACGTGGCAATTTTCTCACTAGAGATGTCCAACGAACAGCTCGTGCAACGCATGATTTCACAGGAGACGGGCATAGACTCGCAGCGCCTGCGGACTGGCAAGCTCGAAGGGGACGAGTGGGCGTTATTCGCCCATGCAGTGGAAGTGTTGAGCGATACGATGATTTTCTTAGACGATACCCCAGGCTTGACCCCATTACAACTTCGAACGAAATGCCGCCGTTTGCACGCTGAATACAACCTGGATCTGGTGCTGGTAGATTATCTCCAATTAATGAGCAGCGGTGTGCGCGCTGAAAACCGTGTCCAGGAGGTTTCGTATATATCAAGGAATATGAAGATCCTGGCGCGCGAGTTGGACGTGCCGGTTTTAGCGGCAGCGCAGCTATCTCGCGCGGTGGAACAGCGGGCAGATAAAGAGCCGCAGTTATCCGATCTGCGCGAGAGCGGCAGCCTGGAGCAAGACGCCGATATCGTGATGTTCATCAACCGCCCTGAGCTGTATGATAAAGACACTCTGCTTAAAAATGTGGCCCAGATCAAGGTCGCCAAGCACCGTAATGGGCCTGTCGGGCAGGTTGAACTGGTATTTCGCAGTAACATTGCCAAGTTTGAAAATGCCGTCACTTATCAAGTCAACCTTGCCGCTTAAATGGTCCGATTTAGTCCGAGTTGAGCATGACAGCGAAAGAACAGAACGAAAGAAACACAAGCTTCCAAGGTTTTCCGGAGGGAAAAAGCCGAGCGATTTCATTGCCACAGGCGTTCTTTCGGCAGCTTCTCCCGCAGATCGACCACCTTGGCGAGCTCAAACTGACGGTTTATGTATTCTGGCAGTTGGAGCAGGCTGAGGGTGCCTTTCGTTTCTTGCGCCGGTCGGATTTCCTCCAGGATGAGGGATTTATTCAAGGGCTGGGATGCCCTCTGGACGAAGCCTTACAAAGAGCTGTAAACCGCGGCGCCCTGCTGGAGGCACGGCTAGAGGCAGAAGGCCAGACTGAGGTGATCTATTTCTTGAACTCGCCCAAAGGGCGGGCCGCATTGCATGCAATCCAGAGCGGGCAATGGCGCCCACCCAAGGTGAGCGAGCCGCCTGCCGTCCCACCACGCGAGCCAGCCAACATCTTTCGCTTGTATGAGGAAAATATCGGTCCGCTGACCCCGCTGATCGCGGAAACGCTGAGTGAAGCAGAGGATACCTATCCGGCAGAGTGGATTGAAGATGCGCTGCGCATCGCCGTTCAGAGTAACAAACGTACCTGGCGATATGTCGCCGCCATCCTCGAGCGCTGGCAACGGGAAGGACGCCATGACAAGAAAGAACCCCCCAAAGATCGATCAGACGTTGAAGAGCCTCATCGAAAATATATCGAAGGCCAGTTCTCCGACTTCATCGAGCACTGATTTTCAACTGGCTCGCTTACATGACCTGCCTGGCGACCCGGCCTGTCCTAAGTGCCATGGAGTGGGCTATCTGCGCAGGGATTTACCGGTCGGTCATGCCGATTTCGGAAAACTGCAACTGTGCGACTGCCGGGCTGGCCAGGTCAGCCAGCAAGTGCGCCAGCGATTATTCGCCCTCAGCCGTTTGGAAGAGCTGAGCCACCTGAATTTCGAGAACTTCCAGCCGCGCGGGCGGGTTGGTCTGCCTCCGCGCCAGGCGGATTCATTAGAGCAGGCTTTCAACCAATCTCAACAATTTGCCCAACGCCTGGAGGGATGGCTGATGCTGCAGGGTGGGTTCGGCTGTGGCAAGACCCATCTGGCGGCCGCAATCGCGAATTTTGCGGTCAGCATTGGCGTGCCGACGCTTTTCATCACCGTGCCAGATCTTCTGGATACGCTGCGTTTCACCTTCAACAATCCCGAGGCGACTTTCGAGGAGCGCTTCGAGCAAATACGCTCTGCCCCACTGCTGGTTATGGATGACTTCGGCACCCAGAAGGCCTCCCCGTGGGGTCAGGAGAAGCTGTTCCAGATCATCAATTTCCGCTATATCAACCGATTGCCACTAGTGGTGACCACCAACCTTAGCGATGAGGATTACGAGGACCGCATCCGTTCTCGTCTGCAAGATCCCGAGCTGGTCACGCGCGTACGCATACTGGCGACGGATTATCGCAATCCCATCGGTGATTTTGGGCATCCTGAGATGTCATCGCTAGAGAGGCTGCACAACCGGACCTTTGCTAATTTTGATCTGCGCAGGAATGAGCATTTGGAAGCAGAAAAGTTACGCTCGCTGGAAAAAGCCTTCAACGCTGCCCGCGAGTTCGCAGAAAACCCACATGGTTGGTTGGTGATCCTGGGTGATTACGCAACCGGTAAGTCACACCTTGCGGCAGCCATCGGCCATTATCGTAACGATCTGGGCGACATGACACATTTCATGACATGTACAGAGCTGCTCGACCAGTTGCGGGCTACTTTCAACTCGAATAGCGATATCACACTCAACCAGGCGTTCCGGGAAGTACGCACGGCGCCACTTCTTATCCTGGATGATCTTGTTACCCGAACGAGCAGTGATTGGGTCAAAGAAAAACTAAACCAGCTGATATGTGATCGTTACAACGCCGAGTTACCCACGGTGTTCACCTCAGCCGAGCCGCTCGAGCAGATCGACCCACGCATCCGAAGCCGAATGTTAGACAAACGCCTGTGCCGAATCTACGCAATTACGGTCCCGTCTTATACCGGTGTCGCCCCGACGAAAAGCAAAGCCCAGCGTCGGGTAGCAGGAAAATAGGAGAACCCATGAACACCACCGGTAGATTCGCCCAGTTGCCCCTTCCGCCCCACTTTGACGCAGCAAAAGTCGGTGAAATTTGGAAAGTAGCTTATCTGGAGCGGGAAAACGAGGCACGCCGATGGGCCATCGAACATCAAATCCAGGCTGCAAAAAGTGATGCGACAAAGACTGCCCTGATTATCATCGACGCGCAGAATACCTTTTGCATCCCCGGCTTCGAGCTTTTTGTGGGTGGCAAAACCGGGATCGGCGCGGTAGAAGATAACCGGCGCCTGTGCGAGTTCATTTACCACAATCTGGGCTCGATCACCCAGATCACCGCTACCCTGGACACCCACACAGCGATGCAGATCTTTCACCCGATATTCCTGGTGAATGCGAAAGGCGAGCACCCTGCGCCGCTGACGCTGATCTCATCCGAGGATTTGTCCCACGCACGTTGGAAATTCAATCCGGCGATCGCCAACAGCCTCGACATCACGCCTGAATATGGACAGGCGCACCTGCTGCATTATGCCCAGGAGCTTAAGGAACGCCACAAATACGACCTGACCATCTGGCCCTATCACGTCATGCTGGGCAGCATCGGGCATGCCCTGGTTCCAGCTGTAGAAGAGGCGATTTTTTTTCACACGATCGCCCGTTCCAGCCAGGCCGATTTTGAGATCAAAGGCGGAAACCCACTGACTGAGCACTATTCTGCCATTGGCCCTGAAGTGCTGGACGGACCAGATGGAGCTGCGATCGCCAAACGCAGCCGTAAGTTCATCCAGAAGCTACGCCAATTCGACCGGGTGATCATCGCCGGGCAGGCGAAAAGCCACTGCGTGGCCTGGACGATAGCCGATTTGCTTGGCGACATCCTGGAGCATGATCCAAAGCTGGTGCGTAAAGTCTATCTGCTGGAGGACTGCACCTCGCCAGTGGTCGTGCCTGGAATCGTGGACTACAGCGAGCAGGCTGACGAGGCTTTTCGCCGTTTCCAAGAGGCAGGCGCGGCTGGCGGTTGAAAACGGAACGCTGATTGAAAATGGCTACGAAGAAATCTTATCCGCCCAAAAAGCGTTGGCCGGATTCCGGCTGGGCGAGTCGTTTTTTGGAATCAATTCGGCTCATCAGAGTTTCAGCTCGGCAGTGGCGGACAGTTCTTATCTTTCAGCTTTGGCGCTGAATGCCGCTCAT
>Ga0209751_10006832_pt1 | contig 10533 bp, 10 predicted proteins | sample RifCSP13_1_FD_184019 | JGI IMG/M metagenome (GOLD analysis project Ga0209751, IMG submission 184019) | Soil microbial communities from Rifle, Colorado - Rifle CSP2_sed 13_1 (SPAdes) (version 2) | ecosystem: Environmental > Terrestrial > Deep subsurface > Rock core/Sediment | place: Rifle...
CGCTGTTCCTGACGCGGACCACGCTCAACGTCACGTCGTTCATGGGCATCATCATGATGGTGGGCATCGTGGTCTCGAACGGCGTGCTCCTGGTCGAGTACATGAACGAGCTGAGGCGCCGCGGCCTTGGGCTCCGCGAGGCCGTCATCCGGGGCGGCAGGACGCGACTCCGCCCCATCCTCATGACGAGCCTCACGACCCTCGCCGGACTGCTCCCGATGGCGCTCGGCATCGGCACCGGCAGCGAGGCCAATGCCCCGCTCGCCCGCGCCGTCATCGGCGGCCTCGCCGTCTCGACGGTCTTGACCCTGCTCTTGATCCCAACGCTCTACGCCATGCTCGAGGAACGCTTCCCGCGTCGGATGGAGGACGCCGAGGCAAGCCGGGCGCTCCAGGGAGAGCCCGCATGAGGGAGTCCGCCCTCAGGCTGATCACGGCCCTGGTCGTGCTGGGCTTCGCCTTGCTCCCGGTCAGTACCGCCGCCCAGGCCCCGACGCCGGGCACCGGCGCCGTTCCCGGGCTCACGCCGACCACCGGGCAGCAGCAGCCGCGCGAGTATCTCCCCGCTCCGGACGGCATCCGCCCCTTCCCGAGACCGACGGAGACGCAGCAGGTCCTCACGATGGAGGACGCCGTCAAGATCGCGCTGGACAACCAGCCGCTCATCCTCGCGAAGATCGGCGACTACCAGGCGCAGCTGCAGAACATCGCCATCCAGCTCGCGCCGCAGCTGCCGCAGCTGACCGGCCAGTGGGGCGGGAAGTGGGACCAAAGCCCGAGCTCGGTTGCGAGGGGGGGGGACCAGGCGGTCTCGCCGCTCTCGGACCGCCGCAGCGTGACCGTCCAGACGCAGTCACTCAGCACGAGCGCCACGGTCACGGCCTCGCAGCTGCTCTGGGACTTCGGCAAGACCCTGGCCGCGACGGACGCGGCGCGCGCCGGCGCCAAGTCTTCGGCCGAAGACGTCGAGATCCAGAAGCAGGAGACCGTCAGGCTCGTGAAGGAGGCGTACTACGGCCTCGCGCTGAGCAATCGCCTCGTCCAGGTGCGCCAGGCGCAGCTGGACCGCGCGCTCGTGAACCTGCGCAGCGCCAAGGGGTTCTTCGAGGTGGGCACGCAGCCGAAGTCCTCCGTCACCCGCGCCGAGGTCGACGTCGCCAACGGCCAGCTGGATATCATCAAGGCCGTCAACGCCGTCAACATCTTCCGCCTGACGATCAACCAGTTCATGGGCATCCCGATCAACACGCCCACCGAGATCCGGGACAACCTGACGTACGAGCATGTGGAGTTCGAGCCCAAGAACCTCCTCAACGAGGCCTTCGCGCGGCGCCCCGAGTACCGCCAGATCAAGGCCAGGTACGAGCAGGCCGACTTCACGGTCAAGCAGCAGTTCCGCAACTTCTTCCCGAACGTCGTCGCCCAGGGCACCTACGGCGCCGCCCGCCCCGACATGAACGAGACCTACAACTACGGGCTGACGCTCAACTGGACCATCTTCGACGGCGGCGGAAAGATCGCGCAGTACAAGCAGGCGCAGGCCCAGCGCGACGCGGCCCAGGCGCGCGTGCGCGACACGGAGCTCACGGTCTGGCAGCAGGTCGAGCAGGCCTACGTCACCGTCCAGCAGGCCGAAGAGGCCATCGGCGCGGCCCAGAAGGCCGTCGAGTCCGCCGACGAGAACTTCCGGCTGAGCCAGGGACGCTTCGACGCCGGCGTGGCCAACATCATCGAGCTGACCGATGCTCAGCTCGCCCTGACCACCGCCGAGTCCAATGTGGCGCAGGCGCTCGCCGACTACAGGATCACGATCGCCCGGCTCGAGCGCTTCTTGGGCCGACGTTAGCAGCCTGCGGGCGTCTTGGCAGGCTGCCAGTCGGCCGGGCCCGGCGCTAGGAATAAAGTGCCCGGCGCGGTAGTCTCATGACTATGAGCCGTCGCTGGTGGGTCCTCGGCGTGTTCCTCGTGCTGGCCGCGGCGGCCAGCGGGGCGTGGTTTTACGCCCAGGGCCGGGGCAGCACCCCGCGGTTCCGCACGGCCAAGATCGAGCGCGGCCCCCTCACGGCCGCGGTGTCGGCGACCGGCACCCTCAATGCCGTCGTCACCGTTCAGGTCGGCTCCCAGGTCTCGGGCCAGATCAAGGAGCTCTTCGCCGACTTCAATTCCCAGGTCAAGCGCAACCAGCTGGTCGCCCGGATCGACCCCGAGATCTTCCAGGCCAAGGTCGCCCAGGTCAAGGCCCAGCTGGAGGCCGCCAAGGCCAATGTGCTCAACCAGCGGGCGGCCGTCGAAAAGGCCCGGGCCGATGTCTCCAACGCCCATGCGGCCCTGGCGGTGGCCAGGGCGCAGACCGCCAAGGCCCAGGTGGCGGTGCTTGACAGCCGCCGCGACCTCGGGCGCAAGCGCGACCTGAAGCGAAAGGGGTTCATCGCCCAGGCCGACGAGGATGCGGCCCAGGCGGCCCATGACTCCGCCATCGCCCAGGCCGAATCGACCAAGGCCCAGGAGGACGCCCAGGCCTCCATGATCCGCTCGGCTCAGGCCCAGCTGCGCGTGGCAGAGGCTCTGCTCCAGACGGCATTGGCGAATGTCGGCCAGCAGGAAGCCGCACTCAGACAGGCCCAGGTCGACCTCGACCACACCGAGATCCGGGCGCCCGTCGAAGGCGTGGTGGTCTCCCGGACCGTAGACGTCGGGCAGACTGTGGCGGCGAGCCTCCAGGCTCCGACGCTCTTCACGATCGCCCAGGACCTGACGGACATGCAGGTGGACACGAACGTGGACGAGGCCGACGTGGGGCGGATCCGCGTGGGGCTCCGCGCCACCTTCACCGTGGATGCCTTCCGCGGCCGGACTTTCTCGGGCGAGGTCATGCAGGTGCGCAAGGCGCCCCAGACAGTCCAGAACGTCGTCACCTACAACGTCGTGGTCTCGGCGCGCAATCCGGAAGGCAGGCTCCTCCCCGGCATGACGGCCAATGTCCGCCTCGTCGTGGACCAGAAGGACGGCGTCCTCAAAGTGTCGAACGCGGCGCTCCGCTACCGCCCCCCGGGTGAGGGCGCCGAGGCCGCGCAGGCCGCGGGCGCCGGGGCGTCGGGGGCGCAGGACGCGCCGCCGTCCGTCGAGCAGATCCGGGACCGGCTCGTGAAATCGCTCGGCCTCACCCCCGAGCAGCAGAAGAAGCTCGAGCCCATCCTCCAGGAGGGCCGCGACAAGTTCCGGGCCCTCATGATGCGCAACCCGACCGAGGGCGAGCGCCGCATCGAGGGCCAGAAGATCCGCGAGGCCAGCCGCGAGCAGATCCGCGCCATCCTCACCCCGGACCAGCGCGGCAAGTACGACCAGCAGGTGGCGGAGCAGGCCGGCGCGCGAGCGGGCAGCTCAGGGCGCGTCTATATCCTGGGCCCCGACGGCAAGCCCGCGGCCGTCACCGTCCAGCTCGGCATCTCCGACGGCAACCTCACCGAGATCCTCGGCGGCGAGCTCAAGGACGGCCAGGAGGTCATCACCGGCACCGGCGACCGGCCCGGCGCGGCACGGCCGGCCGGCGGCCCGCGACTCTGATACGGCCATGGGCCACGCGATCATCGAGACCCGCGAGCTGACGAAGGACTACCGCCTGGGAAGCCAGGCCGTCCACGCGCTCCGCCACGTCTCGGTCAAGATCCACGCGGGCGAGTTCGTCGCCGTCATGGGCCCGTCCGGATCGGGCAAGTCCACCTTCATGAACCTCCTGGGGTGCCTCGACAAACCCACGAGCGGGCGCTACGTCCTCGACGGGGTGGACGTCTCCGGGCTGACCGACGACGCCCTTGCCGGCATCCGCAACGGGAAGATCGGCTTCGTCTTCCAGACCTTCAACCTCCTGCCGCGCACGAGCGCGCTCGAGAATGTCGAGCTGCCCCTGCTCTACTCCCGCGTCCCGGCCGCCGAGGGGCGGGCGCGGGCCGAGACGAAGCTCGCGGCGGTCGGCCTCGCCGAGCGCGCCGACCACCACCCCTCCCAGCTGTCGGGCGGCCAGCAGCAGCGGGTCGCCATCGCCCGGGCGCTGATCAACGACCCCGTCCTGATCCTGGCCGACGAGCCCACGGGCAATCTCGATACGCGCACGAGCATCGAACTCATGGCCCTGCTCCAGGATCTGAACCGGCAGGGCATCACGGTCGTGCTCGTGACGCACGAGGCGGACATCGCCCAGTTCGCCTCGCGTGTGCTGGTGTTCCGCGACGGCCGTTTGACCAGGGACGAGTCGGTCGCGATGCCCAAGGAGGCGCGGCGGCTGCTGGCGGCGCTGCCGCCCGAGGAGGACGACGCGTGAACGTGCTGGCCAGCTCCCGCATCGCCATCCGCGCGCTGCGCGTGAACAAGCTCCGCAGCACGCTGACCATGCTCGGCATCATCATCGGCGTCGGCGCCGTCATCGCCATGGTCGCCATCGGCACGGGCGCGCAGGCGCGCGTGGCCGAGCAGCTCCAGGCTCTCGGCGCGAACATGATCTTCGTCTTTCCCGGCGCCACGACGTCGGGCGGACTGCGCTACGGCGTCGGCAGCTCGATCACGCTGACCGAAGACGACGCCTGGGCCATCCCGCGCGACGTCCAGGGGGTGCAGGTCGCGGCGCCGAGCGTGCGCGGCGCGGGCCAGCTCGTCTGGGGCAACCTCAACTGGTCCACCATCATCCAGGGGGTGACCCCGGAGTATTTCGAGGCGCGCGACTGGCCCACGGCGTCGGGACGTGTCTTCGTCCAGGAGGACGTGGACGCCGCCGCCAAGGTCGCCATCCTCGGGCAGACCGTGGCCGAGAGCCTCTTCGGCGACACGGATCCGATCGGACAGACCATCCGCGTCAAGAAGCTTCTCTCCACGGTGGTCGGCGTCCTCGAGCGCAAGGGCCAGAACACCTTCGGACACGACCAGGATGACTTGATCCTCATCCCGCTGACGACCGCCAAGCGGAAGGTGCTCGGTGTCACCCAGGCCAATGCCCGCACGATCAACGCCATCTCCATCAAGGTGCGCGACAACGAGGACCTCAAGGAAGTCCAGCAGCAGGTCCGGGAGCTGGTGCGCCAGCGGCACCGCCTCCAGCCGGGCCAGGAGGACGACTTCGGCATCCGGAGCGCGGCCGAGATGGTCCAGACCAAGGACCAGCAGGCACAGCTCATGACCAAGCTCCTGATGTCCATCGCCTCGGTCTCGCTGCTGGTCGGCGGCATCGGCATCATGAACATCATGCTCGTCTCCGTGACCGAGCGGACGCGGGAGATCGGCCTCCGCATGGCGGTGGGCGCGCGGGGGCGCGACATCCTGACCCAGTTCCTCGTCGAGGCGCTGACCGTCGCCATGATCGGGGGGAGCATCGGTATCGTGGCGGGGCTCGGCGCCTCGTACGCCCTGGCCTACTTCGGCGACTGGCGCACGGTGATCAGCCCGCCGGCTATCCTGCTGGCCTTCGGGTTCTCCGGGCTCATCGGCATCTTCTTCGGCTTCTACCCTGCCCGAAAGGCCGCGGGGCTCAACCCGATCGACGCCTTGAGATACGAATGATCACGCGCCTCCTCTCAACCTTCCTGCTGGCGGCGCTCTGTGCGGCGCCCGCCTTCGCGCAGACCTACACGTTCACGCCACAGTCCTCGAGGGAGCTCACCCTGACCTTCCAGACCCAGCGAGAGGGCGGCGCGCGCGTGCTGATCCTGGGCGAAGTGCGCAACGGCTCGACCCAGCCGTGCGAGCGCGTCGTCGTCAAGGCCGAGGGGCTCGACGAGAACGGCCGCGTGGTCAGCCGGGGCCGGGCCTATGTGGCGGGGACGATCCAGGCGAGGGCGACGGCGCCATTCGAGATCAGGCTGTCCTCGGCGGGATCGGAGCGGCGCTACCGCGTGGAGATCGAGACCTTCGAGTTCGTGACCCGCACCGAGGGCCCGTAGCCCCGGAGCGGGTTCAGTCCCCGGGCAGCCCCAAGACCCGTTCGGCGAGGAGCCGGCCGCTGCCGGGGCAGTTCACCGGCACGTGGGTTCTCGTGCGCGACGGCTACCGGTGCCTACGATGAGATGAGGCGGCTCCCACCCCATGGCCCCAGAGAAGGCTTGCGCCGCGCAGCCGCAGGGCCTACAATTCCGGCGCTGCCGGGAGTCATCGAGTGCAGCTGCTTGGGATTGCCCGAACTCCAGGGGAGGCGCAGGATGAGGCGAGCTGACACGCTAGCGGTAGCTTCCGGCTTCCTTGCTCTGCTGCTGTTCCCCAGCTTGGCCCCGGGCCAGACCGGCCAGGGCCTCGGCGTCGTCAGCACCATCTCCGGACAGGCCACGATCAGCCGCGCCTCCGTGCCCCAGCCGCTCCCGCTCCAGTTCAAGGATTCCGTCTTCGACCGCGACCGCATCAGCACTGCCGAGAGCTCCACCGTCAAGGTGCTCATGGGCGGCAAGGCGCTGGTGACGGTCCGGGAGCTCTCGGTGCTGACCATTACCGAAGAGGTGGGGCGATCCACCGTGGATCTGCAGTCCGGGAAGATCGCCCTGGGCGTGGTTCGCCAGCGCATGCGCCCCGGCGAGTCCATCGAGGTCCGCACGCACAACGCCGTCGCCGCCGTGCGGGGCACCGTGATCGTGGTGGAGATCATCCGGGCCTCCGCCCAGGCGACCGGAGGCCCCGGGGCTCTGACCACGAACGTCCACGTGCTCCGCGGGAGCGCCGTCGTGACCCCCACCAACGTACCGGGGTCATCAGGGATCACGGTCGGAGAGTTCCAGACATACTCGCAGATCGGCAACATCCTGGGGGCGAGCCGGCCGCTGATGCCGGCGGCTGTGACCCAGCTGCTGAGCAACCTCCAAACACGTCCGCAGTTCGGGCAAAGCTCCGGAGGGGCCGCGGACCAGATCACGAGCCACGAGCAGACGCGGACCTCGACCGCCTTTGGCTCGGCTACGGCAAGCGATCTGGGTGTGGGAAGCCTCCTGCCAGGTGGAAACAACCCGCCGTCAGCCGGTCAGCAGAAGGCTCCCATCACCCCACCCAAGGGGCCTCCTACGCCGCCTCCTCCCAGGGCCACAATCGGCGGACATCCTCCACCGCCGCCGCCAGGCTGCACCACGCCTAATTGCGTCAAATGAGAGAATTAGGGGAAACGAAGGGCTGGATCCTCCGACAGAGCGCACTTGAGTCACAGGCGCAACCCTGAACCGGCCGCTCCGGAGGCAACTCCGGGGCGGCTTTTCTTTTGGCTCTTCGGGGAGCGGGGCGTTTCTTCACTACCCCACGGGGCACGACTGCGAGGGGCTGGCGACGGCCCGGTTCGACACCGCGCAGTCGGTCGACATCGAGGACCACCTGGCGCAGCTCGACGTGCCGCTCACCCGGGCCCGGCCTCCACGCGATTCACGCGGTCGGTGCAAAAGGCCCGCAACGTCCTGGTCGGCACGCCGACTGTGCGGTTCAGCCTTGGGGAGTCCCGGTTACGATGCTGTTGACCTCGCACAACGATATGCACGAGCGCGACCCCATCGAGCTGCAGCGGTATTCGTTTCTATTCGACGAGGTTCTCAGGCAATTCTCGCCTGACGTGCTGCTGACGTACGGCTCGCCTCCCACACCGTCGGCCTGAGCCGGCGACGGCGGCGGGTGCGGGCGAGGCGGCGGACCTCCGCGAGCGGTGGAGCGCGCCGCTGAAGACCGAGCTGGTGATGCGGCTGCTCCGGGGGGAGGGGCTGGATGCCGTGTCCCGCGATAGCCAGGCGCCGGGGCATGCGATCGAGGGCTGGAAGCGCGTGTGCATCGAGCACGGCGCCCGGGGGCTGAAGAGCCGCGTGGAGCCCGAGGAGCGGGAGCTGACGCTGGCCCGGGCGAAGATTGGGGAGTTGATAATGCGGCGGGAGCTGGCCGAGTTCCTCATCGAACAAAGGGGGCTCGCGATCCGCTGCGACTGGGGCCCGCAGTACATCGCCGACGCCTGGATCAACGAGGACGCTGGCTGGGGATCACGATCTCGCCGTCGTACGTCGGCGAGCCCGCGTGCAACGGGGTGATCGAGCGGTTCAACCGCACGCTCACGGAGCCGTGCGTGTACCTGCATCGCTTCGAGAGCTTGGAGCAGGCGCGCGCGCTCATCGGGGCGTTGATCGAACGCTACAGCCACGAGTGGCTCATCGACCGGCTCGGGCATCGCACACCGGCGTAGGCCCGAGCCGACGCGACGCGGAAGGCCGCATGATCGCCCATCGGTTTCAGACCGAGTCGCCTACGTGGCCCAGGCGCTACGATCTCGGGACGACCCCTCTCGCGGTATCCCCCGACACCGAGTGCGTGACAGCGCTCACGTGTGTCCAGGGAACCGGGTGCGGTACACTTTTGTCTAACATTTGGCTAACAGCTCGTGCCGACGTGCCCGTGCCAGATCCCGAAGTGCGGAAGATAGTGGCCCCTGTGTCGTCACCGTCTCCGGCATCTGATCGTGCCTGGATGGAAACCGATGAAGCCCATGCTCGTTGTGAACTGGTGGGGCTATGGCCAGCAGTTCATCCCATAGCCGGAAAGCGGAGCAGGTAGCAGGCGAGTCGTGTAAAGCGCCCTCGCCGTTCTGGGGGATGTCGTCCCTGCAAGGGAGCTTCGTGTTTGGCGGTCAGGCGTGGTGGAATGTGAGTGTGCAGCTGACTCCTCCGACGATCCCAGTGATCTTCTGCGTGGACGTGGAGCCGGATCCACGACAAGTGAGTCGGGATGCCCGTGAGCCATGGGTCGGATACGAATTCACCCAGCGCTACCTGCGGGACCTCCGCCCGCGGATCGAAGCGCTGACCGAGGCGCCGGCGCACTTCTCCTGGTTCCTCCGCATGGACCCCCAGGTCGCCGAACCCTACGGCAGCGCGACGTGGGTCGCGGACTCCTACCGAGCGCACATGGATGAGATCCAGCGGGCAGGCGACGAGATCGGCGTGCATCCACATCCGTACCGATGGCTCGAGAACGAGCGGGCGTGGTTCCAGGACTTCGGCAACCAGGCCTGGGTCGATCACTGCCTCCGCGTGTCGCTCGAGGCCTTCGCCGCAGCGTTTAGTCGCCCCTGTCTGTCTCTGAGATTCGGCGACCGGTGGCTGAACACCCAGACGGTCAACCTGGCGGAGCGACTTGGAGTCCGCTTCGATCTTACGGTGGAGCCCGGCGCCCCGCCGCTTCCCACGCTCATGGCCGAAGAGCGCACGTCGGGATCACTCCCGGGCTACCTCCGGGTGCCGCGCTCCCCGTTTGCGCCGTCGCCGTCGGACTTCCGCCGCCACGAGCGGCGCGGCGCACGGGTCATTCGCCTCATTCCGCTCACCTCCGGGCACTTACGCTTCGGCATGCTCCACCCCCGCCGTTACCTTCGGCGGCTGTGGCAGAACGGCGTGCGTCACCGCAGGCAAGATACGCCCTTGTCCATGTGGCGGCACTGGCCGCCTCCGGACACTTTCGACCGCATGCTCGATCGCGCGTTGGCCGCCCAGCGCCATCCCTATCTGGCCTTCGCCATCCGCACCGACCTCGGGGTGCGTCCGAATCTCTTGCAGGCGGTCGATGTATGCGTAAACGCGCTGCTCGCCCACCCGGCCCGTTCGCGCTTCCGCTTCTCTACCCCGGCCGAGGCGCTTGCCGGGCTCGAGCCCGCAGGGTAGAGGAACTGGGCCTCGGCGGCCACCGGCCCGCATCTGTGTGTAGGGAGCACATGATCTGTCCGCTCCCGAGAGCAAGTGAAGTGTCCGCTTTTCGGGCGATCTCGGCTACAGGCATGGTCTGGGGAGGTGATCATGCTCTATGCCGCGGCCGCCGTGGAGCGGGCCATGAAGATCCAGCAGGTCATCGTGCGCGCGTTGAGTGGAGCCATCACTTGGTTGCAGGTGGCCGACATCTTGGGCCGCGATCCGCGCAGCATGCGGCGCGATGGGCGACTGAGCCCGGTTCATGCTCGCCAGATAACGGGGTCAGGCCTCACCGGCCATGCGCTTTCTGGCCCGGATGTCGCCGATCAGCCCCAGGTAGCGCTCCAGGTGGACCTCCTCCGTCCACCGGGACCGGTAGGCGCGATAGCCGGCTTCACCAAGCGCATCGCGCAGGGCCGGGTCGGCCTGCAGGCGCTCCATCGCGTCGCGCAGACCCGCGTCGTCCCGGAACACGAGGCCACCGCCGCTCTCCGCCACGATCTCCGGCATCGGGCCCAGGTCGCGGACGATGACCGGGGTCCGCGCCGCGTACGCCTCGATGATGACCTGCCCGAAGGTCTCGAAGGTGATGGAAGGCACCAGGAGCGCGACGGCCCGCGCATAGACGCCCCGGAGCTGGGCGGGTGTCAACCGCCCGAGGAAATGGATGCGCTCGCATCCCGCCGCGAGACGCATGAGCTCGCTCGCGTAGTCGCCGTCCCCCGCCACGACGAGGTCAGCCTCCCCTCCCTCCCGGAAGAGCGGGATCACGGTTTGCAGCCCCTTGAGCTTCTCGAGACGGCCGACGAACAGGAAGAACGGGCGGGACGGGAGCGGGACGCCGTCCAGGGCCCCGGCCGGT
>Ga0209751_10006833_pt1 | contig 10531 bp, 6 predicted proteins | sample RifCSP13_1_FD_184019 | JGI IMG/M metagenome (GOLD analysis project Ga0209751, IMG submission 184019) | Soil microbial communities from Rifle, Colorado - Rifle CSP2_sed 13_1 (SPAdes) (version 2) | ecosystem: Environmental > Terrestrial > Deep subsurface > Rock core/Sediment | place: Rifle...
GGCGGACTGATCGCTGCCCACGCCAATCGAACACTGAACCCATTGCCTGGCTGAAAAACGATCGGCCTGGGGTAAGTGGGATTTTGTTAAAGTTCAAAGCACTCAAACCAAGCCACGATTGCCTCTTGACTTTTCAATTCATCGGTGGGCGGCGTGCGAAGGCTAACCTGTTGACCCGCCGCCGCAAGAACCAACCGAACATTGGCTTTTGAAAGTATAGCCTGCGTGGCTTATAACAAGTTGTCTGTTTAGGATCGGCTCATTCAGAACGGCCTCCGAACAAGCTCGAACATAGTCTTTGCCTGAGGTTGCGTAATTCCAATAGCGGAAGCTTCAGCCCCCGCCTGTAAAACGGACGGGTGGAGACTAGACCAAAACGGATGAACGATGAATTCGCCTAGCGAACCAGAGCGTGCGGCCGGCAAGCCGCCTAACGTCGTCGCCGTCCAGCCGAGAGCATTGAAGTAGGGTGTTGTTGCCGCAGCAACGAGCGGTCGCCAGTGGGGCGTCGTGAAGCCCACTCGTTCGCTGGCGTCTAGCGCAAGGTGCGCCAGGTCGAGGGCCATGCGCCAGTCGAGAATATTGTGCCATGCAAGGTTGCTGTAGTCGCGCAAGCAATCGGGGCATGAAGTCTGACATCGATTGGCGTGGCTCGTGGCGATGATGGGAGCCAGCAAGGAACCCGCCGGGTCAGAGATGAAGCGGAGCAGTCGCTCCATTGCCGTTGGCGTGGCAAACTGTGAGCAATACCCCGCGCCATTCTCCAAAGCGTCTGAGAGAAATATCTGTCCGACGATGAGACCTTGAGTGTTCCGAACGACCCGCAGCCCGACTCGTATTTCCCACTCGTTAATATCTAATAGCACAGCTGCGGCACGACGTAACAGAAACCCGAACGAGTAAAGTGCCGCGCGTCCTTCAGCTCCGCCATTAGCTCGAACGGGCGATAAGTCCAGAGTCATCGGTATGTCGCGCAGACCAATTACAAGCAGGTCAGTAAGCTTGAGAGAACCAAGTGCGCGGACATCAGTGGTAATTCCAGATGCATAGCGCAGTGTCACTGAAAGGAGGTGATCCTCCACTCGCTGTAAGTTTATTTGGTTCACCGCGTCTCGCGTTACCCATGTCTCCCCTTGCATTAGCTTCTCAAATTGGAACAGCTGGCCAGCGTTGTCATTCACAACGCAAATCTCTCTTTCACCAGACCAGAATTCAAAATTGAGATGTTGACTCATCGGCAGAGGTGCAGCATCGGTTTTGGGGCGTGAAGCTCGTGGCGTCCACTCAAAGACTCCATCGAAGTCGCGTCCGCCTTCGTAGAGTGTGCGGAACCCATGCGGTTGAGCGAGTTGCACAATTCGGAAATCGGGTGCCCCAGCGCCACACACTGGACAAATGACGGTGTTCGTTGTGGGTGACATGTCCATTGCTTGGCAGTGCTGACACATGCCTACCGGCACAGGTGGGCCGAGCGGATCCGCTTGCTCGCGGGCCTGCGTCCCGATGCGCCGATAATGCACAACTCCCGCCGCCGTATGCACTACTCCGTCCTTCACCGTTTCCGCGCCAGGTGCGAACTGGCTGATGGCGATGTCAAGGTCACGATCCACGGCATTTTCAGGCGGCCACTCGTGGGTGCGATTAGGGTCGCCGTGAAAAAGCAGGCGTACGCGGGTTGGGAAACCGAACATGGGTAACAATCCAGCATTGGCGAGCCGTTCGCTCAATGAGTCTTGAACAAAGCGTGCATCGTTCGCCACGCGCGTCACTTCGCCAACGAGATTCTGTAGCACGAAATTTAGCAACGTCTGACGCTCGGCTTGAAGTTCCGGCGCAGCGAAAGCCAACAGCACGTCGCAAATTCGCTCTATAGCCATGTTGTTGGCATTAATCCAGCCAGCCACCAGTTGTTCTACGGTGGCCGCCGTTGTCGCGTTTGGTGATTGGTTCCAATTCGCTGCATCGCCGAATTCGCCGTGTACGTTATCGCCACCGTCACCGACGAAAAGCCCCAGTCCAACGAACGCCTGTCTCAGCACCTCTTTGTTCAAAACACGCCGCGCAATGCTTGGTCGGCGCAGGTCTACATAGGGCTGAGGTGGTGGGTCGCTGGTAATGCGGTCTGGGCGTTGAAAATAGTAGTCGTCGTGGCTACGACCCCGACCAAGCGTCAGCGCAACGGCAAGCCCGGCACCACGCCGACCGGCGCGACCAACGCGCTGCTGATAGTTGAAGCGCATCGGCGGCATATTGGCCATCATTACGGCGAGCAATGACCCAATGTCCACGCCCGCTTCCATCGTCGTCGTCACACTCAGCAAATCCACTTCGTCGGTGCGCGGCTCCTCGATTGGACGCGGCAGGCAAATGCCTTGAAAGAGCCGTTGACGGTCGCGGGCATCCATTTTGTTTGTTTGACCCGTGAGTTCCGCACAATTCAGGCGGAAAACATCGCCTGCCTGTGTGGCGAGGAAATTGTAATAATCAGCGTCGATTGGGACAACATTCAGTGATTGGGGTGGAGCGAGCGGTACGAGGCAGTCAATGCATACGCCGCCTGCCCGATGCAGATGCACGCGCCGACATTGAGGGCAAGCATAGAACTGCTCCGAAGCCCGCACTAGGCAGAGCCGCTCGGCAAACAGCACGCCGATCTGCGTCGAGGATAGTACGCCGCATCCCACCAAGTAGTCAACCACGCTACGTTCGAGCAATGCTGGGTTTTCCCCATTGTGCCGAGCCACAGCGTGAATGTAGGCGATCACGTAGCGTGGAATGTTTTGAAGGGCGTTGGCATCATGCGTCGAAATGCGACTGCGGCGGGAACCGAGCACTTGAATCACGCCATCAGCCGTCTCCTGGATTAAAGGCGTTGGCGCCGGGAAACCGATCCGATCTGTCGTTGCGAGTGCGATGTGTAAAGATTCCAAGCTACGGCGACCAGAAGCAAAAACTATATCCACTACTTCGGTGAAAGCTGAGTTTTCAATACGGTGGAGATGATTATGCTCCTCCGGGATGAGATTGACTCGCGGCGTGGGCAGGCCGGTCAAATGCCAATCGTACAACTCGCGCCATAGGCCCTGGCGCTGCTCTGAATCGGTCCACCAAACTTGCGCCGAGAATCCGCCGGGATTCATCCCGCGTGCGAGCAGTCGTCCCGCGATTTCCGTGGTGAACTGGGGGATAGGAAACGGTCCTTCTTCCGCTCGCTGGAGAATAAGTTGCGCCGCTTGAGTATACGTAAGTGAACCCGCCCCCGGCGCGGGGAGATTGGCGAACGCAGTGTTGGCGGCACCTAGCAATATTTGGGCTTCGATAGGGAAGTTTGTCGCGAACTCCGCACTAAGATCCCTCTGATTATTGTCGAGCGGATGGCCAGAAAGCTGAAGTTGGATGGCGGATGCGCCCATGCCTGTAGTTCGTATTGCTTCGACCAAAGATTGCCGTAATGAGTCGCGATAGTGGGCAAATCTCATGCCGGCTGACAGCTTGGCCGCATCCTGTCGGCTGTCGGAGAAAACGACCAGTTTTCTATTCGAGCGCCCTACCGTCTGCGGCATCTGACGCATGAGTGCATCAGAAAGCACCTGTGCGATTTTCTGGAAACCCGTCCGTATTACGCGAATGGGTGAGGGGAGTCTGGTTCGTCTCCTCCAGTCTGCATCACAGCGCGGGCAATATGAAGGATAGGCTTGTCGCGCGCTGTCGTCTGTTGGTGGATTGGGCCGATGCATGTCACGTACGTAATAAACATAACCATTACCGCTGCCAAGCGTCACTGAACCATCTACCGGCGACAAGTTAGCAGCCTGCCACCGCCTTTGTGTGTACGATTGCTGCCATTGTGTCGTGAGTGGCGCCTGCTGATTTGAAGGCCAGAAGACAGCATAGTTTTTGTACTCACGATCGAGGAAAGCCACCTCTGGCGATGCTTCGAGGTCAGGGTGGTCAGCACTGAGAAACCAAGATCCAGGGTTTTGCAGATCTTCCCTCCTATAGCCCCCGAAGAAAACTTCACCGCAAGATTCACACGCAAGTAATTCCAACACACGTGAGCCGCAGCCACAGCTTAAGGTCGGGTGATAGTGAAGTGCACCGACTGGGCAAAGTTCAGCTCGGTTCGGGGCTTGAGTGCAATGAGAATTGGTGCAAGCCCAAATTCCTTGCACATTCCGAAAGAACAGATGCGCTCGAATTGGAAGTGGTGTGGCTCCCTCAGGCGAGCGAGCCAACGTAAGGCAGGCCAGAAGCCCTTCGACCGCCTCAAGACGATCCGTCTCCGATAGCGCGTCACCAAAAACTATGTCGGCAATTTCCTCAGGCGTTCTCGGAAGCAAACTAGTGCTCTCAGGACTTGTTGACGCCGCCCTAAGAGCCTCAGCGGCTCGTGTAAGTACCGCAACATTGTGCAAAACCTGTTCAGGTTCAGATGGCGCGCCGTCATTAAGCGCCGCGCCGTCGATAGCCTGATGTAGCGCGTCCGCTGAGCCATTGATGGTAGCTCCTGCGACAGCCAGGCTATGCCCGTAATCCCGAAAGGCTAATGCGTGAGCTCGCACTGCAGGTATCGCCGTCGCATCGGGCGTTTGTGGCATACTTCGCTCGATATAGAATCGGCTGCGGCTGCGTCCAAAGAAACCTTCTAGATACGCTAATCCACTTGTCCCGACCTCAAGTGACGCACTCGATGCAATAATTCGGAGTTGGTCTGAATCGGGCGAAAGTCCGAGTCGGTCGAGAAATACCCGAAGCAGATAGGCGACCTCAGTTCCGGGCGTGCCACGATACGTGTGCAACTCATCCACAACAAGGTAGAAGAAATGATTGCTTTCACTTTCGATCCAGTGTCGAGTCGTATCGAAGATTCCGGCCTCAATGTCGCGCATGAGCATGATGTTGAGCATCGAGTAGTTTGTAATGAGCAGGTCAGGCGGAGTGTCCTGCATGTCCCAGCGAGTCCACATTTCAGCGCCATCCATCGCAGGGAAGAAACGGCGAGCATCGGAGTCATTGGCTACCAGATTTGCATCTCGCTCCATGTCGCGCAATTCACCCCTCAATCGCGCCGTATTTCCGGAGTTGCGGTCACCAGGGATTGGAGTACGTCCAGTATAGCGGCCGAAATAGAATCGGTTACCATTCCTATGCGCGTCCATCCACGAACGGGCCAGTGTGCTGTCGAGCGCCTCACGTAGGCGGATAAGTTGGTCCTCAACGAGTGCGTTGAGTGGGTAGAGGAGCAAGGCACGAACGGCCGCTGGCCGAACACCAGGATCCTCGTGAGCACGTTGCGGAATTCTAGGCTCCCAACGTCGCTGGGTGCCGTTCATTGTGTAGTGATTCCACCAATCCCAATGTGTATCGCGGGCAAGGGGCACACCCCATGCTACCGATTCGCGGGCAAGGGAGGCAATTAACGGTACAAGAAAGCACTCCGTTTTGCCGGAACCGGTCCCTGTGGTTATTACCACATCACGGCCTTCAACGAGCGATTGCCGGAAGACCTCGCGTTGATGTAAATAAGGCTGCCAAAGTTCGCCGGTACGGGGGTCTGTGAATAGAGTCGGTTCTACAAGATCCGCTAGTTGCTCGGTGAATGGCTCGCCCCATAAGTTATCAAATAGTTCATGTGCCACCCCGCGAAAAGTTACCCCAGACCGAGGGTAAGCCGGCACTGGTTCAATCAACGGCCAGCGCCAGAGAAAGCCATCACGGTTTAGCAGCTCGCGGCGCTCTCGAACGAGATCGGCATAGCGCAGGTCGAACGGGCTATCGAGATAGCGCAGGTAGAGATCGCGAAGGTTACGGAAGAGGGCAAGTGGGTTGTTCATGTCAGTCGTTGTCGAAGTAGATCGGCGGCGAAATGTGCAATGTCCGGTGGCACATCGCTGTAGAGTAAACGTGCGGTTGTTGGATCGAACGACGGAGGAATACCAGAGCAAAGCACGAGCGCTCGTTCGAGTAGTCGGGGTGGATGGCAAGAACCAGGCAAACTAAGAATTCGGGTTCCATTGTCGTAACCAAGCAGTCCTGGGTGACGGCATAAGAGCGCATAAAGCGCGACGGCGCGCGGCATTTCAAATGTGCCGCTCTTCCAGCGCAAAAAATATCGCCAGCTGTCATAATGTTGAAACTCGAACAAGCCTGTGCGCGCCGTTTGGGCGTGCTGACGGTCTGTGATGCGCCAACGAATACTGACAACGTCAAACTCACGAATGCGCCAGTCTGCACCGACTGGGAATTCGGCTTGTTCGCTGCCACGCGACGGCGGGTCGCAGGGTGGCAAGAGCGAGAGAACGGCAAGCGGTGCGTCGGCCTGGCAATGTGCTCCGACTTGTGTAGCCACCTGTTGAAGCGTCGAAATACTGGGTGCAACAAAGCGAATCACTTGCGGCACGTCGTGATACTCGAGTACTTCAACTTCACAGTCAACATTTTTGTCAACCTGAAGCGCTCGCTCGCGAAGTGCTGGTGAACGTGCGCCACACAAGACCGCACGGACTCCATCTGACACTGGATGCGCTGCCAGCGTTGGTGGGGCGACGCGCCAGCCTCTTTCGCAGCCGCGGGTGAAGAACTCGGCGTGCCCAAGGCGTTCGAGGTTGAGTCGAAGTTGCTGGTGCAAGGGAAACTCGCCCTCTTCAGGTGTGACGCTTCCATCGCTCTCAAAATCACCCTCGGTGGAATGGATCTCCTCCACAGCAGCGCGGAATTGCTGCCACGATCCTTCGCGACGGGCTGAGAGCCAAAACAACAGTTCGTTTGGCTTCTTCACCGCATCCTCTTCCAAAGCCGTTTGGCTACAGCGCGATAACGCCGCCAGAGGGCCTTGGCGTCTTCGCTTGCGTCGGCCAGCGCAAGTTGTTTACATCCTGCGCCGTTGATGGCTGCAACCCACTCTCTCAACGCACGATCCGCGTTTCGGTCTCTGCTCACACGTTTTGCGGCAGAGGCTGGCTCCCTGGAACCTAGTAACACAAGACGGGCTGTGCGCTTATCCGCATGGATAGGGTCAATTGGCAGCGCCCAGACGGGGGCAAAGGGAACTAGTACGAGAATAGTTTCGGAATGCACGTCATGCCGCGCCTGGTATCTGAAGATATCACCCGGTCGTGCTCCAATGAGCAGTAGGTGCGTAGGCGGGATGCGAGCTTGATGCCAGTGCGTACCGTCAATACGGTGAATGCCCGCGCCACAAATCATCGCTCCGGTGCCAAAGTTATGCGCGTTCCAACGTTCCCATCCTTCGTCCATTGTGCGCAACGCATAAGTCTCGGCCCGATCGGCGAACCAAAGGCGATGTTCACCCTCAGCATCCCAACCGGGCGCTTCAAACGCGCCGTCGATGGCAGGTAGTGCAGGTTTGCCGTCAATCATTATTCGAAAATTATCCCCTAGTTCTCCTGTAAATCGAATACGCGGTGGGAAGCCGACGAGCCACGTGATTCTTTCTAGCCTGATCCCTCCGACAAAATGCGGTTCAATCTCGTGTGCCGGACAAAGAACATTCAGAATATCCCTCTCCTCTCGCATGGCCACTGTACGCGTTGGAGTCACGAAAGAGAAACCATCCGGGCGGAACCCCGGGCGTATTATCATCGTTCACATCTGGGGTGGCACAGCCAGCGTTGGCAAGAGCAGCCAACACCTGATCGAACAAGTCGGCCGTCGCCAGAATCACGTGACGGGTGTTCAGCCGAAGGCGTGCTGTGGTTATAAAGCCGTACAATCCAATTTCGTCTCCTGGGGCGAGCACGTAGAGTTCGCGTCCACTCAGCACCCATCGCCAACGACACGCGTCGCCCCGCCCACGCCAGTCGATGCCCACACGAAGTGCATTGGAAGCGTCAGCAAGCGGCACTGATTCATAGCATTCGTCCCGCCTTTCAATGAGGCGCATTTCGCCTTGCAAGCCTGTGACTTCAACCTCGCCCGGCATTCCTTCACGCTTGTCTGGAACGAGGGCCAGTGTCCTCACGGTCCCATCACGTCCAAACACAAGTTGAATGCGAAGCCATAAGTCGTCGAATGCCTGCTGCGCGGAACGCGGCGTTCGCTCTCCGTCTGGGGTTCTCTGCTTGATTGCTGGAGGTGTTGGAGGGTGATAAGTCGGAGGCTTGGGTATTGGCTCGGTCTCGGGTAGTGGCAGCTTCGGTGTCTCTGGAGCATCCGCCTCTTCTTCAAGTTGTGGCAATAGGGTTGGAAGGGTCGTGTCGGCCGTTGTCGTTTTTGTCGGGCCGCCTGACTCGCCGAGATCCTTGTCGGTAATGCCAGATCCCGTCGCGGGTTCGCTCGCTGGCACGTGGGTATCTGGAATTGAAGGCGGTACTCTGGACTCCGTTACGGGTGGTTCGGAATCATCTTTGATGCTGGTGCTGATAAGCTGCTGAGGGAAGGCCGTCCCATCCTCATCAGAACTCACTTCAGTCGTCGCCGGAATCGGAGCATCAGGCGAGGTCGGCAGAGGTGGTTGTGGTACGTAAGGGACTGTTGGTGCCTCTTCTGGCTCAGTAATCTTTGGTGAGGTTGGGGTAATCTCACCTTTAGCGGGCGCAATCGTTAGAAAGTCAGCAGGCGTGCTTGGCGTAACGCTTTCTTTACGACCAACTAGACCTAATAACCAACGTATGAGTTTGCGAAACCATTCCATACGACAAGCCTTTTGCTGAAATACTGGCTTGGGTCGACTCACGCCCTGAACTTGCCGACACTTTCGACTGCAACGTAGCCGCCCAACTAAATGGTTAGCTGTGATTTAGTGGCTCAACGGCTTATGAACCTCTGCGGCCTAATCCCCTAAACGAATTTAGGCATCAGGCGGTGATCGGTTAAGGTTGAGTGGACGTCTATAACGAATATACCATAAATCGCAAAGCTAAAGCAGGAGCACCAGGATGTGAGCACAACCATGATCCGCCGGTTGCGCGCACGAAAAGTCTAAGCGTCCGTCTTCCAGAGCGGCGCATCCAGCCACTCTTCAGTGGGTTATCGCGCGCCGGCGGCTCAGGCGGTTGGACCACTGATCAACGGCAGCACCCCGACCAGGAATCCCGTGGCGAGGTCAAAGATGTAGTGCGCCCCGATGATCGGGACGAGACGGCGGCGCAATAGCACAAACACCAGCGTGACCCCGCCCGTGGCGGCCCAGGCAGCCAGGACGCGTGAGACCAGGTAGGTCTGATCGGCGATAAACGGGATAGCCAGGTGCTGAAGCCCCCAAAAGAATGTCACAACCAGAACGGCGACCCAGGTCCTATGGGATAGCGCTTCGATGCGCGGGAACAAGTATCCCAAGTACACCAGCTCTTCAGCGATCACCCATATCACAGGCCAGACGATCAGGCTGTACAAGGCCGCGGCGGGCGGGAGGTCTACAATGGCGATCATGGGAGGCAGGGCAGACCCGTAGAAGAGGCGGGTGATACCACTCGCCAGGGCTGCCGCAGGCGCGACGGCCAGCAGATAGAGCGGGGTCCAGGACAGTTGTTTGAGGGCGGCTCTGCCTCTCACGCCGATCAGATCGCCGAGGGTTATACCTTCACGACGCGTCAACCAGACGAGCGAGAGCAGACACAGCACGTCTGTAATCGTGCTGTAGACGGGCCACCAGCTGGCCGCCGCGTGCCACGCGTCCTGTGAGCCCAGGAGCGCAACCAGCCCAGCTACGAAGCCCTGGGCAACAAAGGCGAACACAAGACGCGCAGGCAGGAACAGAAGAACTGGCCACCACGAGAGCCTGTATGCTGAATAGTGGGCTTCCAGAGTTGTAGGAAGATTCTTGGTGGGGATGAGAGGCTCTGGCAAGTTTGACTCCATAAGCTCGGTGGTATTGTACTGTGACGAGCAGAGACGCGTGCTATAGCCGCCACGCGTTCGATTCTAACGTTTTTATTGCACCTCAGCGCTGGTTATCAGACAAAAGTTCCCGACCAGGCTTCGAAGTGCCGCCCACCACGCTGGTCGTCGCGGTAAAAGATGAGATATGTCAGCATCTGGTAGGGTACGAATTTTTGCGCTTTGGGGTCCTTGGCGGTGAGGGTGTAGTAAGAATGCCAGGTCCCTGCATTCATGTAAATCTGGTGGGCTGTAGTTGGCGGCATGGAAACCGTATCGAGCGGGATGACTTCGTGGTGATGGGTGTGTCCATAAGCGATGTAACGGGAGGTACCTTTCTTGAAAGCGGTCTCCTTCAGGGCAAACTTGGTAAAAGAGATTTCTCCTCCCCACATCTTTTCGCGCACCCAGACTACAACCTCATTGATTGTATTAAACGAGGCGCGCTTGGAGATGTGCAGGAGAATCTCGAGAGCATCCACCGCGTCAAACCTGAAGGCTTTATCGGCTGCGCGGACAAAATCCACATTCAGGAACTGCTCTCCGAGATTATCCCAGATGGATTTAAGCTTATTTTCCGCGGCGGTGTTCTGGCTGAATTGCCTTATTTGCCCGGCAATCCATAGCGGAGTAGCCAACGCCGGGCGGACGTTGGTAATCTGGCGCAGGCTGTCGATCAGAGCCGGAGGGAGAT
>Ga0209751_10006838_pt1 | contig 10525 bp, 9 predicted proteins | sample RifCSP13_1_FD_184019 | JGI IMG/M metagenome (GOLD analysis project Ga0209751, IMG submission 184019) | Soil microbial communities from Rifle, Colorado - Rifle CSP2_sed 13_1 (SPAdes) (version 2) | ecosystem: Environmental > Terrestrial > Deep subsurface > Rock core/Sediment | place: Rifle...
TCGCGCTCGCGCTCGCGCTCCTGCCCCCGCCTCGCCGGCTCGGCCGCCCGCCTACTGGATGAGCGGGTTCACGATCCCGAGGACCCGGCCCGACACCGGCGCCAGCCCGACCGACAGCGAGGGCTCGATCGGGCCGCCCTCGACGCTCGGCTCGAAGGTGAAGGTCACGAGCTGGACGAAGTCCTCGCCGGTGCAGTCGAGCTGCGGCGGCACCTCGTTCCGCGGGCAACCCTGGAGCTCCACCGTTACGGCGATGACGCCGCGATCGAGCTGCCGCGGGACCTCGGTGCGGAGGACCTGGAGGGCGATCCCGACGAGGTCGTCGCAGGAAAGCGCTCCGGGGATGACAACCCGCGCGCCTCCGCAGGTCGGGGCGGGCAGGAACAGGCCGGTCGGCGCGGGGCTGCCGAGGACCCCGCAGCCCGCCAGGAGCCACGCCGCCGCGACCAGCGGCAGCCCGGCCAGGGGGCGGCCCAGGCGGGGTGGTCCGTGCATGCGCTGCTGACGCCTCCTGGCGACCGATGGTTCCGCGGGACGATGCGCCGGTATCATCCTCCCGATGACGGACCGCGGGCTGCCCCTCGTCGACGGCGCACCGGCCTGCCCGTTCGTGGCCCTCGAGGACGACCGCGACGCCCGGGCGACAGCCCCCGACCATCGTCATCGCTGCTACGCCGAGATCCGCCCGGCACCGCGGGCCCTGGCTCACCAGGAGGCGTACTGCCTCTCGTCGGCATTCCCGGTCTGCCCGACCTTCCAGGACTGGGCGCGCCGCGAGGCGGCCCAGGCTCGAGCAGCGGCGGCGTCGGCCGACGCGGACGACGCCCCGGCGCCAGATCGGACGGCTCCGTCGGCGCCTCCGCCTGGTTCGTGGCCGGCCGATCCCGCGCCCGAAGGGCCGGGTTCGAGCCAGCGCAACCCGCCTCGCAGCTGGGCCGCCCCGCCTCCATGGCTGAGCTCCCGGGACGGGGCGCCGGAGGACGACGAACCCGACGTGGAGATCCAGCCGCCCGTTCGGGGCGGCGGGCTCGCCGGGTCGTTCGCCGATCGGCTCGCCGGTGGCTCGGCTGGTCGGCCCCAACCCGGCCCGACCGACCATCCCCCGGCGCCGGTCGAGCGCCGGAAGGCCCAGGCTGGCGACGACGACGATGCCGAAGCGGAGGGCCACGACCGATGGGCCGGCACTTCCCGATCGCGCCGGCCCGATCGCGACGATCGGGCTCCGGCGGCCCCGGCGTTGCCGGGACCGTCCTGGGAGCGGCCGCGCCGGCTGGAGGCCTACCCCACACTGAAGACCCGGATCGGGCTGCCGTCGCTGTCGCTGCCACCGATGCTCGTCGGCGTGGCCGCCCTCGTGCTGGCGGCGGTTGCGCTCTTCTTCCTTCCAACGATCCTCGGCCTGTTCGGCGACCAGACCGGGACGGGCGGCAGCCCGACACCCTCGGTGCCGGCTTCGGGAGCTCCGTCGGGCTCGCCGGCCGAGCCGACGCCGACCCCCGCCCCCACCCAGCTGATCTATCGCGTCCAGGAAGGCGACACGATGTCGAAGATCGCCGACCGCTTCGGGGTCCCGCTGTCGGCGCTCATCGAGGCCAACCGCGAGACCGTCCCGAATCCGGACCTTCTCCAGATCGGCCAGGAGGTGATCATCCCGGTCGCGGCCCCGACGACCCTGCCCGGCGTCTCGCCGTCGCCCTCCCCGACGCCGGCGAGCTGACCGCCCTCGTCGCCGCGGGCGACGACTCGTCGCGGGGCTATCGCGGGGCTATCGCGGGGCTATCGCGGGGCGAGGTTGATCGAGGTGATCTTTCCGGCCTCGACCCGGAAGGACGCATCGAGGTGCTGCGAGAGGGCACCGGGACGAACGCTCAGGAGGTCGGCCTGCCAGGTGATGCCGAGATCGCGGATCTCGCCGGGGATCATCTTCAGCCCGGTCTCGGCCCGCAGGAACCAGCCCCCGACCTGTTCCACGCCGCGGAGCGTGCGGGCGTTGTCGCCGACGTGGATGCGCATCTCGACGCGTTCGTCCATGAGCGCGACCGCGCCGGCCCGATCGCCGTCGTTCAGCAGCTCGAAGAAGGTCTCCATCGTGTCGACTGCACCCATGGTCCCAGTGTAGAGGCGCAACCGCCGGCCCGCCGCCGGTGTGGTTCAGAAGCCGCCCCCGGCGCCCCCGCCACCACCGCCCCCGCCGCCGCCGAAGCCGCCCCCGCCGCCCGATCCGGACGAGCTCGGGGCGTTCCCGATCGTGCCCATGGCTGCCATCATCCCGCCGATGCTGGGGATCCCCGAGCTCGAGAAGATCCCGCCGCCGCCACCGGTCGCGCCGCTGGCGAGGCTCGTGCCGTCGCCGCCGCGATACCACAGCGGCAGGTAGCCCGTCCGCACCCCGCCCTCGCGGCTGTCGTCCATCGTCCTGGCGAGGACGTCCTCGACCTGGCCCGAGAGGCCGAGTGCCGTCGCCCAGACCACCGCCTGGTCGGGCGTCTCGAGCCACGACAGGCCAGCCTCGCGCACGACCTGGTCCATCGACCGGGCCTGCTCCATCGTCTTCGACAGGGTCCGTCGATAGGCGAGCAGCCAGGCCTTCTGCATCGCCCCGGCCATCGTCCGGGCCGGCATCCAGCCGGCCATCAGGAGGGTGACGATCCCGACCGCGATGAGCACGACGCCGAGGAGAGTGAGCCCGCTCGCCGGGATCGTCAGTCCGGCCCAGACCAGGACGCCCCCGGCGACGCCCTCGATGACGCCGCGGATGCGCCACCGGCCGACGACCGTCGAGGGGCGCTCGGCGAACCACTTGTTGCGGACCGCCGCGTCCTCGACGTGGCGCTCGAAGATCGGCACGTCCTCGGCGAGCTTTGGGAGGTCGTCGGGCTCGATCGACTCCTCGTCGGCGAGCTGGTCGAGGCGCTTCTCGAGGTAGGCCTCCGCGGGTCCGAGCGGCCGCCGATCGGCCAGGTCGAGGCGGGCTTCTGCGATGTCGACGCGATCGGCGGTGTCGGCCCGCGCCGTCCGGGCGGCCTCGTCCTCGGCCACGTCGGCCGTGGCCGCGGCCAGCGCCTTGTCGCCGACGTCGACGGTCAGCTTCCGCCCGATCCCGAGCGGTCCGTGCTCCTCGCGGAAGGCCACCCGGCCCCGGCTCGCGAGGTCGAGGAGGGCCGTCGTCAGCGTCCGCCGGGACACGCCGCCGTCCAGGATCATCGTCGCCGCCGCGGCGGTCATCCCGCTCGGTGGCGCCGGGACGAGCACGGATTCGGAATCGGTGTACTCGGGATCGCGACCGAACCGCAGCCAGTGGAAGACTGCCCAGCCGAGGAGGCCGAGGAGCGCCGCCGCGCCCCCGACGAGGCCGACGACGGCGTTGACCTGGCGGGCCATCTCGAGGGAGCGCGAGTGCTCGGTCGTGGCGGCGGAATCGATCTTGCGAATCGCCGCCAGGATCGCGCCGTCGAGGTCGGCCGCCTGGAGCCGCGGCAGCATGTCGTCCTCGAAGATCGCCTGGCGCTCGTCGTCGGTCAGGAAGGCCGACCTGAATCCGGAGCCGGCGTAAAGCTGGACCTGGCCGTGGACGAGCGACGGGTCGAGGTCGAACAGGATGACAAGACCGTCGTCGAAGCCCTTTCGGCCGACGCCCCACTGGTCAAGGAGGGCCCGGGCGTTGTCGAGGGTCTGGCCCTCGGTCGTCCGGAACGGCCAGGCCTGGGTGTAGACGACGACCTCGGCCCCGGTCCGGGCCTCGATCGTATCGATCGTGGTCTCGACCTCGTCGATCGTCGCCTGCTGGAAGACGCCGGCCAGGTCGTAGACGGCCCGGTTGAACTCGGGCTCGGGAAACGGCGGCCCGGGATCGGCGGCGGCCCCGGCGGTGGCGACCGCGAGGAGCAGGACGCCGGCGGCCGCGGCGGCGCGGGCGAGGCGGGTCAGGGCCAACCTCAGACGACGACCTTCCGGCTGGTGTTGACCATGCCGAGCACCGTGGAGACGAGGCTGATCACGATCGACGCGAGGAGCGCACCGAGGAAAGCGTCAGAGTCCAGGGTCGGCGGAAAGCCCCCGATCGAGAAGCCCAGCTTCAGTTGGTCGGAAACGAACGCAACGAGGAGCAGCAGGAGCGCGTTCAGGACCAGCGAGAAGAGCCCCAGCGAAACGAGCGTGACCGGGAACGACAGCGCCTTCAGGATCGGCTTCACGTACGAGTTGACGAGGGCCAGGATGAGGGCGACGGCGAGCAGCTTCCACCAGTCGTCGCCGAAGGCGAAGTTGATGTTCGTGAACGGCAATTGGATCGCCGCCCACACGCCGACCGCGTTGATCAGGACCTTCACGAGGAGATCGATCACGTCGTTGCCTCCCGAGGTGTGACGCCGGTCCACCCGGCCCGGACGCGCCGATCATCGCAGATGCGCGCCAGCGCGCGGTGCTCAGCGGAGGAGGAACCCCGTTCCGAGTGGATCGCGCGGGTCGAGCTCGAAGGCATGGTTGCCCGTCCTGAAGGCCGAGCCCTCGACCTCGGTGATCACTGACGGCCGGCCACCGATGGCGGGCCCGTTGCCGACGACCCGTCCGGTGAAGACCGAATCGACGATCGACCGATGAACGAGCATGGTGCCGCGCCCGAGTGGCCCACCGGCCTCCGCGTCCAGGAGCGCCAGGCGGGCCGAGGTCCCGCTGCCGCACGGCGAGCGATCGACCTCGCCGTCGGCGAAGACGGTCACATTGCGCTGGACGAGGCCGGCGCCCGGTTCGTCGGGCTCGGGCTGCCAGAAGATGATCCCGTAGGTCCCGGCCAGCTCCGGCTCGTCAGGGTGACGCGGGTCGAGCCCGGCGTCGAGGGCCGGGCGAAGCTCGCGCTGGAGGGCGATGAGCGCGGGCAGGCTGGCCCGGTCGACCCGCAGGCCGAGGGTCCCGACCTCGACCGAGCCGTAGAACGCGCCGCCGAACGCGACGTGGACCGCGACCTGTCCCCGTGTCGTCCGAACTCCGACTCCCCGGGCGACGGCGAACGACGGGACGTTCCGGAACGTGACCGAGGCCACCCGGCCGGCCTCCATTCGGGCTCGGCAGGCCAGCCGGCCCGACGGCACGTCGACGGTCACCGGCACCTCCGCCCGCCCGTCGACCACGACCCGGCCTTCGTCGATCGCCCAGGTCACGAGCGCGATCGTGCCGTGGCCGCAGGCCGTCGAGTAGCCCTCGTTGTGGAAGAAGACGACGCCGAGGTCGGCGCCCTCGTCGTCGGGCGGTGTGACGAAGGCCCCGTACATGTCGGCGTGGCCGCGTGGCTCGTCGACCACGAGGTGACGGATGGCATCGACGTGGTCGCGCGCCCAGCGGCGGCGCTCCAGGACCGTCCGGCCCTCGAGCCCGGGGGCGCCGTCGACGACGATCCGGAACGGCTCGCCGCCGGTGTGGTAGTCGACCGTCCGGACGATGCCGCCCGCTGGGTCCGGCCCGCCGGTCACGGCCGATCCGGCCGGTCCGGCCGGGCGAGCCGCGCCTCGAGGCGGGCCTTCACCGCCGGCCAGTCCTCGGCGACCACGCTGTAGTACGCCGAGTGCCGGAGTCGTCCGTCCGGCATCACCATGTGGTTGCGGAAGATCCCCTCGAAGGTCGTCCCGATCCCGAGGAGGGCAGCGCGCGAGGGCTCGTTCCGGGAATCGGTCTTGAACTCGACCCGGTTGGCGCCGAGGTCCTCGAACGCGTGGGTCAGCTGGAGGAGCTTGGCCTCGCGGTTGGCGCCCGTTCGTTGGAAGCTTCGCCCGACCCACGTCCAGCCGATCTCGAGGCGGCGGTGCTCGGGCACGATCGACAGGAACCGGGTGCTCCCGATCGCCCGGCCCGAGGCGAGGTCGATCGTGGCGAACGGCACCTCGGTCCCGGCCGCCGCATTGCCGAGGGCCGTCTCCAGCCACCGTCCGAGGCCCTCGCCATCGGTCGGGCGGGCGATCGTCCAGGTCCAGATCGCGGGGTCCAGGCCGACCGCGGCGAGGTCGTCGAGATGATCCTCGGCGAGCGGCTCCAGCCGGACGCGCCGGCCAGTCAGGACGACCGGCCGGACCCACGGCGGCGACGCTGGCGATTGGCTGGCGATCACGTGCCGACCGCCGTTCGCCCCAGGACGACGACATCGATCGGCTCCTCCCGGCCCTTGAGCTCCAGCGTCCGGCGTTCGAGGCTGTCGGTCGCGAGGTTGGCCCGCTCGACGGTCGCGATCGACACGAGGAGCTCGCCGGCCGTGGCAACCGACCCCAGCCTCGCCGCCGTGTTGACGGCGTCGCCGACGCCGGTGAAGTCGAGCTGGCCGCCCTCGGCACCGAGGACGCCGACATACGCCAGTCCCGTATGAACGCCGACCCCGACCGGCAGCCAGTCCGGCTCGCCGGCCGATCCGGCGACGCCCGCGAGGATCCCTCCGCCGGCGCGAATCGCCGACGCCGCCGGACCCCCGTCGCCGGTGAAGACCGGGACGAAGAAGGCGACGACCCCGTCGCCGAGGAACTTGTCGACGAGACCGCCGGCGTCGTCGACCGCCATCGCGCAGACCTGGTAGAAGCGCTGGAGGAGCTCCTGGTAGGCGGCCGGCCGCATGTGCTCGGCGACGCCGGTCGAACCGCGGATGTCGGCGAACAGGAACGTCGCCTCGACCTCGGCCCCGCCGACTGACGTGCCGAGGCTTCCGGTGCAGATGCTGCAGAGCGCGGAGTTGGCCTGCCAGCGGCGCCACGGCGTGAACCGGAAGACCTTGCCGCCGAATCCACCGAAGGGCGCCTGGCAGGCCTTGCAGCGTGGCGCCGACGGGATCCGGCGAAACGCCGACTTCATGCGCTCGAGGCCCTCGATCCTCCCGTCGAGGAAGTCTCGCCACATCTCGTCGTTCGACCTGGCGCTCGGCACCCACAGCCTCCTCACGCGCCCTCGCCGCGGCGCGGCTCGATCCTACCGCGCCCGACCGCCCGACCGGCCGGCAGGCGGCGATCTACGGGTGACCGCGCGGGTCCGGGTCTGCAAACCCGCGGCGAGGGCGGATCGGATCGCCTCGACCCGGTAGCCGGCCGTCCGGGCGACCGCCACCAGGCGACGCTCGCTGGCCCGCGCTTCGCGGCGGCCAGCGGGCGAGGGATCCGCGATCGCGGCCAGCTCCGCGGTGGTCGTCGCCAGGGCATCCCAGCCGTCGGCAGACACGTATTCGATGCCCTCCCAGGCATGGTGGCCGACCGCCGCTCGCAGCTCGGGGTCGGCGAGCCAGGCGTCGACGAGCGCGGCCGTTCGGGCAGCCTGGCTACCTCGTCTCGGGCCGACGTCGGCGGGCAGCGGCAGGCCGACAAGGTGCCGGGTCCGGGCAGCCACCGCGCGGGCCGAGCCGTCGTCGAGACCGCGGGCTGCGAAGCCACCCGCGAGGGGCCAGGCGAGACGCCATTCGTCGATTGCGGCGCGGCGTGCGGCGGCCGATCCGGGCAGCCAGGCGAGCGCGGCCCAGCCGAGCCGAGCCGCGACCTCGACCGGATCCGTCGCCTCGGCAGCGCCGCCAGCCGCCGCGGGAAGGCCAGCAGCCGTCGCGCGAGGACGGCCGGTCTCGTCGGCGCCGAGCCGGGCCAGGCGCTCGGCCGCCTCGGTCGCGCCGCGACCGGCGACCGCTGGGTCGAGACCGGACGCCACGGCGGCTGCCTCGAGCCGGGCCCGCGTCGTTGCGACGTCCGGGAGGGCCGCCACCGCCGCGAGGAGCGGCACGTGGATCGCCTCGAATCGGATCGCCGCAAGGGCGTCGAGGAGCGACGCCGCACCGGCGCCCGCGAGCCGGTCGGCGAGCCGTCGCCAGTCGAGATCGGACGCCGGGTGCTCCACGATCTCGGTGAAGGCCCGGTTCTCGTAGGCCTGGAGCCTGAGGCCGAGCCCGCGCTCCCTGAGCTCGCCGACCGTCGTCGCCAGCCCGAAGCCCGTCCGCGGGTCACGGAACGAGACGACCGCCCCGGCCTCACCCGATATCCCGAGCGCGTCGGCCAGCGAGACTCGCTCGAGCCGGCGCTCGCCGGCCTCATCCTTCACGGCGAAGGCCACGCTGTCGCGGATCCGCCCGCTCGTCGAGGCGAACCGGTCCTGATACACCACGAGCGAGCGATCGCCGCCCGAGCCGTTCGAGTAGGCCAGGACGTGCTCGTCGACCGTGCCCCCGTCGGTGAGCACGTCGTACATCCGGAAGTCGCGCGAACCGGCGAAGCGGCGGCGCTGCCGGAGGAGGGGGAAGAGCTCGCGCTCATGGCGGGCGACAAGATCGAGATTCGGCCGCTCGTCGAGGGTCGCCCGCCGGAACTCCATGCCGTAACGCTCGCCGAGGCCCTCGACCTGGCCGTGGCCGAGCATCGGCAGCCCGGGCAGCGTGGCGAGGACCGTGGCCACCCCGAAGTACTTCTCGCCGTCGCCGAACTGCTCGATCGCGGTCTTCTCGTCGGGGTTGCTCATGAAGTTGACGTAGCGGCCGAGGATCGCCGGGTCGAACTCGACCGTGTCGCGGATGACCTTCCGGTAGCCGGCCCCGTCCTCGTCGCGGAGCATGTGCATGAAGGCGCTGTTGTAGACCCGGTGCATGCCCAGGGTCCGAACGAAGAAGCCTTCCATGAGCCAGAAGGCCTCGGCCAGGAGGAGGGTCCCGGGGACCTCGGCCGCGACCCGGTCGACGACCTCCCGCCAGAACTCGTGGGGCATGGCCGCCTCGAAGGCCGAGCGCGAGAGGGCGTGCTCGGCGCGCGAGGGGATGCCGCCGCCGGTGCCCGGCTCGGGCCACCACAGGCGCCGGACGTGGCGCTTGGCAAGGACCATCGCGGCGTCGAAGCGGATGATCGGGAAGCGCCGGGCGACGTCGAGGATCGTCCGGATCACGGCCTCGCGGACATCCGCCCGGAGGTAGTCCAGCTGGGCGGTGTCGTTCCAAGGGAACGACGTCCCGTCGTTGCCGTGGTAGATGAAGCGGGTGTCGCCGGTCCGGGTGTCCCTGCGCCGGAAGACGACCGCCGCGTCGCTCGAATCCCAGTAGTGATCCTCCAGGAGGATCTCGACCGAGGGGTCCGGTGACAGGTTCGGGCCGCTGAACTGGTAGGCCGGGAATGGTGATTCCGACAGGGCCAGGAAGCGGTCCGGGTGCTCGATGACCCAGCCCGAGTCGAGGCCCATGTGGTTGGGAACCATGTCGGAGGCGAGCCGGATGCCGCGGGCCGCGGCCCGGTCGAGAAGGACGGCGTAGGCCGCCTCGCCGCCGATGTCGTCGGCGATCCGGTAGTCGTCGAGCGAATACGCCGAGGCGACCGCGTCGGGATTGCCGCGGAGGTGCTTGATCCGTTCCGACGCCCGGCTTCGCTGCCAGAGCCCGATGAGCCAGAGCCCGGTGACGCCCCAGGCCGCCAGGCGGTCGAGCTCCTCGTCGGGGATCGCGTCGAGGGTCCTGATCTCGCGGCCGTGGCGGCGCGAGAGCTGGTCCAACCAGACGTAGGTCGACTTCGCCAGGAGGACGACCCGGGGCATCCAGTCGGTGTCGTCGGAGAAGCGCTCCGGCTCGGCGTCCAGGCCGGTGAAGTCGGGCGCCTCGGCCGGGCCCGGGCCACCGCCGCCGAAGCGCTGGTGGAGCGCGCGCTCCTCCTCCGCGACGAGGTCGGCGGCCAGGAGCAGCCGGTCTTCGAGGCCCTCGACCCCGGCCAGCAGCTCGGCCCAGTGTTCCCGGATCCAGCGGAGCTGCCCGGCGAGCGAGGTCGGCGACGCGGCCGACGGGGCCCGCAGGAGCTCGGGCAGCGGCCGCCGAAGGGGGTCACGACGGCCCGCTCGCGTCCTTGCACCCGCCTCGGCTGCGGCGCCGGTCCAGGCCGCCTCGAGCTCCGCCTCGAGGGCCGCCACGACGCGGGGGTAGGCGCCCTCCCTCCGGAGCGCCCGATCGTCGAAGAGGTCGCGCAGGCGGTCGGCGGCGGGGTCCTCGTTGATGACCGCCAGGAGGAGGCCTTCCACGAGCGCCTCCCGCCGCTCCTCGGCCGCCGCCGCGACCGCCTCGGTCCGCTCCTCGACCGAGGCCGACGCGAGAGTCTCCCGGCCGGCCGGCAACGGCTCGTGGCCGGGCGGCAGCGGCTCCCGCCCGAACTCGCGGGCGAGGCCGCGGACCGTTCGATCGACCCGTGCCCGGCCCGCCGAGGCATGGGCACCGTCCACCGCGCCCGTCACGGCGCCGGGCAGGATGGCGGCCTCGTAGCGTTCGACGAGGCGATGGAAGACCTCGTGGAGGACGCCGATCGCGATCAGCTCGCCGGCGGTGACCGTCGGCGGCCCGGGGGCGCGGCCGGCGGCCCGGTCGAGGTTGATCCGCTGGGCCGCCCGTCGCGCCTCGACGACGTCGGCGACGCCGAAGCCGCCGCGCTCGTCCGCCGCGTCGTCGAGGTCGTGGCGGTGCCTGGCATCGCGCGAGAGGTGGATCGCCCGCATCGGCGAAGGATGTCACGACCGAGCGGCCGCGACCGAGCGGCTGCGGCCGAGCGGCTGCGACCGAGCG
>Ga0209751_10006840_pt1 | contig 10524 bp, 10 predicted proteins | sample RifCSP13_1_FD_184019 | JGI IMG/M metagenome (GOLD analysis project Ga0209751, IMG submission 184019) | Soil microbial communities from Rifle, Colorado - Rifle CSP2_sed 13_1 (SPAdes) (version 2) | ecosystem: Environmental > Terrestrial > Deep subsurface > Rock core/Sediment | place: Rifle...
GAGCTGCTCGTCGCGAAGGGCCCCGGCGAGCAGACGGCCGACCCGCACGAGCATCTGCGGCTTGATCGCGAGGACGACGATGTCCGCCCCGCCGGCCGCCTCCTCGTTCGAGGCCGTCATGGCGATCCCGTAGCGGCCCGCAAGCTCCTCGCGCCGCTCGCTGCGGGGATGGCTTGCCACGAGCTGACTCGGCTCCACGATCCGGTCGCGCAGAAGGCCGCCGATCATGGCCTCCGCCATCACCCCGGAGCCGACGATCGCGATGCGCGCCCCGTCGAGCGACGTTTGGGGACTCACCGCACCGACTCCCAGGCGACCCACTCAGCCCCGTTCCAGTAGCGGTGCCACAGCGCCCCGTCTCGCCCGAAGGCGAAGACGTCGAGGCGGTCGTCGCCCCACGACGACGCCGCCGGCTGGCCGACGAGGTCACCCCCCAGGGTGTGCCACTCGTGCCAGCTCTCTCCGTCCCAGTAGCGGTTCCACAGCTCGCCGTCGGGGAAGATCGCGAAGACCTCCATCCGGTCGACGCCCCACGCGGTGACCGTGGGACCCGAAACGAGGTTCCCGCCAAGGGACTCCGGCGCCTGCCAGGACGTCCCGGTCCAAGCCTGATGCCACAGGTCGCCCGCCTCGCCCACCCAGAAGAGATCCACACGACCGGGGCCCCATGAGACCGCCGCCGCCGACCGCATCGCCACGCCGCCCATCGCGCCGCCCGGCATCGCGTCGTCGTGCATCGCCGGATTGTCCACCCTCTCCTCCGTGCGCCTCGGGCGAGTGTAGTGCGCGTGCCACAATCGGGGGACATGACCGCTCTTCGGCCCGAGCCACTCCCCGTCGTCGTCGAGGGGGTCTGGAAGCGCTTCGGCTCGAGCGACGTGGTCCGCGACCTCTCGTTCGAGATCCGCCCGGCGGAGCTGCTCGGTTTCCTCGGCCCCAACGGCGCGGGCAAGACGACGACGATGCGCATGATCCTCGACATCATCCGGCCGGACCGCGGCCTCATCCGGGTCTTCGGGAGCGCCCCGGGAGTCTCGAACAGCCCGCGCATCGGTTACCTCCCCGAAGAGCGCGGCCTCTACCGGGACGTACCGGTCATCGACACGCTCACCTACTTCGGCGTGCTGAAGGGGCTGCCGCGACGGGAGGCTCACGGCCGCGCCGAGAGGTTGCTCGAGGAGGTCGGGCTCGGCTCCGTCATGCACCGGAGAGCGAACGAGCTCAGCCGCGGGATGCAACAGAAGGCACAGGTCGTGGCGACCGTCCTCCACGAGCCCGACCTGCTCATCCTCGATGAACCGTTCCAGGGCCTCGACCCGGTGAACGCCGAGATGTTGCGGGGGGTCGTGCTCGCCCAGCGCGACCGGGGAGCCGCCGTGGTGATGAGCACGCACCGCATGGAAGAGGCCGAGGCGCTGTGCGACCGGATCCTCCTCATCGACGATGGGCGCCGGCTGCTCTACGGGCGCCTCTCCGACGTGCGCGCCTCGTTCAGCGACGGAGCGGTCATCGCGGCCGGGGACGGGATCCCCGAGCGCCTCGACGGCGTGACCAGCGCGTCGGTCGTGCACCGCGCCGACGGAGCCGTCCGCTTCGTCCTCCGGGAGGGAGCCACCGCGCGCGACCTCTTCCGCGAGCTGGCGGCACGCGATGTGAGCGTCGATCGCTTCGAGGTCGCTGCCCCCTCGCTCGACGAGATCTTCATCAAGGTCGTCGAGGGCGCCCGATGACGACCTTCGGGCTGGTCCAGCTCGTTGCCCGGCGCGAGTACCTGCGCACGGTGCGGCGACGCGGCTATCTCCTCGGGACGCTGCTGATCCCGCTCGGTGCCGCCGCGATCGTCCTCCTCGCCCAGCTCTTCAACCCGACGGACGACCCGAGCCAGAGGGACCCCGCGGTCTACCTCGTGAACGAGAGCGCCGTCGAGCTGGAGCCTGACCCGCGCTCGCCGCGGGTGCTCCTCATCGACCGGGCGACCGGCAACGAGCTCGTCACCTCCGGCGAGGCGCAGGAGGTGTACGTGGTCCCGGCCGACTACACCGCGACTGGGCTCGTCGACCGCGTGGTCAGGGGCTGGCGCGGGACGGAGATCGAGCGGCTGACTCGGCAGGCGATCCAGCAGCAGCGCCTCGCCGAGTACCTGCGCCGGGCGCTCATCGGCAACCGCCTCCCGGACGAGGAGGTCGAGCGGCTCGTCGCCCCCATCACCGTCATCGAGGTCGGGCTCGACGGCGAGCCGGCACCGCCCGCGGACTTCGGCACGTTCCTGCTGCCCTACGCTTTCGCGCTCCTCTTCCTGGTCTCTCTCTTCATCACGAGTGGCTATCTCCTCCAGTCGGTGACCGAGGAGAAGGAGACCCGCGCGGTCGAGATCGTCGTCTCCTCCGTGCCCGCGGTGCCGCTCATGACGGGCAAGGTTCTCGGCCTTGGCGGCGCCGGCCTGACCCAGGTGGCCGTCTGGGTCCTCTCGGCGCTCGCGCTGCCGTACTGGGCCGGGGCCGCGATCCCCGGGCTGTCCCGACTTCCCGTGCAACCGGTGATCCTCGTCCTCGCGGTCGCCTACTTCGTGCTCGGCTACGCGGTCTACTCGGGCATCTACGCGGCGATCGGGGCGCTCGCCCCGGGCACCCGCGAGGCGCAGCAGTATGCCGGCTTCCTGGCCATGCCGGCGGCCCTGCCGCTCATCGCCACGGCGGCCTTCCTCACGGACACGCAGCAGCCGCTCGTGATCGGACTCGCGCTGTTCCCCTTCACCGCCCCGGCGGCGATGCTCCAGATCCTCGCCCTCGAGGAGACGATCCCCTGGCCCCTCGTAGGGGCGTCGCTCGTGAGCCTGGCCGTGGCCGCGGTGCTCGTCACGTTCGCCTCGGCGCGCGTCTTCCGGGCGACCGTCCTGCTCTACGGCAAGCGGCCCGGTATCGGGGAGATCGTGGGGGCCGTCCTCGCGCGCGGCTGATGGTCGGCTGGGCCCAGCCGACCATGCGCGGGTCAGTGCGTCAGCGCGGCTTCCACTCGTCGACGGTCGCCCGCGCCGAGGCCTTGTCGACGAACCACCGGGCGTTCAACTCCGTGTACTTGGCCCACTCGGGCGGGACCTGGTCCTCGGGAAAGATCGCGGTGACCGGGCATTCGGGCTCGCAGGCCCCGCAATCGATGCACTCGTCGGGGTCGATGTAGAGCATCCTGTCCACGCCGGCCTCGAAGTGGATGCAATCGACAGGACAGACCGCCACGCATGACTGATCGAGGAGATCGATGCACGGCTCGGCGATCACGTAGGTCATGGAAGGCTCCTCCTGCGGCGGGCCCGCCGACTGCGCTCGGGACAGTAGCACGAGCCGTGATCTTCGGACGGGAGGGCCGCTCCGCCTGACAAGACGGCGGGACCGCCCGACCCGAGGTCGGGCCGCGGGGCGCCTTGACACTGGGAGGCCGCCAGCCCCACAGTCGCATCTCCGCGTTCGCGGGTGACCGGGACACTCGCACGTCGCCGTCGAGGAGGAGCATGCCCGAGTCGGGCGAACGTCGCGCAGCGGTGACGGCCGAACGAGCCGGCACGATACCCCCCGCTGCGTCGTGGGTCTCCGCGGGCGCACGTGCCCCGGGGACGGTCTCGTCCGGCGTGGCCGTCCGGCTCGAGGCGGTACGCAAGACCTTCGGTGAGATCGTCGCCGTCGACGGCGTCGATCTCGAGGTCCGGGACGGTGAGTTCTTTTCGCTCCTCGGGCCGTCCGGCTCGGGCAAGACGACGATGCTGCGCATGATCGCCGGGTTCGAGCGGCCGACCAGCGGCCGAGTCTGGCTGGCCGGCCGCGACGTGACCGACCTGCCGCCCTACGACCGCGACGTGAACACCGTCTTCCAGGACTACGCCCTCTTCCCGCATATGAACGTCGGGGACAACGTGGCCTACGGCCTGATGGTCAAGGGCGTCCCGCGGGCGGAGCGCGCGGAGCGTGTCACCGACGCCCTTCGCATGGTCCGCCTCGATGCCTTCGACCGGCGGCGTCCCGGACAGCTCTCGGGCGGGCAGCGCCAGCGCGTGGCCCTGGCCAGGGCCCTCGTCAACCGTCCGCGGGTGCTGCTCCTCGACGAGCCGCTCGGCGCCCTCGACCTGAAGCTGCGCGAGGAGATGCAGATCGAGCTCAAGGCCATCCAGGAGCGCGTCGGCATCACCTTCATCTACGTCACGCACGACCAGATCGAGGCGCTCACCATGAGCGACCGCATCGCGGTCGTGAATGCCGGCCGTCTGGAGCAGGTCGCCACCCCGGCCGAGATCTACGAGCGGCCCAAGAGCGCCTTCGTGGCCGGGTTCGTCGGGACTTCCAATCTCATCCGTGGCGAAATGGCCGAGAGAATCGTCGGGCGACGCGGTATCTTCACGGTTCGTCCGGAGAAGATCCGGATGGCGGCGCCCGAGGAGTCGGTCTCCGACGCTGAGTGCACGGTCCTGGGCACGGTCCGGGGCGTCGCGTACCAGGGCTCCGACACGCGCTACTTCGTGACCCTGGAGGAAGGAACCGAGCTGGTCGTCACGAGCCAGAACCTGCGGACCTCGTCGATGGAGGCGCTCGCCCTCCAGGGGACGCGGGTACGGCTCGTGTGGGGCCAGGAACACAATCTCCTCATCGCTGGCGATGGGGAGGACATGGAGGGAACGGGATGAACAAGCGTTACTGGGCCGTGACCGTTGCGGCCCTCCTGACCGCGGCAGCCTGCACGGCAGGCCCATCACCGACGCCGGGGCCGACGGCCACCCCGGTCGCGACCCCGACGCCCGAGCCCACGGTGGGCGAAGGCGAGGGTCAGCTCTCGGTCCTGGCGTGGCCGGGCTACGTCGAGGACGGCTCGAGCGACCCCGCGGTCGACTGGGTGACGCCGTTCGAGACGGAGACGGGCTGTCAGGTGACGGTCCAGGTCTTCGGCACCTCGGATGAGGCCTTCACCCTGTACTCGACCGCCCCGGAGCGGTTCGACGTCGTGTCGGCATCAGGCGACGCCAGCCTGCGCCTCGTGGCCGGCGGTTTCGTCCAGCCCGTCAACGTCGACCTGGTCCCCAGCTACACGGAGATCTTCGACGACCTCAAGAACAAGGACTACAACACCGTCGACGGCGTCCACTACGGTATCCCCCATGGGCGTGGCGCGAACGTGCTGATGTGGCGGACCGACCTGGTCCAGCCGGCCCCGACGAGCTGGTCGGAGATGTTCGATCCGGACTCGCCCTACGCGGGCAAGTACTCCGTGTACGACGCCCCGATCTACATCGCCGACGCCGCCGTCGTGCTGATGAACACGAAGCCGGAGCTCGGCATCACGAACCCGTACGCGCTCGACGAGACCCAGCTCGCTGCCGCGGTCGACCTGCTGAAGGCGCAAAAGCCGGCGGTCGGCGAGTACTGGTTGGACTACACGAAGCAGATCGACTCGTTCACGAACGGCAACACCACGATCGGGACGACCTGGCAGATCATCGCCAACGTGCTCCAGGGGGCGGGGGTCAAGGTCGACGTCACCCTGCCGGCGGAGGGCGCCACCGGCTGGTCGGACACGTGGATGATCAACTCGAAGACGAAGAACATCAACTGCGCCTACAAGTTCCTCGACCACATCACCTCGGCCGAGGTCAACATCCAGATCGCCGAGTACTTCGGTGAGGCGCCCGGGAACCGCGAGTCGTGCAAGCTCGCGAAGAACCCGAACCACTGCGCCATCTTCCACGCCGCGGAATCGGACTACTGGAAGAAGATCTGGTACTGGACCACCCCCGTCGCGGACTGTCTCGACGGTCGGACCGATGTGAAGTGCACCGACTTCGCGGCCTGGGTCAAGGCCTGGCAGGAGATCAAGGCCGGCTGACCCGGGTCCATCCCTGCCGAGCTGACCGGCCGGGGCCCGTTCCCGGGCCCCGGCCGGCCCATGACACCCGGCGACACCGATGACCATGGTGACAAGCGAACTGCCGCCGCCTCCACCGGGACTTGGTCGCCGGTCGGCCGGCTGGCTCCACCGCCGGCCAGCGGTCCGGCTGGGCGGTCTCCTCGCTTTGCCCATCGGCTGGCTGGTCGTCGTCTACCTCGGGTCGCTGGCGATCCTGCTCCTGAACGCGTTCTGGACCCGTGACGCCTTCAGCGGTGAGACGATCTACGTGCCGACGCTCCGCAACTTCGAGGAGCTCATCAGCGGGCCGTATCCGCGGATCACCCTGCGGACGCTCGTCATGGCCGCGGCGGTCACCATCACGTGCGGCCTCCTCGCGCTGCCGATCGGCTACTTCATGGCGCGTGTCGCCTCGCCACGGATCCGCAACGTGCTGATCGTGGCGGCGATCGTCCCGCTCTGGGCGTCCTACCTGATCAAGGTGTACTCCTGGCGGCTCATCCTGGCCGAAGAGGGGATCCTCAACTGGGCCCTGGGGCCGCTCGGCCTGAAGGGACCCGGCTTCGGCGACGTCGCCGTGTGGCTGGTCTTCACCTACATCTGGCTGCCCTACATGATCCTTCCGGTCTACGCGGGCTTCGAGCGGATCCCGCGCTCCCTCCTCGAGGCGTCCGCCGACCTCGGGGCACGCTCCTGGACCACGTTCCGGCGGATCGTCCTCCCGCTCGTCTTCCCCGCCCTCGTGGCGGGCTCGATCTTCACCTTCTCGCTGACGCTCGGCGACTACATCGTTCCGGCCACGGTGTCGACGACGATCTTCATCGGGAACTCGATCTTCGCGAACTTCGGCGCCGGCAACTTCCCGCTCGCGGCGGCGCTGTCGCTCGTGCCACTCGTGATCGTGCTCATCTACCTGTTGATCGCGCGCCGGCTCGGCGCGTTCACCGCCCTGTGACGACGGGCAGGGGCACGCGGCTTGCCCTGGCGGTCGCGACCGTCGCGACGCTCGGCTTCATCTACCTGCCGATCGCGCTGATCTTCGTCTACGCCTTCAACGCGGGCACCACGCCGTCCTGGCCGCCGGTCGGGTTCACCCTGCGCTGGTTCTTCGTGGCGATCGAGAACACCGGCCTGCAGCAGGCGTTCCTGACGTCACTGGCCGTGGCCCTCTTCGCCTCGGCCATCGCCCTCGTGCTCGGCACGCTCCTGTCGCTGGCGGTGTCCCGCTACCGGTTCTTCGGTCGCGAAGCGATCTCGCTGTTCGTGATCTTCCCGATCGCCCTGCCCGGCATCGTGACCGGCATGGCGCTGAGCACGACGTTGTCGCAGGTCGGGTTCCCGCTCGGCGTCCTGACGATCGTCGTCGGCCACGCCACGTTCTGCATCGTCCTCGTCTACAACAACGCGATCGCCCGCCTCCGTCGAACGGGCGGCTCGTTCGAGGAGGCCTCGGCCGACCTGGGCGCCGACCCGTGGACGACGTTCCGCCACATCACCCTGCCCAACCTGCGCTCGGCGCTGCTCGCCGGTGCGCTGCTGGCGTTCGCGCTCTCCTTCGACGAGGTGATCGTCACGATCTTCACCGCCGGAGGCGTGAAGACGCTCCCGATCTGGATCTTCCAGAGCTTCCGCCTCGCGAACCAGGTGCCCGTGGTGAACGTGGCGGGGGTGGTCGCGATCCTGCTCTCGGTCGTGCCCGTGTACATCGCGCAGCGGTTGACGGGAGCAGAGTCGGCCGGCATCCGCTGAGGCACGGCCCGGGCATCCCAGCGGCTGGCCCGGACATCCGGCTATCCTTGCCCGGAGTGGCTCGGCACGACCTGCGCACCGGGGCCGTCGTCCTCGCGGCCCTCCTCGTCGCCACCGCCTGCCAGGCCAGCCCGACCCCGCTCCCGACCGCCCGACCGACGGTTCAGCCGACCAGCGCGCCCACCCCCACCGCAACGCCTCCCCCGCCGGTGGCCAGGATCGGCCCGGGCGAGGGCGCCCTCGATCTCATCGTCCGACCGGGCTACGCGGAGAGCGGCACCAACGACGGAGCGTACGACTGGGTCACGCCCTTCGAGGAGGACACCGGCTGCAAGGTGAACGCCGTCGAGGCTGGCACGTCGGAGCAGCTGCTCGCGAAGGTCGAGCAGGACGCCCCCGGCACATGGGACGGAGTGGCTGCGTCGGGCGACGTGAGCCTTCGGCTCATCGCCGACGGGCGCGTGCAGCCGGTCGACATGGAGGGTCTCTTCCCGGCGTGGAACGACATCTGGCCGCCGCTCCAGAGCCCGGCCTACAACACCGTCGATGGCCTTCACTACGGCATCTCCCACGGGTGGGGAGCGAACCTCTTGATGTGGAACAGCAGCGTCGTGCGACCCGATCCGACGAGCTGGCAGGCCATGTACGACCCGGATGCTCCATATGGAGGCCGGCTGACCGCCTACGACAGCGCCATCTCGATCGCCGATGCGGCGCTCTATCTCGCGGAGGCGCGGCCCGACCTGGACATCAGGGACCCCTACGAGCTGAGCCGGACACAGTTCGACGCGGTTGTGGGATTGCTCACTTCGCAGCGCCCGCTGGTCGGCGTGTACTGGGGCACCCCGCTCGATGAGATCAGCGCGTTCCAGGACGGGAGCGCGGTGATGGGTCCGTCCTGGCCGAACCAGCTCCGCTTGCTGCAGCAGGGGGATCCGTCCGTCCCCGTCAAGGCGGTCCTGCCCGTGGAGGGGGCGACGGCATGGGCCGACTCGTGGATGCTCCTGGGCGGCGCCCGACACCCCAACTGCATGCTCCGCTGGATGGCCTGGATGGTCAGTCCCCAGGTCCAGAAGATGGTCGCCGAATACGTCGGCCACGCGCCCGCCAACGTGGTCGCGTGCCCCCTGCTCGATGAGCACCCGGGGCCGTTCGGCTTCGAGGGCTTCTGCGCGTTCCACCGCGCTGACGACGAGCGGTACGCCACTCTCATCCGCTTCTGGAAGACACCCCTGGCGCGCTGCGGCGACGAGCGCGGGGATAGCTGCGTCGATTACCCCCTCTGGCTCCAGCAATGGGACGACATCAAGGCCGCCGGCTGAACGGACGAGGAGACGCGACCGGACCGCGATAAGCGGCCGTGCAGTGGCTGTGAAGCGGCTCTCCCGATACTGACCGGGATCGCTGCGTCCGGGAGCGCGCTCGAGACCGACCCACGAAAGGGAGGGAGCCCGATGACCCCCGCGGCCGCGTTCCTGTCGCATGTCCTCAAGCCCCGCGCGGCGATGGTCCTGGGACCGCTCATCCTCGGCGCTCTGCTCGCCGCCCTGCTGGCCGCCCTGCTCTGGTCGGTCCTCGGGCCGGCCCTTGCCGTCCCGGAGCTCTCACCCACCCGCTGGTACACCCCCGGCACGCGGGCCTGAACAGGCACGCCGCCCCTCCTGCGCCTTCGGACGGGTTGCCGCGGCAGGGTACCCTAGGTCGGAGGGACCGGGCACCTGCGACCCGGCCGATACGGAGGGTCGATGCCCGCCGATCAGGGCGCTCGCGCACGGAGACACGCCTGGGCGACGCTCTTCCTGGTCGTCGTGCTCCTCGTGGCCACCTCGGCCCTTCCCGTCCAGGCCGTCGACCCGAGCCCCACCGCGGACCCCGCGGCGCTCCAGCAGAAGCTCCGGGACCTCCGCCAGCGGGCCGCCGAGCAACGCGCCAAGATCGGCCTGCTCGACGACCGCCAGGCCGCGCTGGCGAGCCAGCTCGACGGGCTCGCGGCGGAGCTCGCCGAGCTCGAGACGCAGGTCGCCGAGGCGCGCTCCAGGGCGGCCGAGATCCGCACGACCATCGCGCGGCTGCAGGCCGAGATCGCCGCTTCCGAGGCCCGACAGACGGACTACGAGGCGGCGACCGGGCACCTCAGCCGAACCCTCTACGAGGTCAGTCAGGACAGCGGACTCGACCGCCTCCTGAGCGGGGATCTCCTGGGGTTCTTCACCCAGATCGCCTATGTCGACCGGTTGACCGGTCAGCTCCGCACACAGGTCCGCGCCCTGGCGCGGGAACGGGCCGCCCGGGAGCAGGTCGTGGCCGATCTCGATGCGGAGCACGACCGGTTGGCCGAGACGGAACGGCTGGCGGCCGCCCGGGAGGCCGAGCTCAATGAGCAGGCCACCACGATCGAAGAGCTCCTCGACAAGATGGCGGCCGCGGAGCAGGCGGCGCGCAAGGAGTACTCCCAGACCCGGGTCGCCATCGGCGAGACGAGCCTGACGCTCGACCAGGCGCTCCGCGAGCAGGCCGCGCTGGCGGCCAAGGAGGCAGCCGGGTCGGGTGGCGGCGCGCCTCCGCCCACGCCGACGCCGGCCCCAACGGCCGCGCCGACCGACGCTCCCGCTGCCACGCCGACCGAGACTCCCGCTGCCGTGCCGACCGAGACTCCGCCGGGCGGGGGGCCGCCCGGCACCCCCGATCCCGGCGCCACGGCCACGCCGGCTCCGACCGCGAGTCCGGTCCCGACCGCGAGTCCGGTCCCGGCCGCCACGCCGACGCCCATGCCGTCCAACCCGCCGGGCACGATCGCCTTCTACGGACGGGGCACGGATCACGGCGTCGGTCTGTCCCAGTGGGGTGCCAACGGACGGGCAAAGGCCGGACAGAGCCACCAGCAGATCCTGG
>Ga0209751_10006841_pt1 | contig 10524 bp, 12 predicted proteins | sample RifCSP13_1_FD_184019 | JGI IMG/M metagenome (GOLD analysis project Ga0209751, IMG submission 184019) | Soil microbial communities from Rifle, Colorado - Rifle CSP2_sed 13_1 (SPAdes) (version 2) | ecosystem: Environmental > Terrestrial > Deep subsurface > Rock core/Sediment | place: Rifle...
GCCATCTTGCCAACGTCGGGGACGCCAAAACGCTGGTCATCCACCCGGCTTCGACGACTCATCAGCAGCTGACGGTGGAAGAGCGGGCCGCGGCGGGAGTGACGCCAGATCTCGTGCGGGTGTCGGTGGGTATCGAGCACATCGACGACATCAGTGCCGACTTCGATCAGGCGCTCCGGCAAACCGGGGCGGTGAGTGCCGCATGACGGCGCTGACCGCTTCCATCGGCGCCGTCGGCACGCGGTTCTTCACCGTCGAAGAGCCCTTCCGGCTGCACAGCGGGGAAGTGCTGCAGCCGGTCACCCTGGCTTATGAGACGTACGGTGAGCTGAACGAGGCCAAGGACAACGCCATCCTGCTGTTCCATGCGTTGACCGGCAGCCAGCACGCCGCCGGTTTCAACCCGTCCGTAGCGGCCGTGCAGCCGTTGTGGGTCGACGAGATTCACACCGGGTGGTGGGACGAGTTCATCGGACCCGGCAAGGCCCTCAACACCGATCGCTTCATGGTGATCTGTGCCAATTACCTGGGCGGATGTTACGGGTCGACCGGACCGGCTTCGATCGATCCGGCCATCGGACGGCCCTACGGATCCAGCTTCCCGAGAATCTCCATCACCGACGTGGTCGACTCGCAAATGGCGTTGCTGGACCATCTCGGAATCGAGGCTCTGCACGCGACCATCGGAGGCTCCGTAGGCGGCATGATGAGCGTCAACCTGGCGACGCGGTACCCCGAGCGAGTGAAAAACGTGATCCCGATCGCGGCCGGATTAGGCGTCACCGCCCTCCAACGCATCCATATCTTCGAACAATGCAATGCGATCGAGAACGATCCGCACTTCGCCGGTGGCGACTACTACGGCGGTCCCACTCCGGATCGCGGACTCGCCCTGGCTCGCATGATCGGGCACAAGAGTTTCGTATCGCTGAAGGCGATAGAGGAGCGGGCCAGGGATGAGGTCGTCGACCGACACGAGACGGGTGGTCACATCCAGATCGTCAACCCGATCGAGTCGTACATGTGGCACCAGGGCAGCAAGTTCGTGGCGCGATTCGACGCCAACAGCTACCTCCGGATCATGGAGTTGTGGCAAACGTTCGACCTGGTGGAACAGGCAGATGGCTCGGACGTGGACTCAGTCCTCCGTGCTTGCACCAACCAGCGCTTCATGCTGTTCACCATCAACTCGGACGTTTGCTATTACCCGGAAGAGCAGGAGGAAATGGCGGCAGCCCTCAAACGAGCGAGAGTCCCGGTGCGGCGAATCACGGTCCACTCAGACAAAGGCCACGATTCGTTTCTCCTCGAACCCGAGTTGTTCGCCCCGCATCTGATCGACACCCTCGAATGGGAGAGATGGTAGGAAGTGGTCGGAGGCTCGAAGTTGGGGTATGGGTTGGCAGCCGGGTTGGCAGGATGGTTGCCAATTGGCAATCAGCGCCGCTTCATCAGCACCGCCGCCACGTCGCTCGGTGACAACCCGCGCTCGGCCAGCAGCACCAGCAGGTGATACACCAGGTCGGCGGCCTCTTCTGCCACCCGGTCGTAGGACCCGGTGCCGGCGGCGTGGTCCTTGGCGGCCAGCAGCACCTCGGTGGCCTCCTCGATGAGCTTTCGGCCCACCGCGTCGACCCCACCCTCGAGCAGCGAAGCGGTGTAGGAACCCGCCGGTCGGTCGGTCGATCGAGCAACGATGACCGGCCACAATGCGGGCGGCACCAGTGCTTCCGATCGCACCCCCCCACCGTCGAAGCAGCTCTCGGCTCCGGTATGGCAGGCCGGTCCGGCCGGTACAACCTCAATGAGCAGCGCGTCGCCGTCGCAGTCGGCGCTGAGCCCGGCGACCGCCATCGTGTTGCCGCTGGTGGCACCCTTGCGCCAGATCTCCCGGCGAGAACGGCTCCAAAAATGCACCTCTCCGGTCTCTTCGGTGAGCCGAAGGCTCTCCGCATTGAGGTAGGCGGCCATCAGCACTCGCCCGGTCCGTGCATCCTGCACGATCCCGGGCACCAAGCCGTCGTCGCCGAAACGAACCGGCGTCACGGGGCCACCTCGATGGGGCGAACCGGGATCCCGGCGGCGGCCAGGCCGCGTTTCAGGTCGGCGATGCCGATCTGGCGGCGATGAAAGATCGAAGCCGCCAGAACCGCATCGGCCCGGTTCACGGCCAAGGCCATAACGCAATGCTCGATGGTCCCTGCTCCCCCTGAGGCGATTACCGGAACAGGCACCGCCGACCGCACCGCCTCCAGCAGTTCGAGGTCGTACCCGTCCTGGGTGCCGTCCCGGTCTATCGAGGTGAGCAGGATCTCCCCCGCCCCCAACCGGGCACCTTCTGCCGCCCAGGCAACCGCATCGAGACCGGTTGGTGTGCGGCCCCCGTTGGTGTAGACCTCCCAACCTCCGCCGGGTCGAGACTTGGCGTCGACGGCGAGCACCACGCACTGTGCTCCAAAGGCTTCGGCACATTCAGCAATCAGGGCGGGCCTCTCGACGGCAGCGGTGTTGACCGTCACCCGGTCCGCCCCGGCCCGCAGTGTTGCCCGCATGTCCTCGACCGTTCTCACCCCACCACCGACCGTGAGCGGTACGAACACCTGCTCTGCGGTGCGACGCACCACATCCAGCATGGTGTCCCGGCCTTCATGCGACGCCGTGATATCGAGGAAGCAGATCTCATCGGCCCCCTCGGCAACGTATCGGGCCGCCAGCCCGATCGGATCACCCTCATCCACGAGATCGACGAACTGCACCCCCTTCACCACCCGGCCGGCATGAACATCGAGACAGGGGATGACCCTCCTACGCAGCATCGGCGGCCTGCCTGCACTCGTGCACGAAGTTGCCAAGGACGCGCAATCCGACCGGCCCGCTCCGTTCCGGGTGAAATTGCACACCCACCCGGTTGACCGACCGGACTGCCGAAACGAACTCACCGCCATAGGTGCTGGTGGCGATCACCGTGGCAGAGTCCTCTGCCACCGGGGCAAAGCTGTGCACGAAGTAGAACGTCGATCCATCAGGGATTCCGCTGAAGAGCGGATCCGGCTTCATACGGACGTCGTTCCACCCGATATGCGGAAGACGTGGTGCCGACTCCAGGCGGCGAACTCGCCCGGGAATCAATCCGAGGGCCTGCCCGCCGTCCTCTTCGGAGGTGGTGAAGAAGAGTTGCAGACCCACACAGATACCGAACAGAGGGCCGCGCCACTCCGTCAGAGGCTCTGCCAAACCGGCTGCCCGGATCCTGTGCATCGCCGCCCCGGTCGCCCCCACCCCGGGAAGGACGATGCCCGCCACTCCAGCCAGATCACCCGGTCCGGTGGCCACCACGACCTGCGCTCCCCGGTCCTGGAGGCCCTGAGCGATAGAGACGAGGTTCCCCGCCCCATGATCGATGATGGCGATCCTGGTCACGTGCTGCCCTTGGTTGAGGGGATGCCGTCCCGGCGGGGATCATGGGCAATTGCGTTACGCAACGCCCGGGCCAGGGCTTTGAAGGTCGCCTCCGCAACGTGATGATCGTTCCGCCCCCGAGCAGTCAGGTGGATTGTGAAGCCGGCCGTCCGCGCCAACGCTTCCAGCGCATGGGGAATCATCTGGGTGCCGAGCGCACCAATCCGGTCGGCTGCGAATTCGAAGTCGATCACCGCGTAGGAACGGCCACCCACGTCGACCACCGCAGTCGCCAGCGCTTCGTCCATCGGGACGGTGGCATCCCCGTACCGCATGATCCCTGCCCGGTCTCCCAGCGCCGCGGCAAACGCCTGGCCGAGCACCAGGGCAGTGTCCTCGACGGTGTGGTGCTCGTCGATCTCGAGGTCGCCGTTGGTTGTTACCTGCAGATCGAAGAGCCCGTGGTGGGCCAACGAGGCGAGCAGGTGATCGAAGAATCCCACTCCGGTCGCTACGTCGGCGTCGCCCCGCCCGTCCAGTTCCAGACGAATGTCGACCTGGGTCTCCCGCGTGGTACGTTCGACGTGGGCGGCGCGCCTCATGACAGTCTCCTTCGCAGAGCGGACAGCAACCGGTCGTGGGCCTGGGGCGACCGCACGGTGAAACGCAGGTAGAAAGCCAACGGACCGTCGTCCGGGAAGGTCCTCACCACCAACCCCTCTTTCATGAGCGCGTCGGCCAGCGGGCGGGCCCGTGGCCCAACCTCGCAAAGCAAGAAGTTGGCTTCGGAAGGGAGCACCCGCAACCCGATCTCTTCCAGATGACCCGACAAGCGCCTGCGCCCTTCGGTGATCGACATGACCACGGATTCCATGCGGCTGGGCGCGTCGAGGGCGGCGACGGCCAGGTCTACCGAAAGGCTCGAAATACTGCCGGGAGGTCGTACCCCGTCGAGGGCGGCTACCAGGTCGGGATGCCCGAGAGCATACCCCACCCGAGCCCCGGCCATCCCGTAGGCCTTCGACATCGTGTGGAGCACCAACAAGTTGTGGTACCGGTCGACCCAAGGCGCCCAGGTATCGCCGCTGAACTCGGCGTAGGCGGCGTCGAGGACGACCCGACCGTCGGCGGCGGCGATGACCGAAGCAATCTCTTCATCGGTTGGGCGGTTCCCGAGTGGGTTGGAAGGGACGCACAGCCACACGATCTCCGCGTGGCGAGCTGCGCCAATCACCTCGTCGACCGGGAAGGCGAAATCCGGGGGCTTGGCCTCGATCCCGATCACCTCACCGCGAACCTGGGCGGTAGCGATCCTATAGAGCGGGTAGGTGGGGACAACCATGACTGCGTTCTGCCCCGGCGCTAGGAAGGCACGGGCAGCCAGAAGGATCAGCTCATCCGCGCCTGCACCCGGGACCACGTAGTCGGGGTCGAGTCCGGTGCGCTTGGCCACTGCTTGGCGGAGCTCCAGGTAGCTGGCCGCCGGATACTCATTGAGGCTCCGGCTCCCTTTGATGACAGCGTCGGCAGCCCAGTCGGCCGGATGTGGTGAGGTGTTGTGGTCGAATCGCTCGACTTGATCGGGATTCAAACCGGCCGCCTCGGCAATCTCCGCCGAGCTCGGTTGCCACTGGTACTTCGGAAAGCTCATCGACCCTCCTCAAACCGAACCTCGACGGCCAAGCGGTGGGCCGTGAGTCCCTCAACGCCTGCCAACTCTTCGATGACCGGCCGCAAGGTGGTCAGCCCTTCCCGGGTCAGTTCCTGCAACTGGCGCCACGAGCCGAAGTCCTCCACCGACAGGGGTCCGTACGACTTGGCCAGTCCGCCGGTTGGCAGCACGTGGTTGGCGCCCGTGGCGTAGTCACCGGCCGACTCCGGCGCCCACTCCCCGACAAACACCGATCCGGCCGACGTCAGTTGTTTCGCCACCGAAGGGGCTTCTTCGGTGTGCACGCTCAGGTGCTCCGGCGCGAAGTCGTTGGAGAAGGCGATGGCGGTTTCGAGGTCGGGAGCAATTGCGACAAGGCCGTGGCTCTCCAAGGCGGCGCGGATGATCGCCGCACGTCCCAACCCCGAAAGCATCACCTCGGCGGCGGCCAGGATTCCCTCAACCTGGTCAGGAGCCGTGGTGAGGAGCACGACCGGCGACTCGGCGCCATGTTCGGCCTGACAAAGCAAATCCGCGGCAATGATGCGGGAGTTCGCCGAGCCGTCGGTGAGCACCAGTGCTTCGCTGGGCCCGGCTGGAAGGTCGATCCCGCACACACCGAACACCGCCAGTTTGGCCGCCGTCACCCAGTCGTTGCCCGGTCCGACGATCTTGTCGACCGGTGAAATCGTCTCGGTCCCGTAGGCAAGAGCCGCCACCGCCTGAGCGCCCCCCATGGCGTACACCTCATCGATCTCGAGCAGGGCCGCGGCGCCCAGGGTTGCTTCGTTGAGCAGGCCGTCCGGTCCCGCCGGGCTCACCACAACAATGCTCTCAACGCCTGCCACTTGGGCCGGAACGACCCCCATCAGCACCGACGACGGATAGGCGGCCCTTCCGCCCGGTGCGTAGACGCCCACCCGCCGCAGAGGGGTCCACACCCGTGCGACTTGCACACCCGGCGTTGGCGTCACGATGTGGTCCCGGGGTCTCTGCTGCTCGTGAACCGACCGGATGTGGGCGGCGGCCCTCTCGAGAGCATGCACGGTCTCGGGCGGCAGATTGGCGAGCGCCTTGGCGATCCGATCGGGCGGGACTCGCAGCGTTCCGTCCGCAAGTCCACCGCCGTAGTCCCGGCCGGATTCCCGCACGGCGGTGTCACCCCCTACGGCAACCCGGCGGGTGATGGTGGCCGCCTCCACCCGGATTGTCTCGTCCGGAACGGCAGAGCGCCTCAATAGTGCGGACCTTTCTGTCCCGCTCAGCTTGGCGAGGTCTATCCGACGAATGTCCATCAGCTGATCAGCGACTCGATGGGAAACACCAGGATGCCTGTGGCGCCGGCATCCTTCAGGCGGGGCAGAACCTGCCATACGTCTTTGGCGTCGACCACTGAGTGGATGGCTACCTTGCCGTTGTGTGCCAGGGGTACCACGGATGGCGCTTCGATCCCCGGAATGATCGCTTCGATTGCTGCCAGCGCTTCCTTGGGGGCATTCATCACCACATAACGTTTCCGCCGCGCCGCCACCGCCGCCTGCAGCATCGTCACCACCTGTTGTTGACCTTCCGCCAGCCCGTCAACGAAGCGGCGGGCCACCAGCACTGCCTGCGACTCGAGCAACGTGGCAATCGGTCGCAGGCCGTTGACCATCATCGTGCTGCCGCTCGACACGAGATCGACGATGGCGTCGGCAACATCGAGTTTCGGGGCCACTTCGACGGATCCCCGCAACGGGATGAGGATGACCTCAATGCCTTGCTTGGCGAAGAACTCTCCGGTCACCCGGGGATGGGCGGTAGCTACCCGCATGTGCTCGAGTTCGCCCAGGTCCTGCATCGGCGAAGCATTGGGAACGGCCGCCGTCAACCGGCAAGTACCGAACCCCAACTCAGCCACCACCTCCAGGTCCGAGCCGCTTTCCTGGAGGAGGTCGAGACCGGTAACACCAAGTGCGGCGACGCCGTCGGCCACCATCTCGCAGACATCCTCCGCCCGCACGAACAGCAGCTCCATGTCGACATTGGCGACCGGAGCAGACAGGGCTCGCTCGGTCCGCTCGTAGATGAGCCCCGCCTGAGAGAGCAAATCTGCGGTTGGACTCTGCAGTCGTCCCTTGTTGGGAACGGCCAATCGAAGTAGCGCCGTCATGACTTCGCTCCGGCGAGCCGCTCGAGCATCTTCTGGTATCCACCCATTCCGTGCTGGAACCACTGGTTGATACGCGTCACCGTGGCAGTTGATGCCCCGGTGCGGTCGGCAATGTCCCGATAGGAAAGCCCTTCAGACAGCAGTCGCACCACCGCCCACCGCTGCGCCATTTCCTCCAACTCCCGGAGTGTGCAGAGATCTCGCAAGAACGCCGCCGCTTCATCCACCGTGCGGAGCGCAACGATCGCTTCGAGGAGCGGAGCCGTTTCCGGGCTACGCCAGTCGTCTCCTGGACTTGTCATCGGGTCTCCGATTCAGAGGTATGTCTTAGTGTGATAGCACGTTAGCATGTTACAACAGTTTAGAAAGCAAGGAACATCGATGGACCTGATCCCGGCAGTAGATGTGTTGAACGGCAAGGTGGTGAGGCTTCGCCAAGGCCGGGAAGACGACGTGACGGTCTACGGCAGTGATCCTGCCGCCCAGGTTCGAGCTTGGAAAGCTCAGGGAGCGTCGCTGGTGCACGTCGTCGATTTGTCGGGAGCCATTGAAGGGACCTGGAACGGGTTTCTGTGGCGGGAGCTGGGCGAGACGGGCGTCTGCTTCCAGGCAGGCGGCGGCATCCGTTCTATCGAGACGGCAATTGAGACCGTCGAGGGCGGCGCCGACCGGGTCGTGCTGGGGTCGACGGCGGTGTGGAACCCAACCCTCCTGGCATCCATCGTCGAGATACTTGGGCCCGACAGAGTCGTGGCTGCGGTCGACGTGCGCGACGGACGGGCCGTGGGAACCGGGTGGACCGATGGCGGACGGCCGCTTGACCAGATGCTCGATGAGTTGGCGGGAGCGGGAGTCACTCGTGCTTTGGTGACGGGGATCGCCGGAGACGGGATGCTGTCCGGCCCTGCAATCGACCTTTTCCACCACTGCGCGCATCGGGTCCCGGCGATCGGCATCATTGCGTCCGGCGGAGTAGGCAACCTCGGCGATCTCCGACGACTGCGCTCACTCCCACTCGAAGGGGTGATCGTCGGAAAGGCCCTCTACGAGGGCGCCTTCACCCTGACCGAGGGTTTGGAGGTGCTGGCCTGATTGTCAGGAATGAGTGCTCGGTTGGCGTTCATCGAGATCGATGACCGGATCTGAATCCCTTGGCTTGGCGGTTTTGAGGGGTGACAGAGTTCCCAGCGACTCGGCCAACACCACGGCGTCATCTCCCGGCGCGAGGCGGAAATCGCTGGGCGGGTTGACAAAGGAAGATCCGTTGCGGCTCACGGCCAGAACCGTCGCCTGATGATCATGGCGCATCCGCGCCGACAACTCATCGATGGAAACACCGAGATAGCCGTCCGGGAGCTCGACACGGTAAAGCTCGGCCCCCTCTCCGCCGGCAACCATGTCGGCAACGACTTCCGAGAGTCCTGGATACATGGCCGTGCGAGCCAGCAGACGGGCCGCCAACCGCGAGCTGACCAATACCTCGTCGACATTGGCGCGCCGGAAGTGAACGACGTGCTTGGGGTTGTTGACCTCGACCACAGTGCGCACCTTTGGCGCCAGGTCTTCTATGGCCAATACGGTGAGAATCGATCGCATGTCCGCTTCGTTGGAGGCATCGGTCGGACAGATGATGGCCGCGGCGGCCTCTTCGATACCCGCTCGTTTGAGGTCGTCGGCGTTGGTGGTATCCCCACGCACGAAGTACGCATCGTCCCCGACCGGGCTCTTTTCGGCTTCGTGAACAACCACGACTCTGGCCTCGTACTCGTCTGAGCGGAGCTCATCGATCAAGTCGCGGGCGGTGGAGTTCCAACCGCACACGACGATGTGTCCTCTGTGGCCTGCTGCACCCATGCCCTGTCCTTCCTTCAACAAGAAATCGATAACGAACCCCACCAAGGCTCCGGTGATGGTGGCGAGGATCCCGACACCGAAGAGAGCCAACAACCAGCTCACTACCCAACCGAGCGGGCTGGTGACGTGTGAGGCATCTCCCTGGCCGAGGACGGTAGTGATCCCCCAGTAGAACGACTCACCGAATGCCGCCAGGGTGAGGTCTTTCTCGACCACGGTAACGGCGAGGGCTGCCAGTGAAACCACCGCCGCCAGGCCGGCCAGCAACGCCAGAAAAAAACGACGGTCGACCTGTCTACCTACCCGTCGAACGTGCCACAAGACCCTGCGTAGGAACGCCGAGTGGAAAAGTGGCCCGATCCGAGCACTCATACCGTCCTCCCTCTCCAACCGGAAACGTTACTCCGGCGAGATGATGCGTGACGGCGGTGCCCTCCCGCCGGGGATATTCGGAGAAGACCTGACGGTCTCCAATGTCCCGGACCTCGTTCGAGCAGGTGACCGAATCCGAGCCGGTGATGTGCTCATGGAGGTATCGGCACCTCGCATCCCCTGTGCGACCTCAGCCGCCCGAATGGGTGAGCCGAACAGGATCCGCCGGATTCGCGATGCCGGACGAACCGCTTCTATTGCAGGGTCCTCGAACCGGGTGCGTTCACCCCGGTGATCCGCTCGAATGGATGCGCGGGGCAGCCGCCAACATCTCGTTGGGGGAGATGGTGCAGCACTTCTACGCATCGACCATCACGCTTGAACAGATCCAACGCGCCCTGGGGTCGCCGATCGCGGTACGGTCCCGCGTGGAGTACGAGGATCGGCTGACCAGCAAGGACGGCTGAGTCGGTGATCGGCGACTTTCGGCTCACGACGCGCCCGTCTCCCGGATCGGACCAGAATGGCGGATGTGACCGACGTTGCCGTCATCGGATCGGGACCCAACGGTCTCGCGGCCGCCATCGTCCTCCAGCAGGCGGGACGATCGGTGGTCGTGTACGAGCGCTCGGACACCGTAGGGGGTGCGGCGTCCACCGGTGAACTGACCCTGCCGGGCTTCCGCCACGACGTCGGCTCGGCCGTCCACCCGTTCGGCGCCGCTTCCCCATTGTTCCAGTCGCTGCCGCTGGAGCAGCATGGCCTCACATGGCTGCGCGCCGACGTCCCGCTGGCCCATCCCCTGGATGGTGGTCGAGCTGCGACCCTGGATCACTCCGTGACCGTTACGGCCGACCATCTCGACCGGGACGGCCCTTGCTACCAGCGGGTCGTGGGCGGAATCGCCCGACGGTGGGACCTTCTCGCCGACGCCGTGTTCGGTCCCGTGCTTCGGGTCCCGAATCACCCCTTGATCCTGGCGGGCTTGGCGTTGCGGGGCCTCCCACCGGCCAGCATGACTCAGCGACCGCTGCGAACGGAGCAGGGCCGAGCGTTGCTGGCCGGGCTGGCCGCTCACACGCCGATGCCCTTGAGC
>Ga0209751_10006843_pt1 | contig 10520 bp, 8 predicted proteins | sample RifCSP13_1_FD_184019 | JGI IMG/M metagenome (GOLD analysis project Ga0209751, IMG submission 184019) | Soil microbial communities from Rifle, Colorado - Rifle CSP2_sed 13_1 (SPAdes) (version 2) | ecosystem: Environmental > Terrestrial > Deep subsurface > Rock core/Sediment | place: Rifle...
GGCCGCCCCAGGCGGGCATCGCCTCTATGACCCTTCGGAGGTCGGGGTCGAGTTCCACGGCCGGGAAGCTACTCTCCTGTGCGTTTGCGGTCAAAATGCGAACACTTCCGAGCAGTCAAGCGCTCGGATATGACCGTTCCGGTTCGGATGATGGGATCGCGGGTTGACACGTCCGACCTCGCTCGTAGACTGGCCGAACCATGAAGAACAGGAGCAGCGCCGGATCGCGGGAACTCGTACTTATCCCGTAGGCGCGGCCGGGCCACCCAAGGCCCGGACCCGCGCCAGATGCCCCTCGCTCGGCGAGGGGCTTTCTCTACCCCGAGCGCGAGACCTGAGGGCGAGGAGGCGACCCAGATGCGATACGAGTTCGAGCGAGGTGGCCGCACCGTCGCGAGCGTGCTGTGGGAGGGCCCGGGCCAGGTGACGGTGGACGTCGCCGACCCGGCCGACCGGCCCAGTTTCGACCGTTTCTTCGGCGAGGAGGTGGTCTACCTGTCTACCGACGAGGGCTTCGGCGGCGCGATGGGCGAGGGCGGTCTGGCCTCGCGCCGGCGCGACTGGACCCCGTGGGAGTTCGAGCGCTCGACGCGGAACCTGGCCCACCGCCTGGGCTGCACGGTGCACCGCGTGGAGACCGGACCTGTGGAGGAGCGCTCGGGGGCGGGTGCTCGATGAAGGTCACGGGCGCACAGGCGATGTTCAAGTCCCTGGAGGGCGAGGGTGTGGATGTCGTGTTCGGGATCCCGGGCGGCGCGATCCTGCCCGCTTACGACCCGCTGATCGAGTCCTCGGTCCGTCACGTGCTCTGCCGGCACGAGCAGGGCGCCGGGCACGCGGCCGAGGGCTACGCGTGGGCCACGGGCAAGGTCGGCGTCGCCATCGCGACGAGCGGCCCCGGCGGCTGCAACCTGGTCACCGCGCTCGCCGACGCGAAGATGGACTCGGTGCCGATGGTCGCGATCACGGGCCAGGTCCCCACGCCCGTGGTCGGCAACGACGCGTTCCAGGAGGCGGACATCACCGGCATCACGATGCCGATCACCAAGCACAACTACCTGGTGAAGGACGCGAACGAGCTCGCCGAGACGATCCGCGAGGCGTTCCACATCGCCTCGACCGGCCGTCCCGGTCCGGTGCTCGTGGACATCCCGAAGGACGTCCAGCTCCAGGAGATCACCTGGAGCTGGCCCGACGGAGTCGACCTGCCCGGCTACAAGCCGACGACGAAGGGCAACCTCAAGCAGGTGCGCTCGGCCGCCAAGCTGATGATCGAAGCCAGGCGCCCGGTGCTCTACATCGGCGGCGGGGTGATCAAGGCGAACGCCAGCAAGGAGCTGTTCAAGCTCGCGACCGACGGGCGCCTGCCCGTCGTGACCACGCTGATGGCGCGCGGTGCGTTCCCCGACACACACGAGCTCGCGCTCGGGATGCCGGGGATGCACGGCGCGTACACGGCCGTGACCTCGATGCAGAAGGCCGACCTGCTCGTCGCGCTCGGCGCGCGGTTCGACGACCGTGTGACCGGACAGCTCGCGAGCTTCGCGCCGGGCGCGAAGGTTATCCACGTCGACGTCGACCCGGCCGAGATCGGGAAGAACCGCACGGCCGACGTGCCGATCGTCGGCGACTGCAAGGACGTGATCTCCAAGCTCCACACCGAGCTGAAGCGCCAGCAGGAGGAGGCGGGCGGGGTGCCCGACCGCTCCGAGTGGCTGGCCACGCTGAAGGACTGGCAGGAGCGGTTCCCCTACAGGTACGACCAGCCCGTGGACGGCCCGCTGAAGCCGCAGTATTGCGTCGAGCGCCTGTACGAGAAGACCGGCGGGGACGCGATCGTCGTCGCCGGGGTCGGCCAGCACCAGATGTGGGCCTCGCAGTTCTGGAAGTTCACGGAGCCCCGGACCTGGGTGAACTCGGGTGGCCTGGGCACGATGGGGTTCGCCGTGCCTGCTGCGCTCGGAGCCAAGGCCGGCAAGCCCGACCGTCGCGTCGTCGCGATCGACGGCGACGGCTGCTTCCAGATGACCTGTCAGGAGCTCGCGACCTCCACGGCCGAGGGCATCCCGTTCATCACGGCGATCATCAACAACGCGCATCTCGGCATGGTCCGGCAGTGGCAGGAGCTGTTCTACGAGGAGCGCTACTCCCAGGTGTACCTGTCCTACGACGTGCCGGACTACGTGAAGCTCGCCGAGGCCTACGGGGCCGTCGGCCTTCGCGCCGAGCACCCCGAGGAGGTCGACAACGTGATCGAGAAGGCGTTGTCGGTCGAGGACCGCAGCGTCGTTATCGACTTCCGTGTCGACCCGCGCGAGATGTGCTTCCCGATGGTCCCGGCGGGAGCCAGCAACGACGACATCATCACCGGGCCCGAGGGCCTGAAGCCGACCAACGATCCTGCCGAGGCACCGGTCGCATGAACCTCCACACGATCTCGGTGCTCGTCGAGGACAAGCCGGGCGTGCTCACACGCGTGGCCGGGCTGTTCGCGGCGCGAGGGTTCAACATCGACTCGCTCGCCGTGGGTCCGACCAGCGACGACGGGCTCTCCAGGATGACGATCGTCGTCCAGGTGGACCGCAAGCCGCTCGAGCAGATCACGAAGCAGCTGAACAAGCTGATCAACGTGATAAAGATCCTCGAGCACGAGCCTGGCGACGCCGTCGAGCGCGAGCTGATGCTCGTGAAGGTGCGCGCGAACGGTGACGACCGCCCCCGCGTGATGGAGATCGCCGCCGTGTTCCGTGCCAACGTCGTCGACGTGACACGTTCGACGCTCACGATGGAGGCGACCGGCAAGCCCGACAAGCTCGAGGCGCTGCTGGACCTGCTGGCCGACTTCGGCGTGATCGAGCTATCGCGGACCGGCCGGATCGCGCTCGCGCGCGGAGACAGGGGGATCAGGGAGCGCGGCAACAGGGCGCGGGCGGCCGCCGCCGGCGCCGAGGACTACACGGGCGGCGGCGTCTAGGAACCGAGCACGAGGAGGCTTCGACCGATGGCCACGATCTACCGCGAGAGCGACACCGACCCCTCGGCCCTGTCGGGGCAGAAGATCGCCGTGCTCGGCTTCGGCAGCCAGGGGCACGCGCACTCGCAGAACCTTCGCGATTCGGGTCACGACGTCCGGGTCGGCCTGCGCGAGGGCTCCAAGCGCTGGGCAACGGCCGAGGAGGCCGGCCTGAAGGTCCTTCCGACCGCCGAGGCTGTCGCCGACGCCGACGTCGTGATGCTGACGCTGCCCGACACGTCGCACGCGAAGGTCTACCGCGAAGACGTCGCGCCCAGCCTGAAGGCCGGCGACATGCTGATGTTCGCGCACGGGTTCTCGATCCACTTCGGCACGGTGCAGCCGCCGGCCGACGTGGACGTGACGATGATCGCGCCCAAGGGCCCCGGGCACCTGGTCCGTCGCACCTACACCGAGGGCATCGGCACGCCGGCGCTCGTCGCGGTGCAGCAGGACGCGACCGGCAAGGCGCTCCAGCGGGCGCTCGCGTACGGGGCGGGGATCGGCGCCGCGCGCGCCGGGATCATCGAGACCACGTTCAAGGAGGAGACCGAGACCGACCTGTTCGGCGAGCAGGCTGTGCTGTGCGGCGGCCTGTCTACGTTGATCCAGGATGGGTACGAGACGCTCGTGCAGGCCGGGTACCAGCCGGAGATCGCCTACTTCGAGTGCCTGCACGAGGTGAAGCTGATCGTGGACCTCGTCTACGAGGGCGGCCTGTCGTGGATGCGGCACTCGATCAGCGACACCGCCGAGTGGGGCGACTACCGCAGCGGCCCCCGCATCGTCGATGAAGGCGTGCGCGAGCGCATGCGCCAGGTGCTGTCGGAGATCCAGGACGGATCATTCGCCAAGGAGTGGATCGGGGAGGCCGACCAGGGCTTCCCCCACTTCCTCGCCCTGCGTCGCGAGGCCCGTGCCTCCCAGATCGAGCAGGTGGGCTCGGACCTCCGCCGGATGATGCCCTGGCTGAACTCCGAGGAGAAGGTGGCCCCCGATGCCTGATGACGTAGTACGGATCTTCGATACCACGCTCCGCGACGGCGAGCAGGCCCCCGGGATCGCGCTCACCCGGGCCGAGAAGGTCGAGATCGCCGAGCAGCTGGCCCGCCTCCAGGTCGACATCATCGAGGCGGGCTTCCCCATCTCGAGCGAGGGCGAGTTCGAGGCCGTCCGCGAGATCGCCTCCAGCGTTCGCGGCCCGGTGATCGCGGCGCTCGCCCGCGTGACCACCGGCGACATCGAGCGCGCGGCCGAGGCCCTGAAGGGCGCCGAGCGCTGGCGGATCCACACGTTCATCTCGACGAGCGACATCCACATGACGGACATGCTGCGGATGTCCCAGGCTCAGGTCCTGGATGCGATCCGCGAGGGTGTGAAGCTCGCCGTCGGCTACACCGAGGACGTCGAGTTCAGCGCCCAGGACGCCACCCGCACCGAGCTCGACTTCCTGCTCGAGTGCTTCCGGGTGGCCGTGGACGCCGGCGCGACCACTATCAACGTGCCCGACACGGTCGGCTACGCGATGCCCCACGAGTTCGGCGAGCTCGTACGGAGGGTGCGCGAGGCGGTGCCGGACCAGGTCGTGATCTCCACCCACTGCCACAACGACCTGGGCCTCGCGGTCGCGAACTCGCTCGCGGGAATCGTGAACGGCGCCCGGCAGGTCGAGGTCGCCGTCAACGGGATCGGCGAGCGCGCGGGCAACTGCTCGCTCGAGGAGATCGCGATGATCGTGCGCACTAGGCGCCAGGCGATGGGCGTCTCGCACGGGCTGAACCTGAAGGAGATCGTGCGGACCTCACGGCTGGTGAGCATGACCACCGGGTACTCGGTGCAGCCGAACAAGGCCGTGGTTGGCTCGAGCGCGTTCGCGCACGAGAGCGGGATCCACCAGCACGGCGTGCTCTCCAACCGCGCGACCTACGAGATCATGGACCCGCTCGAGATCGGCCTGGAGGGCAACCGCCTGGTCCTGGGCAAGCACTCGGGACGGCACGCGTTCGCCGACGCCTTGGAGAAGCTCGGGATCCAGATGGACCCCGAGCACCTGAACCGGGCGTTCGCGCGGTTCAAGGAGCTGGCCGATCGGAAGATCCAGCTCACCGACCAGGACCTCTCGGCGATCGTGTCCGAGGAGCTCGGCTCGGCCGAGGAGGACACGTTCGTTCTCGAGTCCGTTGTGGTCGGTGGCGGTACCCACCTCCAGCCCCGGGCGACGGTCCACCTCAAGCGCGGGGAGGAGCTGATCGAGGAGTCCGCGATCGGCGACGGCCTGATCGACGCTGCCATGGGGGCGATCCAGCGCGCTGCCGGCGTCGAGGGCCGCCTCGTGAGCTACAACGTGAGCGCGGTGACGGGCGGGACGGACGCTCTAGGTGACGTCGTGGTGCAGCTCGACGTCGAGGGCCGGCGCGTCACCGGCCGCGGCGTGGCGACGGACGTGGTCGAGGCCAGCGCGCGCGCGTACCTGGCTGCGGTCAACCGGGCGCTCCAGATCTCAAGGGCGACGGGTGCCGAGGACCCGACCCCGTGAATCACCGGATCGGGGTGATCCGCGGCGACGGGACCGGGCCCGAGGTCGTCGGCGAGGCCCTGAAGGTGCTCGACGCGGTCCGCGACGGTTTCGGGGTCGAGCTCGTCGAGTTCGACCTGGGCGCCGAGCGGTTCCTGCGCACCGGCGAGGTCCTGCCCGACGAGGATCTCGAGGCGCTGCGCGGCCTGGACGCGATCCTGCTCGGCGCGGTGGGCGACCCGCGGGTGCGCCCCGGGATACTCGAGCGCGACCTCCTGCTCAAGATCCGGTTCGAGCTGGACCAGTACGTGAACCTGCGGCCGATCGTGCGGTACCCGGGGGTGAAGACGCTCGTGCCCTCGCACACGGAGGACGACGTGAACATGGTCGTCGTCCGCGAGAACTCTGAAGGCCTGTACAGCGGCGCTGGGGGGTTCCACCGCAAGGGGACACCGCACGAGGTAGCTGTGCAGGAGTCGATCAACACGCGCCACGGGGTGGAGCGGATCGTGCGGTACGCGTTCGAGCTCGCGATGCGCTCGGAGCGCCGGCGCCAGCTGACCCTCGTGCACAAGACCAACGTGCTGACCTTCGCGGGCGACCTCTACCAGCGGGTCGTGGACGAGGTCGGGGACGCGGACTACCCCGGCGTCGAGCGCGACTACGTGCACGTCGACGCCGCCTGCATCTACTTCCTGGACCAGCCCTCCCGGTTCGACGTGATCGTGACCGACAACATGTTCGGCGACATCATCACGGATCTCGGGGCGATGATCCAAGGCGGGATGGGCATCGCCGCCGGGGGCAACATCAACCCCCAGGGCGTCTCGATGTTCGAGCCGATCGGTGGGACCGCGCCCGATCACATCGGAAGGGGCACGATCAACCCGCTCGCCGCGATCGGGGCGGCGCAGATGCTCCTCGCCCAGCTGGGGGAGGCCGCGGCGGCCGAGCGGATCGACCGCGGGATCAGGCTGGCGACCTCGAAGATGGCCTCGATGCGCGCCGGCGAGATGGGGTTCTCGACCTCCGAGGTCGGCGATCTCGTCGTGGAGGGGGCGAGCTCGTGAAGGTCGAGCTCTACGACACCACGCTGCGCGACGGGGCGCAGGGGACCGGGTTCTCCTACTCGATCGAGGACCGCCTGCGGATCCTGCACAAGCTCGACCAGCTGGGCGTGCCCTACGTGGAGGGAGGCTGGCCCGGCGCGAACCCACGCGACACCGAGTTCTTCCGCCTGGCGACGAAGGAGACGCGGAAGAACTCGTCGCTCACGGCGTTCGGCATGACACGCAAGGCGGGAGAGCGCCCCGAGGACTCTCAGGTCCTCCGCGACCTGCTGGACGCCGGGACCGAGGTCGTGTGCCTCGTCGGCAAGTCTTGGGACCTCCACGTGACCGAGGCGCTACGGACCGCGCTCGAGGAGGGCGTCGCCATGGTCCGCGACTCGATCGAGTTCCTGCGGTCGCACGGCCGGCGCGTCTTCTTCGACGCCGAGCACTTCTTCGACGGGTACCGCAGCGATCCGGCGTTCGCGGTGCGGGTCCTGCGGGCGGCGGAGGAGGCCGGTGCCGAGCGCCTCGTCCTGTGCGACACGAACGGCGGGATGCTGCCCCAGCAGGTGGCGGACGTGGTGGACGCCGTGCGCGGACAGGTGGAGGCGCCGCTCGGGATCCACGTCCACAACGACGCCGGGTGCGCCGTGGCGAACTCGCTCGTGGCCGTCGAGCACGGGGTGCTCCAGGTTCAGGCGGTCGTGAACGGATACGGCGAGCGCACGGGCAACGCCGACCTGATCCCGATCGCAGCGAACCTGATGCTGAAGATGGGCATCGAAGCCCTGCCCGAGGGCTCGCTCGAGCGCCTAACCGAGGTCGCGCACTACGTGGCCGAGGTCGCCAACGTCGCGCCCGACTCGCGCCAGCCCTACGCGGGACGTTACGCGTTCACGCACAAGGCGGGCCTACACGCGAGCGGGGTGGAGCGGATCTCGAAGGCCTACGAGCACGTGGACCCCGAGACGGTCGGCAACCGTCGCGGCGTGGTGGCGAGCGACCTCGCGGGCGCGGCCACGCTCCGGATGAAGGCTGAGGAGCTCGGGGTCGAGCTCGCCGGCGACGCGGTTCCGAAGCTCCTGGCCGAGATCAAGGACCGCGAGGCCCGCGGGTACACGTTCGAGGTCGCCGACGCCTCGCTCGAGCTCCTGATGCGGCGCGCCGACGGGTGGACGCAGCCTTTCTTCGAGATCGAGAGCTACCGCGTGCACGTCGAGGAGCGCGTCGGCGACAGGGAGCAGCCGCTCGCCGAGGCCACCGTGAAGGTGATCACGAAGGGCACCCGCCACATCGAGAGCGCGGAGGGCCAGGGGCCCGTCGGCGCGCTCGACAACGCGCTGCGCAAGGCGCTCGCGAACGACTACCCCGAACTCGAGCACATCACGCTGGAGGACTTCCGGGTCCGCGTGCTGGACGAGACCCACGGCACGGGTGCGGTGGTGCGGGTGTTGATCGACACCTCGAACGGCCAGCGCGGATGGACCACCGTCGGGGTCTCCGAGAACATCATCGAGGCCTCATGGGAGGCGCTCGTCGACGGCTACCTCTTCGGCCTGCTCCACCCCCGCGAGGCCGGCGCGGCCTGAGCCCGCGGTACCCTTCCCGGATGCGCATCCGGGAGGCCGAGCCGAGGGACGCACGCGCGATCGCCGAGGTGCACGTCGGCTCGTGGCGGGCGGCGTACCGCGGCCAGCTGACCGATGACTACCTCGACGACCTGAAGGTGGACGACCGCCTCGACCAGCACCGTCGCACCCTCGAGGAGCCTCGCGCCGGCTGGCGCACGTGGGTGGCCGAGGAGGGCGGGCGCGTGATCGGGTTCGCGGTGACCGGCCCGAGCGAGGACGCCGACGCGCAAGACAAGACCGGCGAGGTGTACGCGATCTACCTTGACCCCGAGCAGGTCGGGACGGGGCTCGGGCGCGCGCTGTTCGAGCACGCGGTGGGGGACCTGCGTGAGCGCGGGTTCACGGAGGCCACGCTCTGGGTCCTGGAGACCAACGAGCGGGCGCGTCGCTTCTACGAGATAGCGGGCTGGAAGCCGGACGGCACCGAGACGAGCGAACGCGTCGACTGCGAGATGCGGCCGACGGTTCGCTACCGCAGCACGCTGTAGCTACTTGTCCGCCTTGTTGTGGTGGCTATGCGCCCACGGCGGGGGCCCGCCCACGCCCTTGTTCTCCTTGTGCCACTGGCCCCAGTCCCTGCCGTCGCCGGGGCCGAGCGTGACCGTATCAACACCCCCACCGCCACCACCATCAGCATCACCACCGGTGGTCGTGTCGCCGCTCCCGGCGGTCGAGCCGCCATCATCGCTGCTCTCGGTGCCTCCGAGCACCACGTCGGAGCCGCCGCCCGGCTCGGACTCGTCCTGCAGCACCGGATACAGGTCGCCCACGATCGCCTGCAGATTCGTGGCCGCGCCCGCCGGGATGTCCACGACGACCGCCGTGAGCCGCGCGGTGACCTCGGCGTCCAGGCCGCTCGTGGTGAAGCCGGCGGCGAACGCTACCTCGCGGGCGTCCATCAGCGCCTGCGCCTCGACCGTCGCGAGCACGTAGTTGCCGCCCTCGATCGCGGCGACGAGCTGGTCCAGGGCTAGGTACGCATCGTTGAGCTCGGTCTCCTCGGCCGGCTCGGCGATCACCGTCCCGCCCGCCTGATCGGTCGTGTCTGCCGGTGCGGGCCCGGTGCCGTTCCCACCCGTGGTGATCATCGCTACCAGGCCGACGACGATGAGGATCGCGCCGCCGGCGATCGCGATCAACCGCGCCGGCGCGCCTCCGCCGGTCGCGGGCGCGGCCCCTGCGGCGGCGGCCTCCGCGCCGACCAGCGCGACCGGCGCACGGTCCGGCTCGAACAGCCGGCCGAGCAGGGCCGTCAGGGCCGCCAGAGCCACGCCCTTCTCCAGGTACGCGTCGGCGCCTACGACCGCCCCGGATGCCGCCGGCGGTGTCGAGGTGAACACGACGATCTTGGCGTCGGGTGCGCTCTCGCGGATCCGCGCGATCGTCCCCTCCTCGAGGAGCTCGTCCTCGACGACGATCGCGTCAGGGCTGCTTCGACCGATCGCGGGCAGGATGTCGCTCCGGGCGAAGGCCTCGGCGACGACCTCGTAGCCGTCGTCCTCGAGGAACCGACGCACGAGGGCGCGCTTGACGTAGATGTTGCCCGCGATCAGGACGCGGATCCGCCCAGCCGACATCGTGCGGTCGCCCCTCCCAAGGAAGCCTCACCCGCATGGTACGGGAAGGCCCCGCACCAACGGAACCCGATGGTGCCAGGCTACAGGGTAGGTGCGCCACGGCCGAAAGGCCGGAAATGCGGGAACGCCGGGCCGGCCGAAGGGCCGAACCGGCGTTCCCAACAGGAGCAACCCTCCTGGGGGCGGCCGAGCGCCTAGGAGGAGAGCTCGTCCTCCCGTCCCGCCAGGGTCTGCCGCGCGGAGAGCAGCTCGTCGATGCCTTCCAGCGGGAGCGGCCTGGCGAAGTAGAAGCCCTGGCCGAGGTCGCACTTGAGGTCGAGCAGCTTCTCGAGCTGATCGGCCCGCTCGATTCCCTCGGCGACCGGTCGCAGCTTGAGGATCCCGGCCAGCTCGATGATCGCGGCGGTGAGCGCGGACTCCTCGCCGCCGAGGTTCACGCCGTCGACGAAGGACTTATCCACCTTGAGGATGTCCACCGGGAACCGGCGGATGTAGTTCAGGCTCGAGTAGCCGGTGCCGAAGTCGTCGACCGCGAGCTTCACACCGAGTTCCTTGAGCTCGGCGAGACGCTGGATCGACAGGTCCATGTCCTGCATCATCACGGACTCGGTGATCTCCAGGATCAGGCTCGACGGCTCGATCCCGGTCTCCATGAGGGCCTCGGCGATCTCGCCGACGATCTCGGGACGCTGTAGCTGGCGCGCCGACAGGTTCACCGCCATGCTCAACGGC
>Ga0209751_10006844_pt1 | contig 10515 bp, 6 predicted proteins | sample RifCSP13_1_FD_184019 | JGI IMG/M metagenome (GOLD analysis project Ga0209751, IMG submission 184019) | Soil microbial communities from Rifle, Colorado - Rifle CSP2_sed 13_1 (SPAdes) (version 2) | ecosystem: Environmental > Terrestrial > Deep subsurface > Rock core/Sediment | place: Rifle...
TCCGGCGAGTGCATCTCGACGACCCCCGCCGCGAGCGCTTCGGCGTGGAGCCCGCCGTAGAACTCGTCGGGGCGCGTGGTCTCGACCGTGAGCCACTCGCCTTGCGGGTCGAGCCGCACCGACAGCACGCTCGGCCAGCCCACCACCGCGGCGGCGAGGCGCCGCGGCTCGCGCGCCCGGAGCGCCACCGTGTGGGGATGCTCGTCGAGCAGGTCGCGGATGTCGCGCACGTCGCCCTCGGCCAGGATGCGCCCGTTGTGCACGAGCAGCACCCGCTTCGTCATCGCCTCGACCTCGTACAGGATGTGGCTCGACACCACCACCGTCTTGCCCTCGCGCCCCAGCCGCCGCACGAGGTCGATCACACGCCGGCGGTTGACCGGGTCCATCCCGGTCACCGGCTCGTCGAGCAGCAATACCTCCGGGTCGTGCGCGATCGCCTGCGCGAGCTTGATGCGCTGGCGCATGCCCCTGCTGTAGCCGCCGATCTTGCGGTCCTTCGCGTCGAGGAGAGCCACCTGGTGGAGGGCGCTCTCGGCGCGGCTGCGGCACTCGGCGTCGTCGTAGCCGGTGAAGCGCAGCAGCGCCATCAGGAACTGTCGGCCGCTGAGGTTCTCCCAGAAGGCGTCCGCCTCGGGACACAGGCCCACGTGGTGGAAGATCTCCGGCGAGCCCCAGGCGGGCCGGCCGAGCAGCTTCACCTCGCCCTGGCTCGGCTGGAGCTGCCCGGCCGCGAGCTTGAGGAAGGTCGACTTGCCGGCGCCGTTCGGCCCGAGCAAGCCCGTCACCCCCGGCGGCACCTCGGTCGTGACGTCGTTGAGCGCGATCACCGGGCCGTACCAGCGCGAGGCGCGCTTGAGCTCCAGCACCGGCGCCGAGGCCGCCGTGTCGCTCACGTGACGATCTCCACCGCCCGAACGCGCGAGCGCAAGATCGCGAGGCACGCGAGCGAGAGCAGCACCAGCACGAGCGCCGCCCAGCCCCACGCGACCGCGATGTCGCGGTCGCTCAGGCCGAAGAGCGTGACGCCGATCGCCCGCAGGTCGGTCTGGACCGACAGCAGCATCGCGTACTTCTGCCGGAAGCCCTGCTGCAGGACGAGGCGCACCATCTCGAGGCCGGCGATCATGCCGAACAGGCCGAGGCCCGCGACGCGGGCGCTGCGCGACAGGGACGAGATCGCGAGCGTCAGCAGGCTCACCACCAGGCTGATCGCGAGCCCGTGCACGAGGATCGCCGGGCCGATCCAGGCGAGCTCCCACTTGAGGTAGAGCTCGGGGGCGAGCGACAGGCCCGACGCGTAGAGCAGCAAGGCGGGCGCGAGCGTCACCGCGAGGTTCAGGAACAGCGGCACCAGCAGCTTGCCGAGAACATAGTCGCGCCGCGTGAGCGGCCGCGACAGGTAGGCCAGGATCGCGCCAGTGCGCAGGTCGTTCGCCACCAGCCCGGACGCCCCGAAGATCGACAGCAGGATCGCGAAGCCGATCTGCTGGTTGAGGAAGTCGCCGAACAGCCGCCCGTCGACGGGGAGGATGCGGCCCGCCTCGGGAAAACGCGTGACGATGTAGATCTGGATCACGCGCACGACGAACGGCAGGAAGGCTGCGGCGATCAGGCCCAGGAACGCCCGCTTCGAGAGCACGAGCCGCAGCGCCTCGCGCGTGATCGGCCAGAAGCGGGCCTTGCGCAGCGGTGCCCGCGCCTCGTAGCGGCGGTAGCCCTGGTCGTAGATCGGCATCAGTCCTGGATCTCGTGGCCGAGGGCGCGCAGGAACACGTCCTCGAGCGTCTCGGCCCCGGGCCGGAGGTAGCGCACCTGCACGCCGCACTGCTTCGCCACCCGGAATACGGTATCCGGCCCCTGGCCCTCGGGCAGGAACAGCCGCACGCCGTCGTCGCCCTCGCGCCAGTCGGCACCCATGTCCTTGAGGTCGGTGAGCACGGCCTGGGCGTCGCCCTTGAAGCGCACGTCGAAGACCTGCTTCCTGGCGCCCGTCAGCTCGCGCACCTGGCCCTGGCGCGCGATCTGCCCCTGGTTGAGCACGATCACCTGGTCGCAGACGCGTTCCACGTCGTGGAGCAGGTGCGAGCACAGGATCAGGCTCATCCCGCGCCGCGTCGCGATGTCGCGGATCAGCGCGAGCATCTCCTCGCGACCCTGGGGGTCGAGGCCGTTCGTCGGCTCGTCGAGCAGCAGCAGCTCGGGGTCGTGCACCAGCGCCTGCGCCAGCTTCACCCGCTGCTTCATGCCCGTCGAGTAGGTCTCGACGTTGCGGTAGCGCGCCTCGCCGAGGCCCACGTAGTAGAGCACCTCGTGCGCGCGGCTGATCGCCTCGTCGCGCGGCAGCCCCGACAGCTCCCCCGCGAACGCCACGAAGGCCGCGGCGGTCATGCCCGGGATGTGGCAGTCCTGCTCCGGCATGTAGCCGAGCCGCCGCCGCACATCGAGCGGTTCCTTCGTCGGGTCCTTGCCGAAGGCCGTCATCCGCCCGCGGTCGGGCGTGAGGAAGCCGAGCAGCGTCTTGAGCAGCGTCGTCTTGCCGGCGCCGTTCGGCCCGAGGAGACCGGTGGGCCCGGGCAGGAACGCCCCCTTCACCCCGGCGAGCGCCTGGACCTGGCCGTAGGACACGGCGAGATCGTCGAACTCGACGAGCGGCGTCCGGACTTCACCCATTGTCTTGAATCAACGTAGCTCGTCGCCGCCGGGTTCCATTTGTCTCGGCCGGAGCACGGCTTCCTGCTCCAGCCACAAGAAGGCGCGGGAGAAGACCGCATTCCGGTCCGTGCCGCGCACCACATGGTACGCGGAGAGCGGCACCTCGACGAGCGCGCCCGTGGGATGGAGCGCCTGCGGTGGACGGCCCGCGATCTGGGCGAAGCCGCCGCTGCCGCCCATCGTGACGACGAGCGAGCTCTTGGCTTCGGGCGCCCTCACGAGGATCCGGACCGCGCCGGGGCCGGCGACCGCCTCGTCCTCGCGCACGACCGAGGCGCCCTCGAGGAACAGCGTGGCCCCCGCGTCGGCGGCGATCGCCCCGGGCCATGCCGGCCGCGTGCGTGTTGCAGGCGCCGCGCGCTCGAGCACGAGCGAGGCGACGACGAGCGCCCCCGCGACGCCCGCGAGCGTGCGTAGCGGCGAGGTGCCGGCTTCCCCGCCGCCGCGAGCGACGCGGCGCAGCCAGAAGGCGATGCCCGCGATCAAGAGCAGCCAGGCGACGAGGCGCGGCGCCAGGCCCGGAGCCGCGTCGGCCCACGTGCGGATGAAGAGGCCGGGGATGTACTGCTGGCCGTCGGCGTACGTGCTCTTCGCGAGCAGCAGGGCGGAGTCGTTGGCCGCGTGCGGGTCCTGCCGCAGCAGAACCGCCAGGAGCGCGGTCCAGGACGCTAGTGCCAGGACGAGCGCCATCGCACCGCGTCGATCCGACGTGCGCGCGATCGCCATGCCGACGAGCGCCACGCCGAGCGGTGCGAGCGGCATGACGTAGCGCCCCAGATTGCAGACAGCTCCGGACCAGTTGTCGGCGGATGCCACCGTCAGGTAGTAGGCGAGCGCCGCCGGCAGGATCACCGCGAAGCGCCGCGCGCCGCCTGTGACGAGCCCGGCCGCGGCCAGCAGCAGCAGCGGCACGTACGGCAGGATGCCGAAGCGTGCGTCGAGCAGCAGACCGAGGATGCCCTGTCCGATCCGCGCGCTAGAGACACCGCCCGGACCCCAGGCGAGGAACAACGCGTCCGGGCGCACGCTGCCCGTGATGGCGAAGTTGTAGAGGGCGAACAGGTAGATGCCCGCGAGGTTCGGCACGAGCAGCCGCGCGGCCCACTTCCATCCGGTGCGGTCCAGCACTCTCGCGACCGGGCTCAGCCACCCCATGAGGAGCGCCGTCACCAGCAGCACTCCCCACACCGGCAGGAACTTCTGGTGGAGCCAGGGCAGCGCGGCGAGCAGCGCGCCGAGGCGCCAGGGATGGAGGCGGATCCGCTCCGGCCGCAGCGCGACGGCCCGGAACACGAGCGCCAGCGCCAGCGCCCCGAGCATCTCGGGATAGAACTGATGGAAGTAGAAGAGGAACGGCGGCAGGAGCGCGAAGCCGAAGGCGAGAGCCGCGGCGAGGCCCGCCCGCCCTGTGGCGTCGCGCACCAGCAGGAACAACGCCGTCACCAGCCAGGCGCCGAGTGCGCAGAAGAGCAGCACGCTCACGGCTACGCGCCCCGCCTCGCCCCGCGCGCGGTTCACAGCGCGGTCGGCTCGCAGCGCCGGCGCCAGCAGGATCGACGGCCCGGGCGCGAGCACGGAATACACGCCGCCTTCCTTGCCGCGGACCACCTGGCGCGAGATGCGCGTGGCGGCGATCGCGTCCCGGCCGGCCTCGCCGCGGGCGACGGCGCCCAGCATCCGCCACGACTCACGGCCCGAGGCGGCGACCGCAGCCCGGAGGCTCGCAGTGAGCGGCCGCGTCGGGAGCTCCTCCATCGGGCCGGTCACGGGCTCGGCGTCGAACGTCAGCCAGTGGCCGAGCGCGACGGCTTGGCGCAGCGTCTTCGGCTCGTTGCCGGGGTGCGAGTCCCAGTGCCAGGCCCACTGCGGCACGAGCGCGGCGTACACGAGGAAGCTCAGCAGGAACACCTCGCCCGCGCGCGGCGCGGGAAAGCGCGGGGCGGGCAGGCGCAGCGCGAGGATCGCCGCGAGGGCCAGGAGATCCTGGGCGATCCCCCAGTCCTGGGTCAGCGCGACCGGCAGCGTGAAGCCGTAGGGATAGGACGGCCGCAGCGCCACCGACACGAGCCCCAGCACGCTGAGCGCCGGACGCAGCAGGAGCGGCGCCAGGACCCTTGCCTCGCTCGCGAAGGCCGACTCGAAGTCGGCGCTCTCGGTGCCCTCCGCGCGACGGCGCCACCACGCGAGCCCGGTCACGATCGCGACGCCGGCGACGAGCCACGACCCCACGCGCAGCAGCGCCACGAGCCCTTCCGCGTCCGCGGCGCGGCCCAGCTCGCCCAGCAGGCTGGCCGGCTCGACCTCGGCGCGCAGCACGAGCCCCAGCGCCCGGTCCACTTCGCGCGCGAGCGCGTGCAGGAGCAGCGGGACGACCGCGAGCGAGAGCGTGCGTGCGCTCGGCATCGCCCGGGATTGTCATGCCGCCGGCGCGCGGGTCCAAACCCGGACCTCGGCCAACCCCGGTGGTACCATTCCGAGCTTTGAGGATCCAACAAGCGAGGTCCCCCTTGTCCCATCCGCGCCACTCGCTCCTGCTCGTCGCCGCCTTCATCGTCTGCGCCCTGCCGCTTTCGGCCGCGGAGCGCCCCTTGCGCGTCGACGACCTGTTCCAGATCAAGGACGTCTCCGACCCGCAGCTCAGCCCGGACGGACGCTTCGTCGCGTACACGGTGCGGACGCTCGACGCCAAGAAGGACCGCGCGGACCGCGACATCTACATGGCGCCGCTCGAGGGCGGCGAGCCGCTGCGGCTCACCTCCAGCAAGAAGGCCGAATCCACGCCGCGCTTCAGCCCGGACGGCGAGTGGATCGCGTTCCTCTCGAGCCGCGAGGGCGGGCACGCGGCCGTGTTCCTGCTGAGCCGCAGGGGCGGCGAGGCGGTCAAGCTCACGAGCTACAAGGCCGACGTCTCCGAATTGGCCTGGTCCCCCGACTCGAAGCGCCTGGCACTCGTCATGTCGGACGAAGACCCGGACGCCCCGCTCGTCCCGGAAGACGACGAGGAGTCGGTCGAGCCGAAGAAGACGGCGAAGCCGATCGTGCTGCGCCGCGTGCAGTTCAAGCGCGACGGCGAGGGGTACCTGCGCGAGCTGCGCTCGCACGTCCATGTCTTCGACGTCGCGAAGAAGACCTCCTTCCAGCTCACGTCGGGCCCGTTCGACGACTCGGAGCCGGCCTGGTCGCCCGACGGCGAGCGGATCGCCTTCGTCAGCAACCGGACGCTCCCCGACCCGGACCTCTCGCAGAACAAGGACGTCTTCGTGGTCGCCGCGAAGGAGGGTGAGGTCCCGCGGGGAGTCGAGACCGGTCCGAGCGAGGCCTCGAGCCCCGTGTGGAGCCCCGACGGGCAGTGGCTCGCCTTCGTCGCGGGTGGCGACCCGAAGGACATGTGGTACGGCGCGAGCCACCTGGCGCTCGTTCCCGCGGCCGGCGGAGCGCCACGGCCGCTCACGGCCGCGCTCGACCGCAACGTGCTGTCGCCTCGCTTCGCGCCCGACGGCCGCTCGCTGCTGTTCGTGATCGAGGACGCCGGCAACCAGCACCTCGCGCGCGTCGGCGTCGAGGGCGGAGCGGTCGAGCGGGTTGTCGCCGACGAGCGCGAAGTGCAGGCCTTCGACGTGGCGAAGAGCGGCGCGATCGTCGTGCTCGAGAGCTCGCTCGTCCAGCCGCCCGAGATCTCGGCAGTCGCGAACGGCGGGCTCCGGCGGATCACGCGCGTGAACGACGAGTTCTTGAAGGGCATCCGCCTCGGCGCGGTCGAGCGCTTCCAGGCGAAGGGCAAGGACGGCACGCTGGTCGACGGCTTCCTGACGCTGCCGCCCGGCTATGCGCCCGGCTCGCGAATCCCCGCGATCCTGCGCATCCACGGCGGGCCCGCCTCACAGTACTCGACCAGCTTCGAACTCGATTGGCAGGTGCTGGCGGCCAACGGCTACGCCGTGATCGCCGCGAACCCGCGCGGCTCGACGGGCTACGGCACCGCTTTCAGCCGGGCGATCTTTGCCGACTGGGGCAACAAGGACTTCGACGACGTGATGGCCGCCGTCGACCACGTGGTCGCCAAAGGCGTGGCCGACCCGGACCGGCTCGGCGTCGGCGGCTGGAGCTACGGTGGCATCCTGACCAATTACGTCGTGGCCAAGACGCAGCGCTTCAAGGCCGCGGTCGCCGGCGCGGGCGCCTCGAACTACCTCGCGAACTACGGAACCGACCACTACCAGTACGAGTACGAGCTGGAGCTGGGCCTGCCGTGGAAGCAGCGGGACCTCTACCTCTCGTTGTCGTCGCCGTTCTTCGACGTCGAGAAGATCACGACGCCCACGCTCTTCCTGTGCGGGGCTCTCGACGTGAACGTGCCGCTCATCAACTCCGAGCAGCAGTACCAGGTGCTGCGCCGGGTCGGCAAGGTCGAGACCGAGCTCGTGGTCTACCCCGACCAGTGGCACGGAATCCGGACCCCGACCTACCAGAAGGACCGGCTCGAGCGCTACCTCGCCTGGTACGACCGCTTCCTGCGTCCCGGCGTCGTGACCGCGGCGCGCGCGGGCACGCCCGACGCAGAGACGAAGCCCGAGGCTACGTCGCTGCTGGGCGTGCCGCTCTTCGCTCCCGAGCTGCGCCCGGAGCGGCAGAAGACCCTCGACGCCGACCTCGACGCGGCGACCGCCGAGTTCGTGAAGAGCCCTGACAGCGCCGACGCGGCGGTCTGGCTCGGGCGCCGCTACGGCTACCTCGGCCGTTACCGCGAGGCGATCGAGGCCTACACGCGCGGCCTCGCGAAGCACCCGAACGACGCGCGCCTGCTGCGCCACCGGGGCCATCGCTACATCTCGCTGCGCGAGCTCGACAAGGCCGTGGCCGATCTCTCGCGCGCCGCTGCGCTCGTGAAGGGCAAGCCGGACGAGCCCGAGCCGGGCTCCGACCCCAAGCGCCCGACCACGACCACCCTGCAGTTCTCGGTCTACTACCACCTCGGCCTCGCCCACTACCTGAAGGGCGACTTCGCCTCGGCCGAGAAAGCGTACCGGAGCTGCCTCGAGGTGGCGCGCGGCAGCGACGAGAGCACGATCGCGACGAGCGACTGGCTCTACATGACGCTGCGACGCCTCGGGAAGGACGCGGACGCCGCCCGTGTCCTCGAGCCGATCCACGCCGGCATGAGCGTCACCGAGGACCGCGCGTACCTCCAGCGCCTGCTGATGTACAAGGGCGTCCACTCTCCCGAGGACCTGCTGCGCGCCGGGGGCGACGGCGTCACGCGCGCCACCTACGGCTACGCCGTCGGCAACTTCCACCTGGTGAACGGCCGAGCCGCGGAGGCGCGCGTGGCGTTCCAGCAGGTCACGGCCGGCGAGCAGTGGGCCGCCTTCGGGTATATCGCCGCGGAGGCCGAGCTCGCGCGGATGAAGAAGGGCGGCAGCTAGGCCGCCGGCTCACGCCCGATGCCGATCACCGAAGCCCACCGGCGCGAGCTCGACGAACGAGGCTTCGTCCGCCTCGAGGGCTTCATCGCACCCGAGCGACGCCAGCGGCTGGCCGACCGGCTCCAGGCCCTCTTCGACGCGGAAGGCGATCGGGCGGGCGCCGAGTTCAGGCTCGAGCCAGGCGCACGGCGGCTCGCCAACCTCGTGGACAAGGGCGCGGTCTTCGTCGAGTGCATCGTCGAGCCCGTGGTGCTGGAGTACCTCGGCCACGTGCTGGGCACGCGCTTCAAGCTGAGCAGCCTGAACGCCCGCTCCGCGAACCCCCGGAATGGCGAATCGCAGCCGCTTCACGTCGACGCGGGGGCGCTGCCCGACGAGCGGGGCTTCTGGGTCTGCAACACCGTCTGGATGCTCGACGACTTCACCCCCGAGAACGGAGCGCTCCGCGCCGTCCCGGGCTCGCACCGGTGGGGACGACGCCCACAGGACGCGCTCGGCGACCCCCGCCTGCGCCATCCCGACGAGGTCCTCGTCACCGGCCGGGCCGGCGACCTCGTGGTCATGAACTCCCACCTCTGGCACGGCGGCACCGCCAACGACACCGACCGGCCGCGCCTGGCCCTGCACGCCTTCTACTGCCGCTCCGACAAGCCACAGCAGCAGTACCAGAAGTCCCTGCTTCGGCCCGAGACCCAGACAGCGCTTCCCGCCGCGGCCCGGGCCGTGCTCGCGCTCGACGACCCGGAGAACGACGCACTCTCCGCGGGAGCCGGGCAGAGCGGCTTCTTGAAGTGAGGCCCTGCTACTCCGAGATCCGGTACAGGAACTTGTGGCCGCGCAGGTAGAGCTCCGAGCCCACGGCCACCGGGGACGCGTCGAAGCCGTCCTCGAGCGTGTTCGTCGCGAGGAGCTTGAACGCGCGGCCGCGCTCGACGACCGCGGTCGCCCCCTCGCGGCCGGGAATGTAGACGCGCCCGCCCGCGCCGACTGGTGAGGCGTAGACGTTCGGAACGCCCTCGAGCCGCTCCGGTCCGTAGAAACGCTCGCCGGTTTTGGCGTCGAGGCAGGTGAGCAGGCCGTTGTTGCCCTTCAGGATGTAGAGCTCGTCGCCGTAGAGCAGCGGCGAGGGCACGTAGGGCGTGTCACGGTCGAGCTTCCAGGCGATCGCGGGCGAGGCGGAGATGTCGCCCTTGGCCTCGTCGAGCTTCACCGCGAGGAGCGCGTTGCCGCGGAAGCCGCTCGTCAGGAACACGAGCCCGCCCGCGTGCACGGGTGTCGGGATCGCGTTCATCGTCATGCCCGGGGTTTCCCAGAGCAGGTCGCCGCCTTTCGCGTCGTAGCTGCGGACCTTCTTGGTGGCGCTCGTGACGACCTCGGTGCGGCCCGCGCGCTCGATCACGAGCGGGCTCGCCCACGAGGTCTCTTCGTCCCGCTTCTGGCGCCACAGCTCCTTGCCAGTCTGGCGATCGAGCGCGACCAGGAACGAATCGCCGCCGTCGTGATCCCACTGCACGAAGACCTGGTCCTTTGCGAGCGCGGGGGTGCTGCCTTCGCCGAACCCGAGCTTGACCTTCATGTCGCCGAGGTCCTTTTCCCAGAGGAGCTTGCCGTCCATGTCCAGCGCGTACAGGCCGCGCGAGCCGAAGAAGGCCAGCACCGTCCGCCCGTCGGTTGCGGCCGAGGCGGAGGCCCAGGTGCCCGTCGGGTGCGTGCCCTCGTGGGGCTGCTCCTCCCGCACCACGCGCTTCCACAGCTGCTTGCCGTCGCTCCGGCGCAGCGCGAGGACAGTAAACTGCTGGGTGTACTCCGGGAGGATGCCGCGCGGCGGCCCGCCGCCGGACCTCGGACCTCCGGGCGGTGGAGCGGGACCCGGCCGTGGCGGCAGGATGACCGTCGCGGGGACGGCCTTGGGCTCGCCGATCGGCACGGCTGTGAGCACGAAGATGCGATCGCCCCAGACGACCGGGGTCGAGGAGCCCTTGCCGGGGATCTCCACCTTCCAGGCCACGTTCTTCGTCTCGCTCCATTCGAGCGGAGGTGTGGCGTGCGGCGCGACGCCCGTCATGTGCGGCCCGCGCCACTGGGGCCAGAAGCGCTCCGCGTCCCCGCCGCCCGCGCCCTCGGGCGCACCTGGCAGCGACAGCGGGGTCAGGATGGCGAACAGGAAGGCGAGTGCCCAGCGATTGCGCAAGATCGGCTCCTTCTCGTGGGGACGGGTTGCGTGAAGACTAGCCAAGCGCCGCGACTCGGGGAAGTCAAGAATTGTGAACGGCCGCAGACCGTGTCAGCGGCCCTTGCGTCGCGGGGGCGGCCCCTTCGCCGCGTCGAGGCTCTTCCACAGGTAGAAGCACGCGACCGAGCGGTAGGGACGCCACGG
>Ga0209751_10006847_pt1 | contig 10513 bp, 10 predicted proteins | sample RifCSP13_1_FD_184019 | JGI IMG/M metagenome (GOLD analysis project Ga0209751, IMG submission 184019) | Soil microbial communities from Rifle, Colorado - Rifle CSP2_sed 13_1 (SPAdes) (version 2) | ecosystem: Environmental > Terrestrial > Deep subsurface > Rock core/Sediment | place: Rifle...
CTGCTGTGAATGCTATGACCTCATAATCCTTTTTATTTCTAAAGAAGATATTGAAGTTATGAAAATCCCTCCCAGCAGCTCCCATTATTACCACTTTTCTTTTCCTTATTCCATTTCGCATTTTGGGTTAATAGAGCTCTATGTAGAAGTTCCATTCATCAGGTATGATCCCAAATTTAAATTTAATGGGCGCTTCGGATTGTGCTATTAACTTAGCTGAATCTTCAACGTACAATCAATTGGAATTAACAATTAACCTTCTTTGTCGAATGTGGGAACCGTAAACGTATCTAAAATTATTGATGTATTATGGGATCTAACATTAATAAATATTTTCTCTCTTTTTATATTCGGTCGAAACCTCGTAATATTCATCGTAAGGCTCTAGACTAGAATATAGATGGGCTCCTTTTTTCATCATGCAATCTGATATTTGCCCTCGATAACCTTTTTCCATAAATTAGGCATTTCATCGAGCATTTCCTCTGCTATAGTTGTTATAGCTTCGTTATCTGTTTTCTTACCTTTAACCCCTATATCCAGGACCTGAGGTTGATTTATTGGCTTTCCTATCTCAGATGCGATATAAACATAAGCTTCATCTGCAAGACCCGTCTCAACTATTGCCTTACTCAAATCATTAGCAAACAGATTGTAAATTTTGCCGATGTGGCTTATAGGATTCTTACCGGCAGCGGCTTCTAAACTCATGGGTCTATAAGGTGTTATCAAACCGTTAACCCTATTTCCCCTTCCGACCTGACCGTCATCCCCGTGTTCTCCGCTAGTGCCAGTAACTGTTAGATATATACTCTCATCTTCATACTTATCCGCTGTATTTATTTCAACCTCTAGATTTGAGCCAAGGGAAATCTCTTTAACCAAAAGCTTCTTAACCATGCTTATCTTGTCAATGTAATCATTCAAACTCAGTATGTATTTGTCTACAGTTGCCATCGCAACTGTAAGCCTTATCTTCTCTCTATTTCTTATGGCTATAACCTTTATGTCCTCTCCTATAAAGGGGTATTTTCTCTTTATTTCAGCTCCGTTAAGCAATCTCTCTACCTTATAAACGGTTTTCTCAAGTTCATCTAATGGATAAAAACCTGTTCCAATTGAAGTATCATTTGATAAAGGTACCTTTCCCTCACGAAATCTTTCAAAAAGATCAATCAAGCCCTTGCTTCCGGGTCTTATCTTTACCTTTGTAATTATTTGATTTTCAGTATCAAGATGCCTTATGTTTTCTTTTAACCATTTATGCATAGCCTCTATAGCTATTTCTTCAACGGGTAGATTTCTTTCTCTTTTTTCTTTTATTGCCCTTCCCACAATTGTCAGCTCTATCGGTTCAACTATTTCTCCGCCATTATAAGAAGGATTTGAAATCCCTCCAACAAGAAGCCCTTTATCAACGTTGTGATGCATCACTGCCCCAAACTCATCTAAATAATATTTGCTTAGAGCAATAGAGACCTCTTCAGCGACGTTATCACAGATCGTGTCAGGATGCCCTAAACCTTTTCTTTCAACAATTTCAACATCCCCTTCATGAGGCGACCTTCCAGTTAGGGATCTAACAAAAATATTTCTTTTCATGTGATAATCAACCAAGATAATATATCTGGTTTAATTTAAGTTCTAGGATTTATTTAAAACATTTTAAAATAAGAAACCATCCCTGAGGACCTTAAAGAGAAGCGGTAAAGGACGAAGAAACTCACTAATGAGTAGGGAGTAATTACTGCGATCAGTCTTAATCTATCTCTTCCATTCGAGGCTTGAGTTTCTTAAGAACTTCGACCTTTGGTTGTATACCCCATCTCCTCCGGGGGAAGTGTTGGAGGCATAAACGGTCCGTGCCTCCTTATGTAATGCGCTTTCTCCATAGCTTCATGCCATACGTAATCCCAACATGAACTGGCAAAGTAATCAATCAGTATATGTTCTCCCATCGGGCTCTTCGGGTCTTCAAGTCCATGAAGTCTCCCATCCGCAAGGTTTTGGCGCTCTAAAACGGATTTATTCTCGAGTCGTAAAAATGGCTCTATCATAATATATATAGCGTTTTCTATTTATTACACTAAAATGACCTTTATATTTATTTACTCATAAAGAGTTTATATAACAATAATACCTCTTCATCAAAGAAAATTCTCTTAAAACTTATCCATATTAATTTGAACTAGTCATGATGACGTAAAGCCTCTACTTGGTTCATTTCCGGGGCCCCTCGGTGAGCATCAGAGCCGTATAGTTATGCTTTTGGTTTATAGGTAAGGAGACCACGCATATACTGAGAGCGTTCGAATGCGGAAGGGTCCTCACAATTCTTATGGCTCATGCTTCCCTGCATCTGCCGTACGGATTCATATTCATGCTCTTCCATCCAATTACTTACTCCTTGTTCTATAACACGAATATGTTCTATACCATGTCGTAGAAGTACGGAGCATAGCATGGTAATATTAGCACCGACCATGAGCATTTTTATTACATCCCGTGCTGTATGAATGCCACTTGTCGCAGCTAGATCTGCCTTAACGCGACCATAGAGAATAGCAATCCATCTAAGAGGGAGTCGCAAGGCCTGGGGTGAACTCAGAATAATGTTTGGTTGAACCTCTAGATTTTCGAGGTCAATATCAGGTTGATAAAAACGATTAAATAGAACTAGAGCATTTGCCCCCGCGTCGTCAAGGCGTTTGGCCATATAGGCTATGTTATTGAAGAAGGGGCTCAGTTTAAGCGCCACCGGGATTTTAACCTCGGATTTCACCGCCTTGAGAATCTCAACATAGGTCTGCTCGACCTGCTCAGAGGTTAGTTCCATATCAGTAGGAATATAGTATATGTTAAGTTCAAGTGCATCTGCCCCCGCCTGTTCTATCTTTTTTGAATAGTCTATCCACCCTCCAGCTGAAGTGCCGTTAAGACTAGCAATGATAGGAATACTCACCGCTTCTTTGGCCTTTTGTATATGATACAAGTAACTTTCTGGTCCGACATGGAACTCTGTTGGTTCCGGAAAGAAGGTAAGTGCCTCTGCAAAGCTATCAGTGTGATGAGTAAGGTGATGATGAAGTTCGTAGCGCTCTAGTTGTAGTTGCTCTTCAAATAACGAATAAAGTATTATGGCTGATGCACCAGCATCCTCCATCCGTTTGATATTGTCAATCTCTTCAGATAGAGGAGATGCCGATGGTACCAATGGCGTACGCAAGGTCATCCCTAAATATGTTGTACTCAAATCCATTAATCTGTCCTCCTCTCATGATTACTTATGGAATTATCTTTCTGCGACACCCGTACGTAGTGTTACTAACCACTACTTTGATTTCTCTTCTCGATTTCCGATTTTCGTGCGTGCGGCCAGATATTCATAAAGGCTCCAGCGGGAATTTATTTCCTGTTGAGCCTCCTTGAATAAGCGTTTGGCCTCTATTGGTCGAGTCTTGAGGAGCATTTTGAATCGGTTTTCCATATACAGGTACTGCTGTACTGGTATTTTCGGTGCTTGTGAATCGAGGTGAAGTGGATTTTCTCCTTGTTTTGCCCGTTCAGGATTGAATCTGTAGAGTAGCCATTGTCCGGAATCTACAGCGGCTTTTTGATTTCGCATAGCTGTAGTCATGTTGATTCCGTGTGCAATGCAGTGACTGTAGGCAATGATAAGTGACGGTCCCTCATAGGCCTCTGCTTCAAGGAAAGCTCTAATTGTGTGTTCATCCTTTGCTCCCATTGCAACACTTGCTACGTAAACATCGCCGTAAGTCATGGCAATTAGTCCAAGATCCTTTTTGGGGGTGGGCTTTCCGGCAGAGGCAAATTTAGCTACTGCGGCAAGAGGGGTTCCCTTGGACATTTGCCCGCCAGTATTAGAGTAAACCTCTGTATCAAGTACCAAAATATTAATGTTGTGCCCACTAGCCAGTACATGGTCAAGGCCGCCAAAACCGATATCATATGCCCAACCGTCTCCACCGATAATCCAAACACTCTTTTTGACCAGCATATCAGCAATGCTTAGGAGCCGTCTTGCATCTTGGGACTCAACATCCTGGAGCCACTTCTTCAAAGCTTCTACACGCTTACGCTGTTCGTAAATATCCGCTTCATCTTTTTGCTCCGCATTTAGGATTGCATGCGCTAGGTTTTCACCAATAACCGGCGACACCTTTTTGAGCAAATTGGCGGCAAACTCTCTTTGGATGTCAATCGAAAGTCGAAAACCAAGTCCAAATTCGGCATTGTCTTCAAAGAGAGAGTTAGACCATGCCGGTCCGCGACCCTCAGCGTTTGTAGTCCATGGTGTGGTGGGAAGATTACCACCATATATAGAAGAACAGCCTGTAGCATTAGCCACTATCAAACGATCTCCGAATAACTGGCTAAGTAGTTTAATATAGGGTGTTTCTCCACACCCGGCACAAGCGCTTGAGAATTCGAATAGTGGTTGCTGTACCTGCTGATGACGCACACTCATTGGGTGCAGATGGATTCGATCCGTCTCGGGGATGGTTAAAAAGAAATCCCAATTCTTACTTTCCTCCTCCCGTAAAGGAGGCTGCGGATACATGTTGAGTGCTTTAATTCTAGTTTCAGATTTACTTCTAGCCGGACAGATATCTACACACATTCCGCATCCGGTACAATCCTCAGGCGCTACTTGGATAGTGTATTTAAGTCCTTTCCATACTTCATCGCGAGCATAAGATGACTTAAATTTGTCTGGAGCCCCTTCGAGATATTTAGGATCATAGGCCTTAATCCGAATTACGGCGTGTGGGCATACAATAGTGCATTTCCCGCACTGTATACAGATCTCAGGCTCCCAAACGGGAATTTCAAGCGCAAGATTGCGTTTTTCCCATTTTGTAGTTCCAGTTGGGTAAGTCCCATCTGGAGGAAGAGCGCTTACAGGAAGTTCGTCTCCTTGTCCTGCAATCATTTTTCCTAAAACCTCTCTCATAAATAGAGGTGATTGCTCTGCCACAGGTGGAGGAATTTCAATAGGGCTATCAGCGGAATCTGGAATCTTTACTTCAAATAAGTTTTCTAAGGTGTTATCCAGTGCTTGAAGATTCATATGAACGATTTCCTCTCCTTGTTTTCCGTATGTTTCAAAGAGAGATCTTCGAATTTCCTCTATAGATCGGTCCTTAGGCAGAATTTTGAAGATAGCGAAGAAACAAACCTGCATAACTATATTAATCCGTCCTCCCAACCCACTTCTTCGTGCAACTTTATAGGCATCAATGACATAGAGCTTAATCTTCCTTTCGATAATCTGTTTCTGCACAGAAATGGGAAGATTTTCCCAAATCTCCTCTGGTCCATATGGAGTATTTAGGAGAAATGTCCCCCCAGGCACGATGTGCTTCAACATATCGTAACGTTCAAGAAATACCGGTTGATGGCATCCTATCAAATTTGCACTATCTATAAGATAGGCTGAACGAATAGGACGCCTACCAAAGCGAAGGTGTGAAATTGTTACCGCACCGGCTTTTCTTGAATCGTAAACGAAGTATCCCTGTATATGGTAGTTCGTGTTTTTGCCAATAATCTTTATAGAGTTTTTATTGGCTCCTACGGTTCCATCTGAACCAAGACCATAAAAGAGCGCGCGAAATACATCGTCCGGTTCGGTAGAAAACTTAGGGTCATATGCGATGCTTGTATGGGTTAGGTCATCATGTATGCCGACAGTAAAGTGGTTTTTGGGTTTTTCTATGGAAATATGGTCAAAAATTGCCTTAACCATAGCCGGTGTGAATTCCTTTGAAGATAAGCCATAGCGACCACCTATTATTTTAGGAATGCTTTTTAGTTTTCCCCATCCGCCCATTATCCCTTCATGTATTGCAGTAACCGAGTCCAGATATAATGGTTCACCCGAACTTCCAGGTTCCTTAGTGCGATCGAGAACGGCAATCGCCTGTGTTGTAGAAGGAAGAGCTTCTATAAAACGCTTTGTATCAAACGGACGGTACAAACGTACTTTAACTACGCCAATCTTTTCGCCTCGGTTATTGAGATGATCAACTGTTTCATGAACTACTTCAGCCCCAGAGCCCATAACCACAATAACGCGCTCAGCATCAGGGGCTCCGTTATATTCAAAAAGCCTATAAGCCCGGCCAACTAATTTAGCAAACTTATCCATTACTTTTTGAACTATATCTGGACAGTTAATGTAGAATGGATTTGTTCTTTCTCTAGATTGAAAAAAAACGTCGGGATTCTGTGTAGTGCCGCGAAGGACGGGGCGATCAGGGGAGAGCCCACGAGCACGATGTGCAAGAACCAAATCCTCGTCTATCATCATACGTAGCTCATCGTCAGATAGTAGCTCGACTTTTGATATTTCGTGCGATGTACGAAAACCGTCGAAAAAGTGCAAGAATGGTATACGTGACTCAAGGCTTGCAGCTTGTGAAATAAGTGCAAAGTCCATAGCTTCCTGAACGGATGCGGAACAAAGTAGAGCAAAGCCTGTGGCACGTGTGGCCATAACATCACTGTGGTCACAAAAGATAGAAAGTGCATGTGTAGCCAGGGTTCGTGCTGCTACATGAAATACTGTAGTGGTCAGTTCCCCAGCAATCTTATACATGTTAGGAATCATAAGCAAAAGTCCCTGTGAAGCGGTAAATGTTGTTGCAAGTGAACCAGTCTGCAAAGCACCATGCACTGTTCCGGCTGCGCCTGCCTCGCTTTGCATTTCCACTACCAAAGGAACAGTACCCCAGATATTTGGCCTCCCTTCAGTTGCCCATGAGTCAGACCACTCACCCATAGGAGTTGCGGGGGTGATAGGATAGATAGCAATAACTTCGTTTAATCTGTATGCAACCGAAGCTACTGCCTCATTGCCATCTATGGGTGCAAGGATTCTATTCCTCATTCGTTTATACTAGCCCTTCTTTGTCTCCGTCTTCGCTGCTATAAATGGATATCTCTTTGATAATGATGAAAAAGTTCTCTTTCTCTAGTGCCGTCGAGAGCATGAGAACAAAGAAAATTTCTTCTTATGCCATTATCAATTTCATTGCCTATTAACCCTGTCTTTTTAATGGCAATTTATGTGCCAAATTATCTTATTCCAAATCTTATTATAACGCATTTACTTTTACCTTGAGCTAATTTACATCCTTAAATCTAAACCTCTGTCAGATGTAAGAAAATAGGACAAAAATCGAATAGATAAAAGGAATTAGATTATTTTATCTCTAATGCCTTCAGATAGATGGGATGGAGGATCTAATAGGAATATATCTTTTTATTAAACGTGAAGGTGTTTCATATAATTTATCTGCTTTAAGCATTGCTTCTTACAAGTAGGGGCACAACCAAAAATAGAGCAGTATGCAACATCTATGAAGGGGGTATCGTCTCTCGAAGCTGATCTAATGACTTCTATAGTCGCTTTTCTTCCGGTAACAGGACACCTAATGTATTTCATATCAGTAATTTCATCAAAATAGTATTCCATATGAGGAGATAATTTACTTCTTTCTTTTAATCGTTTTTCTGTCTCGGAGTGCCCGGTAGATTTCTTCTCCGTAGCTTCATCAAAGTACCACTCCATGCGAGAAGTTAAGGCATTCCTTTCCTTTGATTTTATTCTTTTCATTTTCTTGCCCTCCTTTTTTTAAATTTAATTACAATGACCTTGCATTTGAAGAGAGAAAAGTCCTAAATTATCAACCTTACCTTCGATAAATGCCGCTTATACCGTCTTGTCAAACTCTTTTTCATTACCTTCATGTGGAAATCCTTTTTGTATTTATGAATCCATGCCTATTTTTCCATAAAAAATTCTGGTGTATGTTTCTTTTCCTCTTCGCTCCCTGGTTGCACAATCCCTTTAAGTTCTCTCAAATCTTTTTCTATAATATCCAGCCTTGTGATGATACTATCGAGCTTTTCTATAACCATCTCCGAGGTTAACTTCTTTTTTGGAATAATTTCTTTCCTACGTCTCATTAATTGTTTTTTCATTCAAATTACCTTTTCTTATCACTTAATCACACTCTTTTTATATACAGCAAACTGCATGCCACAAAATTCAATACGTAACTTCTTTAAATATCAACAAATTCTAACGATAAATTTATTATTAAACGAGAATCCATGTAAGAATTTAAGACATCTGACAACATCCTAATATCTTAATGCTTCAATAAGTATATATAATCTATACATTATGTCTTTGGCATAATATTTGCCTCTATATTTAATAACCTTTGTCACAGAGTATGCATATTTTTAAATAGAAAAAATTATACGAAGGCAAGGTGAATAGATGCGTCCAATAATTGTAAGGACTCATTCAGGTAAATATGAGGTGAAATACGACATAGTTGAATGCTACAAGTATTGGTTAAAAGAAGAGAAGGCACCCCCTAAGTGTTGCTACTGCATGCTTCATAACGGTCATGTGGCTGTAGTTAATACAGAGGAAGAGGCTAAGAGGCTTGTGAGCTTGCTTCCTGAATGCCCCGGTCTGCCAGCTATGATTAATAGCGGTGGTGTACTTAAAACAGATTGAAAGTGTCTGATTCTCTGATATTTGACAGGTATTAAACTTTTAAATAATAACTAATCGATAAACGAACTAGGGTTGAGGAAAGGGTGGATGAGAAATAAGTGTATTGATTAGGCTTATTCTAGTTTTAATAAGCATGTTTAACTGGAAAAGAGGCTTAAGCAACTTATGTACGAGCAGCAAATCAAGTTTAATTCTAGGAGAAGGGGGTGAATTATGGAAAAAATCCTATTAGTAGACGATGAAACAAATATTAGACTTTTTTACAAAGAGGTATTATGCGAAGAAGGTTACGAAGTCTTAGAAGCTGAATCAGGAAAAGAGTCTTTTGATATACTACGACGTGAACCGATTGACCTTGTCGTGTTAGATATAAAGCTTAGATCAGAAAGTGGTCTTGATGTACTTCAAAATTTGACGAAAGAATTTCCTAATCTTCCAGTTGTGCTTTGTACAGCCTACTCATCCTTCCAGGATGATTATATATCATGGCTTGCAGAGGCATATATAGTAAAGTCAACTGACACTGAGGAGTTGGTAAAAGAGATAAAAAGAGTGATAAACAAAAAGAGAAGGGCCGGAGGCGATACACTCATAACGAAGGTTGAAATGAAGAAGAAAGAAGACTTACAAATAGTTTCAAAAACCACTTATTGTTAAATAAATACACATAAGTAGCAGAAATATCTACCAGTCACAACGATTGATAACCAATATTCGATTAATAAGTTCGGATACATGTGAGACTGGGTTAAGGTTTATTTCTCTTTCTCTTAATTTATTTATGTAAATTGAGAGATCCAATCTACTATAGTTCTTACAATCTCATCCGGATTTTCCATGCAATCATGCATAGCTTTCGGTATGTATCTCACTGTTACGTCAGAATTCCCTGCCTCACGTACCAGACGGGCTAACTCTGTGGCTTCCCATGCTCCGAGTATGTCGTCATTTTCACCTTGGAGAAAAAGAATCGGGACTTTTATATTTGATATAAGCCTGTATGTCATGGCGTTGTAAGCCTCTGGCCCTCTCATAAACCACCAGGTTTTGTATGTAAAGATTTCAATATGAAACGGGTTGAGCGTAGGTCCCCAGGCTCGGTAAACGATGAATATTTGATCCTTGGAACTCCTATAAGGATCAGGTTCTAAGACCTCTTTGGCTTTGCTATATACCTCATCATAGGACGGCTCACTAATCCACTTCTCCCAACGTTTTCTTTGAGCCTCGGGAAGAGAAAAAGCACACCCCTCTAGGATTAAGCCATGAATACAAGGGTCGGATCTTTTTGAGGCATAATAGGCAACTAGGTTTGCTCCTAAGCTATATCCCAGGATAAAGATTTTACTGAAGCCTTCTTTTTTGAGTAAATCTAGAGATGCATCTATATCATTTATAATGTCATCGAAAATACCCACTCCCATTATCTGCCCCATAAAGGCCATTCGGGTGTTAACTGAGAAGGAGTTAATTCCGTGCTCTAGGAGGGCTTGTGGAAGCAGCCTGGGAGTACCCCGGGCTAGAAAATGTCCAAGCACGCCGTGGATATGTATGATTATAGGTGTATTTAATACATCTAACTTATTATTGGAACTCCTTAAAAGTAAGAAAGCATCCTGTTGAAAGCTGTCCTTAGTTTGAAAACTTATAAGATTTTTACGGATCATAATTTAAATGCTAGGAAAACGAGGTTCTACTTTTGGAATCTTCTATCAAGCCATTTTATTATTATATCTCCTAGTTCATCTTCCTTCCTTTCCAAGGTGTGCCCTGTATTCAAATAAAAGGCTGACACATCTCTATTGCCGGCATCAAGGGCACTCTGAGCTAGTTCGAAAGTCTCAATTGGGTCTATTACATCATCGTGCCAACCTTGGGTAAGTAGAATCGGCATTTTTATTTTTTCTATTTGTTTATATGCGGTTGCGCCATCGGCCTCAGGTCCTGCAAGGA
>Ga0209751_10006852_pt1 | contig 10509 bp, 16 predicted proteins | sample RifCSP13_1_FD_184019 | JGI IMG/M metagenome (GOLD analysis project Ga0209751, IMG submission 184019) | Soil microbial communities from Rifle, Colorado - Rifle CSP2_sed 13_1 (SPAdes) (version 2) | ecosystem: Environmental > Terrestrial > Deep subsurface > Rock core/Sediment | place: Rifle...
GCGGCGCCCGGTGCTCGAGACCGGCGAAGGCGCCCTGGTCAAGATCACGGCCCGGCCCGAGGGTCCCAACCGCCTCAAGGCGTTCGTCACCGTGATGGAGGGCTGCGAGAAACATTGCACCTTCTGTGTGGTGCCGATGACGCGCGGGCGGGAGCGCAGCCATTCGCCCGAGTCCATCGTGGAGGAGATCCGGGGCCTGGCCGCGGCGGGCTGCAGGGAAGTGACGCTTCTCGGCCAGACGGTCAACGCCTACGGGCGCGACCTCACGCCGCCCACCGATCTCGCGGCGCTCCTTGAGAGGGTCGGCGCGATAGAAGGCATCGAGCGGATCCGCTTCACGACCTCGAACCCCTACAATCTCACGAGCCGCCTGATCCGCGCCATCCGCGACCTCCCCAAGGTGGTGGAGTACCTGCACCTGCCGCTCCAGTCGGGCTCGGATCGGGTGCTGGAGCGGATGAACCGCGGCTACACGCGGGCGCGCTATCTGGAGCTGATCGCGGAGCTGAAGGCCACCGTGCCCGACATCGCGCTCTCGACGGACCTGATCGTGGGCTTTCCGGGCGAGACCGAGGCGGACTTCGAGCAGACCGTGGACATGGTCGAGCGCGTCGGGTACGACAACGTCTTCGCCTTCCGCTACTCGCGGCGGCCCGGCACTCTGGCCGCCACCATGACCGACCAGATCGCCGAGGAGGTCATGGCGGAGCGCAACGGCCGGATCCTCGAGGTGGCCGGGCGCGTGGCGGCCGAGCGCAGCCGGCGACTCGAGGGGCGGATCATGCCCGTCCTCGTGGACGGGACGTCGAGGAAGGATCCCGAGGAAGTCGCCGGCCGCACCCGGTGCAACCGCGTGGTCAACTTCCACGCCGGCGGGCGGGACCTGCTGGGCTCGGTGGTGCCCGTGCGCATCACCCAGGCCCTGCCGCACTGCCTTCGGGGCGCGCTGGCCGAACGGGACGCCCTGCTGCGGGTCCCCGTCCTCGAGCCTGCCTAGGAGGAGGAGCACCATGTGGCTGGAGATGAAGGTCAAGGGGCTGGCGCTGGACCCGCTGTCCAACATGCCGATGATCGTCCTCCACGACGAGGAGGATAAGCGCTCCCTGCCGATCTGGGTGGGGCTCTTCGAGGCCAATGCCATCGCGCTCGAGCTGGAGAAGATCTCGACGCCACGGCCGATGACGCACGACCTCATCAAGAACATCCTCGGCGCCCTCAGCGCGCGCGTCGCCAAGGTGGAGATCAACGACCTGCGCGAGAACACTTTCTACGCGGTCATCCACCTGCGCCTGGGCTCCAGCGACATCACCGTGGACTCGCGTCCCTCCGACGCCATCGCGCTGGCGCTGCGCGTGGGGGCGCCGATCTTCGTCGAGGAGGAGGTCATCGCCAAAGCCAAGACCGTGGAGGTGCCGGTGTCCAAGGAGCCCGAGGGCGCCGGCGGCAAGGTGGATGACCCGGCCAAGATCAAGGAGTGGCTCGAGTCGCTCAAGCCCGGGGACTTCGACAAGCCCGAGGGCGGCACGGACCCGAGCCGGCCGGACGAGTAGTGGATGCGGGTCGGGCTCTTCACCAACAACTACCTGCCGTTCCGCGGCGGGGTCACCACGGCCGTCGAGACGCTCCGCCGGGGACTTGAGACCCTCGGCCACCGCGCCTGGGTCTTCGCCCCGGCGCCGGCGAAACCGGCTACCGATCCGTCCTTCGTCTTCCGCTACCCGTCGGTCCCGGCGCCGACCTATCCCGGCTTTGCCCTGCCGCTGCCGTTCTCGCCGCGGCTGGCCCGGCAGGCCGCGGCCCTGGACCTTGACATCATCCACGCGCAGCATCCGTTCCTGCTCGGTGTCACGGCGCGACGGCTGGCGCGGCGGCAAGGCCGGCCACTCGTCTTCACCTACCATACGCGCTATGAGAAATATGCCCACTACGTGCCGCTGCCCGAGCGCCTGGTCTCCGCGCTGGCGATCCGGCTGTCCTGCCGGTTCGCCGAGTCGGCGGATCTCGTGGTGGCCCCGTCCGACCGGATCGCCGCGCTGCTGAAGGACCGCGGCGTCACGGCCCGGATCGCGGTGATCCCCACGGGCGTGGATCTCGACCTGTTCCACCCGGGCAGCCGGGAGGAGGCGCGCCGGCAGCTCGGGCTGCCACAGGACGGGCTCCTCTGTCTCTATGTGGGCCGGCTTGACCGGGAGAAGAGCGTGGACCGGATCCTCGACGCCTTCGCGTCAATCCGCGCCGCGGTGTCGGGCGCGACTCTGCACCTGGTGGGGCAGGGAAGCCATGAGGGAGCGCTGCGGCGCCGCGCGGCCCTGAGCCCGGCGCGCGAGCACATCCACTTCCACGGCGGAATGGAGCGCGAGGCACTGCCGCCATTCTACCGGGCCGCCGACCTGTTCCTGTTCGCGTCTGAGACCGAGACCCAGGGATTGGTCCTGGCGGAGGCGCACGCCTGCGGCCTTCCCGCCGCGGCCGTGCGCGCCTCGGGGGTGGACGAGGTGGTGAGCGACGGCGAGACGGGGGTGCTCGCCAAGACCGAGCCCCGCGATCTGGCGGACGCCGCCATCGGGCTGCTTCTCGACCGCGCGCGGCGCCAGGCCATGGGGCGGGCGGCCCGGAGCGTGGCGGAGGAGCGCTTCTCGGCCGCCCGGCAAGTGGAGGCCATGGCCGGCCACTATGAGGGGCTGCTGGCCGCTGTAGGAAGAAAGTGATGGAACCCGTGGCCGCTCGGTCGCTTGACGTGGGCTTTCTGCCCGACTGGGATCCGAGGAGCGCGGCACCCGGGCACCGGGGACTCCTGGCGTGGGACCCGCGCGTGAGGACTCTGCTCAAGGTGCTCGTGTCCTATCCCGACGTGCGCTACGTCTTGGCCGATCGGATCAGCCTCGACGGCAGTGCCGACCCGCGGCTGCTGGAGACGATCGCACGCTTCCTCGAGCGTCAGCGCTGGCTCGTCGAGCGGGTCAAGGTGGGCTGAGCATGATCTGGAACCGCGAGGGAAAGGCCGTGCGGGTGGTGGAAAGGAGATCGGCATGAGGGACGCGGAAGCGGAGACCCGGCTGCTGGCGCGGATCCGGGGAGGGAAGCGCATCGAGTCCGCGGACGAGATGACTGAGGACTACAAGCGCAACCTCGTCCATCTCATGACCATGCAGGCAGACTCGGAGCTGGCCGGCGGCTACGGCTACGTGCCCTGGATCATGAAGGCCCCGGGCGTCGAAGAGAAGCACGTCGTGGCCCAGATCGTGAAGGACGAGCTGCGTCACGCCGCGGTCATGTACGGGCTGCTGGCCGATCTGGGCGTCGACGTGGACGGCCATGTGAAAGCCCACGACGAGGTGTTCAGCATGCGGATCGACGCCGACGCCGACATCGGCACGGCGCGCATCACCTCCGACAAGCGCGTGAACATCTTCTACTATCCCATCGAGACCTGGCCGGATTTCGTCTTCTTCAACTTCTGCATGGACCGCGGCGCGGGGCACCAGCTTGAGGACGTGCGCGGCTGCTCCTACGGTCCCTGGGTGCGTGCGATCGAGGGCATCTTCAAGGAGGAGAAGTTCCATATCCGCCACGGCGAGCATTGGGTCAAGCGCCTGGGTGAGGACCCGAAGACCCACGCCGAAGCCCAAGCGACCTTCAACAAGTGGTATGTCCGCACGATGAACATTTTTGGGCGCCCGGGCTCGCCGAAGAACACGCTGTACCGGAAGTATCGCTTGAAGGCCCGCGACAACGACGAGGTGCGCCGGGCCTTCGCCGCCGAGGTGAAGGGGCTCTGCGAGCAGTTCGGGCTCGACGTGCCGGAGTGGAAGCCGGTCTGGGACACGCTGCCCGAAGAAGCGCAGATCCCTGGTTAGCGCGATGCGGATCATCAGCGTACTCGGTTTCACGGCGATGCTGGCAGCCTTGGCGCCGGACCCGGGACTCGCCCAGAGCGGGAAGCAGGTCAAGGTGGTGCTCGACTTCCAACAGCAGGGGCGGGACAGCCGGCAGGGCGTGCAGGGGCGCGGCGGGATCATCGTGCAGGACAAGCGCGGCGACACGCGTGTGCGGGGGCGGGGAGGCCTGGGCGTCGAAGACACCACGACCCGCACCACCCGGACCACCGGGATTTTCACGCTGGTCCAGGATGGCGGCATCGGCAGCATGCTGGTCGCGCAGGACGTGCCCTCTCCGCAGCTCGCCTACTACTACGACTACGCCGTGGGCAAGGGGTACGTGGCCCAGGGGGTGGCGTGGCAGCGCGTGGGGACGGCCCTGACCGTGCGGCCCACCGTGCTGCCCAACGGCCAGATCCGCGTGAGGCTCACGCCGCAGATCAGCTATTTCACGCCGGGTGGGGGCGGCAGCGTCGAGCTCGTCGAGGCCGCCACCGAACTCATCGTGCCCAACGGCCAGCGCGTCCAGTTCGGCGGAGCGACGAGCAGTCTCCACGAGGTGACGCGGCGGATCCTCGGCTACCGGGAGCAGCAGACGACGGGAGAGACGTCCATGGCGCTCACTGCCACGATTCAGTAGGGCCCACGTGCCGCCGGACCCGCACCCCTCCGTCCCGCCCGGGCTGAGCGCCCGGATTCAGAGCGAACCCTGGGCCCAGGCCCTCGGCGTGGAGTACCTCGAGCTCCGCCGGGGCTACTGCCGGGTGGCGCTCACCCTCAAACCCGACATGCTCAACTACCAGGGCTACCCCCACGGCGGCGTCATCTTCTCGCTCGCCGACATCGCGTTCGGGGCCGCGTGCAATTCCCACGGCGAGCCGGCGGTCGCGCTCAGCATGACCATCAGCTTCCTGTCGGCGGTGGCGCCGGGCTCGCGGCTCGTCGCCGAGGGTCGGGAGCGCAGGCAGGGCCGCCGCGCCGGGTTCTACGACATCACGGTCTCGACCGACGATGGGGCGGCGGTCGCCGTCGTCCACTGCGTCGCGCACCGGGTGTCGCCCCGCGCCCGGGGGAGTGGCGGCCGGGCATGAGGGGCAGGGGCGCGGGGGCCCTGCTCGCTCTCACCCTGTTGCTGGGGCCCGCGGCGCCGCAGATCGCCCACGCGACCCACGAGGTCGATATCGATACCCTGCGGCGGTTGGTCGACCGCTACTACCAGGAGAAGGCGCTCGAGGCCATCGGCCAGGAGCTCAAAGAGGGAATCCTGCACGGGGAGCCCGGGGCCGTGGCCCAGTACGTGAAGGCCCCGCTCCTCTGCCGGCGGAACACCATCGCCCAGCAGAAGGTCCTCGCCGACCTCAAGAATCCCCGCAGCGAGCTCTATATCTACTTCTTCGATCCGGAGGGGTACCGGAAGAAGTATCCCGGGCGTCCGGGCCGCCCCATGGCCCTCAAGGAGTACTTCGAGCGCGCCAAGGACCTCCGCGTCGTCGCCTCCGCCCCCGAGTTGGTGACCGGCGGTATCAGCTTCCAGTCGGCCATCTCTCCGGTCAACCCGTACTTCGAGTTCGTCTACCACGGACCCAGCGGCTGGGCGTTCGGCGGCCTGGGCTTCCCGGGCTGCGAGGACTGACGGGGAGGGAGATTCCGCCTCTCGGGCGGTATCTGGCTTCGGGGCGCCATCCGGTGCTTAACATAATGCTTCTTATCAGACACTGGGCTTGGGTTCTTCCTGAGCCAGAGTGCGGCTGAGGGGTCAACCACGAGGCGCTTCCAGGATTGACTTGAGGGTCGGTTTGAGGAGGCCGAACGGCTACTTCGCGGGTCGGCTCTGGAGGCTGGCCACCCTTGACTGGATCTCGGAGCCGCGGCGCGTGCCGGGCACTTCCTTGAGCAGGCGCTTGTAGGTGTCGAGCGCGGCCGAGGGTTTCCCCCCGAGCTCCTGGGTCCTGGCCAGGTCCATCAGGCTCTCCTCGTAGAGGAAGTCCTTGGATCCGGTAGACCGGGCGGCGGCTTCGTAGGCGGCCGAGGCTCGGTCGTAGCTATTCTCGGATTCCCAGGTGTAGCCGATGCCCACGGCCGCCAGGGTCCGCACCGTCCCCGAGACGCCCTTGGCAAGCGCAACCTCGTAGGCTCCCCGGGCCGCGGGATACTGGCCAGCCGCGTAACGGAGATTGCCGAGCTGGTAGGCCGCCTGGCCGCCGGCTGACAGCCGTGGGTAGCCTGACACGACGGCCTCGAGGGCCTTGATGGCGCGCTCACGGGCCTCGACGGTGGCGCCGGGCCCCTGCGCCTGCTGCGCCAGATTGGAGGCCTCGGCCAGGGCTACCAGACCGCGCGACTCCTGGGAGCGGTACCAGAACCAGCCGCCCAGCGCCAGGGTCGCGACCACGGCGACGACGCCGGCGGCCAGGAGGCCGATGCGCAGAACGCGCTGGCTTGGGAGCGCCTCGGCGAGCTTCACGCAGGCCGCTCCGGGCCCCCGGCGCGGGCTGCGGCGCGCTCCACCCACACTTCACCCTTGACCGAGGCGCCGTCGGCCGCGGTGAAGCTGCCGGTCTTGAGCGTGCCCGTGAGGACTCCCGTCGGCAGGATCTCCACGCGCGTCGCGGCCGAGAGATTGCCGCGGACCGTCCCGCCGATCACGATGGCCTGGGCGTTGATGTTGGCATCGACCTCGGCGCCCTCGCTCACCAGCACGCGCCCGCTCACGTTGATGTCGCCCTCGAACTTGCCCGCGATGTGGAAGTCCCCTTCGCCGCTGACCTCACCCCGGAAGGACAGGCGCGCCCCGACCACGGCGCCCTCGGAGTCGCGGCGGCCCTCGTACCGGGCGGTGGGCGCGTCCGCGAAGCGGTCGTTCTCGGGGCCGCCGCTCAGCCCCAGATAGCGGAGGGTTTTCCCCAGCGCGCCCATGAGCGGCCGGCGTCAGGCGCCGTCGGCCTGGCGGGGGGTGAGCTGGCGCGCGGCCTCGTCGCGGCGGAGAGTCAGGCTCGAGCAGAAGAGCAGCAGGCAGGAGCTGCCGAAGAGCAGCGAGACCGACGGGTGCGGGGCGGCGACCGGCTCTTCCGAGGTCAAGGTGATTTCCACGGGCAGGACCACGGCGGCGAACACCAGGCCCCCGGCGAGAATGCCCCGGAGCCAGATGCCCCGCTTCCGCGCCCGGTCGGCCATACTGGTAGTGTAGCCAGCTTGGTGGACTTTCTCAAGCCCGAAGGGGACCGCTCGCTCTCGCTCGCGCGGCTTGACCTGGCAGCCGTGAGGGATTAGGTTGGCCGCACCCCTTCCCTTCCCTCGGCGCGCAGGGCGCGCAAGGAGGCGGCCATGCCAACTTATATGGTGCAGGCATCGTACACGAACACGGCGTGGGGCAAGCTGGTACAGCGGCCCGAGAACCGCATGGAGGCGCTGCGGCCCGTCGTTGAGAAACTCGGGGGCAAGCTCCTCGCCTGGTACTACACCTGGGGCGACTACGACGTCATGGTGCTGCTCGACGTCCCGGGTAATATCAACGCCGCCGCGGCCTCGATGGCCATCGCGGCGGGGGGAGCCGTCAAAGACATTAAGACAACTCCGCTCATGTCGCCCGACGAAGGCTTCGACGCCATGCTGCTGGCCCAAGGGGCGGGCTACCGTCCTCCGGGGGGTTGACCGGGGGTGCCGGGATCGAGGGCGACCCGGCAGAAGAGGCTTTTATGCGGCGCCCGGCCGGAGTAGCGTACAAGGAGCCATGCGGCCGGTCCGGGCGATGATCTGGGTGGCCACGCTGTTCTTCCTGGTCATGCTCTTCATGCCGCTCGTCCGGGAGGCCATGCGCCGGGCGTCGGAGGGCTCGGTGTCCGCGCCCTTCTGACCGCCCGCCACGGGGCGCCGGCTGATTCCTACGAGGCGTCCCGGCGCGTGCTCGGGTGCGGCTGGTCGGGCACGTCCGCGGGCTTGGCGTCATGGGCGCCGCCGCCCCGGGCGCTCCTGCCGAATGTCAGCTCCCACGCCATGAGTCCCACCGTGATGACGAGCAGGATCCACCCGGCGGTGTCGAGGTTCACCAGCAGCCAGCCGGCCAGGCTCAGTGCCGCCATCAGCCAGATGATCGCCAGATACCTCGAGATGATCGCTTTCATGGACCGTTGGGGAAAGTATAAAGCCGCGATGCGGTAAACGCCAAGCCCCGAGGGGCCGGCTCCAACCCGAGACTACTGCATCCGGATGCCGCGCTGGGCCAGCTCGCCCTCGAGGTCGAGCTCCCTCGTCGGGGCGGATGTGCCCCCGGGCACCGTCCAGCAGATCTCGAACTCCAGCCCGTCCGGGTCCTTGGCGTACAGGGAGAGGCTCGCGCCGTGATTCGACGAGCCGACCAGCGCGCGCGCCTCGATCAGCCGCTGCCGCGCGCGGACCAGGTCGGTGATGTCGCCGACCTCCCAGGCCGCGTGGTACATGCGGGCCACCCGCTCGTCAGGCCCCGGGACACCCGACTGTTCGAACAGACCGAGGTGATGGTCGTCGGGGCTGCCGGGGATCTTCATGAAGGCCGCGTGCGGGTACCGGGACTTGACCTCGAAGCCCAGCACATCACGGTAGAAGCGCAGGCTGCGCTCAACATCCGCGACCCAGAGGACCAGGTGCTGCAGCCGCCTGAGCCCGATCCCGGTCGTGGCGGTCGTCATCTCGCGCGTCCGCTCCCTGCTCGCTCCGCGGGCGTCGCCGCCCGGAGAAGCGCCAGGTTCTCTTCAACGGTGTCCTTTCCGGTGATGGCGCGGAGTACGACCTCGTCGACCGCCCCCTGCCACGTGGCGAGCGCCGCCGGGATCGCCTCCGGATTGTCGGCGGCGATCGCCGTCTCCGCGGGCTTCACGCGCATCCGGGTGAAGTGGTTCGCGTACGCCGGGATCGCCCCGTACCGGGCGCCTTCCTCCAGGAGCCGGCCGCGTGCCTCCGATCCGAGGGCAACGCGGACATACGCGAAGAGCCTCGGCGGCGTCCGGCGCGCGGCCACCGCGCCGGCGCGCACCCAATCGGCCGAAAGGCGCGCATGCTCGGGAGTCAGCCAGTTGAAGAGCACTCCGTCGGCGATCTCCCCGGCCAGCCGGCACATCCGGGGCCCGAGCGCCGCGACGATGAGGCGCACGGCAAGCTGCGACCGGAGCTCGCCGACCCCTGCGCGCACCCGGCCGAGCGAATCCGGGTTCGCGCTTCCCACCCCGAGGAGAAGCCGATCGAGGGGGAGCGCGTTCGCCCGCACGCCCTGAATGATGCTGTCCGGCCCGCGCGTGTGCAGCGGAATGACCCCGATTCCAAGCGCGATGCGCTCTGTCTCCGCCGCCGCCAGGGCGAGCGCGGTCAGCCCATCGGTCGGGCCGGGATGGTTCACCCAGAAGGAGCCGTACCCCAACCGTTCGGCTTCCCGCGCTGATGCACGGATGACCTCGGGCGCCGTGCCGGCGAACAGCGCGAAACCGTATCCCATCGCCGCCCCGCGGCTACTTCTTGGCCGTGAGCCCGAGCCGGGTCTCCAGCACCAGCCGGACCTCCTGCGCGGCCGCGCGCCAGAGCGGGCCCCCAGGAACGTCGTATTCGGCCTGGACCAGTTTCCGGTACTCCGCCATTGCGGCGTCCTGCGTGTCGGGAGAGGCCACGTCGAGCGTCCGGGCCCGGACCCCGACGACCTTGGCCGTCGCCGCGTGGGCGCGCTCGATCCAGCGCCCGATCTCGTTCCAGTCCTTGTCCAGGAAGACCACGATCGGGATGGATCGAAAGCCGTTGTTCAGGAAGCAGTCCGTCAGGTCGAGGTTCTGGTCGCGGAGGAAGACGCGCAGCTCGCAGTTCGGCATGGCCTCGGCAATGTGGGCGATCAAGGGCGAGTTGCGGTGAACATCGCCGCACCAGTTCTCGGCGAGCATCAGGATGTATCGCACCTGGCCGATGCCGCTGAAGAAGCGGCGCTCTTCCTCCGTCAGCGCCGACTTCTGGTAGTTGTCCTCGGTGCGCGCCCGGGTGTCGCCCATCTGGGCCATGTAGTCCTTCCAGGTCAAGCCGGTGGCGAAGCGCGTCGCGTCCAGGGGGATCCTCAGTTGGGCCATGGGGTCCTTTCCTCCTATGGGAGCTCGGGTCGGCGTTCTTGATATATGAGAGCAGCCTTGTCAAGCCTGCGCGGATTGGCCGAGCAAGCCGGGAGACGAATGTAGCAGGTCCGCGGCGGTTGTGGAAGGAGCAAGTGCCGAGGGAGGCGGCCTGATCTTGACGCGCCCTGCCCTGTACGGACCGGAACAGCCGGCCTCAAGGATTGGTGCCCCCGGGGTGACTCGAACACCCGGCATGCAGTTTAGGAAAGCGATCTTGCAGCCGAGCGGTGGTCACCACTCGTCCGCGTACCTCTCACCAAGGCACGGTGGTCCCGACAGGCGCGCGAGGCCACGGAACTGGCGACCTACAGGCACGCGAGGCGACCGGCCTTGAAGGACACGGCAAGGCTTCCGCAATGCAATCTGAGAGGTAACACGACAGCCATGAGGCTGGGCTCACTGATGGCAGCGCGTCCCAGGCAGCAGCACTAAGAGCCGCGCCGTTCGTCTCCGCTACCACCCCACGGCGGGCCTCAAGGACGAGTCCGAGGCAGGCACCTCAGCGGGACCGC
>Ga0209751_10006855_pt1 | contig 10506 bp, 11 predicted proteins | sample RifCSP13_1_FD_184019 | JGI IMG/M metagenome (GOLD analysis project Ga0209751, IMG submission 184019) | Soil microbial communities from Rifle, Colorado - Rifle CSP2_sed 13_1 (SPAdes) (version 2) | ecosystem: Environmental > Terrestrial > Deep subsurface > Rock core/Sediment | place: Rifle...
GCCGGCCGGGGTCCCTCTCCCTGCGCCTGTCCCAGGCTTTCAAGGAGCTCGTGCGCTCGGAGGGCACGCCCATCTATCCGCGCGAAGTCGTCGAGGGTCGCGCCTGAAGTGAGCGAACGGGTGGTGCGCACCACCCGCGTGTACGACGGCCGGGTGGTGTCGCTGCGCGTGGACGAAGTTGCGCTCCCCAGCGGCCGCACCGGAGTCCGGGAGATCGTCGAGCACCGGGGCGCGGTCGCCATCGTCCCGCTGGTCGCCGGCGGGGACGTCATTCTCGTGCGCCAGTTCCGGTGCGCCGTGGATGGGGAACTGTTGGAGATCCCCGCCGGTACGCTCGAGCCCGGCGAAAGCGTGGACGCCGCCCTCGACCGGGAGCTCGGCGAAGAGATCGGCATGCGCGGGCGCCGGTATGAACCGCTGCTGGCTTTCTATCCCTCGCCGGGCATCCTCACGGAGGTCGTGCACCTGTTCCTGGCCACCGAGCTCGAACCCCATCACCTCGAGGCCGAAGAGGAGGGGCTGACGGTGGTGCGGCTGCCCCTGCACCAGGCGGTGGCCGCGGTGGCGAGCGGCGAGATCCGGGACGCGAAATCCATCATCGGGCTGCTTCTGGCGGCGCAGCGCGTCGCGGGCGGTCCCCTGTGAGCGTTGGCGGAGTGCGAGCGTTCGAGCGCCAGATCGAGGCCTTCCTCGCGTACGCGGTCGCCGAGCAGGGCCTGGCGCCCCGATCGATCGAGGCCTACAAGCGCGACCTTGATGACTTTGCCCGGTTCGTTGCCGGCCGGGGAGTGTTCGACGCCACACAGGTCACGCGGTCGGCGGTCACCCTCTACCTGGTGGCCCTCCGGCGGCGCGGCCGCGCGCCGGCCACGGTGAGGCGCCGGGCCGCCGCGGTGCGGTCCTTTTACAAATACCTTCTGCGGGAGGAGATGCTGACCGGCGACCCGACGCTCGACCTCGCTCCCCCGAAGCTACCCCGACGCCTGCCTCGGGTTCTCTCTCTCGAAGAAGTCGAACGGCTGCTTGCTGCGCCGGATCTGTCCGCGCCGCCGGGACTCCGCGACCGCGCCATGCTGGAGCTGCTCTACGGAAGCGGGCTGCGCGTGTCGGAGGTGGTTGCGCTGAACGTCGGCGACGTCGATCTGTCGGTCGAACTGGTGCGCTGTCTCGGGAAGGGGAGCAAGGAGCGGCTGGTGCCCGTCGGGAGCCACGCCGTCCGTGCGATCCGTGCCTACCAGCAGATCGGCCGGCCCGTGCTGGCCGGCCGGCGGATGCCCTCGGCGCTCTTCCTGAATCGCCGCGGCGGGCGGCTCACCCGTCAGGGGTGCTGGAAGCTCTTGCGTGGCTACGCCCGGCGGGCGGGGATCACCCGTCCCCTGACGCCGCATGTCTTGCGCCATTCGTTCGCCACGCACCTCCTCGAGCGCGGGGCGGATCTGCGCGCCGTCCAGGAGATGCTCGGTCACGCCAGCATCAACACGACGCAGATCTATACGCACGTCACCCGCGACCGGCTCCGCGCGGTGTACGCGCAGGCCCACCCCCGCGGCGCGATGCGAATCGGCCCGCCCGTCCCCGCGGGCAGAGCGCGGCGGCGCCGGGCGTAGAGGGCAGGGGAAAGTTCGACGCCGGGCAAAATCAGCAACCGTGCCCCCGTTCTCCCGCGCCGTCATCATCGTGCTCGACAGCTGCGGGGTCGGCGCCCTGCCCGACGCCGGCCTCTACGGGGATGAGGGGAGCCGCACCTTGCCCAACACGGCGGACGCGGTCGGAGGCCTGCGCCTGCCGACGCTCGAGCGGCTGGGGCTCGGGCGCATCGTGCCGATCCGCGGGGTGAAGCCGGTCCCGCGGCCCGAGGCCTCGTATGCGAAGCTCGCCGAACGGTCTCCTGGCAAGGACTCGACGACGGGTCACTGGGAGTTGATGGGGGTCATCCTCGAGCGGCCCTTTCCGACGTATCCGCATGGATTTCCCCGGGAAATCATCGAGGCTTTTGAACGAGAAATCGGCAGGCCCACCCTCGGCAATACCGTGGCGTCCGGGACAGAGATCATCGAAGCGCTCGGCCCGGAGCACCAGCGCACGGGATACCCGATCGTCTACACATCGGCGGACAGCGTGTTTCAGATCGCCGCCCACGAGGAGGTCATCCCCCCCTCCCGCCTCTACGAGATGTGTGAGGCGGCGCGGCGGCTCCTCAGAGGAGAGCACGCCGTCAGCAGGATCATCGCCCGCCCGTTCCTCGGTGTCTCCGGTACCTACGTCCGGACAGACCGTCGCCGCGATTTCTCCCTCCTCCCACCCGCCCCGACAGTCCTCGACTCGGCCGCGGAGGCGGGGATCGCCGTGATCGGCATCGGGAAGATCCCGGACATCTTCGCCGGACGCGGCATGACACGTAGCGTCCACACGCACGACGATCTCGACGGCGTGGCGCGCACGGCGCAGGCCATGGACCAGGTTGCCGCGGGCATCATCTTCACCAACCTCGTGGACCTGGATTCGAAGTACGGGCACCGCAACGATCCGACGGGGTACGCGCGCAACCTGGAAGCCATCGACGCCGCGCTCCCGGAGGTGCTGCGCCGGGCCGCCGGGTCGGACCTGCTCGTCATCACCGCCGACCATGGAAACGATCCGACGACGCCGAGTACCGATCATTCCCGCGAGTATACACCGCTCCTGCTGGCCGGACCGCGCCTCCGGGCCGGAGTCGACCTGGGTGTCCGGGAGACGTTCGCCGATGTCGGGGCCACCCTGGCGGCCGCCCTCCGCCTTCCCTGGAGCGGCCCGGGATCCAGCATGTTGGAGGCCGTCAGCCCGACGAGTGAGGTGAGGCAGGAGTGACGCCGTCCGAGCGCATCGCGCAGGCCGTGGCGTTCATCAGGGCGCGGTCGGCGCTGCGCCCCTCGCTCGCCATTGTGCTCGGCTCCGGGCTGGGGGCGCTGGTCGGTGAGATCACGCAGGACGCGGCCATCCCGTACGCGGAGATTCCGGAGTTTCCCCGGTCCACGGTGGAAGGACACGCCGGCCGGCTCATCCTAGGCCGCCTCGAGGACAGGCCGGTGGTCGTGATGCAGGGCCGCGTGCACTTCTATGAGGGGTACACGCTGCAGGAAGTGGTCTTCCCGCTCCGCGTGATGAAGGCGCTCGGGGCCGGGATCCTGCTCGTCAGCAACGCCGCGGGCGGGATCAACCGTCTGTGGCGCCGCGGGGATCTCATGATCATCGCCGACCACATTCACTTCATGGGGAGCAACCCCCTGATGGGTCCGAATGACCCCGCGCTCGGACCGCGGTTTCCGGACATGTCGCAGGCGTACGACCCGGCGCTCATCGAGATTGCGGAACAGGCGGCGCTTGCGGAGGGTATCGCGATGCGCAAAGGGATCTATGTGGGCGTGCACGGGCCGAGCTACGAGACCCCCGCCGAACTCCGCATGCTCGGTCGCTGGGGAGCCGATGCCGTGGGCATGTCCACCACGACCGAGGTCATCGCCGCGCGGCACATGGGCCTGCGGGTCCTCGGGCTGACCGCGATCACGGACATGGCCACCGGTGAGCAGGTGTTGCCCGTGACCCACGATGAGGTCATCGCCACGGCGAAAGAAATCGAGCCGAAGTTCATCCGCCTGGTGCGCCGCATCATCCGCGAGCTCCCCTCCTGACCGTGCGCGCGTACGACCTCATCCAGAAGAAGCGCGACGGCGGCGCCCTCGACGCGGGCGAGCTCGCCTTCCTCCTGGACGGGTACGTGCAGGGGCGCATCCCCGACTACCAGATGAGCGCGTTTCTGATGGCCGTCTTCTTCCGCGGGATGACGCCGCGTGAGACGGCGGAGTTCACGCTGGCGATGGTCCATTCCGGAGAGGTCCTCGACCTCACCCGCATCCACGGCCGGAAGGTGGATAAGCACAGCACCGGCGGCGTCGGAGATAAGACCTCCCTCGTGCTCATCCCTCTGGTGGCCGCCTGCGGCGCGCCGGTGGCGAAGCTCTCCGGGCGCGGGCTGGGCCACACCGGCGGGACGATCGACAAGCTGGAATCCATCCCGGGGTTCCGCACCGAACTGGGCGCCGAGGAGTTCATCGAGCAGGTAAACCGGATCGGGTGTGCGATCGCCGGCCAGACCGCGACCCTCGTTCCGGCGGACAAGAAGCTTTACGCCCTACGCGACGTCACGGCCACCGTGGACAGCGTGCCGCTCATCGCGGCGAGTGTGATGAGCAAGAAGATCGCCGGGGGATGTGACGCGATCGTCCTCGACGTCAAGACCGGCTCCGGGGCGTTCATGAAGACGCCGGAGGCGGCGCGCCAGCTTGCCAGGACGATGGTAGCCATCGGCGCGGAGGTCGGCCGGCGCGCCGTGGCGGTGATCAGCGACATGGCGCAGCCGCTCGGGCTTTCGGTCGGGAATGCTCTGGAAGTTCGCGAGGCGATCGAGACGCTGCGGGGCGGGGGGCCGCAGGATCTGCGCGACCTCTGCCTCACCCTGGGTTCGCATATGCTTCTTCTGGCGGGGACGGCGCCCAGCCTCGAATCGGCCCGGGCGCGTCTCACCCAGGCCATCGAAGGCGGTGAGGCACTGGCCAAGTTCGCGGAGATGATTCAGGCCCAGGGCGGCGAGGCCTCCGTGGTGGCAGAGCCGGACCGCTTGCCCCGGGCGCCGGTGGTGGAGGCGGTCGCCGCTCCTGCCTCCGGGTTCGTGGGCGCGATCGACGCGGAAGCGCTGGGCGTCGCCGCGATGACCCTGGGGGCCGGCAGGGCGACGAAGGATGACACCATTGACCCCGCGGTGGGCATCGCGCTCCGCAAGAAGGTGGGTGACGCCGTGCAGCAGGGTGAGCCGCTGGCCGATCTCCACCTCCGAGACCGCGGGCAGGCCGGCCCGGGAGCCTCGCGCGTGGCCGGCGCTTACACGATCGCGTCCCGGGCCCCGTCCGGCCGCGCGCTCATCCATGAGGTTATCGCCTAGATGGAAGTGGCGCTCCCCGATCCGAGCCTGGTCATCCTCTGCGGCCCGGCCGGATGCGGCAAGTCCACGTTCGCCCGGAGACACTTCATCGAGAGCGGCGTGGTTTCGTCCGATCGCTGCCGGGCGCTGCTGGCCGATGACGAGCGGGAGATCCGGGTCTCTGCGGCGGCCTTCGCCCTGTTCCATCAGATCATCGACAGCCGCCTGCGATTCCGCCGGCTTACCGTGGCCGACAGCACCGCCCTGCACCCGGACGCCCGCCGTGAGCTCCGGCGTATCGCACGCCACTGGACGGCGCCGACCGCGCTGCTGGCATTTGACATCCCTGAGGAGACCTGCCTTGCCTGGAACGCCCGCCGGGGGCGGCGCGTGGCGCCCGCCGTGATCCACCGCCAGCGGCTGCGGCTGCAGGAGGCCCTCCGACGCGTTCCGGAGGAAGGGTACGATCAGGTGATCGTGCTCGGTCCCGACGACGTCGGGCACGTGTCGGTGCGGATCTCGCGGTAGGGGGAGATGGAGATGGCCTTCAAGCGAATCGTCCTCGCCGTGGACGGCTCGCCTCCCAGCGAGCGAGCTATGACCGTCTCCGCTGCGCTGGCCGCGGCGGTGCGGGCGGAGGTCACGGTGATTCACGTGCACGTCGACCCGGTGATGATCGTGGCGCCGGTGGCGCCCACGGAGGCGCTCCAGGCCCGGGGGTGAGTGTCGCCACACGCCACGCGCGGGGACCGGTCGGCCGGCGCGTGGTCGAGACGGCAAACGAGATGGACGCCGATCTCATCGTGGTCGGCAGTCACGGGCACGGCCGGCTGGAGGAACTGCTCCTGGGCAGCGTCAGCGACGCGGTCGCGCGGCAGGCGCGCTGCTCGGTGCTCATCGTCCGCTGAACGCCGCGGGTGGTGGCGTGGAGATATGCGCGGACCGCATGGGGTGATCGCGGAAGGGGAGGGGACAGAGATGGAGATCCGGCGGGTGGGTGTGGTGGGATGCGGGCTGATGGGGTCGGGTATCGTCGAGGTCGCCGCCCGCACCGGCTACGACGTGGTCGTGCGCGAAGTGAACGACGACCTCCTGGGCGCCGGGATCGCCCGCATCGAGCGCTCGATGCGGCGTGGGGTCGAACGGGGCAAACTCGCCGCCACGGAGGTGGACGCCGCCCGGGCGCGCATCCGCGGCACGACCGCCCTGCGCGATCTCGGCGACGCGGACCTCATCGTCGAGGCCGTCATCGAGCAGATGGAGCCCAAGAAGGAAGTCTTCCGCGACATGGATGTTCTCTGCCCGCCGCGGACGCTCTTCGCCAGCAATACCTCCTCCCTGTCCATCACCGAGATGGCCTCGGTCACCAAGCGCGCTGAGCGATTCGTCGGGATGCACTTCTTCAACCCGGTCCCGGTGATGAAGCTGGTGGAGCTCATCCGTGGGTTTCAGACCTCCGAGGAGACGATGGCGACGGCGCGGGCTTTCGCGGAGTCGGTCGGCAAGACGGTCGTGGTCTGCAAGGACAGCCCGGGGTTCATCGTCAACCTGCTCCTCGTCCCCTACCTGCTCGACGCGGTGCGCGCGCTGGAGCTGGGGATCGCGACCAAGGAGGACATCGACACAGCGGTCCACCTGGGTCTCGCCCACCCGATGGGGCCGCTCACGCTGCTGGACTACGTCGGGATCGACACGACGTACTACATCGCCGAGGCGATGTTCGACGAGTTCAAAGACCCGCGGTACGCCGCTCCGCCCCTGATGCGGAAGATGGTGCTGGCCGGGTTTCACGGGCGGAAGACCGGCCGCGGCTTCTACGGCTACGCCCTTTCGGCAGGGCAGGGATCTGATTAGCAGTCTGGATGAGGTGCCCGGGAGGCGATGGCTTGCCGAGTCCCAGGACCGGCACTACTTCGCTCCGTGAATACTCGCTGTCGGGTCGAAGAATCGGCCGAAGAGGGCATCACTTCTGCCGTTTCGTCAGACATCGAAGCGCTCAAATACATAGGACATGGTTGCTAACGTCCCCAGTAGGTGAGCATCTTCCTCATGGCTGCTACCCTGGATGTCGCCGACGCGGCACCCGTTCAAGAATTGTGTACATCTTTCCACATCGAGTATCTCGCCCAGAGAGTGCCGCGAATGGACGATCTCGGCCACCTCACTGAGTAGTTGGGGGTTATGCTTGAGCAGATCGTAAGCAAATACTTTTCCACGTCGTTGCGAACGAACACTGGCACGTAGCGTGCGGCCCACGAACGCGCGTGCGCTGCGGTAGTATCCTCGCCACCTAGAGTCCTCAGGATTGAAGCTAACGAGTTGTCGTGATAGCCGCTCGCCCGTGGTACCGTGGGCGACCTCCCGTAGACGCGGCAAGCACTGAAATATCATGAATTTGTAGAACGCCTTCTTGTACAACCACGCAGCCGGCAGCCGTAACATGAGGTCTGCGTAATCATATCCAAGATGCGGCTGGGCTTCAGTGACGTCCGGATGACTATGCGTCGGGCATGCAAACGTGAAGCCGAATTCCCGATACGCCAGCGACCAGGCCGTCACTCGATGGGCCGCAGTCGGCCCTTCCAACGTTTCAAAGGACTCCATCAGCGAAGGGGCAAGCCTCGGATAGTACTCGCGAAGGACATCGCGGCGGAAGAGCCGCCCGAGCAGCGTCGGCTGATCGGTTCCGAACTTGACCTTCTGGCAGTAGGCGAGTACGCATTCCTCCGCCCTCGAGGGATCGAGAAATTCTGGGGACGGGATTTTGCTACCCGCCAGGGCGTCGGCAGGGCCTGCGCCCATCTGACAGTCGACCCCGAGGCTCTTCATAGCCGAGATGCATTGCATCGTCTTGGCAGAGTGATGGACCGCGATCAGCCCACCCGTCAGGGCGACGATGTCCGTGGCGAGTTGTGGGGACAAGGCCGTATTTGGGATCGGCTTGATGGTGTGTCGGATGCCCAGGATCTTGCTGATCTCTAAGGCCGCCCTTACTTCTGGTGTGTCGGTTGTTTCCATGGAGTCCGCAAACGTGAAGGCGGAGAAGTCGGCACCTTCCGGTAGCGCCCCTGCCAAAAGCCTGCTGTCCAGGCCCCCGCTCAGGGCGATGATCCCCCTCTTCAACCTCTCTGCTCGTCGCTGCGTCGCCTGACGGAAGGCGTCGAAGACCCGCATGGAGGTATCCGCGGGCACGGAATGTTCGTCGACCTGGTGCCTCAGGCGCCAATATTGATGCTGACGCGTCCCATCCGGGGAAAGGATCACATGGGACGCGGGGAGGAGCCTGGTGACAGCCCGCAGGTGCGTGCGGGACCCCACCGCGTGATCCCAGGTGAAGATCTGGAGCCACCCGAGGACATCGCTCTCGAGCCTGCCGTCGACCAGGAAGTGCAGGAAGGCCAGGTTCGACGAGTAGAATGTCCGATCCCCGGCCTTCAGGACAAAGAAAGGGCACGCACCGAAACGATCATTCACAATATGGAGGGTCCCCGAGCGTGCCTCTGCGAACAGGCAGACGAACTCGCCCTCACATTCCTCCAGCACCTTTCCGTGCGTCTCCATGCAGAGTGAGAGCAGACGGCGGTAGGCGTCGGCGTCGTCGCCGCCGGGGGGGAACAGGTAGCCCGAAATCATCAACGCATTGCCGCTTTCGTCGAAAATCGTGGGAATACGGTTACGATAGGGTTTCTTGTACTTCGAGATCAGATGCCCGAATCTCATTTGGATTACATCGACGAGAAAGTCCCCACCTACTTCCGACGGTAGGATTCCATACTGCGAAACCCGCGCTCGCAGGCGGTCCGTTGCAAGCAGCTGTCCGTTTCGACTGAAGTACCCTGCGGTAATGCTCACGGCTTTGTGTCAGTCGCCTTTCTCACGCGTCATGATCTGTCGTCGTTAAGCTGCGGGAGTCCAATCGGCAATTGGGTGAGAAGAGAATGATCTGAAGCAGTCGTCGGCTTCAGCACGCCAAGATGATATCTGTTGATTCAGCTCTGGCGCCGCGTTCTTCGACTTTCTCCTTGCTGCTCCTCCCACCATTGCCGGGCAATGGCCTCCAGGTCCTCGCGGATGCACCCCGTGACAGCCGGCATGGTGGAACCTTTCACGACTCGGCGTAGACGCCGAATACGGAAGCGCAGGTAGTAGGAATTCCAGCTCGCTCGATTACGGGGGCGAAGGTCGGCGCGTTGGGTCCGTCCGCAACACACTCTACCCTCTGAGCGATCCCCGGGTCCGTTTCGCGACCTGGTACTTGGGTGAGACGGTCGCGGTTCCGTACGATTCTCCTCGCGATCTTCGGATCGTATTGCGGACCGGGACAAGCACATGAAGTACGACCGCTTCGGTCGATGCCCCTCGGAGGTGCCGGTCGTCAGTCGAACTCGCGGCGCGGGGGCGACTGCTCCGGCCCCACACGGCCGGCGATGATGTCGGCGACGAAGTAGTTTTCGCCCCGGACGGGAGAGCCGGCCAGGGCGCGGCGCGTGGCGATCTGTCCAACATGGGTCAAGGCGTCCGCGATCGGTCCTTGGAAGATCTTTTCCAAGGGAGCGTGGAGGGGGGCATTTGAGGCCAGATGGGCGTCCAGCGCGGCGAGGGCCGAGAAGAAGCGCTGCGACCCGTGCGCCCAGGCGAGTGAGGGCGAATCGTGCCATCGCCGCTGTCCTGCTGCCAGGGAGAGCGCCCAGTCGAGGAGATCCCCGATGTGCGCCAGGATTTCTCCGGAGGAGCGAGTGGTCTCTGAGATGCGGAACTCCTCAAATCGGTCGGGCGCGCCGCGCAGCGCCTTCGCCCCGCGATAGGCCAGAGATGCCACGCAGTGACGCAGGAACTCACGATCGGCTTGCCCGGCGCTCCCACTGAGTGCGTCATCCATTTCGGCCGTCTACCTCCTTGTGTATCCACATCATTCTGCCCCGGCGGCACGGGTGCGGGAAGTGACCGAGGCCACACAACCGGGGCTCGTCACGGTATCGGCCGCGGTCCTTTCTCAGTCCAGCGATACAGTGCGGCCGTCAGAGGACGCGACGCCCCGCGGTGAGCTTTCTCCGCTGCCGCGCGCAGCGCCGCCTGCTCGGCCGAGGGGGCGATCAGGCACGCGTGTTCGTGGGGGATGGCGAACATCGCATCCGTGACATCCGGTGGCACGAGGAGATCCCCGACCAGGAGCCGGGCGGCGTCATACCCGTCGAGGGCGATGTACTCCCTCCGGGGGCCGCCGATCTCCTCCAACAGATGACGTGTCCGCGCCCGCAGGTTCTCCAGGGCCAGGCGGTGCAGCCCGCCGCCGTTCAGGTTCCACACCCCGAGCATCCCCGCCGTGATGTAGGTCATGCGAAACTGCCCCTCGACGACGTAGGCCACGGTGATGCGTTCGTCGAGCGGCCGCCGGGCCAGCGCGTTCTGCGGGAGATATCCCTGGACGGGGGGCAGGCCGCCGGGCCGCTTCAAGACGGGCAGGATGCGGTCGCGGACGAGGAGCAGAGGGGCAGCGGATGCGGCCGGCACTCGCCGGCGCAGCGCGTCGGCCAGCTCGCTAAGCAGGGTGG
>Ga0209751_10006856_pt1 | contig 10506 bp, 9 predicted proteins | sample RifCSP13_1_FD_184019 | JGI IMG/M metagenome (GOLD analysis project Ga0209751, IMG submission 184019) | Soil microbial communities from Rifle, Colorado - Rifle CSP2_sed 13_1 (SPAdes) (version 2) | ecosystem: Environmental > Terrestrial > Deep subsurface > Rock core/Sediment | place: Rifle...
GAGGCGGCCGGAGTCGCGGTCGGTCGGATCGTCACCTGCGGCGGCTTGCCCGAGAAGAACCGCCTATTCATGCAGATTTATGCCGATGTGACGGGCCGACCGCTCCGGATCGCCGCATCCGCCCAGACCCCAGCCCTCGGCTCGGCGATGTTCGCCGCGGTGGCCGCGGGCCCGGACGCGGGCGGGCACGCGTCGATCCAGGACGCCGCACGCTCGATGGCCGGCCTGCGCGACGAGGCGTTCCTTCCCAACGCGGCCTGTCGGACCGTCTACGACGATCTGTACGGGGAGTACGTCCGCCTTCACGATCTCTTCGGGCGTGGTGGCGATCCGGCGATGAAGACGCTGCGGCGCATCCGTCGCGAGGCGCTGGAGTCGGCGACCAGCGTCCCGGGCTGAGGCGCCGGGCGTTCTCGCCGCTGGTCTGGCGCACGAGGCGTCCGAGCGTGGCGTGGGGACGGCGATCTTGCCCCCGGGTTGCTCCCGCAGGAGCGGCGCGACGAATGAGCCCGGAGCCTCGGCCGGTCCGCGTATCTTCCGCCGCCGGTTCACTCCCGGGGGGGCGAACCACGCCGCCCTGGGGCGTCAGGCCGAGGCCGCCCCGCTTTCGACGACGTCGGCGGTCTTGCCGTTCTTCTTGCCGGCGGTCTTGACCACGACCTTGGCAACCTTGTCGGCCTCGGTGCCCTCGTCCTCGGTTGCGAGACCGAACCCGCCCATGAACAGCCAGCCGCGCAGATCGAGGCGGGGCGCGTCGACGGGCAACGCGTCGTCGTCGACGCCGCGGCTGTCGACGATCCCACCCATGATCGCGACGAGGTTGGTGGTGACTCGCCAGGTCGACGGGACGAGGATCCGCCCGCCGCCCATGATCGTGGTGATGCGCAGCGTCGCCCCGGCCGGATCGAGGGTGGCCCCCCGCAGGTCGATGTCGCCGCCCGACATCCAGAGAAGGGCGGACCCGCCGCGGAAGGCCTTGGCCGTGCTCTTGAAGTTGACCTCGTCCATGATCGTGGCGAGAGCGACCTCATCGTCCGCCGGGCCGCCGCGCGCGACGACGCGGTTCCTGGCGACCATCGCCCCGATGGTCGAGGCCACGACCGTCGCGGCGAAGCTGAGGGCGACGAACCTGATGATGCGTCCGAGCATGGCGATACCTCCTGCTTGCTGACCCGGGCATCGTACGACCGGGCCGTGGCGGTGTCGCAGGCCGGTCGATGCATAATGGCCGGGCCATGACGACCGAAACCGAGCCGGCGACCAGCGCTGTCGTGCTTACGACCCCCTCCAGACCCTCGTCGTGGGGACTGGGTCATGGCCGTGCGATCCCCTGGCAGTATGCGCCCGCACCCGAAAGTCGGGAGATCGTCCGGCTCAAGGACCGCTACGGACTCTTCATCGACGGCCGCGAGGTCCAGGCATCCGACGGCGGACGCTTCCCGTCCGTGAACCCGGCCACCGAGGAGGTCCTCGCGGAGATCGCCAAGGCGACGCCGTCCGACATCGACAAGGCGGTCCGTGCCGCCCGCCGGGCACAACGGAACCGTTGGGGTTCGCTCAGCGGTCGCGAGCGGGCCAAGTACCTCTTCCGCATCGCCCGCATCCTGCAAGAGCGCAGCCGCGAGTTCGCCGTCCTCGAATCGATGGACACGGGCAAGCCCATCAAGGAGAGCCGCGACGTCGACGTGCCCCTTGCCGCGGCCCACTTCTGGTACTACGCCGGCTGGGCCGACAAGCTCGAGTACGCGTTTCCCGGCCGCGTCGCCCGCCCGCTCGGCGTGGCGGCGCAGGTCATCCCCTGGAACTTCCCCCTCCTCATGCTGTCCTGGAAGATCGCTCCGGCCCTGGCGGCCGGGAACACGATCGTCCTCAAGCCCGCCTCGACGACGCCGCTCTCGGCCCTCTTGTTCGCCGACGTCTGCCGCCAGGCGGAGCTGCCGCCGGGCGTGGTCAACATCGTCCCCGGACCGGCCGCCATCGGCACTTACCTGGTGAGCCACAAGGGCGTCGACAAGGTGGCTTTCACGGGCTCGACCGAGGTCGGCCGGATCATCGCCCGCTCGGTGGCCGGGACCGACAAGGCCCTGACCCTCGAGCTCGGCGGCAAGGCGGCCAACATCGTCTTCGAGGATGCCGCCCTCGACCAGGCCGTCGAGGGCGTCGTCAACGGCATCTACTTCAACCAGGGTGAGGTCTGCTGTGCCGGGTCGCGCCTGTTCGTCCAGGAGTCGATCGCCGGTCTGCTCATCGACAAGCTCAAGGACCGTCTGTCCACCCTGCGGGTGGGCGATCCCCTCGACAAGAACACCGATGTCGGCGCGATCAACAGCCGGGCCCAACTCGAGAAGATCACCGAGCTCGTCGCGTCGGGGGTGGCCGAGGGCGCCGAGCTCTATCAGCCGGCCTGCGACCTCCCGGAGCGTGGCTACTTCTTCCGCCCGACCCTCTTCACCAACGTCGCCCAGAGCCACCGCATCGCCAGGGAGGAGATCTTCGGCCCGGTCCTCTCCGTCCTCACGTTCCGGACTCCCGACGAAGCCGTCGAGAAGGCCAACAACACCCCTTACGGCCTGTCGGCCGGGATTTGGACCGAGAAGGGGAGCCGGATCCTGGCGATGGCTCAGAAGATGAAGGCCGGCGTCGTCTGGGCGAACACCTTCAACAAGTTCGATCCGACGTCGCCGTTCGGCGGCTACAAGGAATCGGGCTTCGGCCGGGAGGGTGGGCTGCCCGGTCTCCACGCCTACGTCCGCCTCGAGGACCACTGACCATGGGTGCGTCGCGGAAGAACGCACGCTCAGAAGCGGCCACCTCATCACTACCAGTTATCCCCAGAGTCGAAGTCCGGCGGACCGCCAAGCTCTACATCGGTGGGGCGTTCCCGCGCTCGGAATCGGGACGCTCGTACGGCGTGACTGCAGCCGACGGGACGCCGCTGGCGAACGCCTGCCGGGCATCGAGGAAGGACCTGCGGGACGCCGTCCGAGCGGCCCGCGGAGCGTTCGGCGGATGGTCCGTGCGGACGGCCATGAACCGCGGCCAGGTCCTGTACCGGGTGGCCGAGCTCATGGAGGGCCGACGGGACCAGTTCATCGCCGAGGTTGCCGCCGCGGAGCGACTGTCGGGTCCGCGGGCGGCGACGGCAGTCGATCGGGCCATCGACCGCTGGGTCTGGTATGCCGGCTGGGCCGACAAGATCGGGCAGGTGCTCGGCTCGTCGAACCCCGTCGCCGGGCCGTACTTCAACTTCACCATCCCCGAGCCGACGGGCGTCGTCGGGATGGTCGCCCCCGAGACCTCGTCGCTTCTCGGGCTCGTCAGCCGGCTCGCCCCGGCTGTCGTGTCCGGCAACAGCGTCGTCGTCTTGGCGTCGGAGCGGCGCCCGCTGCCGGCGATCACGCTGACCGAGGTTCTCGCCACCTCCGACGTGCCGGGCGGCGTCATCAACATCCTGACGGGCCTTCGCACCGAGCTCGTGCCGGTCCTGGCCGCCCACGTCGACGTCGACGCCCTCGATCTGTGGGGCGTCCCCGACGAGATGCGGCTGGCCGTCGAGCTAGCCGCGGCCGACGACATCAAGCGCCTGTCGCGCCGACCGACCGGTGTCCGTGAATCCCGCTTCGACTGGCTCGATGACGCCGCTTCCGAGCGGCCCGAGTGGATCGCCGCGTTCCTGGAGATGAAGACGGTCTGGCACCCGATCGGAGTCTGACCGATGCCCGCCCTGCCTCCGACGCTCCGCCTCCGATCCAGCGGCCAGCGCGACGCCGTCGTCGAACGGCGCTACTACCTGAACGTGCCACCCACCGAGGCATGGGCGGCTCTCGTCCGCGACGAGAACGCGCCGCGTCTCTACCGCGAGCTGGCCCTCGGCCCGGCCGAGACGGGTTGGCCGGCGGCCGGTGCGTCTCGACTGGCGCGCCTGTCCATCGGGCTGCTGCGGGAGCCCGTGCTCCTCGAGTCACTCGAGGCGCGGCCGGGGATCAGCTTCCGTTTCCGGGTCATCGGACTGGACGTCCACGGCGAGCTGGGCTGGGCGCTCGAGCCGCTGGCCGGCGGCACCCGCGTCGTGCATACGGCGATGCTCGAGCCTGTCGATCGATGGGCCGGGGCCCTTGCTCGCCTGTCCCGACGCACTCCCGGCGACCGGGCGGAAGACCACCTGCGGGCCCTCAAGCTGATCGTGGAGGCCGCAACCCAGGCCGCTGCCCCAGAGTAGTCTCTCGGCATGACCGACGTCATTGTTTGCGAACTGCTCACCAAGTACTACGGCAAGCACCGGGGGATCGTCGAGGTCGATCTCGTCGTCCATGCCGGTGAGACCTTCGGCTTCCTCGGCCCGAATGGGGCAGGCAAGACGACGACGATCCGGGTCCTCATCGACCACATCCGGCCGACCGCGGGGCGGGCGTTCGTGCTCGGGATCGAGACGACCAAGGACCCGGTGGCGATCCACCGGCGCATCGGCTACGTGCCGGGCGAATGGACGCTCTACGACCGCCTGACGGGCGAGCAGACGATCCGCTACTTCGCCAACCTCCACGGCGGCGTCGATCTCGCCTACCAGAGCTCGCTCATCGAGCGCCTCGACCTCGACACGAGCCGCCGCTTCTCGGAGTACTCGCGCGGCAACAAGCAGAAGGTGGGCCTCATCATCGCCCTCCAGCACCGGCCCGAGCTGCTCCTCCTCGACGAGCCGACGGCGGGCCTCGACCCCCTGATGCAGCAGGTCTTCTTCGAGCTCATGCGTGAGGCTCGTGGGGAGGGGCGGACAATCTTCCTCTCGAGTCACATCATCGACGAGGTCGAGCGCAGCTGCGACCGGGTGGCGATCATCCGGGAGGGACGCCTCGCCAAGGTCGACACGGTCGAGGGGCTTCGCTCGATGGCCTACCACCAGGTCGAGCTCCGCTTCAGCGGTCCGCCACCGACCGACGCGTTCGTGTCGCTTCCAGGCGTGACCGACGTCGCCGTCGAGGACCACCTGCTCCGGATGCGCGTGAACGGTCCGATCGGTCCGGTCGTTCGGGCGGCGGCCGGCTTCGATCTCGTCGATTTCACGAGCCGCGAGCCCAATCTCGAGGAGGTCTTCCTCGCCCAGTACGGTCGCGAGTCCGTCGATGTCCGCGGCTGACGCCGTCGCGATCCGCGGACCGTCGGTCGGAGCCCGCCTCGCCGGCCTCGGCAGCGTCTTCGGGAAGACGATCCGCGACAGCCGCCGAGCGGTCCTGGCGATCGGGATCATCGCGGGGTTGCTGCCGCTGGCCGTCGCCAGCACGCTCGCCACCCAGTTCCCGACCGAGGCCGAGCGGCTCAAGCTGGCGCAGGAGATGGCGGCCTTGCCGGCGATCTTCCTGGGGCTCCTCGGCGAGCCCCTACGGGTCGAGACGATGCCCGGCTTCATCAGCTGGCGGACCCTCAACTTCATGCCGATCTTCATCGGCATCTGGTCGGCGATGGCCCTGTCCGGCACGATCGCCGGTGAGACGGGTCGGGGCAGCCTCGAGATCCTGGCCGCGGCGCCGGTCCGGCGATGGTGGCTGGCGACGGCCAAGGCGAGCGCCCACGTGCTCGGGCTGGCGATCGCCATGACGATCGCGGCCGTCCTCACGGTCCTTGGTACGGTTCTGCTGGGGACGGTCGAGGGCGATCAGGCGCGGCTCGTCGACAGCCTGTCCGAATTCGCCTGGATCGCCGTCGGGGCAGTGTTCGCCGGATCGATCGCCTTCGCCGTCGGGTCGGTCGCCAGTCGCGGTGTGGCCGCCGGAACCGGGGTCGTGATCCTCATCGCCGTCTACGTCGTGAACGGCTTCGCGGCGTCGGTCCCGTTCTTCCAGTCCATCGAGTTCCTCTCGATCTTCGACTGGACGGCCGGCCATCGACCGCTGGCGGGCGTTTACGACTGGGCTCCGGTCGGGGTAGTCGCGGTCGTCGACGTGGCCCTGCTGGCCGCCGGCGTCGGGCTCTTCGTCGCCCGAGACATCGGCGTTGGTGGCCTCGGTGGGCCGGCGCTGGCCAGTGGGACATGGTCGACCCGGGGCGCCGCCCTCCGCTCGTTCGCCGAGCGGCTGCCGGCGGCGCTGCCGTTCGGCCTGGGGATCGGAGCATACGGGTTCTTCATCGCCGTCTCGGCCGACGGGTTCGCCAAGCTCCTCGACGATCTGCCGCAGTTCGCCGACCTGATCGCCGCGTTCTTCCCGGGCTTTGACCTGCGGACCGCGGCCGGTGTCCTGGAGCTCCTGTTCGTCAGCTTCGGGGCCCTGTTGCTCGGCCTCGGGGCTGCCGCCATCGCCCATGGTTGGGGAGCCGACGAGCGGGATGGGCGTCTGGAGGTCATCCTCTCCGCTCCGATCTCGCGGGTCGGGCTGGCCGTTCGGTCGGGGGTCGGGACCTACCTCGCGGTCATGACCATGGCCGCTGTCATGGCCGCCCCCATCGCGATCGGAACGATCGCCCGCGGCGATGACCCCGGCGGACCAATCGTGGGATTCATTGTCCTTGGCGTGTACGCAACCGCGTTGGCCGGGATCGGCCTCGCGGTCGGCGGGTTGCTCTCGCCGCGATGGCCCGGGATCGTCGTCGGCCTGTACGTGATCGGCTCGTTCCTGCTCGAGGTCATCGGCACGCCGCTCAAGCTGCCGGATACGATCCTCGACCTGTCGCTGGCCCGTCACCTCGGGAGGCCGATGGTCGGCGACTACGACGAGGTCGGGCTGGCGCTCTTCGCGGTCCTCATCCTGGGCGGCCTCGCCCTCTGCGCCGTCGGGTTCCGCCGCCGCGACCTCCGGGCCTGATCCGGCTCCGTGCCAGCCATCGTCATCCCGATCGTCGGGCTGGCGGCGATCCTCCATGCCGCCTGGAACGTCATCCTCAAGACGTCCGGCGATCCGATCCTCACCGCGTTCCGGCTGACACTCACCGGCGTCATTGTTGCGGTCCCGATCGTCGGCCTGTGGTACGCGCTTATGGGCTGGCCGTCGATCCCGCCGGTCGGCCTTGCGCTTGCGGTGGTCTCGGGAGTCATCGAGGCGGCCTATTTCGTCGCGCTCTCGGCAGCCTATCGGCGCGGCGATCTGTCCGTGGTCTACCCGATCGCCCGCGGGAGCGCGCCGCTCATTGCCGTCGCCATCGGCACCGTCATCCTCGGCGAGAGGCTGGCACCCGTCGGCTGGCTCGGCGTCCTCTGCCTCGTCGTCGGTGTCCTCCTCGTCTCGCGACCGTGGCGGGCCGTCAAGGGTCGTCGTGTCGACGCCGCCGTCGGCTTCGCACTGTTGACGGGGGTCGCGATCGCCGCCTACTCGGCGGTCGACCGGGTCGGTGTCCAGCTCATGTCGCCCGTCGCCTACGGGGTCATCCTCTTCAGCGTCGCGACGGCCCTCCTCGCAGCCTGGGTCGCGTTCTCGCCGCGGCCGGCGACATCGGCCGACGAGGCGTCGTGGGCCCGCTCGGCGGCTGCCGGGATCATGGCGATGCTCGCCTACATCCTCGTCCTTGTCGCGCTTTCGATCGCCCCCCTCGTCATCGTCGCCCCGCTCCGCGAGTCGGCGATCATCCTCGTGTCGGGCTGGGGCGCCATCCGCCTCGGTGAGGCGAGCGGCAGGTCCGACGCGATCCGCCGGCTGGGCGCAGCGGTCCTCCTCGTCGTCGGGATCGGCCTGCTCGTCGTCGGCGGCTGACGGTCGGGCCTCTCAGGGGGCCGCGATCTCCGTCTCGGTGGCGGGCGTGCGGCCGAAGATCCGGCGCCGGCCCCAGCGGCTGTTGACGAGGGCGATGCCCGAGATGATGAGGGCCGTGCCGGCGATGATCCGACCGTCGATCGGCTCGGCCAGGACGAGGAAGCCGAGGCTGATGCCCCAGATCGGCAGGGTGTAGGCGACCATCGAGACCCGTGTCGGCCCCCACCGCTTGAGGAGCCCGAAGAAGATCGGGTAGGCGAAGCCCGAGCCGAGCAGGCCGAGCCACAGGATCGCGAGGATGGCGGGTGGGGTGAGCGGGATGTCCGTCGGGCTCTCGACGAGGAGCGCCGCCGCCCCGGTCACGATGAGGGCGAAGAAGACCTGGAAGAAGGCCGGCACCATCGGCTCGAGGCCGCGCACGTTGTGGCGGGCATAGATGGCACCGATCGCATAGCACAGGGAGCTGCCCAGGATCGCCAGCTCGGCCAGGAGGTTCGCATCGGGCGCGCCGGCCAGGCTCGGCGAGGTGATCACGAAGACCCCGGCGAATCCGACCACGACGCCGATGAGGCGGTTGAGCGTCGCCGGCTCGTCGTGGAGCAGGAAGGCGGCCAGGACGATCGTGAGGAGGGGCACGGTCGAGTTGAGGATCGAGGCGAGAGCCGAATCGATCGCCTGCTCGCCCCAGGTGATCAGGAAGAACGGCAGGGCGATGTTGATGACGCCCATGACCATGAGGTGGCCGTACATCCGCCGCTCGCGCGGCAGGGTGATCTTCGATCGCCACAGGAAGATGGACAGGAGGCTCAGGCCGATGAGCAGTCGGCCGGCGATGAGGATGAAGGGCGTCACGCCCTCCTCGACCGCGATCTTGATCCAGAGGTAGGACGAGCCCCACAGGAAGCCGAGCGTGACGAACAAGATCCAGTCGAGCCGCGGCGAACGGGCGGGGCTCATTGCGGTCGATGGTAACGGCGATTGGCCTACATGGCTAGTCCAAACTCGAGGATCGGCGACGGCTATCGTGAGGGGGTGACGCTCCCGCCCGAGGCCGACCTGGCGCGCGATCCTGCCGCCCTGCGCCGCGCCCTCGAAGGGAGCTATGGCGGTGTCGAGCGCGATGCGGTCCACATCGTCCGGGCGCCGGGTCGGGTGAACCTCATCGGCGAGCACACCGACTACAACGAGGGCTTCGTGCTGCCTGCCGCTATCGATCTCGGTGTGACGATCGCGTTCGTCCCGACCGACGATCGGCGCGTAGAGATCGCTCTCGCGGCGTCGGGTGAGCGCGATGTCTTCGACCTCGACGCCATCGGACAGCGTCGCGGGACCTGGATCGACTACATCGCCGGCACTGGCTGGGCGCTCACGAAGGCCGGGGTCGAGACGAGGGGCTTGCGCGGCATCATCGCTGCCGACCTGCCGGCAGGGGCGGGCCTGGCGTCCTCCGCGGCGCTCGAGCTCGCGGCGGCCTGGGCTCTCGTTGGTGGCGAGCGGCCGGCCATCGAGCCGATGTCGCTGGCCCGTCTCGCGCAGCGCGCCGAGAACGAGTATGTAGGAGTGGGTTGCGGGCTCATGGACCAGTTCGCCGCGGTCTTTGGGCGGGTCGATCACGCCCTGTTCCTCGATTGCCGGACGCTCGTGCACAGGCCGATTCCCCTGCCCGTCGACGACATCGCCCTCGTCGTCTGTCACACGGGTACGCCTCGTCGACTCGAGGCCTCCGGCTATAGCGACCGGCGAGCCGAGTGCGATCGGGCGGTAGAGGCGCTGGCCCGGCTGGACGGCCGCGTCCGATCGCTGCGCGATGCGACGCCCGAGCTTCTCGAGATGGCACGCGATCGAATGGACGCGGTGGCGTTCCGCCGCGCTCGCCATGTCGCGACCGAGAACGCCCGCGTCCTTGCGACGATCGACGCGCTCGAGGCTTCCGATCTGGCGTCGGTCGGACGCCTGTTCGCCGAGAGCCACTCCTCGCTTCGCGACGATTTCGAGGTCGGCTCGCCGGAGCTCGACGCGCTCGTCGAGCTCGCGGTCACGACACCGGGCGTCGTCGCCGCCAGACCGACCGGCGCCGGGTTCGGGGGTTGCACCGTGAACCTCGTCCGCCACGACGCGACGGCGGCGCTGCGCGAGCGGATCCTCGGCGAGTATCCGGCCCGGACCGGTCGTCGGTCGACGATCTGGCTGGTCGCCGCGGCCGCAGGCGCGGGCCCGCTCGCGGCATGACAATGCATCGATGGACCTGATACGCGAGCCCCATCGCCGCTTCGACCCGCTCGCCGACGAGTGGATCCTCGTCTCGCCCGGTCGAGCGGAACGGCCGTGGCAGGGCGACGAGGAGCGGATCCCGTCCGACGTGCGGCCGTCCCACGATCCGGGCTGCTACTTGTGCCCGGGCAACGTCCGTGCCGGCGGCTCCGTGAATCCGGCCTACACGGAGACGTTCGTCTTCACGAACGACTTCGCTGCGCTCCGGCCGGACGGCGAAGCGACGCTCTTTGAGGACGGGCTGCTCCGGGCCGAGGCTGAGCTGGGGACGTGCCGAGTTCTGTGCTTCTCGCCGCGCCACGACCTGACGCTGGCGACAATGTCGGCCCCGGATGTCCGCCGTGTCGTCGACCTCTGGGCGACCGAAACGGCTTCCCTCGGCGAGCGCTACCGGTGGATCCAGGTGTTCGAGAACCGCGGGGAGACAATGGGAGCCTCGAACCCGCATCCCCACGGCCAGGTCTGGGCCGGGACGGCGCTGCCGACCAGGGCGGCGCGGGAGGAGGTCACCCAGCGGCGGCACCGCGAGCGGACCGGCCGGTCGCTTCTTCTCGACTAC
>Ga0209751_10006860_pt1 | contig 10504 bp, 9 predicted proteins | sample RifCSP13_1_FD_184019 | JGI IMG/M metagenome (GOLD analysis project Ga0209751, IMG submission 184019) | Soil microbial communities from Rifle, Colorado - Rifle CSP2_sed 13_1 (SPAdes) (version 2) | ecosystem: Environmental > Terrestrial > Deep subsurface > Rock core/Sediment | place: Rifle...
CTCAAGCGGGATAGGCGCGGCGGGCAGGTGGGGTGTGGCGGAGAGGGTGGGATTCGAACCCACGAGAGCGTTTCCGCCCTAGCTGCTTTCAAGGCAGCCCCGTTCGTCCGCTCCGGCACCTCTCCGCTTCGAGATTGTAGCAGACGCCTGCCCACGCGCGGCCGGAAGTTTTATGCAACTCCACCGCTGATCCGCACTCTTTCCGTCGGTCGATAGAAGGAGGCAGCGTTGGGCTGCCGGAATCGGGGTCTCTACTGGCCAAAAATCTCAGTGCGCGTTCAGGAGGTCCCGTGCCGACCCGGCGCATGTCGCTGTCTGGGGCTCCAAATGTCGTGAAGCGTGTCGCGGCCGTAGGTGCGGTCGTTCTGGCCGCCGCTTTTGTTCCCGGGGGTGCTCGGGCGGCGCCGATCGACACCGTGCGCATTGTCTACCAGGCGTTTCAGAGCTACGGCGCCCTCTTCATCGCCGACCGGGAGGGGTTCTTCAGCGCGGAGCGGATTCGGCTGGAGTGGGTACCGCTCCGGACTTCCGCGGAAGCCATCCCCTTGCTCGCCCAGGGCAAGCTCGACGTGGGCGCGGGTGGGATCAGCCCCGCCTACTTCAATGCGGTCAGCCGAGGGCTGCGTGTGCGCATCGTGGCGGACAAGGGGCACGTGGGCCCGCGCGGCGGCGTCCCCGTGCTCATGGTGCGCAGAGGACTGGCCGGCGTGATCAAGACCGTCGCCGATCTGAAGGGCCGAAAGGTGGCGATCAGCGGCCTGGGCGATCTGGGGCATTACCTCTGGTACCGCACCCTCACGGCGCACGGGCTCTCCCTGGGGGACGTCACGCTGGTCACCCTTCCCCTGCCGGCCTATGTTGCCGCCCTGGAGGGGGGAAGCGTCGATGCCGCCTTCCTCACTCCTCCGCAGGACAAGCAGGCCGCGGAGGCCGGCATGGCCTTCACGCTGGCTGATCCCGCCGGTTTCATGATGGGAGAACCCCTGGCCTTCCTTTACTATGGCCCCACCTTCCTAGAACGGGATCGGGCGCTGGGCCTGCGGTTCATGGTGGCCTACCTGCGGGGCCTCCGGCAGTACAATGCCGGCCCCACCGAACGCAACGTCTCCATTGTCGCCGAGTACACGAAAGTCGACCCTGCACTCGTCCGGCGCAGCGGCTGGATCGGGATGCGGGCGGATGGACTGGTCGACGTGGCGAAGGTCCGCCGGTTGCAGGATTGGCTGTACGAGATCGAACTGGTCAGCGTCCGGAATCCCATGCAGACAGTTGTAGACAATTCGTTCGTCGACCAGGCGGGAGATCTGCTGCACCTCCGGGGAACCCGCTGAAGTGAGTCGCGTCGGGATCCTGCGTGACTACCTGGCGCAACTGCGCAGTCTCGACGCGTATTTCGCCCGGCCGCTCGATCTGGCAGAAGCCAGGGCCCTGGTGCGAACGCGGGTACAGCGGCGGGACGAGCTATTCCTGGCCATGGCGCATTCTGCCTTCGTCCGTCCGGGGTCCCCCTACCGGGCCCTCCTCGATGCGGCGGGCTGCACCCTCCGCGACCTGGAGATTATGGTGCGGCAGCGTGGGGTGGAGGGGACGTTGCGCGCCCTGTACCAGGCCGGGGTGTATCTGTCGTTTGAGGAATACAACTCCGGCGAAGTCCGCCGCGGCGGGCGCGAGATTCGCTTCACCGCCGCGGACCTGGCCGGACCGGGCGGACCGGGAGCGATGGCCCTGCGTACCGGCGGAACGCGCAGCGGCGGGCGATGGGTCAACCTGCACATCGACAACCTGGCCGAACAGTCCGCCCCCCAATACGGGATCGCCCTGGATATGCTGGCCGGCCCGCGCGCGCCCGTCTTTCTCTGGCAACTGGGTTTTCCTTCTGGAGCCGCCATCGCCACCTGGTTCGCCCTGGGCCGTCTGCGCCGTCCGCCCCGCCGGTGGTTCTCGCTGAACCCTGTTCCGCCACGTCTGTTTGGACGGCGCGGCCATCACCGTCTCTTGTTGTACGCGGCGCGCCGTGCCGCCCGCCGCGGCGGTGTCCACCTGCCGCTGCCCGAGTTTGCACCCGTCACGGACACCGCGAAGGTCTTGGAAGCGGTGATGGCGACGCTGCAGACTGAAGGCCGCGGCGTGGTGATCACCACTCCCAGTTGCGCCGTGCGCCTGGCCGTTGAAGCGCGGCGGCGGGGCGGCTCGCTGCGCGGGCTGGGCATCCTTACCGGCGCAGAACCGCTGACAAATGCGAAAGCCGAGGAGATTGTCCGCGCGGGAGCCCGCGTCCGTTGCCATTACGCGTCGATGGAAGCGGGTTTGATGGGCGCCCCCTGCGGGAATCCCCGCGATGTGGATGATATGCATTTTCGCAGCGATGCCCTGGCCATGATCACCGTCCCGCGCGACCTGGCCGGGGTCACGGTGGAGACGTTGATGCTGACCTCTCTCCTGCCGACGGCGCCGCGGATCTTCTGGAACGTGGAAATCGACGACTTCGCGCAGGTCGAAGAGCGGCGCTGCGGGTGCGTGTGGGATGAGCTGGGGTGCGGTCCGCATCTTCTGGGTGTCCGCAGTTTCACCAAACTCACCGGGGAGGGCACCACCGTTGTCGGGAGCAACGTCGTCCACATCGTCGAGCAGGTCCTCCCCCAAGCCTTTGGCGGTGCCAGCACCGACTACCAACTAGTCGAAGCGGAAGACGAAGAGCGCCTGACGAGGCTCTTCCTGCTGATCAGCCCATCTGTCGGCCCGCTCGACGAGGCGGTCGTGATCGGTCGCTTCACCGAGGCACTGCGGGCAACGGCGGGGACCGGTCTGGGCGCCGGCGGCGGGATGCGCCAGGTTTGGGAACAGGCCGACTCGATTCGGATCCTCCGCCGCGAACCCATCTCTACAAGTCTGGGCAAACTCCTACCCTTCCACACCCTGGGTGCCGCGCAACTCGATCAGAGGGGTGTCAGGAAAGGGAGCGATCGTCCGACCACAACCGGCCGCAGCAGTTCCTGATCGATCGCGCACCCCGCCCTCAGGGTTTGTTCTTGGGGCCGCTCCCCGCAATTGCCTATAATGGCGGGGGAATCCAACGTGGGGGTGCCGGATGCCGCTGCCGGAGTTCCGTAACGAGCCGTTTACCGACTTCTCCATCGAGGCCAACCGCACCGCGATGCAGAGCGCCCTGGCGCAGGTGCGCCGGGAGATGGGGAAGGAGTTCCCGCTGGTCATCGGCGGCCAGCGGCTCACCACCTACGACAAGTTCTACTCGCGTAACCCCTCCAACGTGGACGAGATCGTTGCGGTCTTGCACAAGGCCTCGCCGCGCGAGGTGGAGCGGGCCGTCGAAGCCGCCGACCGCGCGTTTCCATCCTGGAGCCGCGTCCCCGCAGAGGACCGCGCGGCCATCCTGCTGCGCGCCGCGGACCGGCTTCGGCGGCGCAAGTTCATCGCCGCGGCCTGGCAGGTCTACGAGGTCGGCAAGAACTGGGGCGAGGCGGACGCCGACGTCGCCGAGACCATCGACCACCTGGAGTACTTCGCTCGCGAGACGCTGCGCTACGCCCGCGGTCATCCGCTAGCGCCGCACCCTCAGGAGTACACCGAGTACACTTATCTGCCGCTCGGCGTCGTGGCGGTGATCCCGCCGTGGAACTTCCCGCTGGCCATTCCGGTCGGGATGGCGACGGCGGCCATCGCCACCGGCAACACCGTGGTGCTGAAGCCGAGCAGCGACTCCCCGGCCAACGCCTACGTCTTCCTGGAGATCATGGAGGAGGCCGGCCTGCCGCCCGGCGTGCTGAACATCATCACGGGGTCGGGCACCGACGTGGGCGATCCTTTAGTGCTGCACCCGCGCGTGCGGATGATCGCCTTTACCGGCTCGAAGGATGTCGGCCTGCACATCTACCAGCAGGCGGCGAAGGTCAGCCCCGGGCAGATCTGGCTGAAGCGCGCCATCTGCGAGATGGGCGGCAAGAATGCCGTCATCGTGGATGATGAAGCGGATCTGGACGACGCCGTGCAGGCGGCGGTCGCCTCGGGCTACGGCTTCCAGGGGCAGAAGTGTTCCGCCGGCTCGCGCCTCGTGGTGACGGCGCCCGTCTACCGCCACGTTCTGGACGCCTTCGTGGAGAAGGTGCGCGCGCTGGAGGTGGGGCCGGCGCCCGAGAACTTCCCCGTCGGACCCGTGATCAACGACCGGGCGAAGCAGAGCATCCTCAACTACATCCAGGTCGGGATGAAGGAGGGGCGGCTGGCGGCCGGCGGCGAGCCCGCCGACGGCAACGGCCACTACCTCCAACCCACTGTCTTCGCCGACGTGGACTCCCGCGCCCGCATCGCGCAGGAGGAGATCTTCGGCCCCGTCGTGGCCGTGATCAAGGCGCGCGACTTCGACGACGCGCTGGTGATCGCCAACAGCACCGAGTACGGACTGACCGGCGCCGTGTTCACCAAGAACCCGGAGAAGATCGCCCGCGCCCGCCGCGAGTTCATGTGCGGCAACCTCTACATCAACCGCAAGTCCACCGGTGCGCTGGTGGGCGTGCACCCCTTCGGCGGCTTCAACATGAGCGGGACCGACGCCAAAGTCGGGGGTCCCGACTACTTGCTGTTCTTCCTGCAGCCGAAGGTGACGTCGCTCAAGTGGAGGTAGTGGCAGCCAATCCCTCGCCGGCCGCCGCTTTCGAGAGCCGGTCGTCGAAGGAGAGCAGGCGGAGTTCAGGCCGCTCTTGCTGGAGGGTCTTCGCCAGGGCCAGGTGCCAGAGGTCCGCACCTCGCAGCGGCCAGGTGGCGGCAAGGCTCGTGATGACCTCCCACTCCGGGGGATCAGGCAGGCGATGCCAGGGAACCCGGTCCAGGGCGTCGCGAGCCGACTGGACGACCTCCGTGCTCCCGGACTCCCGGCGCAGGCGTGCAAGTCCCGCGTTGACCTCCGCCCAGGCGAGGGTCGAAAGCAGGTGAACAGATCGAGCACGGCTCCAGGCGATGGCCTCGCCGCGCCGCGGATGGAGGGCGACGAGCGACAGGATCGCCGAGCTATCCCAATAAAGGAGAACCGGAGGCCGCGTCACCACGTGGCGTCTCGGTCCTCCTGCAACCACCGCTGGAGCAGTTCACCGGCCTCTTCCGGGAGAATGGGCTCCGGCCACTTCGCTCCCGGCGGGGGAGGAATCAGCCGGCCCTCCCTTTCCAGGCGCCGTACCCACTCCTCCACGGTCTCGCGCCGCTCCACTGGGGCGAGCCGCGCAACGGGCTGTCCTCTCGCCGTGATGATCCACTCCCGTCCGCGCTGCACATCTCGCAGCAGCTGGCTCAGCCGGGCCTTCGCTTCCCGCACGCCGATCTTCCGCACCAGCGGCGCCTCCTGTACAATGTGGTCATTGTAACTACAGTGTACCATAGGCGGCGGTACCACGGGCGCATCCCCTCCAATGCCTGAATCGGCCGCCGTGCGCCTGCATCAAGGTCTGGTCCCGCTGCTCAAAGAGGTCGGCGAAGTCCCGCCGGGGCCGTTCATCCCGGCGCGCTTCCAGGTAGAAGCGCTGGAGGCGGTGCTGCGGGGCGACGTCTTCGTCTCCGCGCCCACCGGCAGCGGCAAGACCTGGATCGCCGAGCGGGCGATGGAGCAGGTACTGGCGCGCGGCGGCACCGCCTGGTACACGACGCCGCTCAAGGCCCTGAGCAACCAGAAGTTCCACCGCTTTCAGAAACTCTACGGCGCCGAACGTGTCGGCTTGCTCACCGGCGAGCGCAAGATCCGCCCGCGTGCGCCGGTGATCGTGGCCACGACGGAGATCTTGCGGAATGCCCTCTACGACGGCGGCGTCACTCCCGACCTCGCGGTCCTGGATGAAGCGCACTACCTCGGCGATCCGGAGCGCGGGATGGCCTGGGAAGAGATCATCATGCTCGCACCTGCCGTCACGCACCTGCTGCTGCTGTCGGCGACGCTACAGAACGTGGACGATCTGGCGGACTGGATGGGCCGCGTGCGGGGACGTCCGCCGGCCATCGTCCGGGAGTCGGAACGCCCGGTGCCGCTGCGCCGGGTCCTGGTGGAAGCGCGCGGGCACCTTCTGCCCGAAAACCTGGCCCCCCGGGTCCGCGGCGGCGAGCGGCGCCGCGGGTGGCTGAGCACCACGGTGCGCGAACTGGCCGAGGCCAGCCTGCTCCCGGCGATTCTCTTCTTCCCGGCGCGGCGCGAGTGTGATGAGGCGGTGCGCGAATTGAGCGCGGTGCGGCTTCCCGGTGAAGCAGAGCGGCGCGCCGGGTACCGGGTCTGGGAGCAGCGGTTCCCGTATCTGGCCGTCCATCCGTTTCGCTGGTTCCTGATCCAGGGCGGCGTGGCTCCGCACCACGCCGGACACCTGACCGCTTGGCGCCTGGCGGTAGAGGACCTGCTAGATCAGGGACTCGTCCGGGCAGTCGCGGCGACGACGACGCTGGCCAGCGGCCTGGACGTGCCCGCGCGCACGGTCGTCCTCAGCACGCTCTCGCGGCAGAGTCCGGAGGGGCGCGTCGATCTCACCGCGACGGAGTTCCATCAGATGGTCGGGCGGGCGGGGCGCCGCGGCCGCGACCGCATTGGCGTGGTGGCGCTCCCGGCCAGTTCGCGCGGGGAGGCGTTGCTCGGCCTAGCCCTCTCCCAGGCGGAGACGGAGCCGGTGCGCTCGGCCTTCCGCCCCGGCTACACGCAGGTCCTCAACCTGCTGGCGCGGCGGACGCTCGCCCAGGCCCTCGACGAACTCGAGCGGTCGCTCGCGGCCTACGAGGCGGAGAAGTATGGGACGGAGCGGGTGCGTCCCGTCCGCCAGCTCCGCCGCTTCCCGCCGGGTGCGGCCGCGCAGACGCTGGAACACACCCGCGATCCTCTCGGCCAAGCCTTCCTCCTGCGGGCCGTCATCCTGCAGTCCCTCGGCTATCTGGACACGGACGCCCATCTCACGGAGGACGGCCGCTGGGCCGCCCGGCTGCGCCATCATCGGATGCTGGTGCTGGCAGAGATCGTGCGGCGCGACGGCATCCCGGCGGCGGCACCCCGCCTGGCCGCGATGGCCGCGGCGCTGGGGTCGGAGCGCGCACCCCGGGCCGGCGGCGAGGGGGTGCGCCTGGGCGGGCTGTCCTCGCTGGTGCGCCGGCTAGGGCGTCTGGAAGAGGAGGTCGGCGCGGACCCCGATCCCTTTGAGCAGGAGTTCCGTCAAGAGTGGGACCGGCGCCGCCGCCGGGCGGTCGGTTCGCCCGCGGAGCGCCGCGCGGCGGCGTGCGAGGCCTGGGCGCGGGGGACCGAATGGACCACGCTGGTCCGCGAGTTCGAGGTGGAGGAGGGGGACCTGCAGCGCATCGTCCTGCAGGCGGCCGAAGTCCTCATGCAACTCGAGGGTCTGCCGCAGGCGCAGGTCAGGGCCATCGCCCACGAGACGCGCACCCTGCTGCTCCGCCCGCCGGTCCTGTAGCCCCCACCGGGTTCACCGCTCTCGCCCGGCGGCGTCTGCCGCGTTGCCGCCCGGTCCCCGTCCCGGAAAGCCGGGATCTAGCGGACACCCGTCCGGGACTCCTGCACCTATCCCGCCGACCTTTCAATAGGCTAACTTTCCTGTCAACGATGGTGACTCCGCGAACCGAAGGGTGGTGCACCATGCGAGCGACGGCTGCGGTGCTGGCTTTGATTCTTGTCCTCCTTGCGGCGGCTCCCGCGGTAGCCCAACCTGCGCTCGGCCCGACCGGCAGGTGTGAAGCCTTCTCCGACTTCCTTTCCGTTGCTGCCGCCGTGCACGCGCCGGTCCCGATCCTGGAAGTGGAGGTGACGCTGCAGAACAACTCCCCAGGCAAACTCCGCGTCGAGACCGGGATGTTTGCGCTGCATAGCCGGCAGACCGGACGGGTCTCGCCGCTGACGCTGGATGAGGCGAAGGCTATCCTGAACGACCCGGCGCAGCTCTTCGCCGGCCTGGTCCTGTTCGGTCTGTTAGGGCTATGGGCGAATCAAGAGAGCCAGCGGCGGTGGACCGCACACGCCGAAGCCAACATCTTCAAGGGCGCAGATCTTCTCCCGGATGCGGCCGGGAAAGGATCGCTGTTCTTCCGGCCCTATCTCAATCTGACCGAGTTCACGCTGAGCGTGGAGGGACTGACGGGTGAAACCGGGCAGCCGTTTCCCGCGCTGACCACGACCTGTTCCGTACCGACGCTCGGCGGCCGGGTGGCGTCTCCCCCGCCGGCCGCGGTGCGCGTGTACGTGATGACTGCGCGGGCGACCTCCGGGCCATTGACGATGAGCGTGGAGCGCGCGGAACTCGGCAAGGACGAGACGGCCTTCGCGGTGACCATTGAGAATGCTGGGGACTCCGAGGCCAACCTGTTCAACGCGATCGCCGACGCCACTTTGACCGATGATGCTGGCAAGACCTACTTCGTGCGCACCCTGCGGACGAACCTGGCCGACCGGATCGGGGCGGGAGGTAACGTCAAGGGCCGGTTCGTGTTCGAGCCCCTGCTGCCTTCCACCCGGAGGGCCACGCTGACGATGCCGGGCGTCCGTATCGGGGATGCCGCGCACGAGATCAGCGTCCAACTGCGCTTCTAAGTGCCGGTCCGGCCCGGTCGCCGCTGCGGGTCCCTCCGCTCGCGCTGGCGGCCGGGTTCGGTTCGTGGCTGAGCCCCCGCCTCATACCCTGCAAAGGTGGGCAGGACTATGATTGAAGAGATCAATGCAGGAGGGCGCGGTGTGCGGCCGACTCTGCGAGCGTTGACTGCGACGGTTCTGCTGCTTGTGCTGGTCCCCTCGACCGGCGCCTTTGCCCAAAGCGGACCTCCCCAACCAGCGTCATGCTCCGGCGCGTCCGACGTCCTCACCGTCACCGCAACCGTTCGCCCGCCCCGGGCCGTCTTGGAGATCGAACTGGCCCTGCGGAACGCATCGCCAGCGCCAATCCGCATCGATCCCGCCCGCTTCGCCCTCTTCAATGATCAGGGCGAACAGTTCGCGCCGCTCTCCGCCGAGCAGGCCCGCCAACTGATTCGCAATCCGGCGCTCGACCTGTGGGGCTGGTTCTGGTTCGGGACCTCCGGCTCAGAAGTGGGTATCGGCGTGGGAGTCACGACGCAGGCGTCCCAGGAGGTCGACCTGAGGATCCTGCGGGCCGTGGACCTCACGCCCGGCGCGACGCTGCGCGGGTCTGTCTACTTCCGGTCTCCCCACCCCCAGGTGAACCTGTTCATCCTCTCACTCGATGGCTTGACCGGGGGGACCGACACACCCCTCGCACCTGTCCGCCTGACCTGCGACGTGCCGAGGGCCGCGGCGACATCCGGTTCTGTCGGCGCGGCGAAGCTCGTGCCGCTCAATGCGCGCGCCGCGGCGGGCCCGGTGGCCGTCGGCATCTCCGGCGTCAGTTTCGCCAAAGACTTCACCACACTCATGGTGAGCGTCGAGAACAGCGCGACCGTCGAGGCCGGCCTCTTTGCCGCCCTGCTGGACGCCAGGCTGACCGACGACGCCGGCAAGACCTACGCGGTGCGGCTGCTGCGCAGCGACGTGCCCGACCGGGTCCCTGCGCGAGGCACCGTCCGCGGCCGGCTGGTCTTTGAACCGCTGCCCTTCCCGCCGGCGCTCCGATCCGCCCGCCTGACGCTGCCGGAGATCCGCGTCGGCGACGCGGTGTACGAGATCGCCCTGGACCTGCGCTTCTAGTCCCCGATCGACGGCAGCACTCTTTGGGCGTAACATCACGCTCAGGATGTTCCTCAGTCTCGACTTCCTGTACGTGCCGAGCCGGCACCCCGACCGGGAGATTGCCTATTACACAGAGACGCTCGGCGGGACCCTGCTCTTCCGGGTGATGTCGATGGGGACGGAGGTCTCCGCGGTCAAGTTGAGCGAGGAAGGCCCACTGGTGCTGCTGGCCGAGCACCTCAAGGGTGGTGGGCCGATCCTTGTCTACCGGGTGGCGAAATTCCGAGAGGCGATCCGCCGGCTCGAGCATCGCGGCTGGAAGCGCGGCGAGATGCTGGAGATCCCGCACGGGCCGTGCTGCGTGTTTACTGCCGAGGGCGGCCAGCGCCTGGCCATCTACGAGCTCACCCGTCCAGAAGCCAACACCCACTTCCTCGGCCGATTTGACAAGTAGGTAAGGGGCGAGTGCGTTTCGAGCGGAAGCCTCACGTAGGTGACGCGAGGACCGAATCAGTAGTGATACCGTGCCTGAAGAAAGTCGATCCGGCCTGCGCGAACCAGATAGAACAACACGATGTTCTTGGGTTAGCCGGCGAGAACAGGCGCCGGGTGCCAGGTACTTGAGAGGCTCGGGCTTTCCGATGCCTTGGAACGGATCCCGCACTATTGCTTCGACTAGATCGAGAACACGGAGAGCAATCTTGCGATCGGTCTCTATCCAGTAGCGCAGATCCTCGGGGAACTCCGGCTGAAAGACAATCTCGCGCCGGGCCCGGGCGGGCCGACCGCCGGGCACGCGCTCAGCGCTCCTCGGTCAACTCGAACTCCCGACGCAGCGCGGCCACG
>Ga0209751_10006863_pt1 | contig 10503 bp, 11 predicted proteins | sample RifCSP13_1_FD_184019 | JGI IMG/M metagenome (GOLD analysis project Ga0209751, IMG submission 184019) | Soil microbial communities from Rifle, Colorado - Rifle CSP2_sed 13_1 (SPAdes) (version 2) | ecosystem: Environmental > Terrestrial > Deep subsurface > Rock core/Sediment | place: Rifle...
CACCTTTGCGGGGGCCTGGAAGACCCGTTTCATTTCCATCTGCTTTGGGGTAATAGTTTTAGAAGTGTCCGGCCTTCTTCGGCTTCTGCTTGCAGACCTGGTTGAGCTCCTCGAGGAGCTTCTCCTCGTGGTAGTCGCTCATGGCCGCAAGCACCTCTATGGCCTCTGTCTTTACGCCCGGTACGGAAAGGGCATAGGGGCCGAGGTGCTTTGTGAAGACCGCCATTGACTGGGGACAGGCGTTAAGGACATCCTGGACTATCATCTTGTTGGTTATGACCCAGTCCGAGTGGTCGATGTGATGGTGATGTTTTCCGTGTCCGGCCATTTTAGTTTTCCGTAGGTTAGAATAGGCTATGGGCTATGCTCATCACCCAGTCGGTCACCGGACCCGGGTACACGCCCAGCAGTATAGTCGCTGCGTTCACAAAGTACAGGACCCCCCTCGTAGTCATATCGACATGTATCGGGGTCTCGTTCGTCGGCTGCCTCAGGTACATGCTCTTTATGACGAGCAGGAAGTAGTACATGCCTATGATGGCCATCAGGGCGCCTATGGCGGCGAGCACCCAGAGCCCTTCTTTCACGGCAGCCATGAAGATGTAGAACTTGGCGATGAAGCCGCCGAGCGGCGGGAAACCGGCTATCGAAAGAAGGCCTATGAAGAGGGAAAACGCCAGCAGGGGCGACCTCTTGTAAAGGCCGGAGTAAGACTCGATAAGATCTGAGCCCTCGGCTTTGTGGAATACGACTATTGCGATGAAAGAGCCGACTATGCCGAATATGTATGCGAGGAGATAGAACATGATGGCGCCCGCGCCCAATTCGGAAGCCGCGGCGACCGCCATGAGCAGATACCCGGCAGAGCCGATCCCGGCATACGCGATAAGCCTCTTCAGGTCCTTCTGCGGCATGGCCGCGAGGTTTCCGAAAAGGAGCGTAATGCCGGATATCACTGCCACGAAAGCCACCCACTCGCCCTTCACCGGCCCGAGGGCGACGAACAGTATCCTCAGTATTACGACGAAACCGGCTGCCTTGGAGGCGGCGGCCAGAAGCGCCGTCACCGGGGTCGGCGCGCCCTGGTATACGTCAGGCGACCAGACATGGAACGGTATCGAGGATATCTTGAAGGTCAGTCCCATGACCACGAGTACGATGCCTATTATGAGGAAGCCCGTGGGCTCGGCGGTCTGAAGCGCGGCCGCGACGGCAGCGAAGCCGGTGACGCCGGTGGCGCCGTAGATGAAGCTTATGCCGTAGAGGAGGAAGCCCGAGGCCAGCGCGCCGGTGATGAGGTATTTAAGCCCGGCTTCAGAGGTGACGCGGCTGTCGCTCAGGTAGGCCGCCAGGACATAAAGGCAGATAGCGACGAACTCGAGGGAGACATAGAAGCCCACGAAGTCGGTCACGGAAGCCAGCATCATCATTCCCGAGATCGCGAAGACGATTATGGAATAGAACTCCCCGCGCCAGTTTTTTATGCTGTCCTCGTAGAGCATGACGATATACAGGACAAAGACGCTCGCTATCGCGAAGAGCCACTTGAAGTAGATGGACATCTGGTCCTGGACGAAAAGCCCGGCCAGGGCCAGTCCGTAGTCCATGTACAGGAGGCTTATCGCGGCCGAGGCCGTTCCGAGGATGCCTATCACCCCGAACGCCTTCCTCGACCCCTTGGGCAGGAACAACTCAGGAACAAGCAGCAAAAACGCCGTCCCGAGCATTATGAATTCGGGGATAAGCCTGAAAAGATTCATTTCCATCCTAAATCACCATCTCCATCTTCAGCCTACCTGGGCTGCGTTGAGCTTATTCACAAGCGGGACAACGCCCGAGTTTATGACATCGACAAGGACCGCGGGATAAAAGCCCACTATGAGGAGCACCGCGATCAGCAGCACGAAAGGGAGCCTCTCTACGAATGTGGAAGCGTCACGGAGGTCGTCCCACTTTTCCATGGGCTCCCTGAAAAAGACATCCCTCATGCACCTGAGCATGTAGGTCGCTGTTATGATGATTCCAAAGACCGCGATAATGGCGTGTACCGGGTACTCTTTGAAAGCCCCGATAAAGACCATGAGCTCGGCCACGAAGTTGGCGAGCCCAGGCAGTCCGCTCGAGGCAAAGCCCATTATCGCGAAGGCCACGGCCACGAACGGGACCTTTTTGGCAAGGCCCGAAAAGTCGTAGATCATCCTGGTATGGGCCTGGTCATAGACGAAGCCGATGAGCGAGAAGGCCAGGGCCGTCATGACGCCGTGGGCGAACATCAGGAGCACCGCGCCGTTCACGCCTATGTAGTTGACGGTGGCGATGCCCAGGAGCACATAGCCCATGTGGCTCGAAGACGAGTAGCCGATCATGAACTTCATGTCGCGCCTGCTCATGGCGACCATGCCGCCGTAGAATATGTTTATGAGGCTGAGGCCCGCGACCCAGGGCATCCAGTACTGGGCGCCATCGGGAAGCATCCACATCGTGCGCAGGATTCCGTACGCGCCGAGCTTCATGAGGACTCCGGCGTGCAGCATGCTGACTGCCGAAGGAGCCGCGGCGTGTCCCGTGGGCGACCATGAGTGGAATGGCGCGAGAGGCACAAGGATGCCGAAGCCCAGGAGCAGGGGCAAAAAGACCTTTATCTGGTAGCCGGTCTCATAGGAGAGGCTGGCGATCTGGAGCATGTCGAAAGTGTATACCCCTGTCTTCGCTCCGGCGGTGAAGTACAGGGAAAGCAGCCCGAGGAGGGCTATCATCGCGCCCAGGCTCAGGTACAGGGTGAGCTTCATCGTGGCGTATTCCCTGTTCGCGCTGCCCCAGATGCCTATAAGCGGGTACATGGGGATGACCGCGAGTTCGTAGAACAGGAAAAAGAACAGGAGGTCCAGGGACATGAAAACGCCGTAGACTCCGGCCACGAGCAGGAGGAGGAACATGTAGTGTTCCCGTATCCTGTGCTTTATACCGACCCATGATACGAAAACACCGGTGAAGATGACGATGGATGTAAGGAGCACCATCGCGACGCTTATGCCGTCGACGCCGAGGTGGTACGAGATGCCCAGCGACTGCACCCACTCTATCTTTTCGATGAACTGGAAGCCGCCCTTTACCTTGTCGTAGATGAAAAGGAGGTACAGGGAGAGCGCGAGGCTTATGGACGTGGACGCGATCGCAATGCCCCTTACGAGGGCCACCCTCGCATCGTCAACGAAAAGAAGGAGTATGACCGCCGCGAGCGGCGAGAGCATTATGACTGATAAAATCGGAAACCCTTCCACCTTCTACCTCGTCTACAGGAGTACGTAAATGATCATCAGGACAAGCACGCCGCCGACCATGCCGAAGGCATAGTGCTGCAGCTGTCCGGAAATCGTGAGCCTCAGGCCCTTGCCGATCTGCCTTGTCACATAGGCCGTGCCGTTCAGGATGAAGTGGATGATGATGAACACTTCAATGAAGTTGAAGACCCTGGCTATGTTGTTGTAAATGCCCGCGACTATGACCCTGTCATAGAAGTGGTCAATGTAGAGCCTGTTCTGGAGCGCCGTATGGAAGCCGCTGAACTTCGCAGCTATCGCGTTGTTGTCAATCAGCTTCCTTGAGTATATGGTCCAGCCTATCGCTATGCCGATGAAGACCGCGATCGTCGAGGTTATCGCCACGAAGTAGCTGAAGTGGTGCGCGCCGGAAGCGCCGTGTTCTCCGGCGTGCGCCGCGGACGACCCGGCAACCGCGGATATAAAGGTGCCGAAGTTGGGGTCAAGGCCCGGGAGCCCTGCCAGGCCGACGAATACAGCGAAAACCGCGAGCAGCATGAGCGGGACGGTCATCCCGGCAGGTGATTCGTGAGGGTGCCCGTGGTAGCGCTTTTCGCCGAAAAAGGTGACGGTTATGACCTTGGTCATGAATATGGCCGTTATCATGGCCGTCAATACGCCGATGGCGAAAAGAAAGTAGTTGCCTGAGAAAAAGGTCGCGGTGAGTATCTCGTCCTTCGACCAGAAGCCGCTGAAAGGGAATATGCCCATCATCGCCAGAGAGCCCAGTATGAAAGTCACGCCGGTTATCTTCATCTTCGGGTAAAGATTGCCCATCTCCCAGATGTTGTTCGTGTGGCAGGCGTGTATGACGGAGCCTGCGCCGAGGAACAGGAGGGCCTTGAAGAACGCGTGGGTCATGAGGTAGAACATGCCCGCGCCGGTGCCGCCCACGCCGACGCTCATGACCATGTAGCCCAGGGAGCTCAGGGTAGAGTAGGCGATAATCCTCTTTATGTCGTTCTGGCCCAGGGCCAGGAGAGCTGCCATGAAGGCTGTAAGGCCGCCTATGTAGGCGATGACCATCATGGCCTCATGAGGGGCGGCAGCGTACAGGAACCCTGTCCTTGCGAGCATGTATACGCCCGCGGCGACCATCGTGGCGGCGTGTATGAGGGCCGAAACCGGGGTCGGGCCCTCCATCGCGTCAGGCAGCCAGACATGAAGGGGGAACTGGGCCGATTTGCCCACCGCGCCGCAGAATATGAGCAGGGCCGCAAGCCCGAGAGTGCCGGAAGCGACTTCCCCTGCCTGTATTATGTGGGCCATCTTGACGAAGTTGAAAGTGCCGGTCGCGTAATACAGGACGAAGATACCGAGTATGAACCCGAAGTCGCCTATCCTGTTCACGAGGAAGGCCTTCTTGGCCGCGTCAGCCGCGGCGGGCTTCTCGAAGTAGAAGCCGATGAGGAGATAGGACGCCAGGCCCACCAGCTCCCAGAAGACGAATATCATTATGAAGTTGTTCGCGAGCACGATGCCGAGCATCGAGAAGATGAACAGCGAGAGCGAAGCGAAGAACCTCGCGTAGCCCTTCTCTCCGTGCATGTAGCCCCTTGAGTATATGTGGATGAGGGAGCCGACGAAGGTGACTATGAAGAGCATTATGATGGACAGGGGGTCGATTATCGTGCCCATCTCGACCATAAGGCCCGGTATGTCGATCCAGAGGAAAGACTGCTCGATGTACTCCATGTGCGGGTTGCCGAGCATCCTCACCAGGTACGGGAGCACGATGAGGAAACACAGGACAACGGCGCCCACGGACACATATGAGCTCAGTTCAGCGCGCTTGCGGGTTATGAAGGTGATTATGAGAGCAGCCGCAAGGGGTACTATGAGAAGCGCCCAGATATCCATCAGTACCTCATGTCCTTAAGTTCTTCGACATTTACTGTCTTCCTGGTCCTGTAGACGGCCACGAGTATCGCGAGGCCTATTGCGACTTCAGCCGCCGCGATGGCTATGTTGAAGACCACGAAGACCGTGCCCGTTATGGATTGCAGGTAATAGGCGAAAGCCGCGAGGGTTATGTTCACGGAGTTGAATATCAGCTCCAGAGACATAAGCACAATAATGATATTCCTCCTGAGGAGCACGCCGGCCACTCCTACGGAGAAGAGAATGAAGCTCAGAATAAGAAAATGGTCAAGTGTCAGCATAGTTTACCTCAGGGCCTCGAGCTGCCCGCGCCTTTGCCCCTCTCCTTCATGACAAGCACTATCGCGCCGACAAGGGCGACAAGAAGGAGGAGCGAGACGACCTCAAAAGGGAATATGTACTGCGTATAGAGCGACTTGCCCACGACCTCGGTGTTCTTTGTCAGGACCTCTTCGGTATATTTCCCGAGCGGGACGGTTATTCTTCCCTTGCTTATGAGCCAGCCGACGACCGCGAGCAGGCCCAGTACGACTATCCCGGCCGGGATGGCCTGGCTGTGCATGTGCTCGCCGAAGCTTTCCTTGCCGATATCGAGGACCATGACCGCGAACAGGAACAGGACCATTACCGCGCCGACATATATGAAGACCTGCACCGCCGCGAGGAACGGGGAACGCAGCAGTATGAAGATGGCCGCGACCTGCAGGAAGCAGACGATGAGGTACATGGCGCTGTGCACCGGGTTCCTCACCGAGATGACCGCTATGGCCGAGGCGACCGCGACAATGGCGAATATGTAGAAGAATATCTGTTCCATCTATTGCGCGGGTTGACTCCCCGCCGCTCCTTGTGAATTAAGTACGGGCCTTTTCCAGGCTCCGTCAGATGCTTCTTTTCTTGAATTTTGAAAGGTCCGGGACTACCCTTATGCCCTGGGGCGTCCTCTCGAACTTCGATTTCACGACATATCCGCCAGGTATGCTCTCTGGTACGACCTGGGGCTCAAGCAGCTCTTCCCTGCTCTTCATGGTGCATGAAAAATCCGTGCAGGCAAGCTCATATTCCCTTCCGAGCCTCAGGGCCCTCGTGGGGCAGGCGTCCTCGCAATATCCGCAGAAAAGGCAGCGCACCAGGTTGACGGTCCAGACCTTGGCGACCCTGTCGGAGATGCCCCTGCCGGTGTTGTCCTCCATCGGGACGACGGTTATGCAGCCGGTGGGGCAGGCCTTGGAGCACAGCTCGCACGCCACGCACAGCTCGCGGCCGTTCTCGTCCCTGTTCAGGGTGTGCATGCCCCTGAACCTTCTGTAGGGGATCCACTTCTCCTCGTCAGGGTACCTCATGGTTATGCTCTTCGAGATATTGTACCCGAGCGTGACCGTCAGGCCCTTCACGAAGTCCGTGAACAGCACTTTTTTTACAAGATCAAAAAGGTCGAACCCTTTTTTGCTCATATTCTCATGAACCCTGTTACAAGGAGATTTACCAGCGCGATCGGGATAAGGATCTTCCAGCCGATGGTCATGAGCTGGTCATACCTGTACCTGGGAAGCGTGAACCTTATCCACATGAAGAAGTAAATGAAGGCTCCGGCCTTTGCCACGAACCAGAATATCGGTGGGATGGGCACTGGCACCTGCAAAGGCGCGTTCCAGCCGCCGAAGAACATGACTACCGACAGTACCGATATCGTGACCATCGCCACATACTCGGCAAGCATGAAGAAGGCGAACTTCATGCCGCTGTATTCGGTATGGAAGCCCGCGGCCAGCGTGCCCTCGTCTTCCGTAAGGTCAAACGGTATCCTGTTTATCTCCGCCAGGCCCGCTATGAGGAATATGGCGAACCAGACCGGGCCGACCGGCAGGTAGAAGATGTTCCAGTTCAGGAAGCTCCCGGACTGGCTTTTGACCATCTCGACGAGGCTCAAGCTGTTGCTCATCATCACGACGCCTACGGCGGCGAAGGTCATAGCCACTTCATAGCTGATCATTTGCGCCGAGGAGCGCAGGCCCCCAAGGAGCGCGTACTTGCTGTTCGAGGCCCAGCCGCCCAGTATGAGGCCGTATATGCTGAGGCCGCCGATCGCGAGAATGTAGAGTATCCCCACATTCATATCGGAGATATAGAGGGTAACTTCCTTGTTGATAAAGGGTATCATGACGCTGTCCCCGAACGGGATGGCCACGAACACGGCAAAGGCCGGAACCATCGATATGAGCGGGGCCAGGTTGAACAGCAGCTTGTCGGCCTTGTACGGGACGATATCCTCCTTGAACAGGAGCTTTATCATGTCCGCGAACGGCTGCAGCACTCCGTGGGGGCCTACCCTCCAGGGGCCGAGCCTGACCTGTATGTGGCCGGCGACCTTCCTCTCAAGCCATGTGAGGGGAAGGGGAAGGCCGAAGAGTATCATGGTTACGACCCCGACCTTCACCACTATAAGCAGCACTTCTAAAAGGGTTGCGATGTCCGGCATATTTCCTTTGCCCTTGGTTAATCAGGTCTCACGGATTACTCGACTCTTCAAGTCCCGTAATCCGCCAATAAACGCGTGTATTGCTCAGCAGGGGGTTATCTTCTTCTGCCCCACATGTAATTTATCATCTCGATGTACCTGGAGTTCATGCCGCGCACTATCGAGTGTATGGTGAACACGATGTTGCGGAGAAGCTTGTAGATGATCCTCGGGTTCGCGTCGACAAGCGTCTCGAAGTCGTTCTTGTCGACAACATAGGTCTCCAGGTCCGAGACCGCCACTACTGTTGCCGACCTGGGCCTGCCGTCCAGGAAGCTCATCTCGCCGAAGATCTCTCCGTCCTTCATTATCGTAAGGGTGAAGAGCTCTCCGTCAGGAGCCGTCTTGCAGGCCTTTACCTCGCCCTTTTTTATGATGTAAAGGGCGGCTCCGTCCTCCGATTCCTTGAATATGGTGTCGCCAATCTTGAAGTTCTGCCTGTTGACGACGGTCGACATGACGGCGACTTCGTTATCCGTAAGGTCGTGGAAAAAGGGCACATCTCTCAGCAATTTCGGGTCTACCATCTTCTACCTCCCCTGGTTATGCCAGGCTCCTCGTTCAGACAAAACGCGCAACTCAGATGGTCTTTATTATGTCTACGCGCGGGATGCCCTGGCCGCGCCTGAAGTACCTGTTGACGGGCGCCTCGTCGAAGTTCTCGGCTATGAAGGCCACCCCGCTTTTCGTGCCCTTTTTCGTAATGAGCGTCATCTGGGCTTCGAAGTTCGTGCCCTTTACGCGGACCTTGTCTCCGTTCTTGAGCCCGAGCTCGCTGGCGTCCTTGTCGCTTATCTCCACCACTGCTCCCTTGAGGAGCCCAAGGAGCGTCTCAGACTTCCTGGAGAACCTGCCGGAATGGAACAGATGGTTGCCGGTCGCCAGGACAAACCTCGCGGCGCTTTCTTCGGCCCTGGCAGCGGCGAGCTGAGCGCCCCTTACGGCCGGGGCCTCAGCGCCCTTTATAAGCGCGGCCCTGTTGTCGAGCTTGTTCTCGCTGTTTCTCTTGTTGTTGAAAGCGAGGCTGACCTCGGAGTACATCGGGACTTCTTTTCTTATCTCGTCCAGGACCAGCGCGAAGTGCTTGGGACCGAAAGAGCGGTCAAAGCTCTCGCCGATGGCGCGGATGATGTTTATGTCCTGCTTGGCCTTGCCGGGAGCGCCGAGGAGCTTCTTTATTATCTGAGCCCTGCCCTCCTGGTTGGTGAAGGTGCCGTCTTTTTCGGCGTGGCTCGACCCGGGCAGGACCACATTCGCCTGCCTCGCTGTCTCTGACATGAACATGTCCTGGACTATGAGGAACTTTACCTTTGAAAGGGCTGATTTCGCGTAGTCTTCGTCCGGGTACATGGAGGCGACATCCGAGCCTATTATGTAGAGCGCCTCGAGCTCGCCCTTCATGGCCGCGTCAAGCATGCCCTCTGTGCCAAGCCCCTTGCGGGTCTCAGAGTATCCGGGGCCGAAGCCCGGATGCACGCCCATCTCCCACGCGCCCCTCTGGTTGGCGCGGTCGAGGACCGGCATTACCATGACCTTCTTGCCCCTGGACTTCAGCAGGTCTTTCAGGATGCCGAGGCCGGTTATGCCCTCAGGGTAGCGGAGGAAATCTGTGCCTGCGATTATGGCAACCGACCCGGATGCGGCAAGCCTCTCTACGGCGTCCTGCACAGAGTCAGCTGAAAGCCCGGTCGCCTTGAGGCTGGCATCTAACTGGGCGTCGTGCATGACCTTGAGCGTGTCGGCGAGCTTGCCTTCGTTCAGTCCTATTATTATCGATGTAAGAACGGCGTTCTCTGAAGCCAGGTTGTGCCTCAGGACGGCGTTTGCTGAACTGTCGAGCTTCATGGCGCGCGGGGAGGCTATTATTACATTCATCCTCCTGGCTGCCGATATCCTTCTCTGCCTCATCCAGGACGCCTACGACGCCCATCGCCATCAAGTTCGTGAAAATGGTATCATAGTTGTCGACGGGGGAGAGGTGAAGGCCGACGACGACAGCAGAGTCGTAGCCGTCCCCATAGCCCGGGTCACCAGAGAGGCTACAGGGAACCTTCTCGCCATCAGCCTCACGGCCCTGGGCGCCCTCCAGGAGCTTACAGCCTTGGTCTCGCGGGAGGCGCTCCTGGCCGCGGTGCGGCAACGGGCCCCACGGGGCACCGAGGAGGTGAACCTGCGCGCTGTGGAGGCGGGGATGGCTGCCGCCAAGAGTCTAAAAGCCGGCAACATAAAGGCTTTTCCCTCCATCCCCGTAACGGAGGTCTAGTCCTATGGGCAAGAGCCTGACCTACAAGATCCTGGAGGAGCACCTGGTAGCGGGGGATCTCAAAGCCGGACAGGAGATCGCCATACGCATCGACCAGACCCTCACCCAGGATGCCACCGGCACCATGGCGTGCCTTCAGTTCGAGGCCATGGGCATCCCGAGGGTTCGCACCGAGCTATCGGTAAGCTACGTAGACCATAACATGCTCCAGACCGGCTTCGAGAACGCCGATGACCACCGCTTCCTCCAGACCTTCGCCGCTAAGTATGGCATCTACTTCTCTCGCCCCGGCAACGGCATCTGCCACCAGGTCCATCTCGAGCGCTTCGCTGCCCCCGGCAAGACCCTCCTGGGCTCCGACAGCCACACCCCTACGTCCAGCGGCATGGGGATGCTGGCCATCGGCGCCGGAGGGCTGGATGTGGCCGTGGCTATGGGCGGCGGCCCCTACTACCTGGTCATGCCCCAGGTAGTCCTGGTCAACCTCAAGGGCAGGTTGCGGGCCTGGGTCTCGGCCAAGG